>Ga0153956_1001563_pt1 | contig 19618 bp, 15 predicted proteins | sample TSFL040MetaG_FD_104704 | JGI IMG/M metagenome (GOLD analysis project Ga0153956, IMG submission 104704) | Attine ant fungus gardens microbial communities from Florida, USA - TSFL040 MetaG | ecosystem: Host-associated > Fungi > Mycelium > Unclassified | place: USA: Florida, Wekiwa Springs...
CGCTGCCCCCGCATCGCGTCGTACCTGGAAGCGCGTACCCAGTGCAGTGACGGTGCCCTCGCCCGTCTGCACGACGAAGGGCCGCGCCGCATCGTGCGCAACCTCGAACTGCGCTTCGCCGCGCTGGAGTTCCACGTCGCGGCGATCGCGCGCATAGCGGACTAACACGGCCGAGTCCGTATTCAGCACGACCCGTGTTCCGTCCGACAGCGTTTCGGCCCGACGCTCGCCCAGATGAGTGGCGTAGTGCACGGCCGATGCTGCATCCGGGACCTGCAAGATTACATACCCCATGGTCAGCAGCACGCACAGCAACGCGATCCCCGCAGCTAGCGCAACGCCGAATCGAAGCCAGCTCGATCGGCGCAATGCCTCCAACTCCCGAACCTTGATGGCCTGCAGATCGATGTCGTCGCGCAAACTGCCAGCCCGCTCCCACAGGCGGTCGATGTCCTGGTAGGCGCGCTGGTGCCGTACGTCTTCCTTCAGCCAGGCTTCGCGGCGCTGCCGTTGCAACGCGGTTTCGCCCTCGCGCTGGACGAAATAATCGGCGGCCTGTTTGGCGATGTTCTGCGGATCGTTGTTCATAGCCGTCTGGATGCCTAGAAGTCCCTGTCGCCCACTGCTTCACGGCAGGCCACCAGCGCCCGAGCGATGTGCTTTTCGACCATCTTCACCGAAATGCCCATGCGCTGTGCCACCTGTGAATAGCTCAATCCGTCGAAGCGGTTAAGCATGAAGGCCAGTGCGCAGCGCGGTGGCAGCGCCAGCAGCGTGTGCTTGACCAGCACGTCGATGGCCAGCCGCGCATCAACGATGGCCTCGACCGGCGGCTCGTCCTTCGGCAGGACGCCGGCGTCGAGCAATGAAACATGCTGGGAGGCCCGGTGGCGGTACTGACTGCGGTAATACTCGGTGACCAGGTTGTAGGCCACACGATAGAGCAATGCCACCCTGTCCTGGATGCCCTCCGCATCGCGGTAGACCATCATCCGCGAGAGCACCTCCTGGGTCAGGTCGGCGGCGAGTTCCCTATCCCGCGTGCGCCTCAACAGGAAGGCGTACAACTCCGCCCGACTCTCCACCATTGCCGCGTCGAACGCCGCGCGGCGACCGGCCTTGTCCTCACAAGACGGCTTGTCCACTCCGGCGGTGGTCTGGTCGTTCATGGTGGAGAGCGCGCGCCCGCGGGGCGACGGCGAGCCAAGGGGCTCGGTCAGGCACGCCATGGCTAACGGAAGGGTCAGGACTTCAGCATCCATCAGCCCCTCCCCCTGCGCAAGCATGCCCACGGACGTGGGTAGGCGGACTGGCATTTCGGACCACGGAAGCCTCCGTCGAAGGTAGGGCGAGCCCCCTGCGATCAGGGACTCTCCTATCTGCTGATGACGGAGGGCACGTTTCCCCTACCTTCGGTGTTGCCCCTTGGCATGCCCCGCATGAAGTCGAAGCGACCACGCCAAGACCGGCATGCCCGCTGCCCAATTCAGGTTTCGGCTCTCGCGCAACGCCTCGCCTGGAGCACTGAGGTGAACCCAACCATCTTTTCGGTCACCCGCCCCCAACCTGCTGCCATGAACACATCCGGCATGCCCCCGAAAAATTCAGGTGGACTGCAGTTTTTGCGCCATTTCCCGAATGATCACGTGGAATATTCCGCGCAGGCAGCGGATCTCACCGGCGAAAGTTGCGGCCAATTCGCCCCGTTGTTGCGCCATTTTCTGGCTCTCAGCTTCGACTTCCTCCAACAGTCGGCGCGCTTCGCCCACGACCCGCTCCCGCTGTGCCTCAAGCAAGCGGTTGGCCTGTGTTGCCCGGATACCCAAGGCTTCACCCGCCTCCAGCAGCAACGTCCGGCTGACCTCGGCAAAATGCTTCACACCCAGAATGGGCCAGGCCAGTTCAGTACGATCCGGCCACCCTCGCTTGTCGAACAGCGCCGCGTCGTAGCAGGCCGTGCACAGCAGATCGTAGTGCGGCGCCAGTTGAACGCCGCTGCCGTCCACCAGGAAACTCAGGTTCTTCAAGTGCGCATCGCCGTTCCCGGTCAGCACGTTGAACACCAACCAGCCATATAGACGCACACGCGCCTGCGCCCTGTTGCGGCAGGCATTGGCTATCCGGGCCAGATTCTCCATGCTGCCTTGGGTGTATTTGAAGCTGCGATCCAACCCCAGCAGCTGGCAGGCATCGATAGCGTGCCGTCGCCGACGCACCTGCCCGTCCACGTAGCGATCAAAGCGCTCGATCAGATACACCGGTTCCGGCACGTAGCGACGCCGGACGGCAGGCACGTCCAATCCCATCCGTTCGGCCAGCGTCATCACGAACCATTCGTTGACCACGCTGTGCGGGTAATCCGGATCCGGGTGGTCCGGCTTCAAGATGTGTGTGGACGGCTCCGCCCCCTTGGGTTCGAACAAGGCGCCGTCCGTATCCACCACCGCCAGTTTGTGCTGTGCGCCGGCGAGAGACATGCGCTTCACCGCCCCATGCGCCAATGGAACAGAAGGCAATTTCCGGATACGTGCCGACAGGTCGACGTCGGATAGCGCAACGAGCCCTTCAGGTGCCGGCGGACCGATTTCCGGCGGCAGCAGGGTCAGCGACCCCGCCGATTCGGCGCCGTAATAGGCCAACAGCCCGAAGGCATCGGCCATATCGATCCTGGCATCCCCCGCCAGCAACTGCCGTTGCCCCTCTTCGGGCAACAGGTTGTCGAAGTACCACTGCACGGGTCGCTGGGATCCACCGTCCTCGATCGGCCCCGCCTGCAGCGACAGTGACGGGCACAGTGGATAGGCACCAGGCGTTTCCAGCCATTCGGACCGGTACTGGAAACGCCAGATGCCTCCCGCCTCTTCCAGCGCGCCAATCGGGATATCGTCAATCCAGGCGATCAGGGCTCGCTCCGTCATGTGGCGCGTCCTGCCGTCATCGTGGCCTGCACCTTGTAGGCCACTTCATCCGGAACGTCGACCAGGACATGGATGCCCAAGTCCCGGAGCACATCGAACAATTTGCCCCACTGGACGGTTTCCCCACCGCGCTCGATCTTGCCCAGGAAGTTTTCGCTCACACCGATGCTGCCGGCCGCATCGTCCTGCCGGATACCTTGGGCCTTTCGAACCGCCCTCACCAGCGGTCCCAGCTGTGCTGCATCCTCTATTGGAAATTTCATCCACTAATCCTCTTGATCATGCGGATTTTTCAGCGCAGAGAGCATCCTACTCAAAAATCCCCACGTTTGTCAGGATTTTTGTTCTGGAGGTTTGATACAGCTCAGAATCCTTACAACTGCAAGGATTTTATAAAAAGCGGGAGTTGCGATAGCCGCTGATATGTACACGGCCTTGGACGCAGGATTACCCGAGGCGCTGCCATTCGGCATGCCGCCCCACATGACGTCGAAGTGGCAACGCCAAGGCCGGCATGGCCACTACCCAATTCAGGTTCCGGCTCTCGCGCAATGCCTCGCCTGGAGCACTGAGGCAAATCCAATCATCCGACCGGTCAACCGCCTGATTTCCCTGCATTCTCGCCCCTGGGAATCCTTCTCGACATGCTACCGCTGGCAACCTCCGTCCGAAGGGTGTAAGAATTTACACCCATGAACTCCTCCCTCACCGACCGCCAGCGCCAGGTCCTCGACTACCTGCGGCAGCAGATCGAATCGACCGGCCTTCCCCCGACAATCTTGGAACTCCAGGTCGCCTTTGGCTGGTCGAGCCCGAACGCCGTGCGCAAGCACCTGGAAGCGCTGGCCGCCGCCGGCGCGATCGAGAAAGACGCGCACAAGGCGCGCACGATCCGTCTGGTCGGTGCACGAAAAAAGGCGGACACGCTCGATTTGCCGCTGCTGGGCCGCGTCGCCGCGGGCAGCCCCATCGGCGCCGATGCCGGCTTGGTCGACACCCTGGCGGTGGACATGCGGCTGTTCTACTCGGCCCCCGACTACCTGCTGCGGGTGCAGGGCGATTCGATGATCCAGGACGGCATCCTGGACGGCGACCTGGTCGGCGTGAAGCGCACACCGGAAGCCCAAGACGGCCAGGTGGTCGTAGCCCGGCTGGACGGCGAGCTGACGATCAAGCGGCTCTCGCGGACGGCCAGATCCCTGCGCCTGCTGCCGCGCAACCCGGCCTATGCCCCGATCGTCGTGGAGCCCGGCCAGGACTTCGCGGTCGAGGGCGTGTTCTGCGGCCTGGTCCGGCGAGGATGACATGGGCGCGGTGGTTGCGATCGATGCGCTGCTGCAGGAACGGCGCGTCTGGAAAGGCCAACCTGCCGCATTGCCGGCGAGCCGGCAGCCGACGGGCTTTGCCACGCTGGACGCGGCGCTGCCGACGGGCGGCTGGCCGGAAGACGCGCTGAGCGAGCTGTTGATCCCGGTCGACGGCGTGGGCGAACTGCAACTGCTATGGCCGGCCTTGGCACGGATGTCGCAGAAGGGCGAGCGCATTGTGCTGGTCGCCCCACCCTACGTGCCGTTCGCACCGGCCTGGCAGGCCGCCGGAGTAGATCTTCAGCAGGTCGCGGTGGTGGAGGCCGATTCTCCGCGTGACGCGCTCTGGGCAACCGAGCAATGCTTGCGCTCGGGCAGCTGTGGCGCGGTGCTGTGCTGGCCGCGGCCGCAAGCCGACGATCGCGCCTTGCGGCGGCTGCAGGTGGCAGCCGAATCCGGGCATACCCTGGCCTTCGCGACGCGGCCGCTGACCGCCTCGCGCAACCCCTCGCCAGCGGCGCTGCGCATCGCCATCGACGCCCGGCCCGCGCAGTTGCGCGTGCTCAAGTGCCGCGGCGGCCTCGCCCCTCCACACCCCATTCCACTGGCGGGATAGGCCATGCGCTGGGCCTGCATCCTGTTGCCGCAGCTCGCGCTGGACGGCGTCTTGCGGCGTTCTGCATCCCCTGATGCACCGCTGGTACTGGTTACTGGATCGCAGCCGCGCCGCGTGCTGCACGCGGCCAATCCTGCTGCCCGGGTACTGGGCCTGCGCCGAGGCATGACGCTGACCGCCGCGCAGGCACTGGCGCAGGGATTTGCGACCGCCGACTACGACCCCGCTGACGAGACCCGCGGTCGCCAGTTCCTCGCGGCCTGGGCCTATCGCTTCAGCTCGCAGATCAGCATGCGGCCGCATGCGCTGCTGCTCGAGATCCAAGGCAGCCTCGGCCTGTTCGGCCCCTGGCCACGGTTGGAGGCGCAGCTGCGCGAAGAGCTGACGCAGCTTGGATTTCGTCACCGCATCGTCGCGGCATCGAACCCGATCGCGGCGCGGGTGTTGGCCAACGCCCACGACGGGCTCGCAGTCACCGGCGAACCGATGCACACCGCGCTCGGGCAGTTGCCGATCCAACGCGCCGGCTTTGCTCCTGCGGTGGCGACGGCCTTCCAGCGCATGGGGTTGCGCACACTGCGACAGGTATGGGCCCTGCCCCGTGACGGGATCGCGCGGCGATTCCCGGCCGAAGTGCTACGGCATCTGGACGAACTGGCCGGCGAGCGCGAGGTCGCCTTGGAGTGGTACCGACCACCAGATCGGTTCGATCACCGGATCGAGCTCGGCTACGAGGTCGAGTCCTCGCAGGCACTGCTGTTTCCGCTTCGCCGGTTGACGTCGGACCTTTCCGCGTACCTGGCAGGCCGCGATGGCGGCGTACAACGGTTCGCGCTGCACCTGGAACACGAAGACCAGGCAGACACGGTGGTGCCGGTCGGCTTGCTGGCCCCCGAGCGCGATGCTGCGATGCTGTTCGAACTGGCGCGCGGCAGGCTGGAGCGCGCACAGATGCCCGCGGTTCGCGCAATCACGCTGGTCGCCGACGAGTTGCCCGCATTCGCCCCCGCACACCGCGAGCTGTTCGACGCGCGTCCGCAGCAAGCGATGCCGTGGGAGCAACTGCGCGAACGCCTGCGCAGTCGTCTGGGTGCGGACACCGTGCACGGTCTGCGCCTGCGGGAAGACTATCGTCCCGAGCAGGCGTGGTACAGCGACGCACCCGCAGCACAGCACACAGCAAGGGCCGCACCGGTCACGGCTTCGTCGGCGGCACGTCCGGGTTGGCTGTTGTCCACGCCCACTCCGCTGCGCGGCGCGGACCCACGCCTGCTCAGCGATGCCGAACGCATCGAGTCGGGCTGGTGGGATGGCTCCGACGTCCGCCGCGACTACTGCGTGGCGCAACTCCACACCGGCCAGCGTGCCTGGGTCTACCGCCCCGTGGGCAGCGATGGCGGCTACTGGCTGCATGGCTGGTTCGCATGAACTACGCGGAGCTGCACTGCCTGTCGGCTTTCTCCTTCCAACGCGGCGCATCCACGGCCCGCGAGCTGTTCGAGCGCGCCAAGCATCACGGCTACAAGGCGCTGGCGATCACCGACGAGTGCACGTTGGCCGGCATCGTGCGCGCCTGGCAGGCGGCGAAGGATGTCGGCCTGCCGCTGGTGGTCGGCAGCGAGATGCGGATCGAAGACGGTCCGAAGCTTGTGCTGCTGTGCGAGAACCTTGCCGGCTACCAGGCACTGTGCCGGCTGGTGACCGCGGCGCGGCGGCGGGCACCGAAAGGCCAATACCGACTGCTGCGCGAGGACTTTTCCGAGGCGCTGGACGGTTTGCTCGCACTGTGGATTCCGGACGACCCGGCCGATGCACGGGAAGGCCCTTGGCTCCAGTCGCTTTTTCCAGAGCGGCTGTGGATCGCCGCGGAACTGCACCGGAGCCAGCGCGACACCGCCCAGCTGGCCGGGCTGCAAGTACTGGCCCACACCCTGGGCCTGCCGTTGGTCGCTGCCGGCGACGTGCACATGCATGCTCGCGGACGACGGGCGCTGCAGGACGTGATGACCGCGATCCGATTCCACACGACGGTAGCGGAGGCAGGCTATCGGCTGTTCCCGAACGGTGAGCGGCATCTGCGCCCGCTGCGTGCGCTGTCCGATCTCTACCCGCCGGAGCTGCTGGCCGAGAGTGTGCGCATTGCCGAGCGCTGTACCTTCGATCTCGGGCAGCTGCGCTACCAGTACCCCCGCGAGCTGGTACCCGGTGGGCATACGGCCACTTCGTGGCTACGCGAGCTGACCGAGCAGGGGCTGCGCTGGCGATGGCCCGAAGCCATTCCATCCAAAGCACGGCAGCTCGCCGACAAGGAACTGGCGCTGATCGCCGAGCTGGGCTACGAGAGCTATTTCCTGACCGTGCACGACATCGTGCGCCACGCCCGTAGCCAGCGCATCCTCTGCCAAGGGCGAGGCTCGGCCGCGAATTCCGTGGTCTGCTATGCCTTGGGCGTCACCGAGATCGATCCGGACCGCATCGGGATGCTGTTCGAGCGCTTCGTGTCCAAGGAGCGCAACGAGCCACCGGACATCGATGTCGACTTCGAGCACGAGCGACGCGAAGAAGTCATCCAATACATATTCCAGCGCTACGGCCGGCATCGCGCCGCGCTCACCGCCGTGGCGAGTACCTACCATGGCGCCGGCGCCGTGCGCGACGTGGCCAAGGCACTAGGGATGCCACCGGACCAGATCGACGCACTGGCCGGGTGCATCGGCAGTTGGAGCGACGCGCTGCCCGCAGCCGAGCGACTGCAGGAACAGGGTTTCGATCCGGGCAACCCCCTCATCCGCCGGGTGCTGACGCTGACCGGCGAACTGATCGGCTTCCCGCGGCACCTGTCGCAGCATCCTGGTGGATTCGTCATCTCCGAACAGCCCTTGCACAGGCTGGTGCCGGTGGAGAACGCGACGATGGAAGGCCGCACGGTGGTCCAGTGGGACAAGGACGACCTGGACGCCGTTGGCTTGCTCAAGGTCGACATTCTGGCGCTGGGCATGCTCTCCGCACTGCGGCGCTGCCTGGACCTGTTGCGCGCCCATCACGGGTGCGACCTGTCGCTGGCAACGATCCCGGCCGAGGACACGGCCACCTACGACATGATCTGCCGCGCCGACACGATCGGCACTTTCCAGATCGAATCGCGCGCGCAGATGGCAATGCTGCCGCGACTGCAACCTCGGAACTTCTACGACCTCACGATCGAGGTCGCAATCGTGCGGCCGGGGCCGATCCAGGGCGACATGGTCCACCCCTATCTGCGCCGGCGCATCGGCGAAGAGCCGGTGACCTATCCGTCCGAAGCGCTGCGCAAGGTGTTCGAGCGAACACTGGGCGTACCGCTGTTCCAGGAACAGGTCATGGAACTGGCGATTGTCGCGGGCGGCTACACGCCGGGCGAATCCGACGATCTACGCCGTTCGATGGCCGCATGGAAGCGCCACGGCGGACTGGAGCATCATCGGGACAAGCTGACCAACGGAATGCTCCAACGCGGCTATTCGGCCGAGTTCGCTGCGCGCATCTTCGAGCAGATCAAGGGCTTCGGCGCCTATGGCTTTCCGGAGTCGCACGCAGCCAGTTTCGCGCTGCTGACCTATGCCAGCTGCTGGCTCAAGTGCCATTACCCGGCCGCCTTCGCCTGCGCGATCATCAACAGCCAGCCGATGGGGTTCTACAGCCCGGACCAGATACTGCAGGACGTGCGTCGGCACGGCATCGAAGTACGGCCGGCGGACGTGCGGCACAGCGACTGGGACTGCACCCTGGAACCGGACAAGCGCGGCGCATTCGCACTCCGGATGGGGCTGCGCATGGTACGCGGTTTCAGCGAGATCGATGCGCAGCGGATCGAACGGGCCAGGATGGAGAGGCCGTTTGCCGATGTCGTCGACCTGTCCGAGCGTGCCACGCTCGAGAGCCGGGCCCGAGAGCTGCTGGCCGACGCCGGCGCGTTGCGTGGACTGGCCGGACACCGCCACCGTGCGCGCTGGGCCGTAGCTGGGATCGAGGAGCAACGGCCTTTGCTCAGTGCGGACACACAGCCCCGCGAACGGCAGGTGGCCTTGCCGCTGCCGAGCATCGGCGAGGACCTGCAGGCCGACTACGCCACGATCGGCACCACGCTGGGCAAGCATCCCGTCGCGCTGCTGCGCGCGCAGTTACGCGCCCGGCGCTGCCGCAGCTCGAAGGAACTGCCCGCCATCCCCTCAGGACGCAGCATCGCCGCGGCGGGACTGGTCGTCGGACGCCAGCGCCCACAGACGGCCAGCGGGGTCACGTTCGTTACGCTCGAGGACGAGTTCGGCCTGGTCAACGTTGTCGTATGGCGACAGCTCGCCGAGCGCCAGCGCCGCCCGTTCCTGGAATCCCGACTGCTAATGGTCGAAGGAACGCTGGAAGCCGAAAGCGGCGTGCGTCACCTGATCGCCCGACGCCTGCACGACCTGACCCCGTTGCTCAGCAATCTGGACGTACGCAGCCGTGATTTCCGGTAACTCGGCGTTCTTATTTGTATTCCAGACCGCTCCCCCGCAGTAGCTGATCGAGTGCTTCGCGCCAAGTCAGGCGGGCAGTCAGCGCCGCTATCGAGTCAATCACCCTGCCATTCCATGCTCTCGCCTACCGTCCCGCATACGGCGAACGCCGCAACGTCCAGATTCTGCGGAGTGACCGCATCGAGCGGGGACGCTCCCCCGAAAAGCTCATACGGTCGCGTCAGCGCGTGATAGACGTTCCACGAGTCCACACCACGGGGAATGCGCTTCAGGACGGTCTGCACAAGGCGTCGCTTGAGCGGGTCCAATTGCCAGTCTGGCACACGCTGCCCACGGTTCCCCAAGCTGATCGACAGCAGGTTGCCCGTTGTGATCTCGTGAGTAATCCAGCGGCGCGACTTCCCGGCAAGCTTGGCGTAGTCCGCAACGGATAGGTTGTGTGGCGCCTCCAGGATGTCGAGCAAGATCATCCGCTCGCGCTGCGCCTTCGGGATCACCGTCGCTTGGACCGTGGGCGCGCGAACCGCCGACAAGCGCCGCATCGGAATGGATGGCTGCACCACCGCCTCTGCGTATTCGAATGCCGGTGACGATGCCATCGGAGGCGCCACGGCAGCGTAGGCGGGCGTGGACGACGCCTTTTCCTTGACCGGAACCTCCGCGCGCGCCTCCAACAGCACGGTCAAATGGATGCTGGCGGCATCGACCTGGCCCTGCTCCAACAGGTCCAGCCGATCGGCCCAGTCCTGCATCATGCCCCGTCGCTGCTCGACGTACTCGGCATGATTGTAGGTTCGCCGGACCGGGTTTGGGTCGACATGCGAGAGCTGCGCGTCGATCCACTTGTCGGGATACCCCACCTCGTTGAGCGCGGTCGAGAGCGTGGCGCGGATGCCGTGCCCCGTGAGGCGGCCGGCGTATCCCATGCGCTTCAACGCGGCATTCAGCGTGTTCTCGCTGATGGTCTGCCTCAGACTCTTAGCTCCGGGGAACACGTACTTCTGCGCTGGCTTGAACCGATCGAGCAGGTGGCGGACGAGTTCCACCGCCTGCACGGACAGCGGCACGATGTAGGGCGGAATGTCCTCTGACCGGAGATTTTCCTTCTGCATCTTCAACTCCAACTGCTTCACAACGTCCGGGGGGACAATCCACAAGCCCTCATCGAGATGGAATTGATCGGGCGTGGCCAGGCGTAGCTCGCCAGTACGCACCCCTGTCAGCAACAGCATCCGCACACCGAGCTGCGTCTGCAGTTGGCCACGGTACTTGCGTAGCGCCTTCAGGAGCTCGGGCAACTCCGGCATGCGCAGGAACGGGTTGTGGCGCACCGGCGGCTGCGGCATCGCAACCACGTCCAAGTCGGAAGCGGGATTGCGCTCCAAGCCGGGCACGACCACCAGTGCGTACCGAAACAGCTGTTTGAGCCAAGTACGGACCTTTTCAGCCACGGACGGTGCCCCCCGCTTCTCGATGCGCCCAACGAGCTCGATCAGGTCGGCACGGGTGATGTCATAAATGGACCGTTTGCGTAGCGACGGCAGGATGTCCTTGTCGAAGATCCGCGGGATCAAACCGAGCGTGGTCTGCCGCCCCTCCTTGAGGCGTCCCTGTTTGCGGAAGGCGACCCAGGCTTCATAGACGGCCTCGAACGTGCTTTTCTCAGCCAGGATCGCCGAGCGCCGATCCTGTTCGCGCTGACGTAGCGGATTGACGCCCTTGGCCACGAGTTCACGCGCCTCATCACGGCGGTCGCGCGCCTCGCGCAGACTGATCTGGGGATAGCCCCCCAAGGTCATCCGCCGCTGCCGCCCCAGCCACGTGTAACGGAAGTGCCAGCGCTTCGTGCCGATGGACGAGATGGCCAACGAAAGGCCATCGAAGTCGGGAAGGGTGTAGTGCTTGCCGGTGGCCTTGGCCTGCCGAACCATGATGTCGGTGAGCATCGTACTGCCTCCTGAAAACATCCAGGAGTCGGATACTCATTGCCCCATCCGCTCGGTCCCAATGAGAACCCCGACAACATCACGACCTTTTCGCTAGGACTAATCCAAGGACTAAATCGCGCGGGTTGTAGTCGGATTTCGTGAGATTTCTTGGGACTACCGTCCTTAGGAGATTTCTATTGCATCAACAACTTAGAGACGCAATGAGATTCCCTGGGACAACCAACTGGAGCGGGTGAAGGGAATCGAACCCTCGTCGTAAGCTTGGGAAGCTTCTGCTCTACCATTGAGCTACACCCGCACAGCGATGCGCAGTCTATGCGGGCCGCGGCATTCAGCGCAATGGTTGCGGCAACATCGCCGGTCCATGGCTTGCCTCGCCCATCATCACCAGCCATGTGCCGGGCAAGCCCGGCACCTACGGTAAAAGCACTAAACAAAAAGAAAGCGGTGCCGCGTGACGGCACCGCCTTCGTTCGACTTCTATGCCGCCTGGCTCAGAAGCTGCCGCCGAAGCTGGCGAACAGGGTCATGTCGCGTGCCGACTTCTGCGCGGTGGTGGCGCTGACGCCGATGTTGCTCTGCAGGCCCCACAGGTTGACACGCGCGCCGAGCACGCCGGTGGCGTAATTGCGGTCGAACTGCAGGCCCGGCACCTTGTAGGCGCCAACGTCGGCCACGGTCTGCAGCCACGCGCTGGCCTGCTTGGCGTCCTCGAACTCGTGGTCCCAGGTCACCTGCACGTACGGGCGGAAGTTGCCGCCGTCGAAGCGGGCCTGCCAGCCGATACGGCCAACGGTGGAATCCACGTCCTGCTTGCCGTAGCCCAGCGCGGTGGCGCTGAGGTTGCTTTCCACGTAACCGTCGAGCTTGACCTTCTGCCAGATCACCCCGGCCACCGGACCATGGCGGAAGCCGCCTTCCTGGCCGAACTCGTAGCCGGCGTCGAGCGCGGCACTCAGGTTGCTGCCATCCGGCGAGCCCTTGTGCTCGCGCGTGGCCGGGCCCAGCTGCACCTTGCGGGTCACGTCGTAGCCCAGCCAGCTGTAGCTGACCTGGCCATTGACCCAGGTGTTGGCGCCGTACCAGCCGGCGAACAGGCCCAAGGTGGTATCGGACTGGGTGAAATCGCCCTGGCTGTTGCCGAAGTCGGCATCCATGCGGCCATAGCCGGCAAAGCCGCCGACCACCATGCCGTCACTCGCCCAGTCGATGCCGAACAGGCCGGCCGGGGCCATGCCGTCGTACAGGTCGGCATGGTCGTAGCGCTGCATGTCGCCACGCACGTTGCCCCACCAGCTCAGGCCATTGGCCGGCTGGCCGGCGAGGTGTCCGCTCACCTGGTCGGCACGGGCGCGGCCCACGGTCTGCGCCGAATGGGTCAACACCTGCTGCAGGCGCGGCGCTTCCAGCACGGAAAGTGCGTATTCGCCGAGGATGGCATGTGCGGCGGTGCTCGGGTGCACGCCGTCGGCGAACACGTAGGCGCTGGCGGCATCCGGCGAGACCAGGCTCAGCGGGCTGCACTGGATCGAGGAAGCCACGGTGCAGGCCGGGCCGGTGGCGTTGCGGAAGCCGTAGACGCCCGGGTTGGCGACGATTTCCTGCAGGATGCTGAAGGTATCCAGCGGGATGAACTCGATGCCGGCCTGCTTCAGGCCGCCATACAGCGCGTCGTTGTAGAGCTTGGCGGCCGCCGTGCCCATCCCCATTCCCAGCGCGCCACCGGCGCGTGCCTGCGGGGTCAGGCCGATGTCCGGCAGGTTCGGCACCAGCACGTACTGGGCGCCGGCGGCCTTCAGCGCGCCGACCAGCGCGACCTCGTCGGTCACCGCGCCGCCGATGATGGCCTGCGCATTGGCCGGGTCCTGCTGCGCGGTGAACAGGTCATTGGCGCCGCCCCATACGCTGTACAGGGCGTTGGCATCGGCCTTGCCGTCATTGGCGCCCAGATAGGCAGCGAGCTGGCTCTTGAGCGAAGGCGTATCCGGCAGGAACGGGCTGAGTGGATTGGTGACATCCTCGCCCACGCGGGCGCCGCCGGCCGAATAGTTGTCGCCGTTCTGGCCATTGCCGTTGGGGGTCGCGTCGGTGCCGTAATGGTCGGCCAGGTAATCGGCCCACACCCAACCCGGGTTGGTGGTGAAGCGGCCAACGATGGCCGCGTTCGGATCCTGCTGCACCATGATCGGGCGGTAATAGCCGGTGTCGGTCAGGCTGTCACCGAAGAACACCGTCCTGGAGAACGGGGACTGCGCCATGGCCGGGACGGCGGCAAGGGCGAGCGCCACGGCGAGCGCCGAACGCAGCGGATGAAGGGAAACGGACATGGGTGACTCCTGACGGACGAAAGGAAAGCGGCAGCGTACGCTGCCGCACGGTGTTAGCTTTTCATTATCCCCGGGTACGCTCACGCTGCACCGCGGCATCGGGCTGGGATTTTCACCCAACGCTGGCGAAAATGCGCCCATGAATATCCAGCTCAATGGCGAAACCCGCCCGATTTCCGCTCCGTTGACCCTGGCCGGGCTGTTGGCCGCCGAAGGCCTGGCCGAGCGCCGCGTGGCCGTGGAGGTCAATGGCGAGATCATCCCGCGCGGCCGGCACGGCGAGCACCAATTGAAGGAAGGCGACGTAGTCGAGATCGTGCATGCACTGGGCGGCGGCTGAGCGGACAGCTGGATTGCAGCCTTTGTGGGTGCGCCCTTCGGCGCGATGAGGCTTTCCCGAAAAACACCACGGGCAAGCCCGCTTCCAACAGGCCCGCTTTCGCAAAGCATGTAGCGGGCATGCACATGCCCTGTCCGTGCGGGGCAAGCCCCGCACCTACGGGTCAAGGCATGTTTGAAAGCAAGTCGCAGGTGCCAGGCTCGCCCGGTACGGACATTCCCCTTGACCTGCCTGCTTGTCCTGCGCCTGACCAGCTGCATGCGCGGGGCCAGCCCCACCACTCCCGCTTATCACCGATCAAGTGGGTAATGCATTCACCGCGTTCGGCGCGCACCATGGCGTTCGCCTTTACCACGGCCCCGGCCATGGCGCCGTCCCTGCCCCCCAGGACGGTGTTCTTCCCGCGCACCGCACCCGTAGCGCACGATGGGCGATAATCCGGCCATGAATGCAAACGTCCCCCCCGCTCCGCTGGTCATCGCTGGCAAGACCTATTCGTCCCGGCTGCTGACCGGCACCGGCAAGTTCAAGGACCTGGAAGAAACCCGCCTGGCCACCGAGGCGGCCGGCGCGCAGATCGTCACCGTGGCCATCCGCCGCACCAACATCGGCCAGAACCCCGGCGAGCCGAACCTGCTGGACGTGCTGCCGCCGGACCGCTACGCCATCCTGCCCAACACCGCCGGCTGCTACACCGCCGAGGACGCGGTGCGCACCTGCCGGCTGGCGCGCGAACTGCTCGACGGCCACAACCTGACCAAGCTGGAAGTGCTGGGCGACCAGAAGACCCTGTACCCGGACGTGGTGCAGACGCTCAAGGCGGCCGAGCAGCTGGTCAAGGACGGCTTCGAGGTCATGGTCTACACCTCCGACGACCCGATCCTGGCCAGGCGCCTGGAGGAAATCGGCTGCGCCGCGGTGATGCCGCTGGCCGCGCCTATCGGTTCGGGCCTGGGCATCCAGAACAAGTACAACCTGCTGCAGATCATCGAGGATGCCAAGGTGCCGATCATCGTCGATGCCGGCGTGGGTACCGCCTCCGATGCGGCCATTGCCATGGAACTGGGCTGCGACGGCGTGTTGATGAACACCGCCATCGCCGGCGCGCGCAACCCGGTGCTGATGGCCAGCGCGATGCGCAAGGCGGTGGAAGCCGGGCGCGAGGCGTTCCTGGCCGGGCGCATCCCGCGCAGGCGTTACGCCAGCGCCTCCTCGCCGGTGGAGGGGCTGGTCTGATGACCAATCCCTTCGAGAGCGCCGGCTCCAAGGCCCCGCCCAAGCCGTTCACCGTCACCGAAGGCCGCCGCGAGGTACGCAGCTTCGTGCTGCGCCAGGGCCGCTTCACCCCGGCCCAGCAGCGCGCGTTCGACGAGCGCTGGCCGCGCTTCGGCATCGACTTCGATGGCCAGCCGCGCGACCTGGACGCCACCTTCGGCCGCAACGCGCCCAAGGTGCTGGAAATCGGCTTCGGCAACGGCGCGGCATTGCGCCATGCCGCGCAGTTCGATGCGACCAAGGACTACATCGGCATCGAGGTGCATGCGCCCGGCGTGGGCCGCCTGCTCAATGCGCTGGCCGACGACGATGCCGGCAACGTCAAGCTCTACCACCACGACGCGGTGGAAGTGCTGGAAAAGGAAATCGCCGACGGCGCGCTGGACGAAGTGCGCATCTACTTCCCCGACCCCTGGCACAAGAAGCGGCACAACAAGCGCCGCCTGGTACAGCCGGCATTCGCCGCGCTGCTGGTGCGCAAGCTGCGCCCGGGCGGGCGCCTGCACTGCGCCACCGACTGGGAGGACTACGCCGAGCAGATGTGGGACGTGCTCGACGCCACCGCCGGCCTGGCCAATCGCGCCGGCCCGCGCGGCAGCGTGCCGCGCCCGGACTGGCGCCCGCAGACCCACTTCGAGACCCGCGGCCAGAAGCTTGGCCATGGCGTGTGGGACCTGCTGTACGACAGGCAGGAAACCGGGCACGGGGATTGAGGGAATGAAGCTGCCATGATGCTTTCACGCTCCCGGGGAACCCCCCGAAACGCAGGACGCAAGGTTCAAGTGAAGGCACGCGCGCGCTCCCGTTCCCCGTTCCCGCTTCCCCGTTCCCCGCTCTGATGGACACCGCGCTGACGCTGACCACCGACATGAAGCTCGTACTCGGGCTGGTCGGCTTCACGATGGCGATGTTCCTGTTCGAGCGCATCCGCGCCGACGTGGTGGCGCTGGTGGTGATGGTGGTGCTGGGCGTAAGCGGGCTGATCGCGCCGGAGGAAATCTTCGGCGGCTTTTCCGGCAACGCGGTGATGAGCATCATCGCCACCACCATCCTCGGCGCCGGGCTGGACCGCACCGGCGCGCTGAACCGGCTGGCCACCTGGCTGCTGCGGCGCGCGCATGGCGTCGAGCAACGCCTGCTGCTGCTCACCTGCGCCACCGCCGGCCTGAATTCCTCGTTCATGCAGAACCCGTCGGTGATGGCGCTGTACCTGCCGGTGGCTTCGCGGCTGGCCTCGCATACCGGGCTCACCCTCAAGCGCCTGCTGCTGCCGATCACCGCCGCCATCGTGATGGGCGGCAGCCTGACCATGGTCGGCAACTCGCCCCTCATCCTGCTCAACGACCTGCTGGTTTCGGCCAACAACAACCTGCCCTCCGGCACGGCCACCATCGAGCCGCTGCGCATGTTCGCGCCGCTGCCGATCGGCGTGGCCCTGCTGGCCGCCTCGCTGCTGTACTTCCGCTTCCACGGCGACCGCAAGCTGGCCGGCGGGGACGGACAAGCCGACGACACGCAGACCCCGGCCCGCACCGAAAGCTATTTCGCCAAGGCCTACGGCATCGAGGGCGATGTCTTCGAGCTGCTGGTCACCGCCGAAAGCCCGCTGGTCGGCATGGCCGTCAGCGACGTGGAGAACCTGTTCGATGCGCCGCTGCTGCTGGCGTTGAAGACCGGCAACGACACCCGCCTGGCGCCGCCGGCGGACATGCGCATCTGGGTGGGCAGCGTGATCGGCGCGATGGGCCCGCGCCAGCAGGTGGCCGACTTCGCGCAGAACCAGTTCCTGCGCATGTCCTCGCGCCTGCGCAACCTGGGCGACCTGTTCAACCCCAGCCGCGCCGGCATTTCCGAGGCGGTGGTGCCGCCGACCTCAAAGCTGATCGGCAAGACCGCCGGCCAGCTGCGGCTGCGCAAGGAGCGCGGCATCAGCCTGCTGGCGATCAACCGCGACAAGCAGGTGATCCGCGAGGACGTGCGCAACATGGCGCTGCGCGCCGGCGACATGCTGGTGTTCCACAGCATCTGGCAGGACCTGGCCGCCGCCGCGGAAAGCCGCGATTTCGTGGTGGTCACCGACTACCCCAAGGGCGAGCAGCGCCCGCAGAAGTTCAAGATCGCCATGGCGATCTTCGCCATCACCATCGTCATCGCGCTGACCTCGCACCTGCCGGTGGCGCTGACCCTGCTCACCGGCGTGGCCGGCATGCTGCTGACCGGCGTGCTGCGCATGGACGAGGCCTACGCGGCGATCAACTGGAAGACCATCTTCATGATGGCCGGGCTGATCCCGCTGGGCTGGGCGATGGATTCCAGCGGCGCGGCGGCGTGGGTGGCCGGCCACACCATCGACAAGCTGCCCAGCGGTATTCCGGTATGGCTGCTGGAAGTGGCGCTGGCGCTGCTGACCACCGCGTTCTCGCTGGTGATCAGCCATGTCGGGGCCACCATCGTCACCGTGCCGATCGCGGTCAACCTGGCGCTGGCGGCCGGCGGCAACCCCACCGCGTTCGCGCTGATCGTGGCGTTGTCGGCGTCCAACAACCTGATGACCGCGTCCAACCCGGTGATCTCGATGGTGATGGGCCCGGCCAAGTACACCCCGCGCGAAATGTGGCGCGTCGGCGGCCCGCTGTCGCTGGTCTACACGCTGGTCGTGGTGGTGATGGTCAATCTGATGTTCTGAACGGCCAGGAACGGCCAGGAACATAGTGAAGAGGAGTGAGGAGTGAGGAGTGAGAGAAGGCAACAGCAAAAGCAGCGATGCCTGGCTTTTGCCTTCTCTCACTCCTCACTCCTCTTCACTCACTCCTGCTCCAGCTCCAGCAGCACCCTGCCGGCTTCCACCCGCACCGGCACCGCGCGCAGCGCGTCGCCCTTGCACGGGCCGGCCACGCAGGTGCCGCCCTGCAACTCGAACGCGGCGCCGTGCACCGCGCACACCAGGTGCCCTTCGCGGCTCTTGAGGAACTGGCCCGGCGCCCAGTCCAGCCCGCGCCCTGCGTGGGGGCAGACGTTGAGCCAGGCGCGTACCTGCTCGCCATCGCGGTACAGGATGACCGGCTCGGCATCGCCGTCGATCACCGCCTCGGCGCTGTGGAACCCCTGGTCGGGCAAGGCGGCGAGCAGGGCCAGTTCGTTCGCGGGGGAAGCAATGGACATGGCGGTACGGCAGCAGAAGAAACGCCGATTGTCGCATGCGCCACCGTACCTTCCGCCCAGGTGGCACGCCTGAATGCGCAGGCAGTTTTAACGACAAATTTACGCATCGGCCAGCAACGCCACCGATACTGCGCGCGCTCACCGTCACTACCCTGACACGAATATGCGTTACTTCCAGTTCGGCAATTTCCGCACCCTGTTCGCGCCGCGCAAGCCGCGCAACCCGCTGTTGCGGATTGCACTGGGCCTGCTGGGGCTGGCGATCCTGGCGGTGCTGGTCACCGCCGGGGTATTCGTCGGTGCGGCAATGATCCTGGGCGGGCTGGTGTGGAAGCTGCTGGCCGCGCGCAAGGCGCGTTCGGGCAGGAACGCCGGCAATGTGATGGACGGCGAATACCGCGTGGTACGCAAACCGGCGCTGTCCAGCACGCCTTGAAGGGCCGCGGCCGGCCGTTGATCGGCATCGGCACTTCGTGCGTGCAACCGCTTGACCCGCGCATGGGCGGGCTGCCGGCAATCGGCAATACAGGAATAAAAAGCAATGCCCGCCGCTGGACATGGTCATGGCCGCACATTCGTACCGCCCACTCCGCCGGTTTGCGCTGCGGGCCGCGGGTTCTGCCTCGCAATCCTCAATGCCCTCGCCGCTTCGCGGCTGTCCCTGGCTCGAGCGTTCCTCTAGCTGATGGGACAGGCACCGCGCGCATGGCGGCAAGCATGCCGGCGGCCGCTGCGGCAGCACTAACGGTGCGGCTCGACCGTCCGGCATCATGGCGCCTGCCCCTGCTTCCGGACGAACCATGACCGACCTGATTCCCACTCCGCCCGCACCCCGCATCCCGGTGGCCGGAGGCGGCACGTTCCCGGTGCGCCGCATCTACTGCGTGGGCCGCAATTTCGCCGACCATGCGCGCGAAATGGGCGCCAATGCACCGGCCTCGGCGGCCGAGCGTGGCCAGCCGATGTTCTTCATGAAACCGGCCGACGCCATCGTCACCGGCGATGCACCGGTTCCCTATCCGCCGGCCACCTCCGACCTGCACCACGAGGTGGAACTGGTGGTCGCGCTCGGCAAGGACGCACCGGCCGGCGTGCTGCCCGCCGGACAGGCAATGGCGCTGGTGCTGGCCTACGGCGTCGGCCTGGACCTGACCCGGCGCGACCTGCAGGCCGCGGCCAAGGCCAAGGGCGGCCCATGGGATACCGCCAAGGGCTTCGACCATTCCGC
>Ga0153956_1001564_pt1 | contig 19608 bp, 12 predicted proteins | sample TSFL040MetaG_FD_104704 | JGI IMG/M metagenome (GOLD analysis project Ga0153956, IMG submission 104704) | Attine ant fungus gardens microbial communities from Florida, USA - TSFL040 MetaG | ecosystem: Host-associated > Fungi > Mycelium > Unclassified | place: USA: Florida, Wekiwa Springs...
ATAGCAACCATCCCCAACCTCTTCCGCCCATGCGCATCCATGGGGGCGCGCCGCACGCAGGCCCCCTCCATATTTCCTTTATCCAGGGAATGCCGAATGGGTTTAGGGCCTGGCGCAAAAAAAATTTTCTCGCCTCGAGCCCGGAGTGGTCGGATGAGCTCAGCGGCTCATGCCGACCAACATCGGTGTCGACCCTGCCAGTCACTTCATTGCGCAAGGCTTCAACGCCGGCCAGACAACCATGAAAGAAGCGGAGCTGGAATTGCTGGCGCTGCCGATCGACGATTGGACGCTCGATCTGGCGACACGTATCGGAGTCCGGAACGCCTGCGGGTGGACGCGAAGCCGGTGCGCTACACAGGGAGGACCACCATGCAGACGGGTGGATTATTGTGGCAGCGAGTCGGCCACGACCCCGGGCACCCACGATGGCCCATCAAGTCTGGGCTTACGATTTCGTGTTTGACGCTTGCACCAATGGTCAACAGCTCAAATGCCTAGAAGTCATTTCATAAATGCGCCTGGCACGCTGATACTGCGTTGCAAGGCAGCCTCCGCTGCTCATTTACTACCTGTAAACTGCGCTGCTCGGCTGCCTTGCGTCCTTGTGCCCGCTGTCTGGGTACTTGTGCCCGCTGTCTGGGTACTTGTGCCCGCTGTTCAGGGTATTGTCTGAGCGCACCATTCATATTTATGAAATGACTTCTAGTGAATCGACACGAGCAGCAACCAGACGCTGAACGATGCCCGCAAAAGCTTCTTCGTCAATACGCTCCTCATTGAGCGGTGTCAGCGGGAATGCGCAGAGACCCGTAACCAGATTGTGCTCCTCCATTTGCAAGCCCTTTCCAAGATGATCGGTATACGCTCGTCAATTCGCGGGAGTTCTGAATGTGAAATCCAGCGGCAAGAGTTCCATGTAACAACCGCTGACTGCCGCGCATCAAGGCAGATTTCAGCTACCCGTGGCCGGCGTATACCAGATCGGCGACGACCAGCCGCGCTCCTGGACAGTCGCCGGCACCGCTGTCGATAAAGGCAGGCCGCGCTTCACCGCCAACAGCGTGGTCCAGCGTGGCGTCGGGATTTCCAGTACGCGAAGGTAATACAGGGCCGGCTTCCGGGGATCGAATTCGGGGTCCTGCCACAACGCGCCAAGCTCGGTGGCGCCGATCGTATTTTTGTAGGCGCCGGTGTGCAAGTCCACGGTATTGCCGACCGCCGGCAGATGTCCCGCCGCATCCGGCCGGCGCCCGTCCGAGGCCGCCACATCGAAGATTTTCTCGCGATAGGCGCCCTGCTCGAGCCATACCTTGATCACCTGGATGCGATCGAGATTGGCGCCATCCGGATCCTTCAGCGCCCACACCGCAAAGCGCGGCGCCGCGCTGGCCGACGGTCGCGCCGGGAGATCGCCGCCCATCGGCACGCCCTGCGCATAGGCCCGCGCCAGCCAATCGCGCTGGCGCAGCAGCGCGCTGTCGAATTGCCAGGCGCCGAACAGGCGGAACTGAAGGCGCGTGCCGGACGTGGCGAAGGTTTCCTTGCGCCGCAGCGCCGCATAGATCGATTCGCGCGTGTTCTGCTCCGCCCAGACGCCGGTGAGATTACCCGAGGCGGTCAGCACGTGCTGGACATCCGCCTCGTCGCCGCCGGGCGACGGTTTGGGCAAGACCAATTGCTCCTGCGCACGCGTTCCCGCGGGCAGGTCCTTGTCCGCATCGATGCCGAAGCTGCCGCCGGCAAACGACTCTTCGTCCGAGGTGCTCAAGCCGTTGTGAAAATCGGAGCCGCCGACCACCCCGAACTTGAACGGATTGACGCCGACGCGCCGCTCGATTTGCAAGCCGCGCCCATAGGCCTCGCGCACGTAACTGCCGTGGATTTTTCCCTTGCGCGAAGAGGCCAGCAGGTAATCGAAAATTTCGAAGCCCGCGAACTCATCGTTGGGCGAAAGCAGCGGATGGGTTTCCGACTGGCCCTTGCCCTGGCCGATTTCCGCCAGCGGCTCGTTCGCCGCGCGCTGCATGGCATAGTCCTGATCGATGGCCTTGCCGTCGCTGTCGTTCCAGTCGTACATCAGGCCGTTGCTGACATTGGCGTTGTGGGGAATGGCCAGCGCCTCATGGCCCTGGGCGCGCACCTGGCCGAGCCATTTCCATAAATCCTCCGGGCGCATCGAATCGAGCGCGCTGAACGGCGCCGGCGCCTTGGCTCCGCGAAAGATCACATTGCGGTGCAGATTCTGGCCACTGGGGTACGAAGTCCATTCGTAGGCGATGAACGTGGTGAATTTTCCCGGCACGTAATTGCGGTTGGCGGCGTCGATCTCCTCTTGCCAGGCCGAGCGCACAGCGACACTGGGATCGAAACCGGGGATCGCCCTGCCCTTCTCCATCAGCTTGATATACGCCATCCAGAACGCCATCGGCCCGTCGCGGAAAAACGCCTTGCCCGCCTCGCTGCGCGACAGCGCGCTGTCCGGCTTGCTCAGGTCGTTGGCCAGACCGAGATTTTCCGCGTGATCGGTCACCGCCATGAAATCCAGCGGCCAACGCCGCCGCGCCTCGTGGTCGAGATAAGGCACGCTGTCGCCGCGGGCAAAGCGGTAGGCTTCATCCGGCGTGGTGCGTGCGCCCAGCATGACGTAGGCGTCGAAGGAATAACTGGTATGCAGATGCAGATCGCCGAACAACGCCCGGCGCAGCGGCGATGTCGGTATTTCGGTTGCCGGTACTTCAGCTGTCGGTACTTCGGCGGCGGGGACGGCCGTCGCCAGCACCAGCAGACCGGCGGCAAACAGCGTTTTTTTCTTATTCATGGAAGCCTCCAGAGCTTTGCCAACCATTTTTCGTTTCGTTCAGGCCAGCGCCGCCAGTCGCTCGACAAACCACGCCGCCGCGCAGGTGCCGATGGCGTAGGGCGCGAGCTGCCGCGTCCACGACGGCGCCGGCCAGCGCCGCAGCGGCCATAACATGGCCAGCGCCGCGCCAATGAAGAGCAACTGCCCAATCTCGACACCCACGTTGAACAACAACAGCGCCAACCACAGGGCTTGTGCAGGCAAACCGATTTCGGCCAGCGCGCCGGCGAACGCGAACCCATGCAGCAAGCCGAACACGAAAGCGATCAGCTCCGGCCGCTGCGCGGTCAACGCCGGGCGGCCGCTGCGCGCGTGCACCAGCTCCACCGCCAACACCACGATGCTCAGGGCCACCAGCGCCTCCACCAGCGCCGACGGCGCGCGCACCAGGCCCGTGGCGGTGGCGGCAAGCGTGATGCTGTGCGCCAGCGTGAACGCGGTAACGGTGCGCAACAGTTGCCAGCGATCGCCAACCAGAAGCAGCAGGCCAAACACGAACAGCAGATGATCGCTTCCACCGAGAATATGTTCGACGCCGAGCCGGCCGTAGGCCGTGGCCGCGGGCGCTTCCGCGCCGGTGGCCAGAACGATGCGCGCGCGCCGGGGTTTGAGAATCTCCTGCCAGTCCTGGCCATCGAGCCGGTGTACCACCACCAGGACATCGGTAATCGTGCGTTCCAGCCCCTCGATGGCCAGTGTCTGGCCGGGCAGCGGCCCGCCGAGATCGACATGATCCCAGCGCGCGATCACGAACCCCGGCGCGGCGCTGAAGACATCCGGCTCACGCTCCAGCGCGCCACCGGACAGACGAGGCACCAGCCGCACCGCGAGCGAGCCCACGGCCGGCTGTTTCCACAGCACGGTCGCGCGCTGCGCCGGCTCTTCGCGAATCTCGAGATAAGCCGGGCGCACCTCGTGTGCCTGGACCGGCAGCGCCGGAATCAGCAGTGCCAGCCACAACCACCACCATGCGCGCTCAATCATCGGCGGCCTCGCGCACCACGGTGTATTGGCGCTCCAGTTCGGCGAAACGGCGCGCATTCGCCGCCGCGCGCTCCGCGCGTTGATAATCCGACTCGACCCGCGCGCGCAGCGTCGCCAACGGCGGCAGATAGGCCGGGCTGCGCGCCTGCACGAACAGCAGGTGCCAGCCGTAACCGGAACGCCAGGGTCCGGACCACTGCCCCACCGGCGCGGTCGGTGCGTGCTGCGAAAACTCCGAGGCACCGAACAGGCGTTCGATTTCGACGGCGCCCAGGGCCGCGTAATCGTAGCGATCGGGAAACGGGTCGCCCCGTTCCGGCGCGCGCGCGGCGCCGTCCTCGCGCAACCGCGCCAGCACCGCCTCGGCGCGATGGCGGGCAGCGCTGTCGCCGCCGCGATCCGGCGTGAAATACACGTGGCTGAAGGTGGTTTTTTCCGGCACGCGGTAACGCGCCGCGCACTGGCGATAGAACGCCTCGAGTTGCGCCGCGGTCGGCGCTGGCGCCGGGGTCAAATCCTGTTGCAGAAATTCCGTCTTTTGCACGATGCGGCGCCGGATCACTTCGTCGTCCCGATCCAGGTGCAGCGCCAGCCCCTCGCGGTACAGGATTTCCTCGCGCCGGTATTGGTCGAGCAACAGCGGCCACTGCGCCGGTTCCGGCGCAGTGCCGTACTGCTGAGCGTAACGCCCGGCGATCACCGCGCGCTGCGCCGCGCCGATGACGATGCGATAACGATCCGACGCCTCCCGCCGACAGGACTGCGCGGCCACGATCAGCGCTCCCAACACCAGAAAATGCAGCAGCGGCTGGCGCGCCAGCACGACTATCCACCGCTTCACCGCCGCCCATCGCTTCACGGCCGCGCTCCGCCGGCAATGACCGGGCACGTTCCCAACACCCACGCCACGCATCCAGAAACTCCTTGAAAGCGGGAAAAAACGCTCCGGCACCGCTGCGCATTTCTATCCATGCGCCGCCACTTTTTTTGAACTTTTTCAGCGCAGCCATCCGCTCACGACACAGAGGCTCACCCGGCGCTGGCCGCGCGGCGGAACCGGGTGTTCGACGCGCTCAAAAACTCAAGGTGGCATCGACGCCAAACGTGCGCGGATCGCCGAAATAGTTGGTGGCGAAATACGTCGCGCCCCAATCGATACCGGTCACCCGATAGCGTTTATCCGTCAGGTTCCTGCCCCACAAGGACAGCGCCAGCTCGCCTTTCTCCGCCACGCGGATGCGCTGCCAGGTCAAGCGCGCGTCCACCAGCGCGTGGCTGTTGATACGCGTGTTTTCGTACAGCGCCGGTTGCGGATAGAACACATAACCGCTGACAAAGGACCCATCCACGCGCGCCGCCAATTCGCCGACGGGCAGCGGCAGCGTGTAATCGGCGGCCAGATTCAAGGTGTGCCTCGGCGCCGACGGGACCTTGTAGAGATCGGTGGCGTCGTAGCGCTGGTTCAGGGTGCTGCCGGGTGGGCAGTTGATCGAGGCGATATTGGTGCAGGTATCGGAATACTTGTTGAATTCGGCATGCAGGTAGCCGTAATTGGCCGAGAGCTGCAGTGCCTCCACCGGCATTGCCACCAGCTCCAGCTCCACGCCGCGGATCGTCGATTTGCCCGCATTGGTGAAGATGCTCTGCGGTGGCGCGCCGGGAATGAACTGGGTGATCTGCTGGTCCTCGTGCACATCCTGGAATAACGCCAGGTTGGCGCGCAGGCGGTTATCCAGCCATTGGCTTTTCAGGCCCGCTTCGTATTCGGTGACGGTTTCATTCTTGAACGGCGTCTGGAACGCCGCCACCGTGCCCGCGGTGGCGTTGAAACCGCCGCCCTTCCATCCGCGCGCGATCTTGCCGTAGATATTGGCGGTATCGGTGAGCTGATAAGCAACAACCAGCATCGGCGAAAAATTGCTGAAAGATTTGTCGCCCTCGGTGCCCACCGGCATCACCACCACCGGCAGCGTCGGCGCAGCCAGGCTGTAGCTGGCCTGATCGCGATACACCGATTTGCTTTCCCGGTTGTAACGCCCTCCCACGGTGATCTTCAGGCGCTCGTCGGCGATGGGCGGGGTCCACTCGGCCTGTCCGAACAGCGCCCAGGATTTATTATCCATGCCGTAATGGATCGCGATGTGATCGACCCCGTACAAGGGTTGATATTGCGGATTGTCGACGTCGCCCTTCTCCTTGAAGTAATAAAGTCCCGCCACATACTCGATCTGTTCGGTGCTGCCGATCCACTGTAATTCCTGCGACAACGCGCGATAACGGTAAGCGCCCACCGCCTGATTCAACGGATAGGGCGTGCCGTCGTAATCGAGACTCTGGGACGCCTGCAAGCGGCGATACCCGGTCAGCGATTTGAGCGTCACCTCTCCGAGCGGACCCAGCTCGCCAACGTCCCAGCTCACGGTGAGGGCGTGGCCCTTGACGTGGGAATCGTCGCGCTCGGCCTGGTCGACACTGGCCCACTCCGCGCGCCGGGTATCGGCGAACTGCCCCGCATTCGGGACGATCGCGGGATACAGCCTGCCCACGGATGTCAGTTGCGCATTTTGTGGCGTTTGTTCCGCATCGCTGAAATCGTAAGCGTAAATCACGTCGACCCGGCTGCTCGGTTGCCAGAGCAATGCGGCGCGGCCGCTGTGCGCATCGATATCGCCGAGCGTGGAGGAACTGGCCGGGCGCGCCGCGACGGCGGAGGGTCCGCCCAGCAGGCTCAGATCGGCGGGCGGCAACCCCAGCAGGGTTTTATTTTTGACAAAGCCGTCGCGCTTGCGAGTGCTCAGCGCCAGCTTGGTGCTGAGCCGGCCGGCACCGTCGCCCACGTCGCCCAGTGCCGGCAGATCGAGATCGAGCTTGCTGCTGCGCAAATTGTAATTGCCGACGCCCAGGCGCAATTTGCCGCCGAATTCACCGCTCGGTTGCCGGGTGATGAGATTGATCGCGCCGGCCACGGTGTTTTTTCCGTACAACGTGCCCTGTGGGCCCCGCAGCACCTCGATGCGCTCCAGATCCGCCACATCGAAAATGGCGCCGTAATTTTTTCCCATGTAGATACCGTCGAGATAAATACCGACGGTGGGCTCCAGCGCCAGATTGGGGTTGAACGTGACCGAGCCGCGAATGGCGATGGTGGCGCCGTTCTGGTTGCCGGCGGTGCTGGTCAGGCGCAGGTTCGGAACCAGGTTGTTGAGCGCCGTTACATCGCGGATATCCCGCTGCTCGATGCTGTCCGCGCCCAACGCGGAGATGGCGATCGGCGTCTCCTGAATATTCTGCTCGCGCTTTTGCGCGGTCACGATGACTTCCTGGATACCGGCCGGCGCCGGCTCCGCCAGCGCTTCCTGTTGCGCACCGTCGGCCAGCGCACAGCCCAGGGTCAGCGCCAGCCAGCGCCGGGAAAAACGTGGTGTATGCATGGGTATCTCCTGCATTCGACAGCGTGTTGTTATACGGCCGCGTCACGGCCGGTTATTAGGAAGCATCGATCCAGTGCGCCAGAATTTAGGACATGCGTCCTAATCCAGTCAACTACCTCTCAAAAAATAAATGCCGACGCGATGGCAAGACGGAAGCGCGCTGCATGCCGATGAGCACGACAGCGAGGCAGAAAAACAGGAACAGCGTGAAGCGGCGGAATCCTGGAATGGGCTGGTGCGCGACACGCTGATTGCGCAAGCGCGACTTCAGCGCGACGAAAGCTTCAGGCAATGATCGAACGGATTTTTTGGCGGCATGACTTCAGTGACGGAGCCCGACCCGCCTGAACCCCAACGGCAGGAAGGTCCGCGCGCCGAACTCGAAAAACGAGGAGCCCTAAATAAAACCGCGCCGCAAATCCCCGATGGTTTTTTCGACGATGCGCATGCGATAGCTTTTGTTGTAATAGCTCGAATCCACCAGCATGTTACAGGCGACGCCCGCGGTGAGATGCAAGATCATGTTCGCGGCCAGCAGGGGATCGACCGTGGCCGGCACGTCGCCGAGCGCGATGGCCCGCTCGACATCCGCCCGGAAACGCTCGCGCGCGCCGGCCAGACGCGCGCTCATGCCGAGCTGATCGTCGGCGTTGGCCACCGCGAAGCTCCAGAAATGCAACCGCACCTTCCACTCCATCACCGACTCGGCGGTGAGCGGCAGCAGGCAGCGCAAGCGCGCGCGCACGGCGTCCAGACCGGTTCTCTTCGCCGTCAGCCGCTGTTCGCGGGCGATGAAGCGCTGATTCACCCAGTCGAGAGTCTTGCGCAGGATATCGTCCTTGTCGGCGAAATGATGTTCGACCACGCCTTTGGAGACACCGCATTGGGCGGCGATTTCGCGGATAGTGACGCGCTCCAGACCCGATTCCGCGATGATTTTCGCCGCGGTCTGGGCAATGAGCTCCTGGCGATTGTACTTGTAAGCGGAAGTCATGATGTGCTCCGGTCAGTCGTTGAGTCGGCGTGTCCAGCGCCGCGCGAGCCATTCTACCGAATCGGGCGGCGCGCGCTCCAGCGACCCCGGAAAAGACGCACGGGCGCTTGACAAAATCCCGGACGCCCCATAAATTTCAAAAAAATTAGGACAACCGTCCTAAATAACAACAACGCCACGCCGCCGCGAGCGCAGAGAAAAAACGCCGCGAACCACAGAATCAGGAGCCATCCCATGTCCGCACTGCTGACCGAAGCCGATGTTTTTCCCTGGGTTGAAGCTGAACTCGGCGCCACCCTCATCGCCGCGACCCGCCAGGGCGGACGCGAATCCGGCGGCAGGCCGGGCTGGTTCGTCACCGTCGAGCGCAAAGGCGGCGCGCAGCAGCGCTACTACGTGCGCGGCGATCGCGGTGGCGATTTCGGCTTCATCGAGGTTTACGGGCTTCAACGCGAGGCCCGCCTGCTGCGACTCTTGCGCAGCGAGGGCATCCCCGTACCGGAAATCATCGCCGTGGCCGAAAAGCCGAACGCGATCCTCATGGAGTTCGTCGAAGGCGTAAACGATTTCACCCTGATCGAAAGCCCCGCCGAACGCGACCAGGTGGCGCGGGATTTCGCGCGAGTGATGGCCCAGTGGCACGCCATTCCAGCACAAAAATTCGCCGAAATCGGCTTCGACCTGCCAAGCGATCACCAGGGATTGATGATCCGGGATTTGGAAGTCTGGGAAAAAGGCCACTTTCCCCGGATCAAGGAGCCGGTGCCTGTGGTCACCTTCGCCTGCAAGTGGCTGCGCAACAACATACCGGCAATGCCGGAGCGGCCGGTGCTGGTACAAGGCGACACCGGACCCGGTCAATTTCTGTTTCGCAACGGCGCAGTGCAGGCGGTGGTCGATTGGGAATTGGCGGCGCTCGGCGATCCGATGCGCGAGCTGGCTCATGTCCGTACCCGCGATGTCTGGTATCCCACCGGTAATCTGCCGAAGTGGTTCGAGTATTACAGCGAGTTTTCCGGTGTACCCATCGATCTACCCAAGCTGCGCTATTACAACGTGATCGGCATGCTCACTACGGCGCTGGCGCTGGGACCCGTGGTGCAACACCTCAATCCCCGCGACGATCACGCCGAGTGGATCGCCCAGGATGTCTGGTCCAAGCGCGCCACCGCCGAAGCGCTGGCGCAGGCGCTGCGCATCGAACTCGAACCGGCTCCGCTGCCGCAGGTACGGCCCGGTTACCTGACGCAATTATTCGATGTACTGGAGGACAACCTGCGAGGGGAACAATTGCCGGGCATCGCCGACAGCTTTTTGCAGCACCGCCTGCGCATGGATCTGCGACTGCTGGCGCATGTGCGCAACGTGGCGGAAATCGGCCGTGAAATGGCGGAGCTGGAACTGGACGATATGGGCGAGCTGCTGGGCCGGCGCCCGGCTGACGTTCGCGCCGGCCAGCGCGCCGTCAACGAGCTGGTGTTGGCCGCCGGGCCTGACCTGGATGCGACGCTGACCCGCTATTTTTATCGGCATGCACTGCGCGAGGAAGCGCTCATGCGCGGCGGCCTCGGGCGCGCGGAGCACGCTCGCACCAGCCCGATCGAATAACGCCGCAGACGCGGCTCCTTAGCGAGCGAAACCCTTGAATAAAGCCGGAGCAAGCCCATGAGCACAGCACCAGCCGCCGTCAACAAACAATTGGCCGAGGATTTTTTCGAGGCCATTTTCAACGCCGACCGCACCACCCTGCTGCGTATCATGCATGCGCAGGTGGTGTGGCAGGTGCCGCAGTCCGCGGTGCCGCCCTACGCCGGGCGTCACCAGGGCGCGGAAAAAATCGCCGATATGATGCTGCACTCCGTGCGCGAGACTTTTCTGCCGCACAGCGTGCGCCATCGCATTCTGATGAGCATGGCCGACGCTGGCCGCGTCGTTGTCGAAACCCACATGACCGCACAACAGGCAAGCGGGCGCGAATACAGTAATTTCTATGTATTTATTCTCGAGTGCGAAGACGAGCGCATCCGGGAAATCCGCGAGCACGTCGACACCGCCTACGCCGTGCGGTTTTTTGGACAAGGCTCTGCCGGCTAAATGGGCAATAACGACGCGATTCCAGCCGCGATAAATTCAACCGTTCTCTGCAATCATGGCATGGAGGAGCGACTGGCATGCGGGGCCGTCAGAATGACTTTTGAAGCATTATCTCCAACGCATCAAGCTCAAAAACTCAAAGATGGTCAGGCCAGCACCCGACCATGCCCGAGGTGCCGCGTCAACCAAGTCCAAATCATCCAGCCACCGTAGAAGCCGTTATCACCATCGCCGTGTAGACCGCCCTCCCAACCCCTTTGAGCATCCATGACCTGACGGCGGCCCACCATCAGGGTGGTATGAGCGACGTCGGCTTTTTGCCCTAATGACATGGACCAGGGTCGCATGTGCGACGCTATCCAGGGATTGGGAGCTATTTTTATGCGCAAATTTTGGCGGCAGCGCGCAAGCGTTTTGATCGCGTTCGCGTCGCTGTTTTTTCATGGCGCAGCCATGGCGGATATTTGCGGTGTCGGTAAAGTTACGGCTGCTATCGAGGGCGCATTCAACACCAATGATTTATACATCAAGATCGATTACTCCGGCGGGGCGAGCCAGCATGCCGGTACCGAAACCTCTGGCTATATCGTCTACAAAAGCACACTGAACGCTCAGAGGCTGGCGGGTATCCGCGCGATGGTGCTAACCGCGCTGGCATCCGAACGACTGGTTCAACCTTACTCCCATAACAACAATTGCAGTGATGCAACGGAATTGTCGCTGTACTGAGCCATGGATCATGCGTTTGAAAATAGCGTTGGCGTTCTGCCTTTTTGGTTTTGCATCCCGACTGTTCGCGCTGAGCTACAACGCTAACTATTACGCGGTTTACGAAGCGCCGGCCTCCGGCGGTGGCGCAGTCATCTATATCGTGCCCAAGCTTTCGATCCTCATCGTCGCCAGCGACGTTGATATCCCGATTGCCTTCATGCCCAAGGTGCCCGGCATCCAGGCGCTGCTCGCCAGCGATGGCTCGCTCGGCAATTACACGAAGGTGAATTACACCGCCAAGGATATGGCGGCACTCGGTGCGACGCTTTCCAATTACAAATTATTCGGCGGCGATTTCAACGGCGACGGACAGCGGGATCTCTTATTGCAGGGCGCGGGTAATCGCGCATCGGTAATATTAACGTCGGATGCCAGCGGCAATCCCTCACTGTATTACAGCTTCGGAACGACGCTGAATTCCGGTGCCGCAACCTTGACCGTAGCCGATGTCGATGGCAACGGACGCTCCGACGTTATCGTCGCCGGCGCGGCGCCACAAACCTGGCTCAGCAATAGCAATGGCGCCTGGTTCGATCCGGTCGATCAGAGCATCAGCAGCACCGCGCTGGTGGGCAGTATTCGCGGCAATTTTCGTGTCAACGAACAGGGCGACGCCACTTACAGCATTGCCATTCTTGCAGCGCCGGGTACCGCCGGCGTGACACCGCAGATCAGCCTTGACTATTCGAGTGGCGGTGGCGATGGAATGGTCGGCATCGGTTGGACGGTGGGCGGTTTGTCTTCAATCTCCCGCTGTCGGCAGACGGTGGCACAGGATGGCGGCGTCAGCGGCATCACACTGGGTGCGAGCGATCGTTTCTGCCTTGATGGTCAACGTCTGATTCTCACCAGCGGCGCGTATGGTGGTAATGGTTCGACGTATCGCACGGAAATCGATAGTTATGCCGTGGTCACGTCCTACGGGACAACGACGGGTAATCCGACTTATTTTTCGGTCCGCCGCAAAGATGGATCGATCAGTTATTACGGCAGCTACACCAACGTGGTGGGCGCCACGCAATTTACGACGCCGGGCAATTCGACCACCCCGGCCGTGTCGTGGGATATCGGACTGTTTCAAGATAACGTCGGCAATCCGATAAAATTCACGTACATCGACGATATCTACGGCCATCGCATCAGCCGGATCGATTATGCGTACGCTACCAATTTCGCTGCTGCGGGCAACTCGAACACGTTCATTGAATTTCAATACCAGAGCCGTCCCGACCCGCGCAGCGGTTTCGTAGCCGGCATTCAACTAACGCGGTCGCTCCGGCTCAGCAAAATACGCTCGGTCAGCGAAGGCGTCGAGCTGCGCAATTATCCGTTGCAATACCGGCTCAGCGGGCTCGCGCAAAATCGAAGTTATCTGGAAAAAATCTACGAGTGCAACGGCGGGCAATGCCTGGCGCCAACGTCGTTTACCTGGAGCCTTCCGCAAGGCGGCGTCACTGGTTCGGCTCAGTCCTGGCAGACGGTAGCGGGGTCCAGCGCGTTATCCATGCGCACGATGGATATCAACGGCGACGGCCGCACCGATCTGGTGTACATGGTCGGCACGGCGCCACAAAATACGATCTATTACCAATTATCGACCGGCAATGGCTTTCAGGCGCCGGTCGCGTTGCCGACCGGGCTCGCCAACGATGGGAATACCCGGTGGCTGATAGTCGATATCAATGCCGATGGCATGCAGGATCTGCTCGTCGGCAGCCCTGGGCAGAATATGCAGCTGTTCTTGGGTGGGACTGCGGGCCTCACCTCGGGCGGAACCACTGACATTCCGTACGACATCCAAAGCGCCTCCACGGTGGCGGATATCAACGGCGACGGACTGCCCGACTTGGTCTACCTCCAAGACAAGCAACTGAAATATCGGCTGCTGACCCGGATCAATGGCCAATACCAATTTGATACCGCTGCGGTTGCATCCGTGTCTTGGGGAGACCTTCCAACCGGTTGTTACGGTAGCTCACCGCTCTCGAAGTTTTTTTTCTACACCAATCAGATGGTGGATTATGACGGTGATGGTCTCGTCGATATTCCAGCCGGTGAGTGGGTTTACTGCAGCACCATCTACAGTGTTCCGATATACCAGCCTTATCGAAATTTATTGCTGTCGCAAAAAGGGGGATCGACCCCCACCTTTTCGGCGGCGCTTCCTTGGACGGTTGATAACACCGCACTCGCCACGACGTATCACTATCTCGATGTCAACGGAGATGGCTTATCCGACCAGATCAGTAATACCACGGGCGCCTGGAGCCTTTCGCTGAATACGGGCGCCGGGTTCAGTGCTCCATTGAGCATCGGCACCATCCCGAATTCCGATCAGACACAACAGGTCGATTACAACAATGACCACTATCCCGATTTGATTTATTCCACAGACCAGGTGCAGCTGGTCGATTACAACGGCGATGGCTACCCGGATCTGGTGTATCCCTCCAGCGGAACACTGGTGGCGCGCCTCTATGATCCCTGGAATAAATCCTTCGGCGGCGAAATGGGGATTATTCCGTTTCAATCATCGGATCAATTCTTGTTCGCCGACATGGATGGCGATGGACATAACGATCTCGTTTACTTCGCGAAGGGCGGCTCGAGTACCACGGTTTATGTGTATAAATCCACGGACCAGGGCCAGGCCAGCAATCGCGTCACGCAAATCAATAATGGGTTTGGCAATGTCACGGAGATCACTTACAAGCCACTGACCGACGCCACCGTCTACACCCGCGGAACGGATGCCAATTCGCCCACCTGGCCGGATGGTTCCGCGAAACCGTTTCCCGTCTTCGATCTGATACAAGCCGACTACGTGGTTGCCAACGTCAGCTCCACCGCGCCGGCCGCGAATGACTCCATGCCCGGCATGGTGAACACCGCCGCCAAAAGCAGCCTCAGCTATCGCTACGCCGGCGCCAAAATGCAGGCCTCCGGCCGTGGCTATCTGGGCTTCGGCACCGTCATCACCAAGGACGAGCAAAGCAAGGTCACCACCACGACAACCTACGCGCAAAATTTTCCCCTGATCGGACAGCCGCTGACCTCGGAGGTGAAAAGTGAGGCCGGCGTGGTGTTCAAGTACAGCCGGAACTGGCCGGCCGCCACTACGGTGGCCGCACAAAATGGCACCGCCTATTTTCAGCTGTCTGTGGCGCGAAGCGAAGAAACACAGCGCGATCCTGCGACTGGCGCGGAAACCGGCTTTCAAGTCACCACCTTCAGTGGCATGGACAACTGGGGCAACATCACCGGCATCACCACCAGTACCTTCGGTCTCGATCACACCAATTTCCTGACACAGAAAATCATCCAGAACGTCTATGGCAGTACCGACGCCGAGCGACGCTTCGCCCGCCTGACCAGCACAGTAGCCACCCACAAACGCAATTTTTGCGATCCGGCCTGCCCGGATATCGTGCGCACCTCGACCTTTGCCTATTACGGTGAGGGGGAGGGTAACCCGGCATGGTTGCTGAAAAGCGAAACCGTGGAGCCGGCCAACAACGGGGCCACCACCACTTACACCTATGACATGTTCGGCAATAAAAACCGCAAAACCATCAGCGCCAGCGGGCAGACCAGCCGCTACCAGATCACCACCTACGAGCCGACCACTGGCCGCTATGTCGCCAGTACCAGCAGCCCGTTTCTGGTAGGTGGCGCCTGGGTCGATCAACAGACCGAGCGCGTGGTGCAGCGCAATGCCTACGGCGCGCCGCTCGAAACCGCCTCGCTGAACGGCATGCATACGTACTTTGAGTACGATGCGCTGGGGCGGGAGATCCGGCGCTACGATTCCACCGGCGCCGGCTCGAGCACGGCATACAGCGCGAGCTTTCTGATTGGTGGAGCACAATACAAGGTCACCACCACGACACAAGGCGGTGCGACCGCCATCGAATATTTTGATGCGCTGGGGCGCAGCGTCGCAAAAACCCAGGAAGGTTTCGACGGCACGTGGATTTCCGAGGAAACCGAATACGACAAATTCGGACGGATCAGACGGCAATCACTGCCACATGACAGCGCCACGCCGGTGTCGTGGGTGACCAACACCTACGATAATTTCGGTCGTCTCACCGCACAAACGACGCCGGCCTCGGCGAGCGAGTCGAGCAATCCGCTGAGCGCCATTTCCAACATCACTTACGACGGCCTGCACATCACCACGACCAATGCCTTGGGCCAGACGCGAGATGAATGGCGCAACGCCGCCGGCGAGTTGATTACGGTAAAAGATTATCTCCAGGGCAGCGCGAATTTCAGCTACGACGCGATGGGCCAATTGGTAACCACGCTCAATGTGGACAACGGCGCGCCGACAACGGTTTTCGTCCGCCTGGCCTACGATTTATTCGGCCGCAAAATTCGGATGGTCGATTCCGACAAGGGCGTTTGGTTTTACCAATACAACGCCTTTGGCGAGCTGACCGATCAATACAAAGCCACATCGGTACACAACTATGCCGGTACGCTGGCGCAGGCCCAGGCCGACGGCGTGACCATGCAGTACACGCATTTCGATTACGACCGGCTCGGCCGCACGACATCACGCGCGGATTACCGCGAGGGCGGTGTGCTGGAAAGTAGCTCGAACTGGACCTATGACAGCGCCAGCCACGGATTCGGGCAGGTGGCCACCGAGGCCGTCACCGGTTTCAGTCGCAGTTGGAGCTACGACAACCTGGGGCGTGTGAGTGCTTCCAATACCGTGCTCGATTCAGCGCCCTTCGTGCAATCGGTCACCTATGACACCTATGGTCGGGTCGATACCCGGCTCGATGGTGCCACCAGCACCAGCGGTACGCGCAATGGCTATAACGCGCGTGGCTATCTGCAGAGCGTCACCGATCTCGATAGCAATACCGTGGTGTACCAGGTGCAAACCATGGATGCGCGGGGCAGCGTCACCCGCGCGGCGCTCGGCAATGGCACGACCGCGGCCTGGGCCTACGAGAACAGTACCGGACTCCTGCTGTCGCAAACCGTCACTGCCGGTCTCAATACACTGCAAAATCTCAATTACACCTGGGACGTGCTCGGCAACCAGCGAAGCCGACGCGATCGTGGATTGGCCGCCACCAACCCCACCACCTACCGCGACTTGAAACAGAGTTTTTGCTACGACGGACTCAACCGGCTGATCAAAACCCACCAGAACACACTCAGCGGCAGCTGCTCGTTGACGCCGGCGCAGCAGGACCAGCAATACGACGTGTTCGGCAATATCACCGCCAAAACCGGCATCGGCGCCTACAGCTACCCCACGGACCGGCCGCGGACGTTGCAGTCGACGGGCAATGGTGTGACCTACACCTACGATATGGTGGGCAATCTGGTGAGCGATGCCAGCGGCCGCACACTGCAATACACGGTGTTCGACAAGCCGAACCAGATCGTGCAGGGCACCAGCCAGGTCAGCCTGCGCTACGACACGGACCGGACTTTGTTCAAACGCTTCGACATGGATTACACGAGCGGGCAAAGCACGATCACCTACACGGCCGGCAACGTCGAAAAGCGGGTCAAGCCCAACGGCAATTACGATTTGCGCCGCTACATCGCCGGCGTCGCGTTGTGGACCCAGCATTACTCGAGCAGCGGCACATTGACCGGACAAGACAAGCAGTATCTGCATAAGGACATTCTTGGTTCCCTGGTACTGATCACCGACAACACCGGCGCGATCCAGCAGCAGTTCGCCTACAACGCCTGGGGGGAGCGGGTCAGCCAAACCGATTGGCAGACGGTGTTGCCGAGCTTCACCTTCCTTCCCGTCGCCAGTCAAACCACCACGAAGGGATTCACCGGGCACGAGATGCTGGATACTGTGGGACTGATCCACATGCAGGGAAGGATTTACGATCCGAAGCTCGGCCGCTTTGTGCAAGGCGATCCAGTGGTTCAAGATGCGATGGATACGCAGGCGTATAACCGCTATGTATACGTGCGTAATAATCCGCTGACGTTGGTTGATCCAAACGGCTATAGTTTTTTGGGCAGCCTTTGGAAGGGGGCGAAAAAGACCGTAACCAACGCCGTGAAAATCTCCTTGGGGACGGCTGCCGGTGTGCGGGAATCAATAGTTGCGTCTGCGATAGCCTATCGCACGTTCCAAGCCGTGCCCTACGAGGTGGGTCAGGCCGGCATAGCGATCGGCTCCATTTTCTGCAACGCATGGTATGCGGCCTGTGTCGCTGGCGGTACCTACCTCAACGGTCGCGCGCACGGCATGGATTCCGATCATGCCCTGGGGTCGGCCGCTGTTGCCGGTGTGTCGGCGTACGCCTTCGGCCAGGTAGGGGACGCCTTTTCTCAAACGCCAGCCCAGGCTTTCGCGAGCAGACAATTGGGGGATGCGCTCATGTACAGCGCGGAATCCATTGTGGCGCATGGCATGGTGGGGGGCATCATGTCGTTAGTGTCAGGTGGTAGCTTTGGCGATGGATTTTTAGGCGCTGGCCTATCAACCGCGTTATCACTCACCAGCGTGGTCAAAGGCGATGAATGGACTGCGGTAGCCGCGCGTGTCGCGATTGCAGCCACCGCCGGCGGAACGGTGTCCGAAGTAACGGGTGGGAAATTCGCGAACGGCGCGATATCGGCGGCATTTTCACAAGCGTTCAACGAAGAAATGCACCGGGCCAGTTCACCGTTTGAAGCCTCCGCAAAAAAACAAGCGCTGCTGACAACCGACGAGGAAAAGGCGAATATTGCTGCCGCGATGGCTTGGCTAAAAGCCAACGGTTATGTGCCCAGCTCACTGGGATACGAATATACCGGGCAGCAAATCTATAATGCCTTGTGCGATTGCACCACCGCCTTGGCCCAAGCCCTTCCCGGGAAGATACAGTTTGGCCGTGGTGCAGGGAGTCCGCTCAAGGGTCGATCTGGAATAGAGAATGCCGTTTATATCTCAGCCCATGAACTAAGGCACTATGATCCGATAAACATAAGGCTCTCCAGTCCCTACCAGAAAGATATTATCCTAGGCAAGGATCAGGAATCCGATGCGAATGCCTACGCGCAGAAAGTGTTGGATGTGTTCACAGGAAAGAGATAATGGAGCGATCGTAATGCCAAGTAGGACAATGTTTCTAGTAACTGTTTTAATGCTTTGGTCTCTCAAAGCGCTGGCTGTTTTTGTCGCTCCGGAGGACTTTCGTGAGGTTGTCAAGAACGCAGATTCTATTCTGGAAGTTGAAATCGAAAAGTCCGAAGTCATAAAAAAAGACGGTAAACTCTGCGGAATACAATATTTTTCCTTGGTGAAAAATACTCATAAGGGAAAGCCATTTAACACATATTCATTTGTAGCCTCTGAGAGCCTGATGACAGCGGCAAGTTATGTGATCGTTTTTTCTAAAGATGATCTGGATGTGGACAAAAAGCGCTACTCCAAAACAAGTGGATGTCCTTCGGAAAACAAGAACTATATTTGGTTTGCTTTGGGAAGAAGGATTTTTTTAATTGATGAGTGGATGAGAAGGGTGCTAGACCGAGATCAGGCACTGCTTGAGCTTGGTCAGAGCTACTTTCTCAAAGATCCTGCGTTTATTTCTCCAGAGGGTAGCCCAGATATTGCCAAAGGACGTTTTGAAGATAGTTATTTTTTGTCAATTGATGATATGGATAAAATCATAAAAAGCAGCCAATGAATGCACGATGGAGCAGCTGGCGAAAGAGAAGGTTTAGTTTTTCTTTAAAAAACGAGGTTTTTTAATTTGCCAATACGGCTGTGGGTGCTTCAAATAGCTTTATTGATGTGTTGGCCTTTGCAGATTTTTTCTGTAGTTCCAGTGCCGGATGATTTTCGAGATATTGTCCACAAGGCGAACTCAATTCATGAGGTGGAACTCGACAAGGCTGAAATTATTAAGCAAAACGGGAAGCTCTGCGGAATTCAATATACATCATCGGTTAAAAGATCGCTCAAAGGAAATGCTTCTCCCAAGACATTATCTTTTGTCGCTTCGGAAAGCCTTTCAGTAGCAGAGAATTATGTGATTATCTTATCCAAAGACAATCTCAACTTCGATAAGGCAGCGTATTCAAGGTCTGGATGAAAAGCGGAAAATAAAAACTACCTATGGAAAGAATTTGGAAGAAAAATATTTCTTGTCAATACATGGATTCCAAGAGTACTGGGCCGTGAAGACGTTTTTCTCCAGCTTAAAAGAGAGTTCTTTTTCGAGGAAAAGGAGTTCATTTCTTCCAAGGGAGCACCTGACATTCTGAAAGAGGATTTCTCCAATTATTGGTTTTTACCCGTCGATGATTTGGAAAAAATCATAAAAGACGGCCAATAAATACATTTAAGGAGCCTCTGAAAGACTACTGCGCTTGCCGATGCGGCGTTAAAAATGAGCTCAAAATCCTCATTGATTGACGTATAAACGGCGGTTTTTCGCTCATTGTTGCCTTGCCTCGGCGGCACTCGCTACGTTTTTCAGAGGTTC
>Ga0153956_1001565_pt1 | contig 19602 bp, 18 predicted proteins | sample TSFL040MetaG_FD_104704 | JGI IMG/M metagenome (GOLD analysis project Ga0153956, IMG submission 104704) | Attine ant fungus gardens microbial communities from Florida, USA - TSFL040 MetaG | ecosystem: Host-associated > Fungi > Mycelium > Unclassified | place: USA: Florida, Wekiwa Springs...
GCGATCTGGCGCAGTTCCGGCGCTGGTATTCGCAGGCGGGCACGCCGCGCCTGCATATCGATGGCGTTTACGATGAACACGCGCAGACCTACGCGCTGCGCGTGCGTCAATCCTGTCCGCCGACGCCGGGCCAGGAGCGCAAGGAGCCTTTCCATATTCCGCTGGCGCTCGCACTGCTGGGCGAGGCGGGCGCGTTGCGCCTGCAATTGCAGGACGCGCCGCCGAATGTGGAAAGCGCCGACAACACGCAGCTGGTGCTGGATATCACTCGCTCTGAACAGACTTTCGTTTTCACCGGCATCGGTGAAAAACCGGTGCCGAGCCTGCTGCGCGGATTTTCCGCTCCGGTCAAATTGCATTTTCCCTATACGCGCGACGAGCTGATGTTTTTGATGAGCCGCGACAGCGATGGCTTCTGCCGTTGGGACGCGGGCCAGCAGCTGGCGGTGGCGGCGCTGGGCGACATGATCGCCGCGCACCGGCGTGGCGAGGCGCCGACATTGGACCGTCGCCTGATCGACGCTTGCGCCAGCCTGCTGGCGGACAAAAGCCTCGACCCGGCGATGGTGGCGCTGATGCTGAACCTGCCGAGCGAGGCTTATCTGGCGGAAATCAGCGAGGAGGTGGATGTGCAGGCGATCCACGCCTCGCGCCAGGCCGCGCGCCGGCAGATTGCCACCGCGCTGCGCAATGAATTGTGGGACACCTATCGCGCCAGCCAGAGCGACGCGCCTTACGAGCCCAGCGCGCAGCAGATCGCGCGGCGTCATCTGAAAAACACCTGCCTGGCTTATCTGATGTTGCAGGAGGAGGCGGATGGGGTGCGCGCCTGCGTCGAGCAGTTCGAGCGCGGCCACAACATGACCGATGTGATGGCGGCGCTGTCGGCGCTGGTCAACAGCACGCGGCAGGCGGAGCGCGCGCAGGCGCTGGAGCAGTTCTACCAGCGCTGGCGCGAAGAGCCGCTGGTGGTGAACCAGTGGTTCCAGGTGCAGGCGGTTTGCGCGCTGCCCGGCGCGCTGGAACACGTGCAGCAATTGCTCGAACATCCGGCCTTCGACATGCGCAATCCCAACAAGGTGCGCTCGTTGATCGGCGCGTTCTCCGGCCAGAACGCCATCAATTTTCATCGCGAGGACGGCGCCGGTTATCGCTTCCTCGCCGATCGGGTGCTGACGCTGGACGCGCTCAATCCGCAGATCGCGGCGCGCCTGCTGGCGCCTTTATCGAAGTGGCAGAAATTCGCGGCGCCGGTGCGTCGGCGCATGATCGCTGAGCTGCGGCGCATCAAGGCGGCGCCCACGCTGTCGCGCGATGTTTATGAAATCGTCGAAAAAAGTCTGGTGCAGGCGGATGGCGCGGGCTGAAATCCGCGCGTCGTTTTGAAAATTTTTCGCCTGCTTTCATTGGCCGATGAGCGGGCCACAAGGAGGCATCATGTCTATTCGTCCACGCCGTTCCGTGTTGTACATGCCGGGCAGTAATCAGCGCGCGCTCGAAAAATCGCGCACGCTGCCCGCCGATGTATTGATTCTCGATCTGGAGGACGCGGTTGCGCCGGAGCAGAAAGTGCAGGCCCGCGCCGCCGTGGTTGCCGCGGTGAACAGCGGCGCCTATGGACGCCGCGAACTGGTCATCCGTATCAATGCGCTCAGTACGCAATGGGGCGAGGCCGATCTGGCGGCGGTCGCCGGCAGCCAGGCCGCGGCGGTGTGCGTGCCCAAGGTGGAAAGCGCGGAACAGGTGCAGGCGGTGGCGCGCCTGCTGGAGCGGCACGGCGCGCCGGAGTCGATGACGATCTGGGCCATGATGGAAACGCCGCTCGGCATTTTGAATGCGCCGGCGATTGCCGCGGCGCATGCGCGCATGGCCGTGCTGGTGCTGGGCACTTCCGATCTGGCCAAGGAATTGCGCGTGCCGCACACGCCGGACCGGCTCGGTTTTCTGGCATCGCTCAGCGCCTGCGTGCTGGCGGCGCGCGCCAGCGGACTCGATGTGCTCGACGGCGTGCATCTCGATATCAACGACGAGGTGGGATTGCGCGCGGTGTGCGAGCAGGGTCGCGCGCTCGGCTTCGACGGCAAGACGTTGATACATCCGGGCCAGATCGAAACCGCGAACACGGTGTTCGGCCCGGATGCCGCGTCGGTGGATCGCGCGCGCCGCATCCTCGAAGTCTGGGCCCAGGCCGAGCGGGATGGGCAGGGCGTGGCCCTGCTCGATGGCAAACTGATCGAAAACCTGCACGCGGCGGAGGCGCAGCGCTTGCTGGCGATCGCGGATACGATCTCGGCGTTGGCTGGATGAATGCTTCCCAGCTGTGGGATAAGGCATTGTGGATGTCGGCAATATCATGTTGCCGGCACCATGGCTTGACATGGAATTTTTGAAAGAATAATCAAGAAAGGATAAATACGATGAAGAAAGCCTTAGCCCTGATCGCTCTTTGCGCTGTCAGTCACATGACCCGTGCCTCGGAATTCACGTCGCAATTCAAAATCAGCGCGACGATGGTTTACGAGGCCAACAACATGATGTTCCGCGTTTATGGAATGCCCGCGATGAGCAGTTGTCCCGGTAACGCGTGGGCTTATATCAACGAGGACGACTCGGGAGCCAAGACAAAAATATCGACGCTGTTGAGCGCGGCCGCTGCCGGAAAAACGGTGGTTTTAGATGTGGCGCCGGTCAACTTCTACAACAATGGCGCCTATTACTGCCAGATTTATTCGGTGACGGTGCTGTATTGAGTTGCACGCATGCGCTGCACGGTGTTTCGTGCAGCGCATGGCGGTCTTATGCCGGGACGATTTCGATCAGCACTTCGCCCGGAGTCACCCGGTCGCCCTTGGCGACAAAAATTCCTGCCACTTTGCCGCTGATCGACGCCTGCACTTCCGCTTCCATTTTCATCGCCTCGGTCACCAGCACGGGCTGGCCGGCTTGCACCATGTCGCCTTCCTGCACCAGTACGGCGACGATGTTGCCCGGCATGTTGGTGGTGACGTGGCCTTGCTTGCTGGCCTGCTTGCGACCGGTTTTCTTGCCTTCCGCGGTATATTCGTTCAGCGATTCGAACACCACTTCCTCGGGCATGCCATCCAGCGTCAGGTAGAAATGGCGTTTGCCGGAGCCCTTGATGCCGACGCCGGTGATGGCCACCTGATACGTTTCGCCATGCACGTCGATCGAAAATTCGGTGGGCACGGCGCCGGTGCCGGGCTCCTTGTTCTGGCGGCGCTCGAACGGCATCAGCGGCTCGGGCTGCAAGGTGCCCGCGGCGCGTTGTTCGAGGAAGCTGCGGCCGATATCGGGGAACATGGCGAACGTCAGCACGTCTTCCTCGCTTTTGGCGAGATCCCCGATTTGCGCGCGCAGCTTGTGCAGCTCGGCGGGCAGCAGATCGGCGGGGCGCACGTCGATGACTTCTTCGCTGCCGACGGCGAGCCGGCGCAGTTCTTCATTGACCTTGCCCGAAGCGGCGCCGTAATGGCCGAGCAGATAGCGCTTCACTTCGTTGGTGATGGTTTTGTAGCGCGCGCCGGCCAGGATATTCATGACCGCCTGCGTGCCGACGATCTGCGAGGTCGGTGTGACCAGCGGCGGATAGCCGAGGTCCGCGCGCACCGCCGGAATCTCCGCGAACACATCGTTGATGCGATCGAGCGCGCCCTGTTCGCGCAGCTGGTTGGCGAGGTTGGACATCATGCCGCCCGGCACCTGGTTGATCAGCACGCCCACGTCTTCGCGCGTGAATTCGCTTTCGAACTGATGATATTTCTTGCGCACCTCCCAGAAATATTGCGCGATTTCCTGGAGCTTCTGCAGGTCGAGTCCGGTGTCGTGGGGCGTGCCGCGCAGCGCCGCGACCATGCTTTCGGTGGCCGGGTGGCTGGTGCCGTTGGCGAAAGCCGAGATCGCCGTGTCGATATGATCGACGCCGTTTTCGACGGCTTTCAGCTGGCACATGGGCGCCAGGCCGGAGGTGGCGTGCGAGTGCAAAAACAGCGGCAGCGGCACTTCTTTTTTCAGCGCTCTCACCAGCTCGCCGGTGGCGTCGGGCGTGAGCAGGCCGGCCATGTCCTTGATCGCGATCGAATCGCAGCCCATGTCCGCCATGCGTCTCGCCATGTCGACGAAGGCGTGCAGCGTGTGCACGGGACTGGTGGTGTAGCAGATCGTGCCCTGCGCGTGCTTGCCGCTGGCTTTCACCGCGCGAATCGCGGTTTCGAGATTGCGCACGTCGTTCATCGCGTCGAAGATGCGGAACACATCGATGCCGTTATCGGCGGCCTTGTAGACGAAGGCCTCGACCACGTCGTCGGCGTAGTGGCGATAACCGAGCAGGTTCTGGCCGCGCAGCAGCATTTGCAGGCGCGTGTTGGGCAGCGCGGCGCGCAGCTTGCGCAGGCGCTCCCAGGGATCTTCTTTCAGGAAACGCACGCAGGCGTCGAAGGTGGCGCCGCCCCATACTTCCAGCGACCAGTAGCCGACCGCATCCAGCTGCGGGCAAATCGGCAGCATGTCGTCGGTGCGCAGTCGCGTGGCGATCAGCGATTGATGACCATCGCGCAGGACGACGTCGGTGATCTGAACCGGTTTGGCTTTGCTCATGGCGATTCCTCGGCGATAAATCGTTACAGGCCCGCGTGGGCGGCGATGGCGGTGGCGATCGCCAGCGCGATTTCTTCCGGACGCTTCTTGTCGGAATACTGCGTCAGCTCCGGATGGCTTTCGACGAAACTCGTGTCGAAGCGGCCGGAGCGGAATGTCGGGTTGTGCAGGATGCGCTGGTAATACGGCGCGGTGGTGCGCACGCCCTGCAGGCGCATGTCGTCCAGCGCGCGGCTGGCGCGATCCAGCGTTTCCTCCCAGGTCAGGCTCCATACGATCAGCTTGAGGCACATGGAATCGAAATAGGGCGGAATCGTGTAGCCGGTGTAAATCGCGGTGTCGACGCGCACACCGGGACCGCCCGGCGCGTAATAGCGGCTGATGCGGCCGAAGCTCGGCAGGAAATTGTTCTTCGGGTCTTCGGCGTTGATGCGCAGCTGCACGGCGAAACCGCGAAACTGAATGTCCTGCTGGCGATAGCCGAGCGGCAATCCGGCGGCGATGCGGATCTGCTCGCGCACGATATCCACGCCGGTGATCGCTTCGGTGATGGTGTGCTCGACCTGCACGCGGGTATTCATTTCCATGAAATACACCTGGTTGTCCGCGAGCAGGAATTCCACGGTGCCGGCGTTCTGGTAATTCACCGCCTGGGCCGCGCGCACCGCGAGATCGCCGACATAGGCGCGCTGTTCCGGCGTGAGCTGCGGCGACGGCGCGATCTCGATCAGTTTCTGGTTGCGGCGCTGTATCGAGCAGTCGCGCTCGAACAGATGAATGGTGTTGCCGTGGTTGTCGGCCAGCACCTGCACTTCGATATGCTTCGGGTTGACGATGCATTTTTCGAGGAACACGTCGGCGCTGCCGAAGGCCTTGGTCGCCTCGGAAATCACGCGCTCGTAATTGCGGCCGAGCTCTTCCTCGTTGTCGCAACGGCGGATGCCGCGGCCGCCGCCGCCCGAGGTCGCTTTCAGCATCACGGGATAGCCGATGCGGGCCGCCTCGCGCCGGGCCTCGTCGAGATTGGCGAGATTGCCCTCGGTGCCGGGCGTGACCGGCACGCCGGCGGCGATCATGGCCTTGCGCGCCTCGGTCTTGTCGCCCATGCGGCGGATCACCTCGGCGGTCGGGCCGATGAAAATGATGCCGCGCTGGGCGCAGATTTCCGCCAGCTCGGCGTTTTCGGACAGGAAGCCGTAGCCCGGATGCAGCGCGTCGCAGCCGGTTTCCACCGCCACGTTGACGATGTGGTGCGGGTTCAGGTAGCCGGCCAGCGGCTCGTTGCCGACGCTGTGCGCCTCGTCGGCCCGTTTCACATGCAGGGCATAGCGGTCCGGCTCGGTGAAAATGGCGACGGAGCGGATGCCCATCTCGGCACAGGCGCGCACGATGCGCACCGCGATCTCGCCACGGTTGGCGATGAGAATTTTCTTGATCATTGGCTGCCCGCTCCTCCGCACAAAAACTGCGCTACCGGTGAAATATGACACTAAGGGATGGCGTGTCGAAAGAAAAATTGATATTACTTAGCGGGCGCATAAGAAATAGCTTATGGATATTGCCAAAGCTGGATAGCCTAGACGATGAAACCCGCTTATCTCAACCGATTAACCCTGCGTCAGATACAGGTGTTCCTCTCCGTCTGCCGGCTCAACAGCTATTCGAAGGCGGCGGAGGAACTGGCGCTGACGCAACCCGCGGTGAGCGCGCAGATCCGCCAGCTCGAAGAGCTGATCGGCGAGCCGTTATTGGACTACCTCGGCAAGCAGCTTTACCTCACCCCGGCGGGTGAGGCCCTGCGCCGCGCCGGACGCGACCTGCTGCAGCGCCTGGTCAGCCTGGAGATGGAGTTGTCCGAACTGCACGGCGTGATGCAGGGCACGCTCAACCTGGCGGTGGAGAGCAGCGCCCAATATTTCATGCCGGGCGAGATTGCATCGTTTTGCGCCCAACACAAGGCTGTCAGTGTCGAGTTGGAGGTGATCAACCACAGCGAGGCGCTGCGCCGGCTGGCGGACAACCGCGACGATCTGGTGGTGATGGGGCTGGTGCCGGAAGACCGCGCGCTCACTTTCATCCCGTTCCGCGACAACGAAATGGTGGCGGTGGCGGCTCCCACGCACGCCCTGCGCGGCAGGCGCGCGGTCGCGCTGCTGCGCTTGGCCGAGGAAACGCTGCTGGTGCGCGAGGCCGGTTCCGGCACGCGCAAAGCCTTCGATCAGTACTGCCAGCGCCAACAGGTGATTTTCCGCCAGCGCCAGCAGCTGGGTTCGCTGGAGGCGGTCAAGCGCGGCGTGGTGGCGGGGCTGGGCGTGGCGGTATTGCCGCGCGAGGCGGTGGCGGTGGAACTGGCCGAGGGCGCGTTGGCGGAACTCGATATCAAGGGCATGCCGCTGCGTCATTCCTGGTGCGCGGTACATCCTCGCGGAAAAAACCTCACGCCGGTGGCCGCGGCGTTTTTACGGTATCTCACCGGGCCGTAGTATCCGCCGGACCGGCGTGTTGCCGCGCCGGCTGAATATCGATGCCGCCAGAATAAAAATCACTTGTCGTGCCGGCGCCCAGCGGCGTTCGCGGTTGAGTGTGCTCAGCGGGCAGGCTTTTATGTTTGTCGTGGGCGAAACAACCGGGCGGCGCGACACCACATTTTGGAGGCCAGGCGGCATGCGCCGGTCAAGATGCGCGAGCGCCGAAGCCGCCCCGTGGAGCTGATCATGGATATCGTACGTTGCATTCGCGAGTTCAACACCGGGCGTGACCCCGAGCGCCTGGCGCGAAAGTTTCGCAATATGCGCTCCAGCCCCTTTGTTTTCATGCGGGGCACCTGCCATCTTTTTTACGAAGGCCTGCCGCGTGATCGGGCGCTGGAGCAAGCGCCGTTCACGTGGGTGTGCGGCGATCTGCATATCGAAAATTTCGGCAGTTTCAAGGGGGACAACCGCCTCGTTTACTTCGATATGAACGATTTCGACGAGGCCGCGCTGGCGCCCTGCACCTGGGAGTTGGCGAGGTTGCTCGCCAGTATCCTGGTGGCGCTCCAAGGCATGCGTATCGAGCGCGCCGATGCCATCGAACTGTGCCTGCAATGTATCGGTGCGTACGCCACCGCGCTGGCCGATGGCAAAGCCCGCTGGGTGGAGCGGGAAACAGCCCACGGCCTGGTGAAACAGTTGCTGAACACTCTGCGCGGGCGCTCGCGTCCGCAATTCCTCGATAGCCGAACCGAGCGCAAGGGCACACGTCGCCGATTGCGAGTCGATGGCCGGCACGCACTGCCGGTCAGCGCGGAGCAGCGTGCGCGCGTCGAGGAGTTCATGCGCAATGTTGCCGCCGGCCAGGATGATCCGGCGTTTTACCGCCTGCTGGATTGCGCGCGCCGAATCGCCGGCACCGGTAGTCTCGGCGTCGATCGCTATGTGATTCTGGTGGAGGGAAAGGGTTCGCCCGACGGCAATGACCTGCTCGATCTGAAGCAGGCCTTGCCCTCGGCGTTGACGCCGTACCTGAGCGTGGCGCAGCCGCGCTGGCAAACGCAGGCCGAGCGCGTGGTCGCGGTGCAGCGGCGCATGCAGGCGATCAGCATGGCTTTTTTGCAGCCGGTGCGGCTCGGTAAAACGGCTTATGTGCTGCGGGGCCTGCAGCCGTCGGAGGACCGCGTCGATCTCGCTTGTAACGCCGGCAAGCTGCGGCGCTTGAGCGGTGTCATGAACACGATGGGACAGGTTTTGGCCTGGGCGCAATTGCGCAGCGCTGGCCGCGACGGCGCGGCGATCACCGATGAGCTGATGGATTTTGCCTTGCGGAAAAGCTGGAAGGGACGGCTGTTTGACGTGGCCGATCATTGCGCTGCGCAGGTGCAAAAGGATTGGCTGGCTTATGCGCGGGCTTATGACGACGGCGCGTTTGCACTGTGATGCGTTTTGTCTCTCGCCGATCGGTTCTATTACGACAGGGATCGCAGCCGTTTTTGATGCAACGATCGGGCGCGCCGGGTTGCCGGCGTGGACTGATTCCCGATAGCCGTTGATGGCGGATATGCCGGTTGAGCAGAGGTGCGAGTGCGCGCGTGGCCTGAAACATTCATGACGCGGTGCATTTCGAGAGCGTGTCGCGTGATCTGACATTCAATGCGGATAAGCCGAAGGCTTTTTCCGGGTTTTATCATCGCTTGCCAATGAAGCCGAGAATGCCTGGGAGATCGGCGGCCGGCGCCAGCCCGCCGCACAGCGAGCCGGCAAATCCGTTCAGGAATGACCCTCCCTGCAAGGCGCAAAGCGTGCCGCCTGCGAAGGCCTGCAGCGCGCTGCGGCCCATCCATTTGCCGATTCCGATCCAACCGCTGGTGAGGTCGCCGATCGTGCCGAAAGCCATGCCGGACAGCGCGCCGAATGCAATGCCGCGGATATCGCCGGTCACCAGATGGCCGGCGATGGCGCCTTGCAGCAAGCCGCCGCAGATCAAAGGCGGCAAGCCGGTCGCGCCGCCGAGCGTACGGGCGATTTCCGGAAAAGCGCCGGTCCACACGCAATAAACGGCTAACGCGGCCACCAAGGCGCGCACGATCGGGCTGTCGATGATCGCGACCAGCAATTTCCACCAACGCGAATTCGGCCGCGGCAGGTTCATGAAGCCGCTGTCCGGATGCATGGCCGTGGCGCTGCGCGCGTTGCGCAGGATTCGATGTGCGCAATGCGCGTCGGTTTTGGCCGGAAATTTCTTGTTCATGACGCTCACAGCCCGGTCGACAGGCAAAAAGAGTTCGGGCGCCGCTTGCAAGGGCGCCTGCCAACTTCGCTGTGAATCCGTTTCCCGAGTGGTCCGGACGCTTGCGTTCCGGAATAAAAATCAGAGGCTCAAAACCGCGCTGATCGGATTGTGATCGGAGCTGTGCACGTGTTTGACCTGGCCATCCTTCGGATGCAGGCCGCGATAAAAAATATGGTCGAGCGCGAAACCGAAGCTTTGGCGGCGGAGATCCTGCTCGAAAACGATGGCTTCCAGGCCGAGCTGATTGATCAATTCGCTCAGCACCCGCACCCGCGCGCCGCGCCAGGTGTTGAAGTCGCCGCAGACGATCAGGGGGCCGTCGTGTCTGGCCAGAGCGTGGCCGACGGCGTGCAGCTGGCGGGAAAAATGACCGGTGCCCGGGGTGAAATTGATGGCGTGCACATTGGCCACCAGCAGCGTCTGCGCATGCTGCTGCAGGCGATATTCGGTAACCAGCGCGGCTTTCGGCAGGCGCGTCAGCGGTTCGCGGTGGCTGTGCAGGCTGTGGTTGATGGTTTCCGCGCGGGAAATCGTCATCACGCCGGTGGTATGGTTCTGGCGGCGATAGCCCGGTGCGAAGGCCCAGCAGCAATCGGCCATCACCTGGTGCATGTTGTTTTCGAGGCGCGCTTCCTGGATCAGCGCCAGGTCGGCCATCTGGGTCAGGTGTGTCAGATCCTGTTGCCAGTGGGGGTGGCGACCTTTGGCGATATTCCAGCTCAGCACATGAATATGTTCGGGATTCAGGGCCGGTCGTGGCATCAACGGTACTGCGGCTGTGTATGGATGTTCGCAATATAGGGTCGCGCCGCGCTGGCTTCAACGCGGCGCACCGGTTTGCGGTACGGGTTCACACTTCCGTGTTCCCGTCCGCGCCGGCATCGGCCTCGGGCGCCGGCGGCTTGTGCTTCCACTTGCGGTTGGACCACAGCCAGGTCTCCGGCTGGGCGCGGATAGAGCGCTCCACGGCGCCGATGTAGGCGTCGAGGACCGCGTGGCCGCCCTTGGCGTGCGGCGGCTGCGCCAGCACCTCGAAGCGGGCGTTGTAATGGCCGCGGCGGGTTTTCACCATGGATACGTAGATCACCGGATACTGGCTGGCCTCGGCGATTTTCTGCGGCCCCAGGTAGAACGAGCCCGGGCGTCCGAGGAAGGGGTGCCAGTAGCGTTTGTCGCGCTTGAACGGCGCCTGGTCCGCGAGCATGGCGAAACCGCGGTATTCGCGGCGGCGGCGCAGGATTTCGCGGCCGGCGTCCTTGAAGGCGATGGGTTTGCCCGAGCGCGCCCGGCAGGCCATCATGTATTCGTCCATGGCCTTGTCGTGCAGGGTTTTGTACACCACGTCGATGGGGCAGCCCAGGTCATCGCCGACCACATGCAGCAGCCACTCCCAGTTGCCCTGGTGGCGGGTGAAAAACAGCAGCGATTGCTGTTGGTCGCGATAGGGCGCCAGCACTTCCGGATTGTCCAGATGAACGCGGGCCTGGAAGTCGGCCAGGGACATATTGCGCGAGGCCAGCACCTCCACGCCCAGGTCGCACAAGTGTTGATAAAAGCCCTTTTCCAGCTTTTTCCGCGCGCGCACAGACAGATCGGGAAAGGCGCTTGCGAGATTCTCCTCGACGGTTTCACGGCGGTAGCGCGCGATGTGGTAAACCACGGCGCACACCAGGGTGGATATCCCGTACAGCAGGGGCAGCGGCAGCCGGCCCAGCCAGCGGTAGATCAGAGCGGTCATTGTGTTTCCGGCTTCAGCAGGGAGGCGCTATTGTAATGATGCAGGCACGAAAGCCCAATCTTCTCATGGGTTTTGTCGCGCTGGCGCGCGCCGTTGAATCGGACTATGTTTGGGCTTCGAACGATGTTCATCGTTTGCACAACGGTAGTGCATCGCGTTTGCGTTGTGACGCGGCGCGCAAATCCGGCTCCACCGGTTGTTCAACCCGTCAGGCGGTTGCCAAGCCTCAGGTCGTCAATCCAAAGGTTGCCAAGCATGGATGAAGAACAGCGCCGTTTTTCCCGGACGGCCAGCAGTGCGTTGGTGGAAATGCATCACCCGAGCTTCGGTACCATCGAAGTGAAGGCCCGCGATCTGTCCGATGGCGGTATTTTCGTGATAATGGGAAACCACCCCGCGCCGCCGGTCGGAACATTGCTGCAGGTGCGCATCAAGCGCTACACCGGCGTGATCAACCAGGACCCGATACCGATGCGAGTGGTGCATCAGCAGCCGGGCGGTGTCGGGCTGGTGTTTGTATGACTGTTCACGCCGATCGTTGGCCGGGATGGCGCCTGTAAAATTCGCGCTTGCCGCGCGCTGTGCGGTGAGCGCCGGTATTCTCAATCAAGCTCGATCAAAGCGCTGCTCACGCAGCCTGGTCCGATACTGAAGCATATAGCCATGACCGAGGAGAATTCATTCGCCGATGCGCTGAACGCGCTGGAGGAGGCCCTGCGCGAGCAGTGGCGGCTCGGCCAGAACATCATCCTGTGCTGGTGCGCGGTGCCGGAGGGAATCCGCGCCTTGCTGGTGCCGCATTACTATCTCGGCAATTTTTCCGCGAGCCTCAGCGATTCCTCTCCCACGGACCGGCTCGATCTGCTCAATGGGCGTTTTATCCGGCAGCTGATTTCCGAGCGCCGGCAAATGGCCGCCGAGGATTTTTTCAGCACGGCGCGGCGCCTGGAGCTGGAGCCGATCCTGCTGCGCTCGCCGATTAACCTCGACTCGGGCGCGGATCTGCTCGACGCGGCCGAGAGCCTGATCAAGCGCTACAGCATCAGCTATGTCGCGAGCCGCGCTGCGCTGCTGTTCGATATCGTCGATTTTTCCCTGTACACGCCGTTCGAGCAGACCAGCCAGCTCAACAGTCTTTCGTATTCGCTCAACTCGGCCTACAACAAACTGCTGAAGAAAAATATTTCGGTCGATTTCGCGCGCACCACCACGGGCGACGGTTTTTACGTGTGGCATCGCGACCCGGGGCCGCGCGCCAACGTCGAACTGTTTCAGTTCATGCTGCTGGTGGTCGCGGACAACGCGATAGCGCGGCGCAAGGCCAGCGAAATGAGCCACACCGTGCCCTTGCTGCGCACCGCGTTCCATATCGGCAGCCATTTCGAGTTTTACCAGGTCGAAGGCGTCAATCCGACCTTGCACAGCTACATCGTGGGCGATGTCACCATCGAACTGGCGCGCATGGTGGATATCGCGCATCCGGGCCAGATTTTCATCGGCGATTTCAAAACCGCCGTGCCGACCTCCGCGCGCGAGGGCGCTTTCCTGGTGGATGTCGACACCCAGCATTTCGTGGAGCGCATCGACCGGCATCTGGAAAATCTGCACGGGCTGGAATTATCCGGCGAGCGCATCGAAGACCTGCACTGCCAGCTGACCGGCGAAACCGGCGTCTCCGCGGGTCAGAGCGTGCGCCGTTTCCGTATTACCGATAAACATGGCCGTTCGCGCCATGCCTACAACCTGCGCATCAACATCCATACCGGCCGCGGGCGCAGGCCGCTGCTGCTCGGCATCCAGGGTTATTACCTGCCCAAGCCGGAAGCGGGCGCGCGCGGCGCCGATGTCGATGTGCAGGACGGCCTGCGGCGGCGTCTGTACCGGCCGCGCCTGTTGCCGGAGGAATGAGCGCGATGTCCGTGAATGAACGGCGCGCCGATGTGACCGGCACCGTCGACGTTTCCGATCCCGCCGCGGTGTGCGCCGCCGTGCTGGCCCTGTTCCGGCGCCGCTATCGGCGCGCCGACCTGACCCCACTGGCGCGCCTGTTCGACGATTTCGGGCGCTTGTACCGCGGCGAATTTCCGGGCTTTTTCGCCTGCGATACGCAATACCACGATATGCAGCACGTGCTCGACGTGACGCTGGCGGCGGCGCGGCTGATCGACGGTTACGAGGTCAGCCGGCCGCGCGGGCGCCGGCTCGGCCCGCAATTGGCCTCGGTCGGCATCGCCGTCGCGCTGTTTCACGACTCCGGCTATATCCGCCGTCGCGGCGACACGCGCCACCAGCACGGCGCGGAATACACGAAAATCCATGTCGGGCGCAGCGCGCGTTTTCTGGCCGAATACCTGCCGGCGATCGGCATGGGCCGGGCCGCGGGGCTGGCGGCGAAACTGGTGCATTTCACTGGCTACGAATTCGATCCCGCCGGCATCGCGCTCGGCGACAGCCGCGAGCGTGCCTTGGGCGCGCTGATCGGCAGCGCCGACGTCATCGCGCAGATGGCCGACCGGGCTTATCTGGAAAAATGCCGCGATTATCTGTTTCACGAGTTCGAGCTGGGCGGCGTCGCCCGCGAAATCGATGCGCGTGGCGCGCTGCGGGTGCGCTATGCCTCGCCGCTGGATCTGCTGCGGCAGACGCCAGCCTTCATCCGCAACACCGTGGCCCAGCGCCTCGAGGGCGTGTTCGGCGGCGTATATCGCTGCGCGGCGGCGCATTTTGGCGGCCCCAATCCGTACATGGATTCGCTGGAGCGCAACTGCCGCTACCTGGAGCGCCTGCTGGCGCGCAATGACGACAATCTGCTGGCGCGCGGCGCGCTGCTGCCGATGGCGTAGGCTGCTGCCGATGGCGTAGTAAGGCCGCGTAAGCGGCGCGGCGCACACGGCCTGTGCGAAATGTTTATACTGCGCCTTCCGGCCGCGTCGGCCTCCCATGTCGTGTGGATACCCATGTTGCGTGGATACCCATGTCGTGTGGATATCTATGGCCGTGTGGATATCTATGGCCGTGTGGATATCCATGTCGTGTGGAGCCATGCCGTGTGAAATGGCCGCGTGGATAATAATTGATGGTTGAACATTCAGCCCGGATCGGTAAGCGAGGAAATCGGCATGACGGTCGTCCAGGAACTCAGCATTGAAAAGCTGCGTGAGTTCACCAGTTTTCGCAATCTGTCAGAGGATGACCTGCTGGTGCTGGCGGGATGCGTGGCGATCAGACAGGCGCGCCGCGGCGAAATCCTGTTCAAAAGCGGCGATATCGACAGCCGCGAACTGTTCCTCCTGAGCGGGCAATTGCAGCTCGTTTCCGAAGACGGCCACGAGCTCACGCTGGAGGCCGGCACCGCCGCCGCCAATCTGCCGGTCGCCAAATTGCGGCCGCGCCAATACACCGGCCGGGCGCTCACCGATCTCGATTATTTCAGCGTCGATTGCGACCTGCTCGAATCGCTCAGCGAAAAAATCGCCGAAAAAGACGGCGATCTCGGCTACGGCATTTTCGAATTCGCGCCCGAGCACGACGATGAAACCCAGGAAATGCTGCACGCTTTCCGCCGCGATCTGGATGCGCGCAAATTCCGCCTGACCAGCCTGCCGGAAGTGGCGCTGAAAATCCGCACCCTGCTCGACGACCAGGACGTCAATGCGCGCCGCATCGCCGAGCTGATCAACCGCGATCCGGTGATCGCCGCCAAAATCATCCGCGCCGCCAACAGCCCGATCTATTTCGGCGCCGCCAAATGCGAGACGGTGCAGAACGCCATCGTGCGCCTGGGACTGCTGACCACCAAGCAACTGGTGATCGGCTTCACGCTGCGCGATCTGTTCCAGAGCCAGGCGCCGCTGTTGCGCCGCCTGATGGCGGATGTGTGGGAGCAGAGCATCGATGTGGCGGCGATCAGTTTCGTGCTGGCGCGCCACACGCGCCTGTTCGATCCGGAAGAGGCGATGCTGGCGGGGCTCGTCAGCAATATCGGCGTGCTGTCGGTTTTGAATTACGCGCAAAACTACGGCCAGCTGCTCGACAACGAAGCGCTGCTGCGCGACTGGGTCGAGCGGCTCAAGGGCGAAGCCGGCGCGATGGTGCTGGAAAACTGGCAATTTCCCGATGAAATCGTCGAAGTCGCGCGCGGCTGCGAAGACTGGCTGCGCTGTCCCACCACGCGCGCCGATCTCTGCGACCTGGTGCTGGTGGCGACCCTGCACAGCTATATCGGCAAGCGCAAGCAGCCCGCGCCGCCGCGCATGGATCTGGTGCCGGCCTATCAAAAACTCGCGCTGGGCAAACTCACGCCCGAGCTGACGCTGCAAATCCTGGTCGAGGCGAAGGCGCAGATCGAGCAGGCGCGCGCGCTGATCGTGAGCTGACCGATGGCGGCTGTCTCTCTCGCCGTTTTCAATGCCGCGGCGGATGCCGAACGCTGCGCCGCGCTGGCGCGGCAACTCGCGTTGCCGCTGATCGACGAGGCCGCGCAGGCGCCGCCCGGCTGCGTCGCGTGGCTGTGTTATCGCCAGGGCCGCCTGCAATTGCAGCCGGCCGATTCCCGCCAATCCGGTCCCGTATTCGTCGATTTTTGCGCCGGCGCCAACGCGCATCGCCTGCAGGGGGGCGCGGAGCTGATCGTCAAGGCCGTGCGCGGCCGCTCGCGTGAAGACTTGTCGGTGCTCGACGCCACCGCCGGCCTCGGGCGCGACAGTTTTGTGCTGGCGAGCCGCGGTTTCGACGTGCGCATGCTGGAGCGTTCGCCGATCGTCGCCGCGCTGCTGGCCGACGGCTTGGAGCGGGCGCGGGCGGCGCCGTCGAACATCGCCGATATCGTTGCGCGCATGTCCCTGGCGCAGGCGGACGCGACAGCGTATTGCAGCGCACTGACCGATGCGTGGCAGCCCGATGTGATTTATCTCGATCCGATGTTTCCCGCCGCGCAAAAGTCCGCCCTGGCCAAAAAGGAAATGCGGCTGTTCCAGCAGCTTTTGCACGGCGAGGCGGATGACGCGGCCGCGCTGCTGCAAAGCGCGCGCGCCCGGGCGCGCCTGCGCGTGGTGGTGAAAAGGCCGCTGCGCGCGGAGTGTCTCGGCGGCGTGGAAGCGAGCTACACGCTTGCCGGCAAGGCGGTCCGTTTCGACGTGTACGTCAGCTGAGTTTTGCAAACGCGAGAGCGCGTGACTCGACAGGTTATTTCCTCTTCCGGCCATGAATGGAGTGCGCTATGGGAAAGAAGAACGCCGATCAGGTTGCCCCGGTCAGCCAGCAGGAATATAAAAAAGCGCTGCGCGAATTGCAGGTCGAGCTGGTCAAGGTGCAGCGTGCGGTGATCGCCAGCGGCATCAAGGTGCTGGTGATTTTCGAGGGCCGCGACGCGGCGGGCAAGGACGGCACCATCAAGCGCATCGTGCAGTACCTGAGCCCGCGCGAAACCCGCGTGGTGGCGATGCCCAAGCCTTCCGACCGCGATCTCGCCTGCTGGTATTTCCAGCGTTATGTGCCGCAATTGCCCGCGGCCCAGGAGATCGTGCTGTTCAACCGCAGCTGGTATAACCGCGCCGGCGTCGAGCGTGTCATGGGGTTCTGCACGAACCGCGAATACGAGGAATTCATGGAATCCGTGGTGCCGTTCGAGCACATGCTGGTCGATTCCGGCATTCGCCTGTTCAAGTACTACCTGGATATCGACCGCGACGAGCAGCGCCGGCGTTTGAAAAGCCGGCGCGACGATCCGCTCAAGCAGTGGAAGGTGAGCGCCATCGACGACAAGGCGCTGAAGTTCTGGAGGCAATACAGCGCGGCGCGCGACGAAATGTTCAAGCGCACGCACAATCCGGTGACGCCCTGGTTCGTGGTGCGCGCCGACGACAAACGGCAGGCGCGCCTCAATGTCATCAAGCATCTGTTGCAGCAGTTCGCCGCGCTGGTGCCGCTGCAAAGCCACCTGCGCCCGGATGATTCCGTGGTTTTCGAATTCAGCGCGGCGAGTTACACTTCCGGGCTGATCGCGCCCTGATCGACGCGCCGGGCGTCGCGCGCGAAACCCCGGCTTTCATAGCGCGGGCCGATGCCCGGCAACACTTCACAAAACCGGCGATAGGTATTTGTGCCGCTCGCTCCCGCGCATGAATTCCGGTAAGCTGCGCGCCTCTCGTTGTCCATCCCGCCGCGCTTTGCGGCCCTCAGAATCGTATCTTATGACTTCGTTTGCCTCCCTGGGCTTGTCCGACTCGCTGGTGCGCGCCGTGCGCGAAAAAGGTTATGAAAATGCCACGCCGATCCAGGCGCAGGCGATTCCCGTGGTCCTGCAGGGGCGCGACGTGCTCGCCGCCGCCCAGACCGGCACGGGCAAAACCGCGGGTTTCACCCTGCCTTTGCTGCAACGCCTTTCCACATCGGGTTCCGCCGGCGGTTCGCGGGCGGTGCGCGCGCTGATCTTGACGCCGACCCGCGAGCTGGCGGCGCAGGTCGGTGAAAGCGTGGATACCTACGGCCGTCATCTGGCGCTGCGTTCGACGGTGATCTTCGGCGGCGTCGGCATCAATCCACAAATCGAGCGCCTGCGTCGCGGCGTCGATATCCTGGTGGCGACGCCGGGTCGTCTGCTCGATCTGCACAACCAGCGCGCCGCGGATTTATCGAAAATCGAAATTCTCGTGCTCGACGAAGCCGACCGGATGCTGGACATGGGCTTCATCCACGATATTCGCCGCGTGCTCAGGCTGCTGCCGGCGCAACGCCAGAACCTGCTGTTTTCCGCGACCTTTTCCGACGAGATCCGCCAGCTGGCCAAAGGCCTGCTGCACGACCCGGCCAGTATCGAAGTGGCGCCGCGCAATACCGCCGCGACGACGGTGCAGCAATCCGTTTACCAGGTCGAGAAGGCCGACAAGCAGGAACTGCTGAGCCATCTCATCCAGGGCGGCGGCTGGGAACAGGTACTGGTTTTCACCCGCACCAAACACGGCGCCAACAAGCTCTCGCAGCAGCTGGAGCGCGATGGCATCACCTCGGCGGCGATTCATGGCAACAAAAGCCAGGGCGCGCGCACCCGAGCGCTGGCGGATTTCAAAAGCGGCGATGTGCGCGTGCTGGTGGCGACCGATATCGCCGCGCGCGGCCTCGATATCGAGCAATTGCCGCATGTGGTGAATTACGAATTGCCGAACGTGCCCGAGGATTACGTGCATCGCATCGGCCGCACCGGACGGGCCGGCGCCAGCGGCGCGGCGATGTCGCTGGTGAGCGCGGATGAGCGCAAATTGCTGGTGGATATCGAGCGCCTGCTGAAGCGCAAGCTGCCGGTGGAAGCGACGCCCGAGTTCGAGCGGCGCGAGAAAAAAGCGCTGCCAGCAGGGGACGAGCAGCCGCGTCGTGCACCGCGTCAACCGCAGCCGCGCAACGATTCGAACCGGGAGCGGCGTTCCGACGGCAACCGTTCTAACGCGGGCAATCAGGCGCGCGGTCGTTCCGCGCGCGCCGGTGGGCCGGGGCATGCGCAGGTTGCCGGACGCGCGGCCGGTGGCGCCAATGGCAACAATGCCCGGCGGCGTTCGCGGCCGGCGTCGGAGCGGTAAAAAATCCGTCGCGGCCTCCGGCTCCGGCGGGCTCATCCGATAATCATTGCTCAAGTGAGGCGGCGTTTGTGAGCGCCGCCGTCATGCCTTGATGCCCCGGCGAGTTGTCGGCGCGGAGAGGCACGAGCGCACCGATGTTCATCGTCGCTAAAAGATGCCCATCGACGCTGAACCAGCGTCGTTAAAAAAATCCCGTCAAATTTCCGCAGAAAATCGCGTTAGATCCAGCGCGACAGCAGCGCCGTGTGCGCGCCCGGCACGCAGATGCCGATCCAGATCATGCCGCAGACAGCTCCGCCGAGATGCGCATCGTGATTGATGCGGTCGCCGCTGCGATGGCGGCTGCTGTAAATGCTGTACGCGACATAGCCGACCGCGTAAAGCAGCGCTGGAATCGGCACCGGCAAGGGCAGAATGTAAAGACTCCTGGTCGGGTACAGGACGATGTAGGCGAACAACACGGCGGTCACGCCGCCGCTGGCGCCGAGCGTGGCGTAGTCGGGATTGTTGCGATGCCTGGCCACCGAGGGCAGGTTGCTGCCGATCGCCGACAGCACATAACCGACACTGAAAGCGAGCGTGCCCAGCTTGCGCTCCAGAGGAAATGCGAAGAACGCGAAGCTGAACATATTGAACAGCAGATGGGACAGGTCCGCGTGCATGAAGCCGCTCAGGTACAGCGAATCCCAATGGCGTCCGCGCGCGACCTCAAAGGGGCGCATCACGCATTTCTGGATAATCGCGGGCATCGCGAATCCGGCCAGGCTGGCGATCACCGTGATCGCCAGGATGACCAGAGCGCCGACATTGGTTTGCAGCAGCACCATGCTATTGCCCACGTTTGAACAGCTTCGACCCGATGGCTCCGATGCCGGCCACGATCAGCACCGCGAACTTCTTGAAAAACAATAA
>Ga0153956_1001566_pt1 | contig 19591 bp, 16 predicted proteins | sample TSFL040MetaG_FD_104704 | JGI IMG/M metagenome (GOLD analysis project Ga0153956, IMG submission 104704) | Attine ant fungus gardens microbial communities from Florida, USA - TSFL040 MetaG | ecosystem: Host-associated > Fungi > Mycelium > Unclassified | place: USA: Florida, Wekiwa Springs...
AATGGATCGAGGAGCCCGCGGGCCCGCGCTTCCAGATCAACGCGCAGAACTGCGTCCACTGCAAGACCTGCGACATCAAGGACCCCAACGGCAACATCACCTGGGTCCCGCCCGAGGGCGGCGGCGGCCCGAACTATTCGAATATGTGAGGGTGACCCAGTGTGGGCTCGATTGCTGAGCACACGCGAGCACCAGCGAGCATCGTACCACATACCACCCCGAGCACCGCAAACCGCGATTAAGCCATTGGTTTGTCAAGGGATTAAAAATACGTCTTGCCGCTACACCCTTTCGAGCTTGACCAAAAATCGCCACCTCAATACCGTATCCGCTTAAAATATGCTTGCTGGATAAACAGTAGCAAAATCTAAATCATTGATAATGCGATATTTTTTGATTTATTATTAGTTATCGAGTGGATAGATAGTCGGCTTCCACCCCCGGCGAATCTTTCCGCTGCTTGGCCAAGCAACGATGGCGGCCGGGGTCCAAACCCGGCCGCAGCTAATCTAGGGATCGATTATGACAAAAGTTCCTCCACCGACAGAGTTGTCTGCTGCTTTCGCTATTCCGAAGCCTCAGAAGAAGATCGCCCGACGCCAACTCGAATTGAGGCAGCGTTTGTGGCCCGAGGTGCATGATGAACATCTGTGGCTACGAAAAACGCATCACGGTTTCGCGACGATTCCTCGGACGATGCCGATCATACTTAGCATTATGGATGATCTCGCTGGAGGACAGCCGGTATCATCGACTTATCTGGAGCTTTGGGGGCGGGCTTTCGACGAAGCATTTGTTACTTTGTCAAAGCCGAGAGAGATGGCTTTTCACGCCGGCTTTACGGGGCAGCGCGGAGAGCGAACATGGAGAGGAAGAATGAAAATTCTCTCTCATCTCGGATTTATCTCTCTTAAAGAAGGGCCTTCGGGAGTGATGAGTTACGCGCTAATTCACAACCCATATCTTGTTGTGCGGCGGCTGCGTGAAAAAAAGTATCCCGGTTTGCGAGAAGACAAATTGAATGCCCTTCTAGATCGAGCAATTGAAATCGGAGCAGAAGATTTTGACTTGCCTGATCCAATGTCTTCATCGTCAACGGTCGAGCAGCCGATCTCGTAAGCGTGCGATTGGTTGACATCTATTATTATAGGATTATATTCCAAATCGCCTCTCCCACGAGGGGCGCGTCTGCAGGCGTGCTTGCGTGCGGGAGGGGAGCGGTGGCTTTGGGCGCATTCGCAATGCGCTCATCGCGGCTGAAGCCATAGCTGTCCGGCGCGCAGGCCGCGCGCCACAGGGCCGACGGGTCTGGAGCTTTCGTATCCCGAATACGGCGCATCCGGCGAGAGTTCCCGATCAGCGGCGGATAAAAGGGCCTGCCCCAAAAGGGAGGCTTGGTCAGTCCGCCGGGGCTCAGCAGGAATAAGGCCGCAACCCATCGCGCGCGGGATGCCGGTTAGGAGCCGGCGACTGCGGAAGACAATTCTGGTGCTTTCACTTTGTTCGCACCAGACCGTGGAGACCGGCAAGTCTCCGGCGTCCCGCGCCGCCCTCATTTTTGTTTCTGGGGTTCGGCAACTGACGATGCCTCGGCGCTCAGCAGCGATCGCGAGAACGATGGCGCATGCCTGCAAAACCTGGCCACGTCATTCCGGGGCGCCACGAAGTGGCGAGCCCGGAATCCAGAGGAGAGCGCTGGATTCCGGATCGGCGCTATCGCGCCGTCCGGAATGACGAAGAAAAAGACTGCCCGGATGACATGCCGGTAACTCTCACGCTAATCTCGCGTAACAAACGGGAAGAAACGCCACACCATGCTCAAACTCTACTATGCCCCCGGCACCTGCGCGCTCGCGACCCACATCGCGCTGATCGAGGCGGAGGCCGAATACGAACTCGCGCGCGTCGGCTTCAAGGACGCGGAGCAGACGAAGCCCGAATACCTCAGGATCAACCCCAAGGGGCGCGTGCCGGCGCTGGTGACGGAGCGGGGCGTGCTCACCGAGACGCCGGCGCTGCTCGTCTATGTCGCGCAGAAATTTCCGGCGAAAAATCTCGCGCCGGCCGGCGATCCGTTCGCGTTTGCCGAGGTGCAGGCCTTCAACAGCTATCTCTGCGCCACCGTGCATATCAACCATGCGCATCGCATGCGCGGCTATCGCTGGGTCGACGCGGAGGACGAGCATTCCCTCGAGGCGATGCGGAGGAAAGTGCCGGAGTCGGTCCATGCCGCTTTCGAATTGATCGAGCGGGATTTCCTCAAGGGCCCCTATGTGATGGGCGAGCGCTTCACGATCTGCGATCCCTATCTCTTCACGCTCTCGCAATGGCTGGAGGGCGATGGCGTCGATCTCGCGAAACTGCCGCGCGTCGTGGAGTTCCGCGAGCGCATGCGCGCGCGGCCCTCGGTGCAGCGCGCGATCGCGGAAGAGATGCGCAAGCCCGCGATCGTTTAAAGCAGCGTCCCGCGCAGGAAGATCAGCGCCACCGTGAAGTAGATCACGAGCCCCGACACGTCCACGAGCGTCGCGACGAAGGGCGCCGAGGCGCTCGCGGGGTCGAGGTTCATGCGTTTCAGCACGAAGGGCAGCATCGCGCCGACGACCGAGCCGAACGTGACGATGCCGATCAAGGTCGCCGCGACGGTCGCGGCGACCAGTTGCCAGTGCGTGCCGTAGTTATAGAGCCCGCCCTGTTGCCACACCGCGATGCGGATCACGCCGAGCAGCCCGAGGATCGCGCCGAGGGTCAGGCCCATCGGCAGTTCGCGCAACATCACGCGCCACCAGTCGGCGAGCTTCACGTCGCGCAGCGCGAGCGAGCGGATCAGCAGCGAAGTCGCCTGCGATCCCGAATTGCCGCCCGAGCTCATGATGAGCGGGATGAAGAGGGTGAGCACGACCGCGCGCTCGAGTTCGCTCTCGAAATACTGCATGGCGCTGGCCGTCAGCATTTCGGAAACGAACAGGATCGACAGCCAGCCCGCGCGCTTCCTGATCATGTCGAAGAAGCCGATATCGAGATAGGATTCGTCCGTCGCCTCGACGCCGCCGAACTTCTGCACGTCCTCGGTGCCTTCCTCGATGATGGCGTCGATGATGTCGTCGACCGTCACGATGCCGAGCACGTGGTTCCTGTCGTCGACGACCGGCACGGCGAGAAGGTCGTATTTCGTCATGGTGCGCGCGACGTCCTCGCGGTCGATCAGCGGCTTCGTCGTGATCGGGTCGCGCCCGATGCTGCCGATCGGATCGCTCGGGTTGCCCGAGATCAGGCGGCGCAACGTCACCACCTGCTGCAGCGTGCGCTTGTAGGGATCGAGCACGTAGATGGCGTAGATCGTCTCGCGCGTGCGCTCGACCGCGCGCAGATGCTGCAGCGTCTGGTCGACCGTCCAGGTGGAGGGGACGCTCACGAACTCGGTCGTCATCAGCGCGCCCGCGGTGTTGGCGGGATAGATCAGCAGGCTTTCGATCGGCGCGCGGTTCTCGGGCGTCAGCAGCGAAAGCAGCCGCGCGCGGCCGGCCGGCGGAAGCTGCTGGATGATGTCCGTCGCGCGGTCGGCCGAAAGGCCGTTCAGCACGGCCTTGGCCTGCTCCTCCGGGATGTCGACGATCAGCCCGGCGGGATCGTTCAGCTCCTGCTCTTCGAAGATTTCGATGGCGCGCTCGGCCGGCAGCAGCGCGACGACATGGGCGGCCTCCGGCAGCTCGAGCTGGTTGAGGGCCTCGACGATGTCGGCGGGGTGTTTCTTCGCGGCGAGATCGGCCGCGATCCGCAGCGGATCGCGCGCCGCTTCGTCGTCGGTGAAAGTATCTTGCATGGCTCACCTCAAACCGCCGGCAGGGGGCAGGGTGAGCCGATCCGCGATCAGGCCGTCCGTGCCGCTACCGGCTGCAATAATCGACTAGGGCCTTCGCTGGGCATCGCGTCCGGTATCCTCATCCCGCGAAAAAATCGCGGCAACGCTTTGGCAAAAAGCCCGCCCGGCAAAAGATGTCAAGCGACGCGCGGGAAAAAGCGGCGCGGCGGCCGGTCACAGCCGCCGGAAGATGACGCCGATCAGGAGCACGACATAGGCGGCGGCCATGATGTCGAACACGCGGAAGCCCGCGGTCGGGATCCGGAGGCCCGCGTAATGGATGAGCGCCGCCACGATCGCGAGGATCGCCGAAATCACGAACACCGGATAGCTCGGCGGCGTGAGGGCGACGCCGCCCCCGCCATGCCGGGCGAAGATGCCGAGGACGAGCAGCAGCACCAGCGCGCCGATCACGGCGACGATGATCTGCGAGACGAGGCCGCTGCCGAAATGGATGCCGAGCTTCGGCAGGAGCCAGCTCCCGACGAAGGCGCCGACGATGCCGAGCGCAATGTCGGCCACGATGCCGAAGCCCGTGCCCTGCACGATAAGACCCGCGATCCAGCCGGCGACGCCGCCGACGAGCAGAATGATCAGAAGACTTTCAGTGGACATGGGACGCCTTTCGGAATGTTTCCTGACGCTCTCAGGAACCAGACGAATAACGCACCGTTTTCCCGCAGGGCATGACAAAAGACGCCCCGAACCTGAAACCCACAGAAAGTTCGCGAGGAACCGCAGAAAACCAACCGGGAGAAAGGCTGCGTCATGAGCGGGGGGACCGGCGAAATGCCGGGCCTTTTGCATGCGGCGAATCAAACCCTTGAAAACTCGTTTTCCGCCGCGGGTTGAACTTGCAAAAAATATGACGGGCCGCGACGATTGGTTCCGCGGTCGATTCGCCAGCAGTCGTTCGCACGAGATCAGAGGTTTCGGATGTTGTTCGATTTGCGGGTCGCAGGGGCCGCATGTCTGGCTGTGTTGTTTTTTGTCGCGGTCGGCCTGGGGCTGGTGGCGATGCGCTCGCCGATTCGCGCCTCGGGATACGCGATAAAGGACGGCCCCGCGCTGGCGGGCCCGGGCCTGCCGAAGAGCCAGACCCTTCCGCTTCCCGTCGTCGAAAATCCGGAAGCGGGAAGCGCCGAAACGAGAAGCGTTGAAACAGGGGGCCGCGAAGAGATCACGGGTTCGATCGCGACCGCGCCGGAAGCCGCCGATCCGCTGCCAAGGGCGGCGCCTCTGCCGGAGCCGAGGCCGCATGCAAAACCCAGAAGAAAAGTGCTGCATCCCGCGAAAAAGACGATCAATACCCTGATCGAGCAGAACGCCGCGCCGCACGACGCGGCGAACGTGCAGCCGGCGGCGCATCCCGCGAAGGCGGCCGTGCGCAAGCGGCGAATCCGCCACGCCAAGCAGCCGCCCGGCAAGCAAGCGCCTCAGTCTTCCAATCCGTTCGCGGCTTTCATGAACAACAATACCGGCAACAAGCCGACCGCCACGCGCTAGCCTTCCTTCGCCGGAACCCGCGCGATTTTGCGGCGTTAAAAGGCGCGGAGGCATTCATGGAAAAAGGCAGCGTTCGCACGGGGAGCATGCCGGACGTGCAGCTTGCCAAAGAGGAGTTCGCGCGCCGGATGATGCAGCGATTCTACGATCCGGTCTTCGACGGAGTGCGGGAAGAGATCGGGGCCGTCGTCGACAAGGCCTGGATCGTTTACGACGATTATCACAAGGCGCCGCGCACGCGCCCCGCCGGCTCCGGCGTTCACGATCCGGGCTATGAATTATCCGACGAGTGGCGCGCCGCGCACGAAGCGATCGTCGCGGCGGAAAATAAGCAAAAGGATCCTTCGTCGCGTTCCCGCATCCTGCTGATCAACGGCGCGTCGCGCTCCGAGCACAGCTGCCCCGGCGAGATGTCGAAGACGTTCCGCATGACCCAGCTCGCAAGAGGAATTTTCGAACGCGAGCCGGATCTGGAGATTGACTTTCTCGATCTCAGCCTGCTCACGTCGCAATACGGCCGCAACATCTATCCCTGCAAGACCCGATATGGGCCTGATCCCCGCCGGCAAGCATGGGCAACTCGATCGTTATGTCGGCTATCTCGAACCCTACGCGACGAGCCACGACTCTTTCGACGCCGACATGGCCGCGCAGGAAGACGTGAAGACCGCCGCGCGATCGCTGCTGCAGGCGGTGAAGCTGCTGCGCGCGGGAAAGCTTCCGCAGCCCGATGCGGGCCTGAAGGATGCGATTCAGAAGTGAGGCGGAAGCGCCCTGGCTTCGGATTTCAGCCTTGCGGCTCAGCCTTCCCAGGCGCGCGGCCGGTAGAAGGTGTGCACGCCGATGCGGTCGATCTTCCGCATCTCGCGAATCCACGCCGGATGAACCCAATAGGCGTGATAGTGCGTCGCCTTGCCGATCTCGTCGAGCCACATCTGGCCGGCGAGCATGTCGTGCGAGATTTCCGTCGCCTGCTTCCACATGTCGGGTTCCTCGACGATCAGTTTCTTGCCTTCGCAGGCGAAGGTGAACTGGCAGGCGAGATAACGGTTGGCGTTCTGGTAGACGACGCCGCAGATGTCGCTCGGGTAGAAGCCGGAGAAGGCGCGGTTGATGACGACCTGCGCGACCGCGATCTGGCCTTTCTTCTGCTCGCCGCGGCTCTCGAAATAGATCGCGTCGGCAAGACACTTCTCGGCCTTCGCGAGCGCCTTGCCCTTGAGGCCGAGGCGCTCGGCCGGGCTGCGCGGCTGCGCTTCGTCGCCGGTGACGACGCCCTTGTTCGCGAGCGTCGTCGATCCCTGCTCGGGCAGCGGAACGCCGTTGCCGAGCGAAGCGAGCACGATCTGGCGATGCTCGAACGGAAGCGCGGGCAGCACGGCGTCGTCGTTGTTGAAGAGAAGGCCGGTGACGTGCACCATCGAATCCTTCACCGGCGAGATCGTTTCGGAAAGCATGGCGAGCGTGCCCGCCCTGTCGGCGCGCGGTTCGCCGGCATCTTCGGCCGTCTCGTTTTCCGCCGGGTTTTGCGGCGCGGAGGCCGCGCTGTCGTCGGCGGGCGTGACCGTGCGCGATGCGACGGACGCGACCTTTACTTCAGCCTTGGGCTTCACGGCCAGGCGGTCGCCCTTCGCCGCGCGGTTGATGACGGCGAATTGCGGCTCCTCGTATTCGCCGATGCTTTCCGCAAGCTCCGTCGAACGGACGATCGAGCCGGTGATTTCGGGCGCGGAGGCATCGCGCGGACGAAGATTGTCGGGCAGTTCCGGTATCGCGAAGGCGCTCGGGCGCGGCAGCGAGAAGGTCGCCATCTTCAGCGCGGAGAAGGAAAGGAAGATGCCGTGTCCCTGCGGAACGGCGGAATGAAAGGTGAGGCGGCTTGCGAGATCCTGCTGGGCGATCTGCCCCGGCATCACCGCGTAAAGCGCGAGCACGAAGCCGGCATGCGCGGCAAACCGATGCCGCAGGATACGCAACGCAACCATTGAACGCTTCCCACCCTACGCAATACGAAACTTGCTCTGTCCGTCTCCTCGAGACGGAAGAGCGACGCGTTCAAAAATTATCGCTGGCTTAACCTTGCTTTTCAGTTAATGGGCCGCGCGTGGCGGATTCAGGGCGGGAAAAGCGGGAAATTTTCGCGTCTCGTCTCAAAAAAGCCGCGCCGGCGAGCCGCTGAAAAACACGATCCCGGTCATCAGCGCCATTCCGAGCGCGAAGCCGATGACGCGCGTGCTCATGCCGATCATCGTTCCGGGCGCGCCGCGGCCGCGCAGGAAAGCCGCTGTCTCGAAGATCAGCATGCAGGCGAGGAGCCACAGATAGGGCGGCAGGCTCGCTTCGGCCGCCTCCGGTTTCAGCACGAGAACGGCGCCGAAAAGAATGCCGGCGGCGATCGCCATCGCGAGGAAGTAGCTGTCGATGGTCAGCGCCGGTTTCACGAGCAGGGCTTCATGACGACGGGGTCGGCTTTCTCGCCGACATAGGCCGACATCGGCCTGCACTTGCCGCGGATGCAGACGGACCAGTCGGCGGTCGCGCCCGAGCGGCGAAGCGTGACGGTCTTGAGCGGCTTCATGTCCGGCCTCCATCGGAACCAGTGCCCGTCGAACGTGGCGCCGGGCCCCGGCTCCATGCCCGCGCCCGTGCCCTGTACGCGGCTCTGGACGATCGTCATCTGATTTCCTTGAATCCGCCAGTCTTCTTCCCAGCGGATTTTTTCGATCGAATGCGTCCAGGCGAGCGTCATCGCCGTGACCCCGAGCGCGGCCGTCTTTCCGGCGGCGAGGAGGCAGAACTGCATTATTCCGCGGCTCTCGTCGCGGTGCGCAACTGGCGCGATTTCCAGTATTGCCACGCCACGAACATGCCGCAGGCGGCGAAGCCGGCCGGATCGGTCCACGGATATTCGAGCACGAGAAGGGCCGCGGACATGAACGCGATGATCCGTTCGGGCCAGCCGACATTCGTGAGGAAGTAGCCGGTCGCCGTCACGCCCCAGAGCGTCACCGCCAGGATCGCCTTGACGATCACATAGGCGGCCGCAAGCGCGAAGCCCCATGCCTCGACCCGCGGACCGACGGGCTGCAGCATGAGCGCCGGGGTATAGACGGCCATGAACGGAACGATCCAGCCAGGAAGCGCGATCCGCACCGCCGTCCATCCGATCTTGAATCCGCTTTCCTTGGCGATCGACGCCGCCGCGAAAGCCGCGAGCGCGACCGGCGGCGTGAGGTCCGCCATGATGCCGAAGTAGAAAACGAACATGTGCGAGACGATCAGCGGCACGCCGAGATGCAGCAGGGCCGGCGCCGCGATCGACGACGTGATGATGTAGTTCGGGATCGTCGGGATTCCCATGCCGAGCACGAGCGAAGTAAGCGCCGTGAGGCAGAGCGACAGGAAGATCGAGTTCTCGCCGACCGAAACGATGACGCGGACGAAGTTGGTGGCGGCGCCGGTGAGCGTCAGCGTGCCGATGATGGTGCCGACGAGGGCGCAGGCAACGCCTACCGGCAACGCATGGCGGGCGCCGTCGGCAAGGCTGTTCAGCGCGACCTTCAGCGTCTCCCGGCCCCCCTTGACGAAGAACGTCACGGCCATCAGCGCGCCGACCATCGAGATCAGAAGCCATACGCCGTATTCGAAGAAGAGAGCCGCGGACAGGCCGAGCAGAATCCAGAAGGCGGCGCGCAGTGCCGGAACGCCGATCGCGTTCACGATCGGATGGCTGAGGATCACCATGACGGTAAGGCCGAGGCCGACCGTGCCCGCGAACAGCGGCGTATAGCCGCTGAACAGAAGGGTGACGAGCGCGACCAGTGGCATCAGCAGATACCAGTTTTGCTTGAGAGCCCGCAGCGCGTTCGGGCAATCCTGCTTCGCAAGTCCCATGAGGCCGCGTTTGCCCGCCTCGAGATGCACGGCCCAGAAGGCGGAGTAGTAATAGAGGACGGCCGGCACGATCGCCGCGACGCATACCGTTGCGTAGGAAACGTTGATCGTCTCGGCCATGATAAAGGCCACGGCGCCCATCACCGGCGGCATGATCTGGCCGCCCATGGAAGAAGTCGCCTCGACGGCGCCTGCGAAATAGGCCGGATAGCCGAAGCGTTTCATCAGCGGAATGGTGAACTGGCCGACGGTGACGACGTTGGCGATGCCGGAGCCGTTGATCGTGCCCATCATGCCCGAGGAAATGACCGCCACCTTGGCGGGGCCGCCGCGCGCATGGCCGACGGTGCCCATCGCGAGGTCGTTGAAGAGGTTGATCATGCCCGCGCGTTCCAGGAAGGCGCCGAACAGGATGAACAGGAAGATGTAGCTGGAGGAGACGTAGATCGGGATGCCGTAGATGCCCTCGGTGCCGAGGAACATCTGATCGACGACCTGCGCGAAGTCGTAGCCGCGCGTGTTGATCGGGCTCGGGAAGTACTGGCCGAACAGGCCGTAGGACAGGAACACCGCGCAGATGATGGGAAGGACGGGACCCATCATGCGGCGGCCGGCCTCGAAGACGAGAACCACGACAATGACGCCGACGGCGATGTCGATCGTATTGGGATCGCCCGCGCGCAGGATCAGGTCGTTATAGAAAAACCAGTGATAGAGGCCGAGCACGAAACTAAGCGTGCCGAGGATCCAGAAAACGATTTTCCAGCCGTGGCTTTCGGTGGTCGTCGCGGAAACGCCGAAAACCATGAACAAGAGGAAACCGACATGCACGGAGCGGACGATTTCGCTGGCGAGCGGGCTGAACGTCGCCGTGACGATCTGAAAGGCGGAAAAGGCAACCGCGATCCAGAACAGCGCGCGGCCTTCGAACGTATTGCTCCAGCCCCTTTCGAGCTGGGCCTCGGTCTTGGTCTGCCCAGGAATGGGCTTTGCGTCACTCGTCACGATCGTTCCCCAGTGTTAGCGGTCCATGCGCGAGATGTTCAGCATGTCGCTTGCAAAATAAAACCGCAACCGGCGAAAGGCCGGTTGCGGTTTCCCCCATGGCGCGGCCCGTTTAGGAGCCGACGCCCTTTTCCTTGTAATATTTCGCGGCACCCGGGTGCAGCGGCACCGGCGGGTTCTTCGCCGCGTCCTCGATCTTGACCGCCTTGGCGGCCGCATGGGAGGCCTTCAGCGCGTCGAGATTCTCGAAGATGTCCTTCGTCATCTGGTAGACGAGGTCGTCCGAAAGGTCCGAACGGGTGACGAGATAGTTCTGCACGGCGGCAGCCTGCACGTCCTTGTCCTGGCCCTGATAGGTGCCGGCGGGAATGATGGCGGCCTGATACGGCGTGCCGACCTTGTTCACGACGGAAGCGGGAACCTCGACGATCGTGCACTCGACGGAGCTGCACAGATCGCGGATCGCGGACACGCCGAGGCCGGCCGAGATCAGGGTCGCGTCAAGCTGGCGGTTCTTCATCAGTTCGACCGACTCGCTAAACGGAAGATATTCCACCTTGCCGAGATCCTTGTAGCTCATGCCCGCGCCGGCGAGGATCGCGCGCGCGTTCAGTTCCGTGCCGGATTTCGGCGCGCCGACCGAAAGACGCTTGCCCTTCAGGTCCGCGAGCGTCTTGATGTTCGCGCTCTTCAGCGCGGCGATCTGGATGTAGTTCGAATAGATGCCGGCGACGACGCGCAGCTTCTTGAGCGGCGCCTTGAAGCCGACTTCGGTGTTGCCTTTCCATGCGTCGGCGAGCGAGTCGCCGAGGGTGAAGGCGAGTTCGCCCTTGCCCTGCTGGATAAGGTTCAGGTTCTCGACCGAAGCCTTGGTGGACTGAACCGACGGCTTGGAGTCCTTGATCTTCTCGCCGTAGATTTTGGAGAGCGCGACGCCGAGCGGATAATAAACGCCGCCGGTGCCTCCCGTGAGAATATTGATGAACTGATCCGCCTGGGCCGCGAAAGGCGCGGCGGTGATAAGCGCGGCCAAGCCGATGGCCCGGATTTTAGAGTGCAACATGATGTCCTCCGTTGCTGGCGACGGGTTACTTTCCCGGTGTCGTTCTGGTGGAAGGCCAGCTTTTTAGCCCTGCCTTTGCCGCGATAGCAAGGATAAGCGCGGGAAGAGGACCGGCGTGTCTCCGGTCTGCGACTTTCGCATAAGTTGCCGCCCGGAAATCGGTGCCTCCTGAACGAAAAAGCCCCGCCAGACATGGCGGGGCTGTTCGGATGGCGGCGAGGCTCAGAAATTCAGGCCCTTTTCCTTGTAATATTTGGCCGCGCCCGGATGGAACGGAATGGGCGAATTTTCGGCCTTCTGGTTTTCGAGCGTGAAGCTGTTCGCCTCGCGGTGAACGGCGACGAGTTCCGGCTTGTGATCGACGATGAGCTTGACGAGATCGTAGGCCGTCTTGTCGCTCATCTTGTCGCTGGTCACGAGGATGTTCCAGACGTCGGCGTTGGCGTTGTCCTTGTCCTGTCCGGGATAGGAGCCGGCCTTGATCGTCCCTGTCGCATAGAGCTTGCCGTATTTCTTGTTCATCGCGTCGACGTATTTGGCGTGGTCGATCATCTTGATCTTCACGCCCGGCGTGGCGGCGAGATCGGTGACGGCGGAGGTCGGAATGCCGCCGACCCAGAAGAACGCGTCGATCTTGCGGTCCTTGAGCGCGTTGACGGACTCGGCGGCGCCGAGGCGCTCGCGCTTCAGGTCCTTGTCCTTGTCGAGGCCGGCGGCTTCGATCAGGCGGAAGGCCATGACTTCGGTGGCGCTGCCGGGCGATCCGGTCGAGACGCGCTTGCCCTTGAGGTCTTCGAACTTCTCGATGCCGGTGCCCTCGATGGTCACGACATGCATGCGGTTGGCATAGAGCACCATCAGCGCGCGCAGCGGCACCGCGCCGCTCTTGAACTTGTCCTGCCCCTTGAGGGCGTCGAGCGCGGCGTCGGCCATCGAGAAGCCGACTTCGCTGCGGCCGGCGCCGATCAGCTTCAGATTGTCGACCGAGCCGCCGGTGACTTCGGCGGTCGCCTCGACGCCCATGTATTTCGAGATGACGTTCGCGAGGCCGCCGCCGAGCGGATAATACACGCCGCCGGTGCCGCCGGTGCCGATTGCCATCGTCTTCTGCTGGGCGATGGCGGAATTCAGGAAGAACCCGCCGCCCAGCACGAGTGCCGCGGCCGCAATGATTTTGGATAGTTTGTTCATCGATATTCTCCTCCCTTTATTATTGGCCGTTATTGGCTGACTTCTTTTAGCGGAGTATGCCAATACTTCTGCTTTAGTAGCAATGCTGCGGTGATCGCCAGGCCGAAAGGCGCGGGCGAGGGGAAATCGTACCTCGTCAGCGCTTCCGCGCCCGCTTCGATCAGGCTCGGGAAGACCAGCAGAAGACCGCCGAACAGCCAGGCCGCCCGTTCGAACACTCCCGTGCGGTGCAGCGCCCAGTTCTGCGCCGCCACAGCAAGCGCCGCGAGGCCGATGGCCGTCTTGAAGACGATCCAGAAGATATTCACCATCGAGCCGCCTTCCGGAATCTTCATCAGGAGGCCGATGCCGTTCGGGTCGAGCACGAAGACGAACGGCACGAGGAAAGCGGGAAGCGTGTACTTCCACGCCTGCAGCGTCGTCTTGTACGGATTGCCGCCGGTGATCGCCGCCGCCGCGAAGGGCGAGAGCGCCGTCGGCGGCGAGACTTCCGAGAGCACCGCGTAATAGAAGATGAACATATGCGCGGCGAAATCAGGCACGCCGAGCTTGGTGAGCGCGGGCGCCGCGATGACGGCGCAGATGATGTAGGACGCGGTCACCGGAACGGCGAGGCCGATCACCCAGACGATCAGCGAGGTGTAGATCGCGGTGAGCAGGAGATTGCCCCCGGCGTAGTCGATCACGATCGACGAGAACTTCAGGCCGAGGCCCGTGAGCGTGACGATGCCGACGATGATGCCGGCGGAGGCGCAGGTCGTCGCCGCCGTCAGCACGCCGATCGATCCCTCGGCCAGCGTCTTCACCAGCTTCCTCGGCCACAGCGAGGTTTCCGGGGTGAGGAAGCTCGTGAGGAAGACGAGCACCGTCGACCAGAACACCGCGAGCGACGAGGAGTAGCCGAGCAGCATGAAGACGATGATGGTGATGAGCGACGCGAAGTGGAACCAGTAGCGGCGGCACATCGCGCCGAGCGCCATCTCGGGCGTGTACGGCACCTGCCGCGCGCCGAAGCGCTTGGCGTCGAGCTCCACCATGATGAGCAGCGAGAAGTAGTAGAGACAGGTCGGGATGGTCGCCATCCAGATCACGTCGAGATAGCTGATCTTCAGGAACTCGGCGATGATGAAGGCGGCCGCGCCCAGCACCGGCGGCGACAGGATCGCGCCGAGGCCGCCTGCGGCCAGAAGCCCGCCCGCCGCGTTCTTCTCGAAGCCCGCGCGCGCCATCATCGGATAGGCGACGGCGCCGATCGTGACGGTGGTCGCAACCCCCGAGCCCGAAGGCCCGCCGAGCAGGAACGACGACATCACGACGGTGCGGCCGGCGCTGTTCGGCTTGTTGCCGAGAAGCCCGAGCGAGAAGTCGATGAAGAACTTGCCCGCGCCGGAATTCGACAGGAACGAGCCATAGATCGTGAACAGGATAATCAGCGTCGCGGACACGTCGACGGGCGAGCCGAAGATGCCTTCCAGCGTGATGAACAGATGCCCGACGATGCGCGAGAAGTCGTAGGCGCGATGCGTCCACGGCGCCGGAAGATACGGCCCGTACAGCGCGTACAGAATGAAGAGAACGCAGATGATCGGCACGATGATGCCGGTCGTGCGCCGCGTGGCCTCGAGCAGGATGACGATGAAGATCACGCCGAGGATGGTGTCGGTCTGGTTCGGCACCGCCGCGCGGTCGAGGAAATCGTCGCCGCCCTGCAGCGCGTAGACCAGGATGCCGACGGCGGCGAGGCCGATGAGCACGTCCCACCAGCGGATCCTGTTGCGGAAACGCTTCGCCATCGGGAACAGCAGGAAGCAAAGCAGCATCACGAAGCCGACGTGGATGTAGCGAAGCTCCTGCGTCGGCACGATGCTGTAGGCGGCGTAGAGGTGGAAAAGAGTCATGACGACCGCGATCGTCGTGACGATCTTGCCTGCCCAGCCCGACAGCCGGTTGGCTGCGCCTTCCTCTTCCTCGATGAAGGCCTCGGCCTTCTTCAATTGTTCGTCGGAAACAACGCTATCGTCTGCGGGCCCACCCTCTGAGGTGAGCTTCGGCGTGTCGGTCATTTTTCGTTTCCCCAACCTTGGGCCGCCATTTCATGCCGGAGGCCCTTATTCGTCCCAAGCGGTCAGAGTATCGCCCGCATGGGGGGAAAGGCAAAATACCTGCGCCAGAGGTAACCGGGCGCTCCCGGCGAAACCCCAATTAACATTGCGGCAATTCCTCATTGTCATATTCGGCTTTTCCCGCGGAGTTCAGGCGATGTTTGATTCGATTGCCGAATACGGCAGCAGGGAAACTTGGGCCCTGGCCGCGATTGCTATTTCCGGATGTTTTTTTGTGTTCGCACTTGCGGCATTTGCGCTCGTTTACCGGCTGCGCAGACAGAATTCTCACGCGAGCGCCGTGCTGAACACGATGCAGCAGGGCTTCTGCCTTTTCGATTCTTCCGAACGGCTCGTGCTGCTGAACCGGCAATACAACGACATCTACGGCCACTCCTTCGACATCGTGAAACCCGGCGCCACGTTCCGGCAGGTGATCGCGCACCGGAAAGAACTCGGCATGCTCAAGGGCGACCCGGAGGAGTACCGGAAACAGCTGCGCGGCACGATCGCCGAAAACAAGAGCATGCACGGCATCGCCGAATCCAAGGGCAGGACCATTTCAGTGACGAACCAGCCGGTCGCGGGCGGCGGCTGGCTCGGCACGCATCACGACATCACGGAGCAGCGCCAGCTCGAGAAGGAGCGCGATTCGATGGCTTCGCGCGAGGGGCGCCGCGCGACGATCGAATCCGCGATCCATTCGTTCCGCGAGAAGTCGGAAAGCCTGCTCGGCGCCGTCGGCACGAACGCGCGCACGATGAAGACGACGGCGAGCGAGCTGTCGAACTCGTCGGGACAGACCTTGCAGCGCGCGCAGAGCGCCATGCAGGCTTCGACGACGGCTTCTTCCGAAGTGAAGATCGCCGCGGAAGCGGCGGGCGAGCTCGCGCTCTCGATTTCGGAGATTGGCCGCCAGCTCGATCGGACCAATAGCCTGATCCGCACTGCCGTTGACAACGCGCAGACGACTGACGTCGATATCGGGACGCTCGCGGAGTCCGCGCAGAAGATCGGCGACGTCGTGGAGTTGATCCGCAACATCGCGGCGCAGACGAACCTGCTCGCGCTGAACGCGACGATCGAGGCCGCGCGCGCGGGCGAGGCGGGCAAGGGTTTCGCGGTGGTCGCATCGGAAGTGAAGTCGCTCGCGGTGCAGACGGCGAGGGCGACGGAAGAAATCACCTCGCAGATCGGCGCGGTCCAGAGGTCGACCGAAGAAGCGGTCGGCGCGATCCGCCGCATCGTGCAGAACATGCAGGAAGTCAGTCACCATACTTCCGCGGTGGCCGCCGCCGTTGAAGAGCAGAACGCCGCCACCAGTCAGATTTCACAGAACGTCACGACCGCGAATGAAGGCGCGACGCATTCCGTGCATATGCTGGGCGAGGTAAGCAGCGCCGCGACGGAGACGAGCGCGTCGGCCCGCACGGTGCTCGATGCCTCGCAGGCGGTGGAGGCGAGCGTCTGCGACCTTCGTGCGGAGGTGGAGAGCTTCCTGAAGCAGGTCGCGGCTTGACAGCACGAGGTCATTCCGGGGCGCCCGCGAGGGCGAGCGAACCCGGAATGACGAAGAAGATTACGCCGTCGTCGCGAAGGATTTCCCGAGCGCGGCCTGCGCCGCGGCAAGGCGCGCGATCGGCACGCGGAACGGCGAGCACGAGACGTAATCGAGCTTGGTGCGCGCGCAGAAGGCGACCGAGGCGGGATCGCCGCCGTGTTCGCCGCAGATGCCGATCTTGAGATTCTTCCGCACCTTGCGCCCGCGCTCGAGGCCGATCTTCACGAGTTCGCCGACGCCCTCCTGATCGATCGAGACGAAGGGGTCGATCGGGAGAATTCCCTTCTCCGTGTAGGCGCCGAGGAAGCTCGCGGCGTCGTCGCGCGAGATGCCGAAGGCGGTCTGCGTGAGATCGTTGGTGCCGAAGGAGAAGAACTCGGCGGCTTCCGCGATCTCGCCCGCGCGCAGCACCGCGCGCGGCAGCTCGATCATGGTGCCGACCTGGTATTTGACCTTGGTGCCGGTTTCCTGCGCGACGGCTTCCGCCATCGCGTCGATCCGCGCCTTCACGATGTCGAATTCGGCCTTGGTCGCGATCAAGGGCACCATGACTTCCGGCACCACCGGCTTCTTCGTGCGCTTGCCGGCTTCGACCGCGGCTTCGAAGATCGCGCGCGCCTGCATCTCGGCGATCTCGGGGAAGGCGATGGCGATGCGGCAGCCGCGGAAGCCGAGCATCGGGTTGAACTCGGAAAGCTCCTGCCGGCGATGCTTGAGCTTCTCGACCGAAACGCCGGTCGAGGCCGCGACCTCGCTGATTTCCTCGTCGGTGTGCGGCAGGAATTCGTGCAGCGGCGGATCGAGCAGCCGGATCGTCACCGGCAGGCCCTGCATGATCTCGAACAGGCCGATGAAATCCTCGCGCTGCACGGGCAAGAGTTTCGCGAGCGCCGCGCGGCGGCCTTTCTCGTCGTCCGCGAGGATCATCTCGCGCACGGCGAGAATGCGCTCGCCGTCGAAGAACATGTGCTCGGTGCGGCAGAGGCCGATGCCTTCCGCGCCGAAATTGCGCGCGGTCCTTGCGTCGGTGGGCGTGTCGGCATTGGCGCGCACGCCGAGTTTCCGTTTCGCGTCGGCCCAGCCCATCAGCGTCGCGAACTCGCCCGAAAGCTCGGGCTCGATCATCTTCGCCTCGCCCAGGAGCACCTGGCCCTTGGCGCCGTCGATGGTGATGACATCGCCGGCCTTCAGCGCGTGCGGTCCCGCCTGCATCGTGCCTTTCGCGTAGTCGATGCGGAGCATGCCCGCGCCGGAGACGCAGGGCTTGCCCATGCCGCGCGCGACCACCGCCGCGTGCGAGGTCATGCCGCCGCGCGTGGTGAGAATGCCTTGCGCGGCGTGCATGCCGTGGATGTCCTCGGGGCTCGTCTCGACGCGGACGAGGATGACTTTCCTGCCCTGCGCCTTCATCTGCTCGGCTTCGTCCGCCGAGAACACGATCTCGCCCGACGCGGCGCCCGGCGAGGCGGGAAGGCCCGTGGCGATCACCTTGCGCTCGGCCTTGGGGTCGATGGTCGGATGCAGGAGCTGTTCGAGCGAAGCCGGCTCGATGCGGGCGACGGCTTCATCCTTCGTGATGAGCTTTTCCTTCGCCATCTCGACGGCGATCCGGAGCGCGGCCTTTGCCGTGCGCTTGCCGGAGCGCGTCTGCAGCATCCAGAGCTTGCCCTTCTCGACGGTGAACTCGAGATCCTGCATGTCGCGGTAATGCTTCTCGAGCTTCTGGTAGATGCGCGAAAGCTCCTTGAACGCTTTCGGCATCGCCTTTTCCATCGAAGGCTTGTCCGATCCGGATTCGGTGCGCGCCGCTTCCGTGATTTCCTGCGGCGTGCGGATGCCGGCGACGACGTCCTCGCCCTGCGCGTTGATGAGGAATTCGCCGTAGAGGCGCTTCTCGCCCGTCGACGGATTGCGGGTGAAGGCAACGCCCGTCGCGCAATCCTCGCCCTGATTGCCGAACACCATCGCCTGCACGTTGACCGCGGTGCCCCAGCTCTCGGGAATGTCGTGCAGCTTGCGGTAGGTGACGGCGCGCGCCGTCATCCAGCTTCCGAACACGGCGCCGATCGCGCCCCAGAGCTGCTCGTTCGGGTTTTGCGGAAAGGGCTTGCCGGTCTCTTCCTGCACGCGCGCCTTGTAGCGCTTGATGACTTCTTCCCAGTCCTGCGCGGAGAGTTCGGTGTCGAGGTCGAGCCCGCGCTCGTCCTTGAAGCCGCCGAGGATTTCCTCGAAGTCGTGGCCGTCGACGCCGAGCACCACGTCGGAATACATCTGGATGAAGCGGCGATAGCTGTCATAGGCGAAGCGGCGGTCGTTCGAGTTTTGCGCCAGTGCTTCCACCGTCTCGTCGTTGAGACCGAGATTGAGCACCGTGTCCATCATCCCCGGCATCGAGGCGCGCGCGCCCGAGCGCACGGAGACGAGCAGCGGGTTTTTCCGATCACCAAACTTCTTGCCGGTGATCCGGGCGATATAGGCGAGGCCTTTCTCCACCTGCGCCTCCAGGTCCTTCGGATAGGTCTTTTTCTTCTCGTAGAAATAGGTGCAGACGGCGGTGCTGATCGTGAAGCCCGGCGGGACGGGGAGGCCGAGATTGGACATCTCGGCAAGGTTCGCGCCCTTGCCGCCGAGGAGATTGCGCATCTTGGCTTTGCCTTCGGCCTTGCCGTCGCCAAAGCTGTAAACCCATTTCGCCATTGATCGCTTCCGGAAGAGATTTCGAGGTGGGGGTGGGGGGATGCTTAGCTTGTGCAGCACAGCGCCGCAACGCTGCTTTCGATCATCTGTCTTTTCTGTTTATGACTAGGGAAGCCGTATCCGCCGACTCGCCCGAGGCCGCCATGATCAAGTTGAAAACCCCCAGCCAGCCGGTGTTTTTGCTCGCGCTGGCGATGCTCACCCTTTCGCTCATAGGCTATTTCGCCACCGTGCCGCTGGTTTCGCAGTATCCGTTCTGGCTCGCGGTCGGGGGCTACGTGATTCTGGCGCTGGGCTCGATTCTCTGAGAAGCCGTCATTCCGGGATGCTCGCGACAGCGGGCGGACCCGGAATCCAGAAACATTCGCGCGTCTGTCTGGATTCCGGACCGCCGCTTCGCAAGCCGGCTATAGCCGACTTGCGGCTATAATTCCGAAGCCGGGCAGGCCCAGCTTCGGTGGCTTCCGGAATGACCGAGATCGCCTGTTGATCCTTACCCGCCGATCCTGGAGAAATCCGCCACCGTCCGCGTCGCGGCGCGGATGCGGTTCAAGAGCTTGAGGCGGTTCTCGCGCAGCGCCTTGTCGTCGGCGTTGACCGTCACCTTGTCGAAGAAGGCATCGACCGGCGCGCGCAATTTCGAGATCGCGGCCATCGCGCCCTCGAAGTTCTCGTCTTTCAGCACGCCCGCCACTTCGCCTTCGACCTTC
>Ga0153956_1001568_pt1 | contig 19571 bp, 20 predicted proteins | sample TSFL040MetaG_FD_104704 | JGI IMG/M metagenome (GOLD analysis project Ga0153956, IMG submission 104704) | Attine ant fungus gardens microbial communities from Florida, USA - TSFL040 MetaG | ecosystem: Host-associated > Fungi > Mycelium > Unclassified | place: USA: Florida, Wekiwa Springs...
AAACCGATCTCGGTTGTGAGCTTCCTGGACACCGTGCGCCGCTTCATCGGGTAACAGAACGCCATGACTGCTCGCGTTCTCGTCGTCGATGATATTCTTTCGAACGTAAAGCTGCTCGAAGCGAAGCTGACGGCTGAGTATTTCGAAGTCGTGACCGCGTTCAATGGCGTCGAAGCGCTCGCCAAGGTCGAAGAGTGCGACCCCGATATCATTCTGCTCGACGTGATGATGCCTGGCATGGACGGTTTCGAAGTCGCCCGCCGCATCAAGGGCAATCCGAAGACCGCACATGTGCCGGTGGTGATGGTGACCGCGCTAGATCAGCCCAGCGACCGTGTGGCCGGTCTCGATGCCGGTGCCGACGATTTTCTGACCAAGCCGGTGGATGATGCTGCCTTGTTCGCGCGCGTCCGCAGCTTGGTGCGCCTGAAGCTGATGACCGACGAACTGCGCATGCGCGAGTCGACCGGGCAGAGCATGGGCCTGATCGATCCGGCGCAGACGCTGATCGACAACAATCCGACCGGCCGCATTCTTATCATCGAGGATCGTCCGGAATCTGTCGCATGGTTCACCACGGCCTTGTCGCCAGCCAATGAAGTTTCGGCGGCGGACAGCTTTGAAGAAGCGCTGGTGCGCGTGCGTGGCGGCGACTACGACCTGATCGTCGTGAGCTTGGGCTTGCGGGGCTTCGACGGCCTGCGCCTGTGCTCGCAGCTTCGTTCGCTGCCGGAAGGCCGCAACGTGCCGATCCTCGTGCTGGTAAGCGATGGTGACCGCCGCAAACTCACACAAGCGCTGGAAATGGGCGTGAACGACTATCTCACGCGTCCGGTCGACAAGAACGAGTTGACCGCCCGCGTGCGCACCCAGCTTCGCAAGAAGCGCTATCAGGATCGCTTGCGCCACAATGTGCAGCTCAGCCTGGAAATGGCGATCACCGATCAGCTCACGGGCCTGCACAATCGCCGCTACATGGCGCGCCATCTGGACAGCCTGATTTCCAATGCACAGCGGTCGAACAAGCCGTTGGCCTTCCTGATCATGGATATCGACCACTTCAAGTCGGTCAACGATAGCCATGGTCACGATATCGGCGATGAAGTGCTGCGCGAATTCGCGAACCGGATCTCCGCGAACATCCGCGGCATAGACCTGGCGTGCCGTTATGGCGGCGAGGAATTCGTGGTGGTGATGCCGGATACGGACGTCGATTTCGCCTACACGATCGCCGAACGCTTGCGCCACAGCGTGGAAACGACACCGTTCGAGATCAGCCGGGCGCCGGGTGCGCTCAACTTGACGATCAGCATCGGCATCGCGGCTTCACAGGGCGCTGACGATAACGCCGATAAGCTGCTCCATCGCGCGGATCAGGCGCTCTATCGCGCCAAGCGCGAAGGCCGCAATCGCGTCATCAAGGCGGCGGCTTAAGGCTCTTCGCTTTCGGACTCTTCGCCATCTGCCGGCGCCTGCTCGGCAAGGGCGGAAACCTTATCGATGATCTCCAGCAGCGCTTCGGGATCGATCGCTCCCGACGCCAGATATTTGTTCTGGAAGATGAATGTCGGCACGCCGGTTATGCCGAGGCGATGCGCCATCGCGTCTTCGTTCTCGATCAACTCGCGGTCCGCGCCCTGTTCAAGCAGGTCGGCGACGGTTGCCGAGTCCATTCCGGCTTCGGACGCGATTTCGATGAGCACATCGGCATTTCCGATGTCGCGGCCTTCTTCGAAGTAAGCTTCGAAGAGCCGTTCCACCACGTCGTTCTGCACGCCGGCGGTGGCAGCCCAACGGATGAGGCGATGGGAGTCGAGCGTGTTTGGCGAGCGCGCGATCTTGTCGAAGGCAAATGCGATGTCTTCGCTATCGCCGGCTTGTTTGAGCGCGTCCTGCATCGCCTGACGGTTGGGATTGTTGCCGAACTTCGCCTGCATGTACTGCTTGCGGTCCACGCCTTCGGGCGGAATGGTCGGGTCGAGGCGATACGCGCGCCAGCGAATGTCGAATTCCATATCGGGGCGAAGTGCCAGCGCTTTTTCGAGCCGGCGCTTGCCGATGAAGCACCACGGACAAACCGTGTCGGAGACGATGTCTATTTGCATGGGCAAAGGCTATCGCATGGCGACCGGAGCGCAAGCGCCTTGACGCGGGCGGGGCAGGTTCACACGATCCCGGCCGCAAAACCGGAACCTCACTATGGAATTCGATCTGAAAGGCTGCGTCGCATTTGTGACGGGCGCAACGAGCGGGCTTGGCCGCCACTTCGCGAGCGTTCTCGCCAAGGCGGGCGCTGCGGTGGCCATTTCGGGGCGCAGGGAAGACCGGCTTCAGACCTTACGCAGCGAAATCGAAGCTGCTGGCGGCAAGTGCGTTCCCATTGCGCTGGACGTGACACAGGCGGGGCAAATCGCGCCCGCGTTCGACAAGGCGGAGACAGCGCTCGGCCCCGTCGACATCTTGATCAATAACGCGGGAATGAGTGCCGACGGTCCGGTTGCCGATATATCCGTCGCCGATTTCGATGCGGTCATGTCCACCAATCTGCGCGGGCCATTTTTGCTGGCGCAAGAGATCGGCAAACGCATGATCGCGCGTGGCAAGGGCGGCAGGATTATCAACATCGCGTCGATCACCGCCTTTCGCGTGCTGCCCGGCTCTGCACCTTACTGCATGTCCAAGGCCGCGCTGGCGATGATGACGCAATGCATGGCGCGGGAATGGGCGCGCTACGACATCAACGTGAACGCGATCTGCCCCGGATTCATCGAGACCGAACTCAATGACGAATGGTTCGAGACGGACAAAGGCAAAGCGCAGATCAAGTCGTTCCCAAAACGGCGCCTGCAAAAGCCGGAGGATCTGGACAGCACGCTGTTGTTGCTTGCATCCGACGCATCGCGAGCGATCACGGGCGCGTTGTTCAATGTCGATGAAGCCCAATCGCTTTAGTGTGCGATTTCGGCTGTCGTGCTGTTGCTGTCGGTGTCGATCTTGATCTGTGTCACACCATAAGGCGGTAGTTTGGTGACGAGCGTGGTGGTGACGGGAATGAGAACCTGAACGACCATGGCGTCGGGCGGAGGCGGTGTCGCCACGAATTCATATTCCAGCGTATCGGCTTCGGGCTTGTGCGGCTTTTGGCGAAGACGTGCCTTGGTCCAGCCACCGGTTGAAACCGCGCCCGCGGCAATGATGGTGAGCTTCTTGCCCTCGATGGATGCCGCAACGCTGTCCACTTTGAAGATCGGTTTTGGGCCTGCCGCAGCGGCAGGGCCTGCATTTGCAATGACGAGAAAGCTGCATGCGATCAAAGTCGCAAAAGTTCGATGCTGCATAACGTCTCTCTGTTTACCTGCCCCCGGCGCGCCAGCTATGAGGAAATTACGGCACAATTGAGATGAGGTACGGCATGGGTCCGCTGGAAGGCATTCGCATCGTGGAATTTGCGGGCATCGGGCCGGGGCCGTTCGCCGCCATGCTCTTTGCTGACATGGGTGCGGACGTGATCCGCATTGATCGCAAAGGCGGCCGCGCGCCATCGCAGATGGAGATCTATCTGCGTGGCCGCAAGACGGTCGCTCTCGATCTGAAGAAACCCGAAGCGATCGAAGCTGCGTTGAAGCTGATTGAGAAAGCCGATGCGCTGATCGAAGGTTTTCGCCCCGGTGTGATGGAACGTTTGGGGCTGAGCCCCGATGTGTGCCTCAAGCGCAATCCGAAGCTTGTCTATGGCCGCATGACGGGCTGGGGCCAAACCGGTCCGCTGTCTCACGCGGCGGGACATGACATCAACTACATCGCATTGAGCGGCGCGCTGCATGCGATGGGCAATGCCGGTCAGAAGCCTGTGCCGCCGCTCAATCTCGTCGGCGATTTCGGTGGCGGCGCGCTTTATCTCGCTTTCGGCATTGCTTGCGGAATCATCGAAGCCAAACGCTCGGGCAAAGGACAGGTGGTCGATGCGGCGATGACCGACGGGGCCGCGTCGCTGATGACGATGTTCTACGGCATGTCCGCGTCCGGCTTTTGGCAAGACAAGCGTGGATCCAACATGCTGGATTCCGGCACACATTTCTATGACACCTACGAGACGAAAGACGGAAAGTTCGTCGCGCTCGGCTCCATCGAGCCGCAGTTCTATAAGGAACTTCTTGAGAAGACCGGCATCACCGATCCCGCTTTCGGCGCGCAGATGGACCGCAATGCGTGGCCCGCGCTGAAAGAAAAGCTCGCGGCTGTGATCAAGACCAAGACGCGCGATGAATGGGACGCCATCATGCTGGGCAGCGATGTCTGCTACGCGCCGGTCCTTTCATTGTCCGAAGCGCCGAAGCATCCGCACAACGTCGCGCGTCAGACGTTTGTTGAAGTTGGTGGTGTGATCCAGCCGGCGCCGGCTCCGCGCTTTTCGCGCACTGTGCCGGAGACCAAGCCGGTTGTTCCGGTGGACAATGAAGGTTCTTTCGCGGCCTGGGGCGTTTCCAAGTCCGATATCGAAGCTCTGCAAGCGGCGAGCGCGTTCTGACGATGAGTGCATTGCCGGGCACGCAGGCGCGCCGACGCATTTATCTGATGCGTCACGGCCATGTGGACTATCTCGCCAAGCATGTGGTGGCGACGGGCGGCGTCAATGTCGTGCCACTAACCAATCGCGGACGGCTTCAAGCAGAAGCTGCCGGCGCGGCGTTGACGCATGTGAAATTCGACCGTGCGGTCTGTTCGGGTTATCCGCGCACGCACCAGACCGCTTCCTATGTTCTGGCAGCGCAGGAGCATCCGCCTGTGCTTGAGATTGACGAAGGATTGGTCGAGCGGGGCAATGGCAAGTTTCCGAAAGTAACTAGCCGCGCGGAATTGGTAGAATTGATGCGCGGTCAGTTCAGCAATGAAGGCGTAACCCAGCCGGGTGATCGGGCTATCGAAGGCGCGGAGCCTGCGGCGGACGCGCAGGTGCGCGCCGTCAAATCGATCCGCCGTCTGTTGCGAGAACCGGGGTGGCACACGGCGCTTGTCGTCGCGCATGAGGGGATCAACCGCCTCCTGCTCAGTTGGGCGTGCGGCGCCGGTCCGAACGCAACGGGTGCTTTCGAGCAAGATACCGGTTGCATCAACGTGTTGGATTTCGACCTGCGCACCGATGGCGAGATCGAGCGCACGATGATCAAGTCCGTGAACCTGACGCCCTACAACTGGCTCAAGCACGGCATGAACCTGACCAGCCTCGAAGCCTTGTTCGAGCGCGACGCGTCGGAAGAGCTTCGCTAGATATCGAGTTCACACCAGACCGGCACATGGTCTGACGGTTTCTCTCGGCCGCGCACATGCTTGTCGATGCCACTGGACTTCAGATGATCGGCGGCTTGCGGCGACAGCATGATGTGGTCGATGCGGATGCCGTGATCCTTCTGCCATGCGCCGGCCTGGTAGTCCCAGAATGTGTAGAGGTGCGGCTCGGGATGGCAGGCGCGGATCGTGTCGGTAAAGCCAAGATTTGCGAGACGGCGTAACGCTGCGCGGGATTCCGGTTGGAAGAGGGCGTCGTTCGCCCACGCCTTGGCGTCGTAAACATCGTCCGGCATGGGAATGACATTGTAGTCGCCCATTAAGGCGACCGGTTCTTCAAGTTTGAGCAGATCTTTCGCACGCGCGTGCAGGCGCTCAAGCCAACCGAGCTTGTAGGTGAACTTTTCGGTGCCGATGGGGTTGCCGTTTGGCGCATAGATCGAGGCGATGCGGACCACGCCTTTCTCGCCGGGAACGATCGCTTCGAGGTATCGGGCATGATCGTCGCCGTCGCCGCCGGGCAAGCGTGGCGTGACATCTTCCATCGGGCGCTTGGAAAGAATGGCGACGCCGTTATACGTTTTTTGTCCGTGTACGGCGCAATTGTAGCCGAGTGCTTCGAACGGCTCTCTCGGGAATTGGTCGTCCTGGCATTTGAGCTCCTGCAACGCCACGACGTCCGGCTGGGCTTCTTTCAGCCATGCCACGGCCGCGTCCACGCGGATGCGGATGGAGTTCACGTTCCAGGTTGCGATTTTCACGGGGCGTTCAGACCGAAAAGCTCGTCCCGCAACCGCAGGATGAGGTTGCGTTGGGATTGTTGATCTTGAAGGCGGCACCGATCAGATCGTCCACGAAGTCGATCTCCGCGCCCTTGAGGAAGTCGAGCGACATCGGGTCAACAAGCACTGTCGCGCCGTCGCGGGCGATCACCAGATCGTCGTCCATTTTGGTATCATCGATAGTGAAGTTGTATTGGAACCCGGAGCAGCCGCCACCCGTCACGGCGACCCGAAGCATGGCCGGCGCAGCCTCTGCTTTCAGGATCTGGGCAATCCGCTTCGCGGCGCTGGCCGAAACGGTCACGGGGGAGGCAGTGTCTGCGATCATGGCCTATATGTAGTCGTGTTGAATCGAGGTTTCCAGCATGCCTTTGGGCAGGCTTTTGCCGCCTTTTTTCGAGCCTCCCGCCGTACGCGCGCCCTATGCGACGCGGCCGAAGGACAGCCGTGGCCGCTATTTCGAGGAACCCGAGAGCGCGACCCGCACCTGCTACAGCCGCGACCGGGATCGCATTATCCACTCTGCGGCGTTCCGGCGTCTGAAACACAAGACACAGGTCTTCGTGCAGCACGAAGGCGATTACTACCGCACCCGACTGACGCATTCGCTTGAAGTGGCGCAGATTGCACGCTCCGTCGCCCGCGTTCTGGCCGTCGATGAAGACCTCGCCGAAACGGTGGCACTGGCGCATGACCTTGGGCACACGCCATTCGGTCACGCCGGCGAAGAGGCATTGAATGCGGCGACAGAAGCATTCGGGGGCTTCGATCACAACGCTCACGCCCTGAAGCTGGTCACCCAACTGGAGCATCGCTATGCGGCGTTCGATGGCCTGAACCTGACCTGGGAAACGCTGGAAGGGATGGTCAAGCATAACGGACCGATCACGGCACAGAAGAAAACCATTCCCGGCCCCATCGCGTCGTTTAACGCCAAATGGCCGCTCGATCTTGCGACATGGCCGGGGCTGGAAGCCCAGATCGCCGCCATGGCCGACGATATCGCCTACATCAATCACGACATCGACGACGGCTTGCGTGCGGAATTGTTCACGATCGCCGATTTGCGTGAAGCCCCCATCGTCGGGCCGCAGGTTGGCGAAATCGTCAGTGAATATGGCGATCTGGAATTGGGCCGGATGATCGGTGAAATCGTCCGGCAATTGATGAGTACCTTGATTGTCGATCTCATTTCAGAGACGCGCCACCGTCTTGATGCCGACGCGCCACGCTCGGTCGCAGACATCCGTGCCGGAAACCGAGCTGTCGCGGCTTTTTCGGATGTCTTGGCGCTTCAAGTGAGAGCCCTCAAAGAGTTCATGTTCATGCGCATGTATCGCCATCCCCATGTCATGGGTTCGATGAACCGGGCAAAGGATGTCGTAACGGCGCTGTTTGAAGCCTTCAGCTCGGACCCGGCGAAATTGCCGCCGGACTGGACGAAGGCCTGTGGCGCTCCAAACGACGGAAGAACCGCATCCGTGGTGCGGGATTATATCGCCGGCATGACGGACAATTACGCTCTGCTCGAATATAGCCGTGTCTTCCACAAGGAGATGGCGCTTTAACATTTTCCGCATCGTGATTCGGCCCCATTCGGGTGCTAGGTTCGCTGTGTTCCAGATTCGCCGAGGACTGCCCCATGCCCAGCTTTGAGCGCGGCGTTTACGAGCCGAAATCCGACGACGTTCGCGTCTTTGACGAGGACGAACAGGAGATCGATGAGGAAGGTTCGCGCCTTCCGCTTCTGATCGTGATCGCGCTGCTTGTGCTTGCCGCCTTCGGCGGCGTGGTTTGGCTCGCCTATAGCCAAGGCGTTCAGCGGGGCCGTGCGGATGCGCCACGCATGATCGTTGCAGCGCCGGGACCGGTGAAAGAGGCCGCAGCGGGCAGCACGGATACGACGCATCCTCTGAAAATCTACGAACAGCCGGCGCCGTCGGAAGACGATCTGGCCGATAGCGACAGCGTCCCGCCGCCACCAACTGCGGTCGCCAAGCCCGTGCCGCCGCCAGCGGCGAAGGTGGAAACCAAGCCTGAGACCAAACCAGCCGTCACGGCCAAGCCGACCGAAGTCGCGAAAGCGCCTGAGGCCAAACCGGTTGTGAAGCCTGCGGCAACGCCGGTGAAACTTGCAGAAACAAAAGCACCCGCCGCACAATCGAAGGCTGTCGAAACGGCGACTCTACCGCCGCCTGCGGCTTCAACGACGACTTCGAAGCCTGTCGAAGCTGCGGCGAGCGCTGGTGGCGCGTATGTGCTGCAGATCGGCGCGTACAAATCGCAGGCGGACGCCGATGCGGCGTGGAAAACCTTCACATCGAAGCATCCGATGGCGGGTGGCTATTCCGAGGACGTGCGTAAAGCCGATCTTGGCGATAAAGGAACATGGTATCGCCTGCGGATGGGCTCTTTCTCAGACAAGGCCGCGGCGACATCGTTCTGCGAAAAGTTGAAATCCGACGGCGGTAACTGCCTCGTGGCGAAATAGCGAAACCATGGGTACGCCGCGCTCACGCGCGATTTTCGGGTGTGCTGGAACGGAGCTGACGGCTGAGGAACGCGACTTCTTTCGCGAAATCCGGCCGTGGGGTTTCATCCTGTTTGGCCGCAACATCGAAAAGCCTGAACAAATAAAGCGCTTGGTCCGCTCCCTGCGTGAGATCGTGAACGATCCATTGACGCCTGTGCTGATCGATCAGGAAGGCGGCCGTGTCGCAAGGCTCAAGCCGCCACAATGGAAAGAACGGCCACCAGCGCAACGTTTTGCAGACCTTCACACAACCGCGCCCGAAGACGCGCGCGAAGCGGCCTATCTCAACGCAAGGCTGATTGCGCGTGACCTCACCGATCTTGGCATTAACGTCGATTGCTTGCCGGTGCTCGATGTTCCGGTCGAAGGGGCGCACGACATCATCGGCGACCGTGCCTATGGCCGCGATCCGGCGGTGATCATCGATCTGGCACGCGCGGTTATCGAAGGCATAATCGAAGGTGGTGTCCTTCCGGTGATGAAGCACATTCCTGGACATGGACGGGCAGGGGCCGACAGCCATCTTTCCCTGCCGCGCGTTTCGGCCACGGCGGAAGAACTCAGCGCCTCGGATTTCGTCACCTTCCGAAGCCTCAATAATTGCCCGCTCGCGATGACGGCGCATGTGGTCTACGAGGCGATTGATGCCCAACGGCCGGCCACCACCAGCCCCAAACTGATCCGCGACGTGATTCGGGGAGAGATGGGATTCGACGGACTTCTGATGTCTGACGACCTGTCGATGGAGGCACTTTCTGGAACTCTGGCCCATCGCGCCAAAGCGTCGCTGTTTGCAGGCTGTGATGTGGTGCTTCACTGCAACGGTAACCTTATGGAAATGCGGGAAATATCGACCGAATTGAAGCCTCTTGAGGATATCCACCTGAAAAGAGCGGATGCCGCGCTTGCGCACCTGAGCGCCCCGGCGGAATTTGATATTCAAGCAGGCGAAGCACGCCTTGCAGCGCTCCTGGGAACGAGTTCTTGACCGACGAAGCCGACGACAATTTTGAAGCCATCGATGTGCTGGCCGCGCCAGAAGAGGCGCTGATGGTGGCCGTCGACGGATTCGAAGGCCCGCTGGATTTGCTGCTCTCACTGGCACGCGACCAGAAAGTCGATCTCGCCAAGATTTCGGTCCTGAAACTGGCCGACCAATATCTCGAATTCATCGAACGCGCGAAGCGGATCAATCTCGAACTCGCCGCAGACTATCTCGTGATGGCGGCGTGGCTCGCTTATCTCAAATCCAAGCTCATCCTGCCGCAGACGCAGGTGGTGGAGGGCGAGCCGACCGCCGATGAGATGGCCGCGCGTTTGCGCTGGCGTCTGCAACGGCTCAATGCCATGCGCGAAGCGGCAGCCCGTCTCATGGCGCGCGATCGTCTCGGCCGCGAGGTTTTCGAGCGTGGCGATCCGGAGCCGGTCAACGTCATCAAGCTGCGCACCTATAAAGATACGCTCTACGATCTGCTCACCTCCTATTCGACCCAGCGGGTGCAGAAGCTTGGCGGCAAGACCTATCAGCCGAAGCACGCGCCGGTTCTTCTGATCGAAGAGGCGCGCGAGCGGCTGGAGCGCATGCTTGGACGCATCAGCGATTGGAGCGGGTTAAGCAAGCTTTTGCCATTCGAATGGTCCGGCGGGGAAAGACGCCGTTCGGCCCTTGCGAGCACCCTGTTGGCTTGCCTAGAACTCGCCCGCGACGGCCGCGTCGAGATCCGGCAGCTCAAGCCCTTCGACGAAGTGTATGTGAAGGACCGGTTGGTTCCGCCGGCTCTGGAGGCCGTTCCATGAACCGCGTTGTGCGTCTGATTGAAGCTGAGAAAGAGATCGAGCTCGTGCCTGACAGGGAAGACCAGCAAGCCCCCCGCGATGTGACCGGCATCAACCCGGAGCATCTGCGCATGGCCGAAGCGCTGCTCTTCGCGGCCAGCGAGCCGCTGGACGCCAAGGCGCTGGGGATTTCGCTCCCGGATGGCGCAGACATCCCGGCGCTCCTCACAGAGCTTCAATCGATCTATGAGAAACGTGGCGTAACCCTCGTCTGCGTCGCAGAAAAATGGCAATTCCGGACGGCACCCGATCTGGCCTTCCTCCTGCGCAAGGAGCAGCCGGAACAGAAGCGCCTGTCTCGCGCCGCCATCGAGACCCTCGCGATCATCGCCTATCACCAGCCGGTCACGCGCGCCGAGGTGGAAGACATTCGTGGCGTGATGCTGTCCAAGGGCACGATCGACGCCCTGATGGAGATTGGCTGGGTGAAGATCCGCGGCCGCAAACGCACCCCGGGCCGTCCGGTGACCTACGGCACCACCGAGGCCTTCCTCGTCCAGTTCGGGCTGGAGAGCGTGAGCCATTTGCCAGGCACCGACGAACTCAAGGCTGCCGGCTTCCTGGAAGCCCTGCCTCCCTCCGGTTTCGACGTGCCCAATCCGTCCGATCAGCTTGGGCCGGACGAAGACCCCTATATCGAGGGCGAAGACGAACAGCCGGAGCTGTCGACGGGCGGCCCCGACCCGCTTTAGGGCCAAATTCGCGCCATTCCGGCCAGCATCCCTTACCCCCTGTTAATCCCCCTCTGGCAGTCTCGGGGTTTACGGGTGGGGATTAGGGCGCGTGACGACGGTAGATCGTTCCGTTCGGCATTTGACGGGATTGGGCGGGGCTTCGACGAGCCGCGTGCTCAACCTCATGTCGATTGCCCGCAATAATGCGGACAATCCCGATCATAAGACCAAGCCGCTCTTTATCTCGCCGGCGCTCAACCGCTCCATCCTGTTGCGCCATCGCATCCGCTCGGACGAGACCTACATGTTCGCCACGCCGCGTTCCGTCGCGACGAAAATCATCGTTCCCTTCGACGAGCAGGAACTGAGATTGGGTGGGCGGTCCTTCTTTGTCGGACAGACCGGCTACTCGGAGACTCTCCAGCAGATCGGAAATTATCGCGACGACCATTCCGCAGGCCGCGACGAGGAAGTGTTGCGCCTGATCGACAGTGTGCCATCGCTTGATCCGTTCCTGCTCCGCGAGCATCTGCGTATCAACGGCTTCGATGTTGCCGATGCCTATTTCGAGATTTCCCTGGGCGACCGGAAGCGCATGTACGAGTACGTCGCCAAGAATATCTCCAGCCTGGTTCAGCGCGCGACAGGTAGTGCTGCCAATTCCTATGCCTTCTCGACGCAAAAACTCGTGTCGGCGCTTTTGTCCTCGGAAGTCGATGAAAAACTGGAACCGCTGCGCCTGACCCTTGGTCTCGATGGCGGGGATTTCCGCGAAGGCGTGTTCAGCTGGCGCGGCTTTCTCTACTACAAATGGTCGATGACGGACTTTGCGCCGAAGATCCGGTCGGTGCTGCGCGAGGTCCGTGCGATCCGCGCCGGGAACATCCGGTCGGCGGAGCAGGGCCAATATCTGACGGAAGCCAAACGCCGGATCGCGGACGCGGTGCAGCAGGCCGGCCGGGATGTCGCCAGCACGCTTAAGACCTATGACGACGCTTATGGCGATCTGCTCGATAGCAGCAACCCGAAGACCTTCCGATCCTTCCTTCTGGAAGCGCCGCGCATGTTCCTCGAACTGGGCGAGAAGACCGGCGCGCTCAGCCACATGGCGAGCTTCTGGCAGTACCGTTTTCCGAAGGGGCATACGCCACGCGTCGATGCCGAAGAGCTGACGGTGATCTTTCAGGGCTTCGAATCCAGCTTCGGAATCGGAACGCCGCAATATCTCGCGCTGGCGAGCTGATCAGGCCTTATCCGCACCATCGAGTTTGACCACGACGGCTTTGCCTTTCGACAGTGCGATGCCCAATTCGCCTTTGCGCAAAGCTTGCGCGTCGTTACCGAAAACGTCCGCGCGCCAGCCATGCAGGGCCGCAACGCCTTCATCTTCCGACGCTGCCAGGCTTTCGATGTCGTCCGCATTGGCGATCAGCCGCGGGGCGACGTTCGCGTCTTCGGCGCGCAGGCGCAGCAACGTCTTTAACAGATCGATAGCGGCCTGAGATGGCTCGCGCTTGCGGCGTGGCTTTTCCGGCTCGAGTCCTTCGGGCGGCTGCGCGTGGCGGCCGGTTTCGATGGCCTCCATCAGCGTTTTGCCCATGCGCGAATTGGCGAAGCCCTTCGGGATAGCGCGGATGCGTTCCAGCGCATCGGCGCTTTCCGGTGGATGAGCGGCGATCTCCAGAATGGCTTCGTCTTTCAGCACACGGCCGCGTGGAATATCGCGTGTCTGCGCTTCGCGTTCGCGCCACTCGGCGATGGCGGCGAGAAGGGCGATGAAGCGTTTGCTGGTGGTGCGGGCTTTCAGGCGCTTCCACGCATTGGCGGGGTTCATCGCGTAAAGCTCGGGATTTTGCAGGGCTGCAATTTCGTCCGCGACCCATGCTTCGCGATTGGTCTTCTTCAACTCTGCGTCGAGCACTTCGTAAATCTTGCGCAGATGCGTGACGTCGCCGATGGCGTATTCGAGCTGCTTGTTCGACAGCGGCCTGCGGCTCCAATCGGTGAAGCGCGAGGACTTGTCGATTTCCACGCCTGCGATGCGCCGCGCCAAGGTTTCGTACGATGCTGCATCGCCATAGCCGCACACCATCGCGGCGACTTGCGTGTCGAACAAAGGATGCGGAATGACTCCGCCTTGCTGCTGAAAAATCTCGATATCCTGACGCGCCGCGTGAAATACTTTCACAATGTTCGGCTTCCTCAGCAGTTCGTAAAACGGCTTCAGGTCGATGCCATCGGCCAGCGGATCGATGATCGCGGCGACATCCGGGGAGGCCACCTGGATGAGGCAAAGCTTCGGCCAGTAGGTCTGGTCGCGCAGGAATTCGGTATCGAGCGCAAGGTAAGGCGCGCTCTCCAATTCGGCAATCAGGGCCTTCAGATCGGCCGTATTCGTGACAATCCGCATCCTCCGGCTATAGCGGATTCTGGGGCCTGTCGCGCCGGAGAAATGCCCGGTTTAGTGCGGCGAAAGACCCACCGTCCGCCCCGGAAAGCCCGCGGCGTCGAAATAGCGGGTTCCGCCGACCCGCTGGTATTCGAGGATCGTCCTTTGGCCGTTAGCGGCGGGCATCGAGGCCTGCCAGCCCTTGGTGACGGTAACCTTCTTGCCGCCCTTCAGGGCCTCCGACGCCACGCGGCCCTTCAGAGAACCTTTGGCGGGAATATCGAGGCGAAGGATGTGCGCCAGAGTCGGATTGATGTCAGCGTTGCTGACCGGCGCGGGATCGGCGAAGCGGGCTTTGAAATCGGGGCCCGTCGCTGCCATGAAGTTGCGGGTATCGGAGCGGCTGAACGTGCCGTGCATGCCTTGGCCGGTTTCGAGCGTGGTATCGGCCATTTCCGCGGCGCACATGAGCACAGGCTTGCAGCCGGGAACGACGTGCGAAGCGAAACTCACGATCATTGAAGGCTGGGGCGTGAGAGCCGCACCGTGCAGGTTGACCGCGCTGAGCGGCAACGCGCCGGCGACGCTTCCCAGATTGTCGTTCACGAAAATCCCGCTGATGTAGTCCTCGCGCGACAGGACGTCCGCGATCTTCGCGGCGAGATCTCTTGCATTGGCGCCCGGAAGATAGATGTGATCGGAACCGCCATTGGCGACCACGACAACGTCCGGGTTGGCCGGATCGGCGCCGAGGATGGCGTTACCATAGGACGGCAATTCACCGTTCCTGTAATCGACCGGTTTGTTCAGTTGGAACGGATCATACATCGGCATCGCCAATGCATCGGCGAGATCGATGGCGACGATACCCGGCGGTGTTTCGCCCGGCGGCACGCGGCCAAATGTAAGCTTTGCCGCAATGCTGGTCTGGCTGTGACGATCGATGGTCGAGAAACCATGATCGGCGGTGACGAAAACGTCCGTCGTCTTATCCAATCCCTGCGCTTTCAATGCGGCCAGCAGCGCCGCCAGCGTGTCATCCGCATCCTTGATGCCGGCCTGTCCGGTCGGGCCGTTGATGCCGGGCGTGAGCTTGCCGAGGCTGTCTTTCTGGCTGTGCTGTGAAGCATCGGGATCGCGCGACCAGAAGAGCATCGCGAAAGGCTTTGTCGACGAAGCCAGCTTCGGCAGGACGACCTTCGTGGCCACCGCAATCATATATTGCTGCTGTTCGTTGTTCGGCACGTTTGTTTTCGGCGCGGTAAGCGGAAGACCCGCGGCCTTGATCGCATCGTTGATCTCCGGCGCGACGGTGATGCCCTTGGGCGTGTTCATCGCGTCGTCGATGACGATGGTGCCGGTGCCGTCGCGCTGCGTGATGTCCTGGATGGCCGTCGGGCCGACCTTGCCCATGACAGCGGTGGCGTATCCGGCTTCGCGCGCTGCGGCGATGAGCGATGTCTCGTTCAGATAGTTGCCGCCGAAATGCGCCGCCAGAGCGCCGAGCAACGTGTCGTCTTCCTGAAAGGTGATTGGTGCGCCGTTGGTGCCAGCGACGGGATAGCCGGTGTAGAGCGTGTTGCCGAAATTGCCCGTGTCGCCGATGTAGTGACCGGTGGCGATGGCCGACGCGTTCACCGTGGTGATCGTCGGGTAGAGCGAGTGGCTGTTCGTGAAGTCCACGCCCTGCGTTTTCAGCTTCCACATGGTCGGCGCGGTCTGTGGCGTGACGCTGACATAGCGCAGGCCGTCGGCGACGAAGATCAGGACGTTGTGCGGCTTGGGCGGTGCGTGGTGCCGGGCCTGTGCGGGCAGGGCGACGCAAAGCGCAACGACGAGGGCTGCGGAAAGGCGGGCAAAACGCATGGCTGATTCCCTGATTTGATGCGGCCAGACTAGGGGTTGTTTGCGACATTTGAAGCCCGAAAACCGGACTTGACCCCAAGGGGACTAACCCGCCACATACCGCCCTTTTTGGCCCGCCGTTTCGAGGAATTTGCCGTGTCTGAAGCCCATCCCTACCGCTCGCGTAGCCCCAAAGGGGCGATGGACACTTGCGGGTCGCTTCGCGCCGACGATGTTGGCCGCACGGTGACGATTTCGGGCTGGGTGAACCGCCGCCGCGATCATGGCGGGCTGATCTTCCTCGACCTGCGCGACCATTACGGCATCACCCAGGCGGTCATCGAGCCCGATGAAGCCGCCTTCGCCGAAACCGACAAGTGCCGCAACGAATGGGTGGTGACGATCACCGGCCCGGTGGTGGCGCGCAGCGACGAGACCAAGAACAAGGATCTGCCGACGGGCGATGTGGAAATCCGCATCGCGTCTTTGAAGGTGCAGAGCCAGGCGCAGGAATTGCCGCTGCCGGTATTCGGCGATCTGGACTATCCCGAAGACGTTCGCCTGAAATACCGCTTCCTCGATCTGCGCCGCGAGCGGCTGCACAAGAACATCATGCTGCGCTCGAACATCATCCGTTCGCTGCGCCAGCGCATGTTCGATCAGGGCTTCACGGAGTTTCAGACGCCGATCCTGACCGCGTCGTCGCCGGAAGGTGCGCGCGACTTCCTTGTGCCGTCGCGCCGTTATCCGGGGCAGTTCTATGCGCTGCCGCAGGCGCCGCAGCAGTTCAAGCAACTCATTCAGGTGGCGGGCTTCGACCGCTATTTCCAGATCGCGCCATGTTTCCGCGATGAAGACGGCCGTGCGGACCGTTCGCCGGGCGAGTTCTATCAGCTCGACGTCGAGATGAGCTTTGTCACGCAGGACGATGTCTTCGCGATGTGCGAGCCGGTTCTGCAAGGCGTGTTCGAGGAATTCGCGAACGGCCGCACCGTGGCGAAGGCACCGTATCCGCGCATCGCCTATGACGAGGCGCTGTTGAAATATGGCAGCGACAAGCCGGACCTGCGCAATCCGATCCTCATCAGCGACGTCTCGGACGTGTTCGCGCGCGACGATGTCGAATTCAAAGCCTTCAAGAACAAGACCGTGCGCGCGATACCGGGACCGGGCGCCGGGCCGCAGCCGCGTTCCTTCTTCGACAAGCTCAACGACTGGGCGCGCAGCGAAGGCGCGGCAGGTCTGGGTTATGTCATCCTCGAAGATGAGAACGGCACGCTCACCGGTAAAGGCCCGATCGCGAAGTTCATTCCCGCGCCGGTACTGGCCGAACTCGGCAAACGCTGCGGCGTAAAGGCCGGCGACGCGTTGTTCTTCTCGGCAGACGCGAAGGAAGAGCGGGCGGCGAAGATCGCGGGCCTCGCACGCACGCGGTTGGGCAACGAACTCAAGCTGATCGAAGAAGGCACGTTCCGTTTCTGCTGGGTGGTCGATTACCCCATGTATGAATGGAACGAAGACGAGAAGATGATCGACTTCTCGCACAACCCATTCTCCATGCCGCAATACGATCGCGAGAAATTCCTGGGCTTCAGCTCGGCCGACAAGGACGAGATCCTGAAGCTGAAGGTTTTCCAGTACGACATCGTCTGCAACGGCTATGAGATGCTCTCCGGCGCGATCCGAAACCGCGATCCGGAAGTGATGATCAAGGCGTTCGAGATCGCCGGCCACAAGGCGGAAGAGGTCGAAGCCAAGTTCGGCGGCATGTTGAATGCGTTCCGCTATGGCGCGCCGCCGCATGGTGGCCTCGCCATCGGCCTTGAGCGCGTTGTCATGCTGCTCGCGGGCGAAGAGAACATTCGCGAAGTCACCATGTTCCCGCTGACGCAGCAGGGACAGGATCTGCTGATGGGCGCGCCGAGCGAAGTGCTGCCCAAGCAGCTCAAGGAACTGCACCTGCGCGTGGTGATGCCGGAGCAGAAGTAGTTCGCGCTTCCACCAGATCTTGCGTTTGTTTGTGCGCGATTTCGACGGCTGGTAGTTGAATTGCAAACTGATGGGGGTACCGCCCCCTCCCTCCACCTTTTCCGCCCACGCCGGAATTTGTCATCGGCGCTGTATGAGGGGCGTGACCTTGAACGTGGCGATAATGACGGACTTCTTCCGGTTCGGCGTCATGGACCCGCTTTAAGCGCGATCTCGGCTTCTCCAAAAGAGTCTGTCCCCATCACCACGCCCGGTCAGGGCGAGGGCGAGGTTAGAATTTGTGCATGTGTGGTTTTCCTTTGGCCCAAACGCAGAAAAACCGCCGCTTTTCAGCGACGGCTAGCGTCCGGGCGCAATTCGAGAATTGGGAGAAATGTACGGTGTGACCGTCACGGTGTCAAGGAAATTATAGGCTTCGATAGGAATTATATAAGCTACTGACATAGAAAGAGAAAAGCCGCCGGACAGGGGCCGGCGGCTCTCATCAGGAAAATTATTTTCCCCTAGTCGATCGCCTCGACGCCTTCCGCTTTCAGGCGCGCGACAAAGTCCTTCATCTCCTTCAACCGTTCCGGCGAATGGCCTTGCCACTGCGCAATCTCGCCGGTGATGCGAAGCGGTTCGCGCGAGCGGTAGGATTGCGTCGGATTGCCGGGGAATTTCTTGTCGGTGAGATTGGGATCGTCCTCGATGGGGCCGGTCGGCTCCACGATGTAGATCCGTTGCCGCCCGTCACCGACAGCGAGTTCCGCGCCCCAGATGGCCGCATCCAAGGTGCCGGTGAGATAGATCCACGACGCTTCTTTGCGCGCGCCGTAGTTGGAACTGTAGCCGGCTGCGAGCAGGTCGCCAGTTTTCAGATCGGCGCGCGTGCCGTGATAGTAGATTTCCGGAAGCTTGCGGTCGGACATGTTCGACTCCCTCTTGTGAAACGAGGGCCGCGTTCTGAAACGGAGACGGGGGATTGCGGCAATCCCCCACCTGCGTTAGACGATGATAGTGGCAGATGGCAGCGCGCTGTGAGCAGCGACAAAAGCCGGCCCACCATCCAAATAAATATTCGAAATTGAAGGCGCGTTGCCTAGTTCAGCTTCGCTGATAAGTCCTTGAGGCTCGTCTCGATCAGTGCACCGGCGCGCTTTTCGTCGAGGCGGGCGGCGATGAGCTTCTCGGCGGCGGCTGCTGCGGCGTCGGCGGCCAGCGCGCGGATTTCCGCCATCGCTGCGGCTTCCGCCGATGCGATCTTGTCCTGGGCCTGCTTGCCACGGCGTTCGATCTGCGCGGCGAGTGCCGTGCGCATCTCGGCGGCCATGCGTTCGGCGTCGGCTTTCGCTTCCGTCACGATGGCGGCGGCTTCGGCTTCCGCGTTGGCGGATTTGCGCTTGTAGTCCGCGAGCAGGGCTTCGGCTTCGGCCCGCAGGCGCGCGGCTTCGTCCAACTCGGCTTTGATCGCGGTGGCGCGATCGTCGAGATATTTGCCGATGAGTTTCGGCGCACCGGCATAGAGAATGATGCCGATCATGACCACGAAGCCGACGGCAACCCAGAATTCGCCGTTTGAAAGCAATTCCATCTTCAGCTCCCGCTGGCCGCTTTGACGGCTGCCGCCGCATCGTCCGCCGAAATCGTTTCGCCGGTGAGGCGGTTCACGATTTCGATGGCCGCATCCTGCGCCGCGGCCGTCATCGACGTGCGGGCCTCGGCGCGCATCGTCTGGATGCGGGCTTCGGCTGCGAGCGTGGCTTCATGCGCTTTGGCGTCGGCATCGGCTTTCGCCTTGTCGATCTCCCCGCCGATGCGCTTGCGGGTTTCTTCCGCATGCGCATTGGCGCGGGCGCGCGCACCGGCCAGCGCCGTCTGATAGGCGGCGGAGGCGGCTTCGGCATCGCCGCGATGCTTTTGCGCTTCGGCGATGTCGCCGTTGATCTTGTTGCGGCGGGTTGTGATGACGCCGTTCATGCGCGGGCCCGCGACCCGCCACATCACCACGAACAGGAATGCGAACGTGATCACCAGCCAGAAGATCTGGCTGGGGAACGTCGATGTGTCGAACGGCGGGAAGCCGCCCGAGCCTTCATGGGGCGCGGGCTGCTCCGTCGTTGCGTTCATGGAGCCGGCGTCGATCATCAGTCGATTACGTGAACAGGATGATGAGCGCGATCACGAGACCGAACAGGCCGGTCGCTTCGCACAGCGCGAAGCCGAGGAGCAGGTTGGTCGTCTGCGTGGCGGCGGCA
>Ga0153956_1001570_pt1 | contig 19514 bp, 16 predicted proteins | sample TSFL040MetaG_FD_104704 | JGI IMG/M metagenome (GOLD analysis project Ga0153956, IMG submission 104704) | Attine ant fungus gardens microbial communities from Florida, USA - TSFL040 MetaG | ecosystem: Host-associated > Fungi > Mycelium > Unclassified | place: USA: Florida, Wekiwa Springs...
ATCGCGCCGAGCTTCTCCAAGCTGTCGCCGCTGAGCGGCCTCAAGAAGATCTTCGGCTTTGAAGGCGTCATCAATCTGGGCAAGAGCCTTCTGAAGATCGCGGTCGTCGGCGGCGTGTTGTGGACGGTGCTGTGGCCGGAACGGGGGACGTTCGGCGCGCTTCTCGGCGTCGAGCCGCAACAGATCGCCGGCGCGATCGTGCATCTGCTGATGAAGCTGCTGACCGCGACGCTGGCGGTGCTCGCTGTTCTCTCGGTGCTGGACTATGTGCTCCAGCGCTATCGCTTCCTGCAGCGCAACCGCATGTCCAAGCAGGAGATCAAGGAAGAATACCGCCAGACCGAAGGCGATCCCGCGGTCAAGGCGAAGGTCAAGCAGATCCGCATCGAACGTTCGCGGCGCCGCATGATGGCCGCGGTGCCCGAAGCCACCGTCGTCATCATGAACCCGACCCACTATGCCGTGGCCCTCAAATACGAGTCCGGCAAGATGGCGGCGCCCGTCTGCGTGGCCAAGGGCGTGGACGCGCTCGCCCTCAAGATCCGCGCCGTCGCCGAGGAGCACGAGGTGCCGGTGGTCGAGAACCCGCCGCTGGCGCGTGCGCTCTATGCCACCATCGAGATCGACGAGCCGGTGCCGGCCGAGCAGTACAAGGCCGTGGCGCAGGTCATCGGCTATGTCATGAAGCTCACGGGCAAGATTCGCGCGAACTAGGCACGCCATGCCCCAAAACGGGGCGAAAAAGGCGGGCCTTTCGCGTAATATCGATTCGTGACGGTTCGCGCTCTCAACATCGGTACCTATGGCCTTCCCGCCGGCGCCTGGCGCTGGGCGGCAACGGGCTTTGTCATCCTGGCGCTTGCCGCCGCCGGGCTGGCGGTCGGCGCGCCGGATGCCGCGCGCTGGAGCGGCGTCGCGCTGCTCGCGGGCATCGGTGCCGTTGCCTCCATCTTTCTTTATGCGATCTGGCCGCGCGAAGCGGTCGGCTCCGACGAAGCGCGGCTGATCGCCGAAGCCGCGGCCCGTGCGAACGTCGCCTGGGCGGTGACGGGCATGGACGGCGCCGTCATCGATTGCAACGACATCTATCGCGGCATGTCCGGCACGCCCAAAGGCGATGCACCGCCGCCGCCGGAACTGGCGCTCGGCAACGAAGCCAGCGCGGCGACGCTGTACCGCCTGACCAAAAGCGCCGTCGATCGTGAGGCGCGCGAGGAAGTCTTCTCCATCGGCGGCGGCATCGAAATCACCGCTGCCGTGCGCCCGCTGGCGAACGGCACATCGGCTTGGTGGTTCGCGCCGCGGCTGGTCGTTCACGATGTCGCTCCGCGCGCCGCTGCGCCGATCGTTTCGCCACAGCTCGCCACCGCCGTCTTTCGCGATGCGCCGGTTGGCGTCGCGATCGCCGATGCGGACGGACGCATTGTCGAAGCCAACAACGCGTTTGGCGAATTCCTGAACGCGAGCGCGGGCCGCAACATCGGCGATCTTGTGGAAGCCGCCGACAAGGCGACGGTGCTCGATCTTCTGTTGAAGGCAAAAGACACCGCGCACGGCAACGCCGTCGAGCTTCGGCCTGCCGGTCAACCGGAGCGCATGGCCGAGTTGTACGCCGCGCCCGCCAATGGCGGCTCCGGACGTGTCATCCTCTATCTCGTCGATGTCTCCGAGCAGAAGGCATTGGAGACCAAGTTCGCGCAGTCGCAGAAGATGCAGGCCGTCGGCAAGCTTGCGGGCGGCGTGGCGCACGACTTCAACAACATCCTCACCGTCATCATCGGCAATTCCGAATTCCTGTTGATGCGCCACACCGCAGGCGATCCCTCGTTCAACGAGATCAACCTCATCCATCAGGATGCGCTGCGCGCCGCCAATCTGGTCAAGCAGCTCCTCGCCTTCAGCCGCGAGCAGACGATGCAGCCCAAGGTGCTGGCCCTGAACGGCGCCATCGCCGAGATGCATCAATTGCTGAGCCGCCTCGTCGGCGAAGGCATCGAGATCAAGCTCGAGAATGCGCCGGACCTGTGGCCGGTGAACGCCGATGAATCGCAGCTCACCAATGCCATCATGAATCTGGTGGTGAACGCGCGCGACGCCATGCCGAAAGGCGGCACCATCACCATCCGTACCGCGAACCAGGTCGTCTCACAGGCGATGGCGCTGGGCGCCGCGATCATGCCCGCCGACGACTATGTGCGCATCGACGTTGCCGACCAGGGCACGGGCATCGCGAAAGAGCATATCGGCAAGATCTTCGATCCGTTCTTTACGACCAAGCCGGTCGGGCAAGGCACCGGTCTCGGACTTGCGACGGTCTACGGCATCGTCAAGCAGACCGGCGGCTACATCAATGTCGACAGCGAGCTGAGCAAGGGCACGACGTTCTCGATCTTCCTGCCGCGCTTCAAAGGCGAGATGCCGGCGGCGCCGGTCGAAGCCGCGCCCGCGCGCGACATCACCGGACAGGACACGGTCCTTCTCGTCGAAGACGAAGAAGCGGTGCGCAGCTTCGCGGCGCGCGCCTTGCGCGTGCGCGGCTACAAGGTGCTGGAAGCGCCGGGCGGTGAGGAAGCGCTGGAACTGGTGCGCAATCATCCCGGCCCGATCCATCTGCTCATCACCGACGTGGTGATGCCGAACATGGACGGCCCCACGCTGGTGCGGAATCTGAAACGCCTGCGCCCGGAGATCGCGGTGATCTTCATGTCCGGCTACGCGGAAGAAGCCTTCCGCCGCAACGAGCAGAACACCGCCGATATGCACTTTTTGCCCAAGCCCTTCGGGCTCAAGCAGTTGGCGGCAAAGGTGAAAGACGTATTGTCGCTCGCGCCCGCACCGAAGAGCTGAAGCGCTTTTGCACTGCACCTAACAAAAAAGTGTCCGCCGCGATCCCACGTGCGCGGATAGAGTTCGCCCGCTCTTCGGGAGAACCAGTTCCATGAAAAAGATTTTGCTCGGCGCCGCGATGGCGCTTGTCCTGAGCGGCGGCGCCTTCGCGGTGACCACGCCGGATTATGTGACCAGGGCCGTTAGCGACACGACACGTCCCAAAGCCGAAGTCGATCGCGACGCGATCCGTCTGCCCGCCGAAACGATCGCCTTCGCCGGCGTGAAGCCCGGCATGAAGGTGGCCGAACTCGCGCCCGGCGGCGGTTATTTCACGCGTATGCTGAGCGATGTGGTCGGCCCCAAGGGGCATGTTTATGGCATCGAGAACAAAAAATGGGACGACGGCTCCGATGCGAAAGCTGCCGCAGGCCGGGCCAATGTGACCATGCAGTATGGCCAGTTCGGCGATGTCCATCTGCCGGAAAAAGTCGATCTCTTCTGGATCACGCAGAACTATCACGATCTGCATATCGCCAAGTACAATCCCGTCGCGATTGCTGCATTCAACAAAAGCGTCTTCGATGCGCTGAAGCCCGGCGGCACCTATTTCATCGTGGATCATCAGGCCAATCCCGGCACCACTGAAGCCGACATCGAGAAGCTGCATCGCATCGAAAAGGCGCAAGTGATCCGCGAGGTCGAAGCTGCCGGATTCAAGCTGGCGGGTGAGGGCGATGCGCTGCACCGCACCGGCGACGATCACACCAAGTCGATCTTCGACAAATCCATCCAGGGGCACACCGACCAGTACATGCTGAAATTCACCAAACCCTGACTTTTCGACCGCAGGACGGCGTGACAAGCTGCAAGGATGACGCGTCTTCTTCTCATCCTGCTGCTTGCCGCGCCGTCGGCGGCTTTCGCTGCGTCTTGTCCGTCGAACGGACAGATGATGGCGCACACCGAGCTCTTCTTCGGCGCCGGCCATGTCAGCGACGCCCAATGGAAAGCGTTCCTTTCGCGCGAGGTGACGCCGCGCTTCCCGGATGGGCTCACCGCATTGGACGGTTACGGCCAATGGAAGCGGCCCGACAGCAAGATCTCCGCCGAGCGCTCGCGCATGCTTCTGCTCTGGCACATGCCGACGCCGGACGCTGACGCCCGGATCGACGCGATCCGCGACGCCTACAAGAAGCGTTTTCACCAGCTCTCGGTGATGCGGGTCGACAGCGCCGACTGCGTCTCCTTCTAGCCATTCGTTCCCCTCTTCTGGCCAGCTGTCCGTTCGTCGCAGGATTCTATCTTGCGAATGATAATGATTCTCATTATTGAGAAGATGATGTATTTGTCGAGGGGTCGAAATGCTGGGAAATCATTGGGTCTTGGCGGCTTTTTGCGCCGTCGCGGGGTCGACGGCGGCGTGGGCCGATCCATCGGCGGGGCTGTCGGGAGCAGCCGGCGGGGCCGCGCTGGAGACCGTTGTGGTGACCGGCAGCAAGGCCGTCGATGTGAGCAAGGACGCGGTCCCGCTCAGCGAAACGCCGCAGAACATCCAGGTCATTTCCAGCGACCTGATGTCCGATCAACACGACATCACGATCACCGACGCGCTGCGCAACGTCGCCGGTGTCATGCCGGGCGGCTATTACGGCGATTACGACTATTTCCGCATGCGCGGCTTCGACTCGTCCGGGTACATCTATCAGGACGGGCTGCTCTACGACGGCGCCGTGCAGGTGAACGCCGAGCTCTACGGCCTCGAACAGGTCGAAGTGATGAAAGGCCCGTCGTCGTCGCTGTACGGCGAAGGCGCGCTGGGCGGCCTCATCAACCTCGTCAGCAAGCATCCGCAGGACGCAACCTTCCTGACGGCGGAAGCGAGTTACGGCTCGTTCGGCACGTATGAAGGCGATATCGACGGCAACGCACAGCTCACCGATTCCGTGAACGGCCGCATCGTCGCGCTGTTCCGCCACACCGGGCTCTTCACGCAATATGTGAAGGGCAACGATCGCATCTATGTCGCGCCGTCCGTGCACTGGCAGATCGATGCCAACACCGATCTTACGGTGCTCACCTCCTTCCAGCACGATCACGACAACGCCGCGTTCCCGCTCACCTATATCGGCGCCGTCGTGCCGGGTCCGACCGGCACGCGCTATTCGATCAAGCGTTTCACCGGCGAGCCGGGCAATTCGGATCTCATCGAAAGCCATCGCGACGCGGTGGGCTACGAGTTCAGCCATCGCTTCAACGACATCTTCACGTTCAAGCAGAACCTTCGCTATGTGTGGAACGGCGGCAACTGGGATCACGTGATCTACACGTCCTATCTGTCGCCGGATAACCGCACGCTGGTGCGCTATCCCTACAGCGCGCAGTTCCAGTCTTTCGTGTTCGGCGTCGACTCGCGGATCGAAGCGCAATTCAACACCGGTGCCGTAAGCCACACCGCCATCGCCGGCATCGATTACGGCAACTATCTCGCGCATTGGGATCAGCAGCAGATCGATTACGGCAACCCGGCCGACTACATGCTGCTGGATCTCTACAATCCGGTCTACGGCACGCCGATGCCGGTCTATTCGAGCTTCTCGAGCTCGCGCGTCGTTTCGCGCACGACCGGCTACTACATCCAGGATCACGCCAGGTGGGGCGATTTCACGCTCACCTTCGGCGGCCGTTACGATACGGCGCGCACCGGCGATGGTTGGTCGGGCACCTTCATCGATCACAACGACAGCAAGTTCGTTCCGCGTCTCGGCGCGACCTATGAAGTGATCCCCGAGACCACCCTCTATGCGAGCTACAGCCAAAGCTTCCTGCCGCAGGCGGGCTCCACCTTCGCGGGCGACTCGTTGAAGCCGGAAACCGGTGAGCAATACGAAGCCGGCGTGAAGAGCGTCTTGTGGGACGATCACCTCGACGTCACCGCCTCGCTCTACCAGCTCACGCGCCAGAATGTCTCGACGAGCGATCTCGTCCATCCGGGCTTCTCCTCGCAAACCGGCGAGCAGCAGAGCAAGGGCTTCGAGCTCGACGCCCATGCGCACATCATGGACGGATGGGATGCGATCCTCACTTACGCCTATGTAGACGCGAAAGTGACGAAAGACACCGTGGTCCCCATCGGCGACCATCCGCTCAACATCCCGCCGCAAAGCTTCGGTCTGTGGACCAAGTATGAATTCCAGGACGGTTCGCTGAAAGGAATCGGGCTCGGTGGCGGCGTATACCGGTACAGCACGCAATGGGGCGATCTGCCCAACACCTTCAAGCTGCCGGACTACACGCTCGTCAACGCGCTGGTGAGTTACGATTTCGGTCCGGCGGAATTGCAGTTCAACGTGCAGAACCTGCTGAACGAGCGCTATTTCACGGGGTCGTACAGCGACACCTATGTGCAGCCTGCCGCGCCGCGCAATTACAACATCGCCTTGCGCTGGAAGTTCTGATGCGCGCAGCTCTCGTCCGCCTTCATCGCTATGCGGGGTTGAGTCTGGCGCTCTTTCTCGCGCTGGCGGGGCTGACGGGAAGCGCCATCGTTTTCAACGAAGAGATCGACGCATTCCTCAATCCGTCGTTGTTCAAGACGGACACGCTGGGGACGCCGCTCTCGCCGGATTTGCTCGCAGACAGGGTCCAGCGCGCGCTCCCCTTGGCGCAGGTCACCCTGATTCCGCTGGCGACCAGACCCGGCGAGGCGGCGCTTTTGCGCGTGGAAGGCAAGAACGGCGCGACGCTCGATTACGATCAGGTGTTCGTTGATCCGGTGACGGGCAAAATACTCGGCACGCGCGAATGGGGCGCGTGCTGCTTTTCGCCCGTGCATCTGATGCCGTTCCTCTATCTCTTCCACTACACGCTGCAGCTTCCCGGCGTGTGGGGCATTCTCTTCATGGGCATCGTCGGCTGCATCTGGGTCGTCGATTGCTTTGTCGGCTTCGCGCTGACGTTGCCGCGCGCCAAGCCTTTCTTCGAGCGCTGGAAGATCGCGTGGAGGGTGAAGCGCAACGCCGGCGGTTTCCGTCTCAATCTCGATCTGCACCGCGCCGGCGGTCTGTGGCTGTGGGGTATATTGCTGATGGTCGCCGCCACCGGCGTCGGTATGAACCTGCCCGATCAGGTGGTCCGCCCCATCGTTTCGCTGTTCTCGACGCTGAAGCCGTCGCTGCTGGAGATCGGTGCAAAACGCATGACCGCGCATCCCAGGCCGGCGCTGTTGTCCTATGGCGATGCGATCGCGCGCGCAAAGGAAGAAGCGGCGAAGCATCATTGGCAGATCGCCCCGCAGCTCGTCTTTCACACATCGATCTACGGCGCTTATGGCGTCGGCTTCACGCGTGCTGGCGAAAATGCGGAGACAGGACTCGGCTCGTCCTATTATTATTTCGACGACCGCAACGGATCGCTCATCACCGCCGACGTCGTGGGGCAGGGCAGCGCCGGCGATATCTATATGCAGGCGCAATATCAGCTTCACACCGGGCGCATCCTCGGCCTGCCAGGGCGCATCCTGATCTTCCTGACCGGCCTCGTGGTGGCGATGCTGTCCTTCACCGGCGTCTATATCTCGGCCCGCAAAAGCCACTGGCTCCGGCACCGTTTGGCCAGCCGGGAGGCCCGGAATCGGTCCCGCGATTCGGCGCCGGCGGGCGTTCCGGCCGCGGCGGAATAATCCCGCGAACGTCCCTAGAACAACATCCGGTATTTCGCAGCCGAATCAGCACTTTGGCTAGCGGCTTGTTTATGAGAACAAAATGAATACATTGCCTTTCGTTGCGTGCCGGTGGGCGGCGTGCAAAGAAGGAGAGACGGTCATGGCAGCCTCGAAGGAAGCGACAGCGTTGCGCGTTGTGGGCAAGGACAAAGACGAGAATTCCGAGCGCAAGCGGGCCCTCGAAGCCGCGCTGAGCCAGATCGACCGCGCCTTCGGCAAAGGCTCGGTGATGAAGCTGGGCCAGAAGGACCTGGCCGTCGACACTGACACCGTCCCGACCGGTTCGCTGGGCCTCGACATCGCGCTCGGCATCGGCGGTTTGCCCCGCGGCCGTGTCATCGAAGTTTACGGCCCCGAATCTTCGGGCAAGACGACCCTGGCGCTGCATGTCGTGGCGGAGATCCAGAAGAAGGGCGGCATCGCGGCCTATGTGGACGCGGAACACGCGCTCGATCCGGTCTATGCCAAGAAGCTTGGCGTGGATATCGACGAGATGTTGATCTCGCAGCCCGATACAGGCGAGCAGGCGCTGGAGATCACCGACACACTGGTGCGCTCCGGCGGCGTGGACATCGTGGTGGTGGACTCGGTCGCGGCGCTGACGCCGAAGGCCGAACTCGAAGGTGAAATGGGCGACCAGCTCCCCGGCCTTCAGGCCCGCCTGATGAGCCAGGCGCTGCGCAAGCTGACCGGCCATATCTCCAAGTCCAACACGATCGTCCTCTTCATCAACCAGATCCGCATGAAGATCGGCATCATGTTCGGCAATCCGGAAACGACGACGGGCGGCAATGCGCTCAAGTTCTATTCCTCGATCCGCCTGGACATCCGCCGCATCGGCGCGATCAAGGACCGCGACGAAGTCGTCGGCAACCAGACGCGCGTGAAGGTGGTGAAGAACAAGGTCTCGCCGCCGTTCAAGCAGGTCGAGTTCGACATCATGTACGGCCAGGGCATCTCCAAGACCGGCGAGCTGCTGGATCTCGGCGTGAAGGCCAACATCGTGGAGAAGTCCGGTTCGTGGTTCTCCTATGACGGCGAGCGTATCGGTCAGGGCCGCGAAGCCGCCAAGACCTTCCTGAAGGAGCATCCGGAAACCGCCGACAGGATCGAAGCCGCGATCCGCGGCAGCGTCGGTCTGATCGGCGAAGTTCTGGCCCATGGCGAGGAGAAGGACGAAGACGCCGAGGAAGAATGATTTTCCCGCCGGGACAGGCGGGCTGACATTGAAAGGTTTGCCTGTTCCCTACTGGCATGGGGAACGGCTCCCGAAGGGGTGGTTCGCAAGAGCCACCCCTTCATCCTTTCCGGCATTCTTTGGGCGGATTTCGGCCCGGTTTTCCGGCGCAAATGCTGCTTTCCGCCACGCTTCTAACGCCGGGAGCCATGCTCTAGAACACCTCTTTCGCGGGGCTGGCCCAAAACGCTTTTCGGAAGGTCCGTCATGCTCAAACTGAAAGATGCAGCGCTTCTCAAATCCGACGCCTATGTGAACGGCGCGTGGAGCAAAGGCGCCAAGACCTTCGCCGTCACCAATCCCTCGACCGGCGAAACCATCGCCGACGTCGCCGATCTCACCGGCGCCGATGCGCGTGCCGCCATCGAAGCTGCGCGGGATGCCTTCCCCGCATGGGCAAAGAAGACCGCCAAGGAACGCGCCGCCCTGATGCGCAAATGGTTCGAACTCATCATGGCGAACCAGGACGATCTCGCTGCGATCATGACGGCCGAGCAGGGCAAGCCGCTCGCCGAAACGCGCGGCGAAGTGACTTATGGCGCCTCGTTCATCGAATGGTTCGCGGAAGAGGGCAAGCGCATCTATGGCGATGTGATCCCCACCAACGCCGCGGGCCGCCGCCTCCTTGTGCTGAAGCAGCCCATCGGTGTCGTCGCCGCGATCACGCCGTGGAATTTCCCCAACGCCATGATCACGCGCAAATGCGCCCCTGCGCTCGCCGCCGGCTGCACCTTCGTGATCAAGCCCGCCGGCGAGACGCCGCTCTCTGCGTTGGCGCTCGCCGAACTCGCGCATCGCGCCGGAATTCCGAAAGGCGTGTTCAATGTCGTGACGACCAGCAAGTCGTCCGACGTGGGCATGGAGCTCACGCAGAATCCCGTCGTGCGCAAATTCTCCTTCACCGGATCGACCGAGGTCGGAAAGATCCTGATGAAGCAATGCGCCAGCACCATCAAGAAAGTCTCGTTCGAGCTTGGCGGCAATGCGCCGTTCATCGTCTTCGAGGATGCCGATCTCGACGCCGCCGCCGATGGCGCCATGGCGTCGAAATTCCGCAACATGGGCCAGACCTGCGTCTGCGCGAACCGCATCCTGGTGCAGGACAGCGTCTACGATGCTTTCGCCGAAAAGCTCTCGCAACGCATCGCCAAGCTGAAAGTCGGCGATGGTTTCGAGGACGGCGTCACGCAAGGCCCGCTCATCACCGAAGATGCGGTGGAGAAAGTCGAGACGCTTCTGAAAGACGCCACCGCGCACGGCGCGAAAATCACCATGGGCGGCAAGCGCGTGAAAGGCCTGTTCTTCGAGCCGACGCTGGTGAAGGACGTGACGCCCGCGATGGACATCGCCAAAACCGAGATATTCGGTCCCGTCGCCACGCTCTTCCGCTTCAAGACGGATGACGAAGCCATCCGCATCTCCAACGACACCGAATTCGGCCTCGCCGCCTATTTCTATGCGCGCGATATCGGCCGCATCTTCCGCGTCGCCGAAGCCCTGGAATACGGCATCCTCGGCATCAACGAAGGCATCATCTCCACGGAAGTGGCGCCGTTCGGCGGCGTGAAGGAATCGGGCATCGGCCGCGAAGGCTCGAAATACGGCATCGAAGATTATGTTGAGATCAAATATCTGGCCCTTGGCGGCCTCGGAGACATTTGAATGATCCCGCGTTATTCGCGCCCCGAAATGGTTTCGATCTGGTCGGACGACACCAAATACCGCATCCATTTCGAGATCGAAGCCCACGCTGCCGATGCGATGGCGGAATTGGGTGTCATCCCGAAAGAGGCGGCGGCCGAGATCTGGAAGAAAGGCAACGCGGCAAAGCTCAGCCCCGAGCGCATCGTCGAGATCGAACAGGTCACGCGGCACGAAACGTTGGCCTTCACGCAACATCTGGCAGAGCTGATCGGCCCGTCTGCGCGCTTCGTGCATCAGGGCATGACGTCGTCGGACGTGCTGGACACCACCACCGCCGTGCAATTGACGCGCGCGACCGATATCCTGATCGCCGATGTCGATCTGCTGCTTGCGGCGCTGAAGAAGCGCGCGCTGGAGCACAAATACACACCGACCATCGGCCGCAGCCATGGCATCCATGGCGAACCGACGACCTTCGGGTTGAAACTTGCGGGCTTCTACGCGGAGTTTGCGCGCAACAAGGAACGGCTGAAGACCGCGCGCGCGGAAGTAGCCACGGCCATGATCTCCGGCGCAATGGGCACTTTCGCCAATGTCGATCCGCGGGTCGAGGCGCATGTCGCCGAAAAGCTCGGCCTGCGCGTGGAGCCGGTGTCCACGCAGGTGATCCCGCGCGATCATCATGCGGCCTATTTCGCCGCGCTTGCGGTGGTCGCGAGTTCGCTGGAACGGCTGGCCACCGAAGTGCGCCATCTGCAGCGTACCGAAGTGGTGGAAGCGCAGGAGTTCTTCGCGGAAGGGCAGAAGGGTTCTTCCGCCATGCCGCACAAGCGCAATCCGATCCTCAGCGAAAACGTGGTGGGCCTCGCGCGCATGGTGCGCTCTTACGCGTTGCCCGCTTTCGAGAATGTCGCGCTCTGGCACGAGCGGGACATGTCGCATTCCTCGGTCGAGCGCTTCATCGCGCCGGATGCGACCATCACGCTGGATTTCGCGCTGGTGCGCATGGCGGGCGTTATCGACAAGCTCCTCATCCGCGCCGACCGCATGCAGAAGAACCTGGATCTGACGCAAGGCATCGTGCATTCGCAGCGCGCGCTGCTGGCGCTGACGCAGGCGGGTATCGATCGCGAGGTTGCCTACAAGCTGGTGCAGTCCAACGCGATGCGCGCTTGGGCCGGCGAAGGCACGCTGCTCGAATTGCTGAAAGCCGATCCGACGGTTTCCAAAGCGGTGCCGGCGGAATCGCTCGAAGCGATGTTCGACAACGACTATCACTTCAAGCACGTCGACACGGTCTTCAAGCGCGTCTTCGTATAATCTCCACCCTCCCCTTGAGGGAGGGTCGAATTGCGAAGCAATTCGGGGAGGGGTCATAGCTCCGCCTGGACCCCTCCCCGAAAAATTCTCCGCTATCGCTACGAATTTTATCGGCCCTCCCTCAAGGGGAGGGCGGTTCTCTTGTTTCGCCCCAATCCCCTCCTATGTGAATGGGAACGCGGGCGCCGCCCGCCTTGGGAGGGAGCCATGAATCTCGTGAATTTCGCGTCCAAGCGCCTGTTTTCGCTTGGCGCCGTCGTCGTTTGCACGGTGGGCCTGTCGGGCTGTTTCGATCTTTCGCAGAAGGTCGCCATCGGCGGCGATGGCTCGGGCGGTTACCAGATCGCGGTCACGGCGGACGGTCTCGTCGGCGAGGGCATCCGCAAGCATCATGCCGATATGGATTTCGACGACGACATGCCGATGCACACTCGTGTATCGGTCGTGGACGGCAAGTCCGTGCAGACCAGCGGCACCGCGTTCCACGATCTGTCCGATCTCAGGCTTTCGGACGAAACCATCAGCCTGCATGTGAAGGGCAAGAAGCTGCTCGGCCTCGGCGGAACGCAGGTGAATTTCCACCGCTCCTTCCATATCGACAGCGCGCGCCGTCATCACGACGAGGATTCAGACGATCACATCGGCAAGGATATCCTCACCTCGATGTTCGGCGACCACACCTACACCTTCAGCGTCTGGCTGCCGGGTTCGATCGACCATATAAACCCGATCTATGTCGGCACGCAGGAAGTGAAGCCGGTGGTCACGCAGGACGGCAACGGCCATCTCATCACCTGGCGCATGAAGCTGACCGACATGTTCCTCGCAAATCAGCTCGACTTCGATGTCGACTTCACCGCGCACGGCAATTTCCACGACACGCAGACCCGCTGGGTGGAGCACCACCGTCATCGTCACCACAGCGACGAAACGTAGAAATCTATCCTCCCCTTGAGGGAGGGTCGAAAACGCTTCGCGTTTTCGGGGAGGGGTCTAAGCACCGCGCTAAGACCCCTCCCCGAAAAATTCTTCGCTGCGCTTTGAATTTTGTCGGCCCTCCCTCAAGGGGAGGGCGGATTGTCCAAAGCATACGCGATCACCTGGTCGCCGCGCTTTGTGTCGAGCTTGGAGTGCCCGCCCGCGGCGATCACCACATACTGCTTGCCTTTCCACATATAGGTCATCGGCGTCGCTTGCCCGCCGGCGGGCAGGCGGCCCTTCCACAATTCCTTGCCGCTCTTCGCATCGAAGGCGCGGAGGTAATCGTCCATCGCAGCGCCGATGAAGACGAGTCCGCTCGCCGTTACCATTGGCCCGCCCAGATTGGGCGTGCCCGTCTTGCCGAGGACATATTCGCTGAACGGCGCCATGTCCTCCGTCGTGCCCAGCGGCACCGACCACAGGATTCTGCCGGTATGCATGTCGACCGCGTGCAGCTGCCCCCAAGGCGGCGGGTTGCAGGGCATGTGCCAGGGCGACGCGATCACTTCGCGCAGCATGCCATAGGGCGCACCTTCGTTGGGCGAGACCTCCTTGCCGATCAGTCTTTCGCGCGCCGCGGAGAATTGCTTCTGCGGAATAAGCTTCACCAGATGCAGCATATTCGAGGTGTTCACATAAACGATGTCATGCGCCTGATCGAAAGCGAGACCGCCCCAGTTTGTGCCGCCGCCGGTGAACGGATAGATGATCGTGCCTTTGAGGCTCGGCGGTGTGTAAAGGCCGTCATGGCGCGCCGCGGCGATCGCGTCCCGGCATTTGCCGCGATCCCAGAACGTCAGCCCGAACGCATCGTCCGGCGTGATGTGATTGGCGGCCAGCGGAGCAGGCGCCACGGGTATCGGCTGCGTCGGTGAAAGTTTTTCGCCCGGCGCGCCGCCTTGCGGCACCTTGCGTTCGACAACCGGAATGAGCGGCTGGCCGTTCTCGCGATTGATCGTGAACAGCAGGCCCTGCTTGGTCGGCTGCAACACGGCGGGAACGGTCTTGCCCTTGTAGGTCACCGTGCCCAAGGTCGGCTGCGCGGGAATGTCGTAGTCCCACACGTCGTGGTGCGTCGTCTGAAACGACCACGCCACGCTGCCGTCGCTCACATGCAGCGCCACGATGCTGTTCGCGTATTTGCCGCTGCCCACGCGCAACCCGCCCCAGAAATCCGTGCTCGCGCTGGAGACCGGCAGGATCACCAGACCCTGCTTCTCATCCACGCTCATCGGCGCCCACACATTCGCCGCGCCGCCGCGAAATCCCTTCGGTTCATCCGCCAGCGGATCGAAGCTCCACTTCGCGGCGCCGGTCACCGCGTCGAAGGCGTGCACGGTGCCGCGCAGTTCATCGACTTTCTGGTTGTCGTCGATGGAGGAGCCCACGATCACCACGCCATGCGTCACCACCGGCGCGGAGGTCGTGTGGATGCGGCCGAAATGCTTGCCCTCGATCTGTTGGCCCGGCGGAATGATGACGGTGCCGTTGCTGCCGAAACCGGGGCAAAGTTTTCCGCTCTTCGCATCCAGCGCGATCAGGCGGCGGTCCGCGGTGTTCATGTAGATGCGCGTCGCGCACACCCCTCGCACATCCGGCATCACCGCATAGGCCACGCCACGGCAGATGAAATCGTTCGGATAGCGCATATCGATGTTGAGCTTCGGATCGAAGCGCCACAGCTGTTTGCCGGTGCCCGGATCGAGCGCGCTCACTTCGTTGAAAGGCGAGCAGACATAGAGCTTGCCGTCCGCCAGGATCGGCGTGTTCTCGAAGGAGGCGCGGTGCATGGCCGCCGCCTTGGTCGTCATGTCGCCGGTGGAGAAGCTCCAGGCTTGCTTCAGTTCGGTGACATTGCCGGGTGTGATCTGTGTGGCAGAAGAGTAACGCTGCCCACCTTCATCGCCGCCGTAATAGCTCCAGCTCGTTCCTGCCTTTGCGCAGGTGCCTGCGAGGATAAGGGCCCCCGCCGCCACAACCGCTTTCACCACATCGCCCGTGCGCATCGGCCTCTCCCTCCATGTGTGCCGGCCATCCTATATTCAGGCCATGTCCGGCGTTCCGTCCGATCCCCAATCTGTGGTGCCAGCCCTTCGCCCGAAAGAGGCCGGGGGCGGAGCGCGCTGGATACGTGATTTCTGGCAATGGCTTGGGATCAGCGGCGACGCCGTGGGGACGAGCGGAACGCTCCGGCGGACGTTCTTCTATTCCCTGTTGTCCGCCGCCAGCATCGTCGCTGCGATAAACACCATGAATGTGCTGACCATCCGCCACGAGGAACCCGGTTACGGGCTGGCAGGCCCGATCATCTGGGAAGGATCGAGCTGGCTATCGCTGATCGTCTTCTTCTTCATTCCCTGGGTTGCCTATCGCCTGGCGCCGTATCACGCCCGTCCGCGCTGGCGCCTTCTGATCCATGTGCCCTTCGCGCTGGCCTTCGCGCTGGCGCATGTCTCCGGCTTCGTTCTGCTGCGCAAATTCTTCTATTGGCTCTTTGGCGCGACCTATCATTTCGGGACGTTCTTTCCGCACTTCCTCTATGAACTGCCCAAAGACCTTCTTGGTTATTGCCTGTTCTTTGCCGGCTTCTGCTTGATCGAGCATCTGCTGCGCCAGCAGCAACTGATCGAGACGCCGGGCCAGACACTCACCTTCGATATCCGCGACGGCGCAAAGCTCAATCGCGTGCAGTTGGACGAAGTGCTCGCCATCGCGTCGGCGGGGAACTATGTGGAATTCGTCCTGCGCGACGGGCGCAAGCTGATGATGCGCTCGCCGCTCTCCGCGCTGGAAAACGAGCTCGGCCCGCGCGGCTTTCTGCGCACCCATCGCTCCTGGCTGGTGAACGCGAATGCGATGACCGCCCTGAAGCCCGAGGGCTCCGGCGACTACACGGTGGAGTTGGGAAGCCTGGAAGCGCCGTTGTCGCGGCGCTTCCCCGATGCCTTGGCGAAACTCAGGGGCGAGTAGCTACTTCGTCTCCGCCATCACCTGATCGCCCGCGACGGCCAGCAGCTCCTGCATCTTGGCGCGGATCGCGTGATCGCTGGCCGCGACCTTCTTGTCGTCGAAATCCTTGCGGATCTTGCGGAATACGTCTTCGTCGCCCGCCTCCTCGAAATCGGCGGCGACAACCGCCTTGGCATAGGCCTCCGATTCTGCGCCGAAAACGCCCATTTCCCCGGCCGCCCACTGGCCCAAAAGCTTGTTCCGGCGAGCCATGACCTTGAAGCGCAGCGCTTCGTCATGTGCCCATTTGCCTTCCGCCGCCTTCTTGCGATCCTCGAATCCGCTGGCCATTCGTAACCTCTTGAAAAATATCCCGAAAAACACCACCTCCCGATGGCGCGATCCACCATAGACCATCAACAGAAATGGCTCTACAGAAGCGGCGCTGCAACCGGTCGCCGCGTTGCCGCGACTGTCCGCCATCCGCTAAATTGGCTTCCTAGCGGGGGCTGGAAAGCCCCCTTTTGCATTTTGGCCCGACTGGAAAAACCATGTCCATGAAACGCCGCCGCCAGATCTACGAAGGCAAGGCCAAGATTCTCTACGAAGGCCCGGAGCCCGGCACCCTCATCACCTATTTCAAGGACGATACGACGGCGTTCGACGCCACGAAGAAGGCGGTGCTCGACGGCAAGGGCGTTCTGAACAACCGCATCAGCGAATATCTGATGACGCAACTCATGCAGATCGGCGTGCCCACGCATTTCGTGAAGCGCCTGAACATGCGCGAGCAGCTCGTCAAGGAAGTGGAGATCATTCCGCTCGAAGTCATCGTGCGCAATGTGGCGGCGGGTTCGCTCTCCAAGCGCCTCGGCATCGAGGAAGGCACCATCCTGCCGCGCTCGATCATCGAATATTGCTACAAGAACGACGCGCTGCACGATCCCTTGGTCAGCGAAGAGCATATCACCGCCTTCGGCTGGGCGTCCCCGCAGGACCTCGACGACATCGTGAACCTCACGATCCGCATCAACGATTTCCTCTCCGGCCTTTTCCTCGGCGTCGGCATCAAGCTGGTGGACTTCAAGGTGGAGTTCGGCCGGCTCTGGGAAAACGACTACATGCGCATCGTGCTGGCCGACGAGATCAGCCCGGATTCGTGCCGGCTGTGGGACGTGGCGTCCAACGAGAAGATGGACAAGGACCGTTTCCGCCGCGATCTGGGCGGCGTGGTCGAAGCCTATTCAGAAGTGGCGCGCCGTCTCGGCATCATGCCGGAAAGCACCCCGGGCGAGAACAAGGGCCCGGTCTTGGTGCGGTGAAATGACTCGCGCATAGGTTCTGTGCGGAGTTGGTTATGGATTTCCACCCTCCCCTTGAGGGAGGGTCGAAGCACGAAGTGCTTCGGGGAGGGGTGATGGCACCGCCGTCACCGCTTTGACCCCTCCCCGAAAAATATCTTCGCTTCGCTCGAATTTTTCGACCCTCCCTCAAGGGGAGGGTGGTCACGGAGAAAGACGTTGAAAGCCCGAGTTTTTGTCACTCTTAAAAACGGTGTCCTCGATCCGCAGGGCAAGGCGATCGGCAATGCGCTGCACGGCCTCGGCTTCGGCGCGGTGGGCGATGTGCGCCAGGGCAAGGTCATCGATCTGGAATTGAAAGAAACAGACGAGGGCAAGGCCCGCGCCTCGCTGAAAGACATGTGCGAGAAACTTCTCGCCAACACGGTGATCGAGAAATACGAGATCGAGTTGAAATAGCGCCAATGGCGAAGAGTAAAATTTTTCTCTGTGTTTTGGTGTTGGCCGCAACACCGGCGTTCGCTCAAAGCGATAGTGGTGTCGACGCGCGACGTGCTGCTGTGCACGAGCTTTTCGTGGCTCGCGAGCAGGACAAAATCACTGCCGCATTGATCGAAAGCATCGCGGACAACTACATCGCCGAATTGGCTCGAACACATCCCGAAACATCGCAGCAACAACTTGCCCTTCTACATAAAAACATCGAGAAAAACCTTACGGCGACGGAAGATGATTACTTGAAACATCAAGTCGATTTGATGTGTGAACGACTTTCTCTTGACGACATACATGCCGCGACGGCCTTCTACCAAACACCCGCGGGAAAGAGGATGGCCGATATAGCTGTGGCCATGATTCCGGAAGCGGGCAAAGACCAAATGGCTTGGGAGTACGCTGCCGTTCACAAAGCTTTTGCCGACCTCAACACAACTGCGAAGCCCAGCAAATGAAATCCGCCGTTATCGTGTTCCCCGCTTCCAATTGCGATCGCGATGCGCAGACGGCGCTGAAGCAGCTCACCGGCAAAGACCCGCACATGGTCTGGCATCAGGACAGCGCGTTGCCCGATGTCGATCTGGTCGTGTTGCCGGGCGGGTTCTCCTACGGCGATTATCTGCGCTGCGGCGCGATGGCGAGCCAGTCTTCGGTGATGAAAGCGGTGAAGGCGCATGCGGAGAAGGGCGGCGCGGTCGTCGGCATCTGCAACGGCTTTCAGGTGCTGACCGAAACCCACATGCTGCCCGGCGCGCTGATGCGCAATGCGGACCTCAAATTCGTCTGCCGCCCGGTGAAGTTGACGGTGGAGGAAACGCAGTCGGCCTTCACGCGCAAATATGCCAAGGGTCAGGAGCTTACGATCCCTGTGGCGCATGGTGAAGGCAATTACTTCGCGGACGACGAAACGCTGAACCGGCTCGAAGGCGAGAACCGCGTCGCCTTCCGTTATGCGCAGGGCGACAACCCCAACGGCTCTGCGCGCAACATCGCCGGCATCCTGAACGAGAAGCGCAATGTGCTCGGCCTCATGCCGCATCCGGAACGCGTCGTCGATCCGCTGCTCGGCGGCGAAGACGGCAAGGCGCTGTTCCAGAGTTTGATCGAGACGTTGTCGTGAATACGACGAAGAAGTTTCGGTGGGTCATAGTCACCGCTGGCGTTGCACTTGTTGTGATGTGGTTTGCAACATTCTTGGCGATGGATTTTGGTTATATGGGATGGCCTTTCACTGTGACTGTTACCCATTCCACTGAGAAGACCCAGTCGCCATGACCGCCATCACTCCCGAACTCGTCAAAGAACACGGCCTCACCGAAGGCGAATACGCGCATATCAAGCGCCTGTTGAACCGCGAGCCGTCGTTCGTCGAACTTGGCATCTTCTCGGTGATGTGGAGCGAGCATTGCTCGTACAAATCCACGCGCTTTCATTTGCGCAAGCTGCCGACGAAAGCGCCGTGGGTGCTGCAAGGCCCCGGCGAGAATGCGGGCGTCATCGATATCGGCGATGGCGATGCCTGCATCTTCAAGATGGAATCGCACAACCATCCCTCTTTCATCGAGCCTTATCAGGGTGCGGCGACGGGTGTGGGCGGCATCATGCGCGATGTCTTCACCATGGGCGCGCGCCCCATCGCGATGATGAACGCACTGCGCTTCGGCGAGCCTTCGCATCCCAAGACGCGCCATCTGGTCGAAGGCGTGGTGCATGGCATCGGCGGCTACGGCAACTGCATGGGCGTGCCCACCGTCGGCGGCGAAGTGAATTTCCACAAAAGCTACAACGGCAACATCCTCGTCAACGCGATGTGCGTGGGCCTCGCCAAAGCAAACAACATCTTCCTCTCGGCTGCCAAAGGCGCGGGCAATCCCGTCGTCTATATCGGCTCGAAGACGGGCCGCGACGGCATCCACGGCGCCACCATGGCGAGCGCGGAGTTCGACGACGCGTCGGACGAGAAGCGACCCACCGTGCAGGTCGGCGACCCCTTCACCGAGAAGCTGCTGCTCGAAGCCTGCCTCGAACTGATGGCGAC
>Ga0153956_1001571_pt1 | contig 19509 bp, 18 predicted proteins | sample TSFL040MetaG_FD_104704 | JGI IMG/M metagenome (GOLD analysis project Ga0153956, IMG submission 104704) | Attine ant fungus gardens microbial communities from Florida, USA - TSFL040 MetaG | ecosystem: Host-associated > Fungi > Mycelium > Unclassified | place: USA: Florida, Wekiwa Springs...
CCAGGTCGCGGACGTAATTCAACTCAAAGATGCGGCTATACAACCAATAATTCGTTTTCCCTGTCTGAAATGATGAGAAAGCCGTTGGCCGGTTGGTGATGGAAAAAGTGTGTCCTGGTACATCCACATCATACAAATAACTCGCCTTGAAATAGTTATTGGGAAACCGGTAAGGCGCCGTTTTATTGAGCGACCAATAAGCGATGGCGTTTCCTTTAAACCGGTGATCTCTGGTACCCAGCGCGCCGTATCCCTCCATATAAAATGTGCTGTCAAATAGCGGCGTCGTACGTCCGCCGGCCTCCGGCGTAATCCTTCCTGGCTATTAAAGGACAGAAAATGCGCGATAGGGCCAATCTGGACCGGTCCGGTATCAGCATAGCCCGCCGTCAGCGTTGATAACCACCACATCGTGCGTTTATAGGACGGCATTTGCTCTAGTTTATACAATTTTTCGTACACAGGTGTCTGCGCCTTGCTAAGTGTGTCAAAGTTGCCTTTGCCAGGTACCACTTGCAGTGCTTTACCTGCATAAAACGCCTCTGGCTTTTCCGTTCCTCGTAAATAGTTGCGATATACAACGGTGCGCTCGCCAAATACTCCCCAGCCTTTTTTTGTAAGGCCAAAATCCGCCTTTACCTGGCTGCGGGAAAGTTCATAACGGCCATCTGCCTGTTGTGCGAAATCCAACAGCACTTTAAAACTGCGCACAAAGCTAACATTGATCTGTCGATTTAGCCTGAGTTCACAATCGGTCACCGCATAATGGCCATCCAGCGTGACCACCAGCTTGCCCTCAAACAATAGGTCGCCCTTGGTGCGCGGTGTAAAAGCCAGCTCTACCTGCTTACCGGCAGGGGTATTGATGGTATCTGTAATGAAAAATTTGTAATAGTTTGGCGCATGGTCGGCAATGGGGCTTAAAAATTGATTGGCCATAATAAACAGGTTATTCTCATAAATATCCAGCTGATGGCCGTATAGCTGGTTTACATAGAGCTTAACACCAGCGGTATCAATAAACTGCAGAATATTTACCCCTTTGTAGGCTTTTTGCACCTGGATATGCTTTGACGGTTGCTTGCGGTAATATATATCCGAAAGTTTTTCTTCCAGCAAAACCGGCAAAAACGTTTGCCCCTGCACGGTATCCAGCATAAACCGGTATTGACTAAAAAATTTACTCTCTACAATTTTTTGCGGAAGATTAAAAAAAGACAAACCCATGCGTTCATACTGCTCATATTGCAAGTATGCAGCGGCTTCGGCCCGGTTCTCCGGTTTATGATCAATTACCTGCTTAATCAAAGCCACCGCCGGATTATCCTTGTTACGGTAACGCTGACGCTTTGATGCTATTGTTACATCTGCCAGTTCGGTAGCATTTCGCGCCAACAGCACCTGCAATTTATTTGCCTTCCCGGGTACAACTGCTTTTATTACAGGTCGGTATCCCACTAAAGAAAAGGATAGTCGGGTATAATTTCCAGCCCCGACTAATTTGAACCGCCCCAACGAATCTGTCCTCACCCCTAAACTGGTGCCTTCAAAACTTACAGTTACCAATTCCAGAGGTGCGCCACTGGCTGCATCCACCACCTGGCCCGTAACGCTGGTTATAGACTGTTGGCCTATGGCCCTCAGTCCAAACGACAGTAAACACATCAAAAAGCAAATACGCCAGGGTTTAATAGTAGTCATTCGCTCAAAGCAGAAATATCCTTAAATAACCTCTTTGACCTTAATATGTTTTCAAATATGATCTGGCCGCTTCGCTATATAGGTGAAGAATTAATTCTGCTTCTCACAAATCCCCCACAACCTTTCGGGCTGATCCAAAATCCGCACACCAAAAAGCAGAAAAGCCTCTCTAATTGCTTAGAGAGGCTTTTTCCGTGATCCCGCTGGGACTCGAACCCAGGACCCCAACATTAAAAGTGTTATGCTCTACCAGCTGAGCTACGGAATCATTAACCGTTTCCGATTAAAGTGGTGCAAATATAGGGTTATTTGAATATCTGTGCAAGCCTTATTCTAATTTATTTTTAAGTTTTTTTAAGCGCTTCATTTACAGGGTGCTAATTTTTCAATATCCCGATTTTTCCGTCGGCGCCGGCTAAAATTACCAGATTTCCATGCTTTGCCTTCCGGCAAACATTAAAACTTTGTTGGTCTATTTGATGCCAGTTTTTACCACCATCAGTACTGATATTAGTACCAGCTGTGCCGGTTGATAGAAAGAAAATAGTTTTGATCTGTGTTATACATGACTGATAACCAGATGGAAAGGTCTTAGGTAAATGCCAGGTTAAACCTCCATCTGTGGAGTAACAAACTGTCGAATCTCTTTTTTTATCATTTCTATAGTCGCCTCCAATAACAACTATCTGTTTTGCATCAATTGCAAAAGAAAATGCTCCCTGTGTAGCTCTATTCTGCATAACAGGCAGGCGATGATGCGACCAACCTGAATCTCTTTGATTGATCAACTCTGCCGCCTGCCCGCCTGTAACAATCCTGAGTAGGCCATTTGCGTTTATACAAGTTCCACTTGCCGCAAATGCAGCTTGATCTTTGTGTGCATCCGGGCCATTTAATACGGTCCAGTTGTCGCCGCCGTTTTTGGTTTCTAACAGTAAAAAATTATTATCGATAGGGTCGCCTAATGCAAAACCGTGTTTAGGGTTGTCAAAGTCCATCGCATCTAAAAAATAAATGCTGTCGTCTTTTCGATAGTTTATCTTCCAGTTGATTCCGCCATCATTGGTTTTTAAAATAACTGCCGGTGTGCCCGAACTCATAACAATCGCTTCTTTGGCCGAAAATGCTTCGATGTCTCTAAAATCAGAATTTTCAAATCCTTTCACCTGTCGCCAATTCCATGATTTGCCGCCATCAGCCGTAATGGCGATATAACCTTGGCTGCTACTAATCCAGGCTATTTTGTCATTAACGACAGACAGACCCCTAATACTGACCGGTTTACCTTGTTGTACCAGTTCAATGCGCTGCGCGATAGATAACGCCGGCAATAGTATTAAGATAGATTGAATGAAATAAAATAACTTGTTTTTAATCATGATAGCTTTACCAACAATGAGTTAATTACACTAAGGTATCTTTATGATAATTTTTTTGCAACAAGACTTACTTTATATTAAAAATTTGACCGATAAAAACTATATTTGCACCCTCATTACAAGCCCGGGTGGCGAAATTGGTAAACGTTGCGGTCTCAGAAGCCGTTGAGAATTGTCTCTTGAGAGTTCGAGTCTCTCCTCGGGCACGCCCCACAAAAAAGCTTCCAAAAATGGAGGCTTTTTTTGTGTAAAATGTTACGCTTAGATAAATGTCTGATTTATATGATTTAATGTTCGATAGTTGTCTAAGGAATGGGTATATTGATATAATTATGTTTGAGCATTTTTGTGACACATTATATTGTGTTATTTTGCCGGTATAATAAATCTAAAACTTGTTGATCTAAACCAAATCATGAAAAAAAACATTTTAAAAATTACTCTTGCATTTCTTTCTATCGTTTTAATTAGTTCTTGTAGCAAAAAAGATGATAAAATCTCATCGCCGCAAAATTTGGTATCGTTGGATACGAAATCAATTTCTCTGCATTACGATGAGTCTCACCAATTTTATTTTGTGAATAAAAGCGTTATCGCTTCAGATTACAACTGGGTTTCTACTGATGAAACAATAGGAACAGTTGACCGGTCAGGAAAATTTACCGCGCAAAAAATTGGTACTACAACCATCAAAGCAACTAAAGGTAGTGAGGTATTTGAATCGCAGGTAACGGTTGTGCCTTACAGTACTATTTGTAAAGAACCTTATTGGAACTTTAGCGATAACATTAGCGCGACAAAAGGAAAAGAAACAAGAACCATTCTTAGCCAAACATCTACCAGCCTTGTTTATACCGGCGAAAACGCCAAGATCAGAAACATTATGTATATGTACGATAGCACAAGCGGTAAAATGAGCAGCGCAGCCATTTTATTTGCTTACGGAGATGCTGTTATACAAGAGGCAGCTAAATTTTTCAAAGAACGCTATTATTACCTTGGCGAAGATACCGATGCCGATAGTGGTAATACTTTTTATTATTTTGGCGACGAAAAAAATATAGTCATTGGTATCACGCAAGATGCGAAATTAGGACTTATCACAATCTATATCCCAAACACCGGCGGTAACGGAAGCGTTAATTCAACAATGGCTAAAACCTTGTTGGATGTTATTAAAAACGCTAAAAAGGTTCAGTAAATTTAGCCAAGACTCATACTTACTTCTTAATAAAATAAAAAAAGAATTACCTTAGCTGCCGAATAAAAAAGGCCGGGCTATCAATCATATAATCCGGGCTCTTTTATAAGCCCGGGTGGCGAAATTGGTAGACGCACCATCTTGAGGGGGTGGCATTCGTAAGGATGTACGAGTTCGAATCTCGTTCCGGGCACTTCTCTAAGCAAACTTTTTCTTAATAATTATAATGCAGGCGGCTGCTACTACAAGCAATACAGTAAGCCAGATGATAATAGATTTAACAGCACTTGTCCCTGGGGTTGGTTCGCGCTGATCTGAAACATATTTATGGGTCGAATCCAGCTGAAAATCTGTAGTCTTTCGCATGTTTGATTCTGCGTTTTTAGCCTTTACAATATCGTTTTGCGCTATGGTTTTACGATGATATTTAGCAATCACCGCTTTGCTTTTGGTTAATGCAGTAAACAACACTTTTGCGCCCGATACATCTTTTTTAAAATCGATACTTAAATCAGCATTTTCAAAATGCCTGGTTGTGTCGGTAAAGCTGTAGTAGCCCGATAATGAGCTGCCTTTAACCAAAATGGATGTGTCCAGATCGATATTTGTAGTAATTGTTGACTTGTCTACACTCAGCAGATTTTTCTTTTTCAGACTATCAAACTGTTTTTTCAAGTGCGAGAATGTCTCACCTTGTTTCAGAGTATGTGTTTTTTTTGAGCATGAAAAAAAGCACAGGAAAACTATAATTGGTACGAAGATTTTCATTTTATATATCTGGCTACTGCGTAAATTTGTCGGGATAATCTTATTTTACGATAAACCCCGTCGCCTTCGCGACTACCGGCCTGGTTTGTGTTGCCTTCAACGGTATACACCTGTGTTGTTGTCCATTTATCTACAAAACCCGTGTGGGCGATGCGTTTTTTATCAACGAAATAAAGTCCGAAGATGTCGCCATTGGCAGGCAGCTGATTTTTTTTTGATGAGCGGCTCCAAATGATATATTTGGATTTAAACAGATCCGGACAATATCCACTCCGTGGATTGGGGACGTTATTTTGACCATAGGTCCAGCAAACAAAGGCCGCGCACCAGGGCTCGCCTTTAGATAATCCGCAATAGTGAAGGTACGTCTCGACGGCTTTACCGTCATTATTCCCGGTCAGCTCGCGAACCCCAATTTGTGAGGTATAGGTTAGTGTTACTTTATTACGGTTGATTGTACTGAAGGTATGGCCTGATTGAGCATAACCAAGGCCAAAATCAAAAAGCAATAAACAAATAAAGAGGTATAAATTTTTTGCCATGGTGATAGTGCTTTAAAGGCCTTGCCAAACTCGTTTTCAAAGAAAAATCGCAGGTCGGGCCATATAATTTTTAGTATTAGCCAGGAAACCGAGCAAAACAAGCATAAGCTAATTATAGAGGTAATATTAATCTGCAACACGCCTATATCAAATGTGCCGGCAGTGGGGTCGTACCATCTTAATAAGTAGGGAGAAGTGAGGAAAAGTAAAATGGCAAAACATAGTAGCAGATATTCGCCATGTTTTAGGGATAATTTGCTTAAGTAATTTCGGCTACTTAATATCCACTCTGTCAGCTTGTTCATAATATTTTAATTTATTTTGTAGGATTTTAATTTCTTGATTCATTGCATTTATCTTTTTATTTAATTGCCGCTCACGTAAACTTTGCTCACGAATGATTTTAAGATATTCTGTTTCTTTTTTCTGCAAGGCCAGGATTTGTTGACCATGTATATCAGCCTGAATCTTCATATCAGCCAGCATTTTGCTGTATATTTCGACTTCGTTTAATTTTGCCTGGGTTTCGGCGAGTAGGGTTTCAGCTGTGGTTTTTTTGTGATTCGCCGTTATGGTGATGACGGCTCCAAAAGCCACTGAGCCAAACACACTTAGTATATCCGTAAGGTGGTAGTCAAATAAAGCCATCTTAATTAGGAGTTGCTTAAAGTAAATCCATTCAAATCTAGTATTGCCGAGGATGTTAAAGTATAGGTGTTTTTAACAACAACGTTACCTAGCAACTTTTTTGTTCCTGAACCCGCGAGAGTAAGATTTTTATAAGTACCGGGTTTTATATCTTGAGCGCCATCTTTTATATAAAGAACTGTATTCGCGAAATCGTAAGTGTTTAAAATCCCTGCTAACATTGGTTGCTGGGGATTTGCTACACCAATTATTCCCTTGTTTATAAGGGTGCTATCGAAACTTGTCCCATTTATCACTCCATTTATATAATTTGTATTAATTATGGCTCCATCAATCCAGGTTAGTGTTATCCCGTCTATCAATATATCACAATCCATAGAACCACCGTTAATTACATTCATGTCTATAGTTTGGTTGTTAGTCGTGAATTTAAAAACTCCTGTTCCTGTATAGTTAGAAAATGCGTGTATAAATAATCCACCTCTAAATTCAAAATCCGGATTACCGAATCTGAAATCGCAACCAAGTGAGCCTACAGTCCCGTTAGAAAACGTGCAGAGGCCTACTACAAGCACGTTTGAATGTGCATTTGCTATAAATCCACCAGTATTTGTTAATGTTCCATTTACTGTAAGATTATATCCATTTAGTTCATAATAAGACTCTCCAAAGTCTCTTTTTATACTAAGAGATTTATTTATAATAGTATTTGCCGATTGACTTTTTGTCCCAATACCATCTACAACTAAATTTGCATAAACTGAATATGGCAATGTATAGCTACCATCATATAAAAGGCCAAGCGTACTATTAGGGTCATGCATATAGTTAAATATTCCGGTAAGCATTGGCGGTCTGGAATTCCTTAAATTCAATGTGCCGTTGTTGTTTAATGTAGAAGAGTTTGTCGTACCGTCTATAGTGGAGCTAGTAGTAAACGCCCCTTGTAATGATACTGTTATGTCACCGATAATAAATATAGGGGAATTCCATATCCCACCTAAATATGCGCTTGAATTTAGTATTTGATTATTAGTGGTAAAATATACATTTCCAGTTCCGGACATGAAGGAAAAAGTATGTATCTGAACACCGTTTCTGAACTCTATGTTTGGATTGCCACCCGATAAATTTGTCGACCCTTCAAAGTCCACATTTCCAACGAATAGCAGATTACCGGACCCGTTTTTTGTAAAATTATATGAGCCAACTGTACCGATTACCGATGTTCCGTTTACTGTCAAATCATAAGTTAGGCACTCAAAATCGCTCTGAGCATTCAAATTGCCAAAAATGATTGTATTCGCAGTTAGATATTTACAGCCTATGCTGCCAAGTGTTTGAAGGTTATTATATGCTAAATGCAAAATCGGTTGATCGCATATTGCATTATATCTAACTGTTGAATTTCCAGCTAAAAAACCCGTATAGGGTATTTGGTTCCCAACGTTGCTGAGCGTCAAAATTATATTTGAGTTTGTAAAATCAACAATACCAGTTGTCTGAAAATTACCTAATATATCTAAAGATATATTATTTAGTGCTAATAGTTTTCCAGCTACTGTCAAATTATACAATAAGGCACTCTGATCTAAACTGACTATGTGATTAATATGCACATTGTCGCCATTTTGAGGATAACTAATATGTCGCTTTTTTCCGTTACTTATCCAAGTTTTGGGATCAGACCAAAGTCCATCGCATACGCTATACCATTCGTTTTTTTTTCGTTTCATACTCAAATGATAAGGGCTACTATTTACGGCAACTTGCATATCAGAAGCTCCTTAATTTGCCTGTTACAAAAATATCTCCGGTTGTTGCGGTGGTATTTCTAACATATACTGATATCCCTGGTTCCAAGGTTATAACCCTGTTGCCAGCCAAATCCAGATCAAATAATAGCGGGGCTAACGAAGCTAAAGAAGCTATTGAAATACTACCGTTATTGCCTGAATTTGCCGGCACGGAGATTTGAACCCTGTTATAATAATCGGTAGAATTTTGACCGGTAGAACAGATTATAATGTCGAAGTTTTTGTTTGAACTATCTTTCGATCTGAATAGCAGATCAAGTAAAAGGCTGCCATCTGTGGCCCCTGTACAAACCAGCGTGTCGGTGTTGGCTGCCGTTCCGCTGGTTATTTTTACAGCCGGGTATGTACCCGTTTTGGTAGCATATGAGGTAGTGTTTGAATTATTTGTCATAGTACGCTTTGAGCAAAATTGTATGAAATTTTATAATTGTTACCGCTTGTAGTAACAGCACTTGTTACAAAGGCAGTAGTGGCAATTTTGGTACTGCTATCGCCTGCCGGTGGCGTTGGGGCAGAGGGGGTGCCGGTAAATGCCGGTGATGTTAGCGGAGCCTTGGATGCGGTATTACCATCTATTTTCTGAATAGAGCTCAATATTGTATCTGCAGCGCTGACCGGGCCAGAACTTGCGCTATACCCGGTCATCAGTGTAGCTAAGGCTCTTGCAGCAGTAAAATATTCCCTTGCCGGGTTTGAACCTTCACCAATATCGTCTGTCGACAAACTCACTGCACCAATTTGCCCGTTAACCGATGTTACATTGCCTGATCCGCTTCCTAATATCCAGCTATTGTCATCATCGTCCCAGATATATAACCTGGCTTCTGCACCAATGCCCGAATCAACAGTAGCGTATTGACCGGCCAGGCCTGAAGGGTGAGCAGCCTGTAGCCCGCTCAGGGTGGTATAATAGCCAACATAATGTTCCTCTAAGTTAGCTAATTTGGTCTTCTCGGCAGCAGTATAATTTTCCTGACTTAAGCTATAGCCGGTGGCTTTGTCAACTTTAGTGCTCAGTGCAGTATCGAGTGAAGTATTGTCAGACGGCTTGCCCATAAGGGCGGCGAAAGAGATGTCTAATGTTTTCCATCCGGTATCATAATCATTATTGCCGGTTTTAACCAGGGCTTGTCCCGTTGTCCCGCCGGCAGATAAACCGGCAGGAATTAATGAAATACCCTCGCCCCAAACGCCGCCTGCCTTGGGGCCAAATAAAAAATAGTTGCTGGTGTTAAGGTAAAAGTCGCCGTTTACACCTGTACTTAAATTTGATGGATTAGTGGTGCCGTTTAAGATGCTAAAGCCGTTGGTGCCATTAACGCCATTTACACCCGCTACGCCCTGTGGCCCCTGCGGACCGGTCTGCATTGAAAATACCTGGCTCCAGGCTCCTGATGCTTTTTTATAAAAAACGCCGGTACCGGTGTTAATGTAGGTATCGCCGTTACTACCGGTTGATGGTCCGGGTATACCCGAGCCATACAACACAGTACTATCGGTTTGAGTATTGTTAACGGGCACGGTATAAACAACCGCCCAAGTGCCTGATAGTTTTTGGGCAAATGCGCCGGTAGTGGTATTAACAAAAAGGTCGCCGTTTTTGCCCGAAGTATTTTGTGGCAGCGTGGTACCGAACGAAATATTTGCTCCAACACTTAAATTATTACCTATAAACTGTAAAAGCGTTGAAAAGGCAAACTTATAGTCTGTGCCGCCGCTTACCAGTATTGAAACATCGGCCTGGTTAATGGCTGTTGCCGGCGTTAGTTCGCTTATTTTTTTGTCTGCCATTATATTTCAGTTAGGGGTAAATAAGTGGTTTGGCAGTAGCTGCCACCGGGATAATTGAAATTAGTTTTATCGACACTGCGGATGCGTGGACCGGGTTGTCGGGCATTTTTGTTTTTGCTGCTAAATCGCCACAACGGAAAATCTGCACGATGGTCCCACAAAAACTTTTCAACCTCATTGGCGTGCGCGTTAGCTACGCTGCGTTGTTGCTGAACCAGTTTGGTGATATATTGCGGTGTTGCCAGGGTGCTGTTATCGTGCATTTTAATAACCGGACCGGCCGATGTATAACGGATAGCGTCTGCCTCAATAAATCGCGCGAAAGCGAAATAGAGCAGGGTGGGTAGTAAACCTTCGTAAAGCACTATATGGCCGTGTTTATCCAGATATTCATTACCATTCAGTAAGTCTTTGTATGTCTGCGGCGCGTTGTCTTTGATAGTTCCATCTTCATTAAAATGTTTTATGAAATCGTAATACAAAGCGTAGCCTAAAAAGGGCTTCAAATCAAGATCCTGTGCTTTGTTCATAAATACTTTAAGGCGCTCGGGCTTGATATTTACAGAAATGTCCTCATATCGCTGAAAAGTAGCTTGATCAATTAAAATTGCGTTCATGTGTGTTTAGTTTTAAGTTCGGCCGACACCATTTCTTCTGCTTCCTGCCGTTTAAAGCCGTAAGCATGGGTTAATATGGCAATTTTGTTAGCCGATGGCAGGTTAGCTAATAATAGCTGATTAATACTTGAGCCGGCTACCATGCCCACTGTGTCGTCGGCTACTGTTGCAGGTATCGGGATGATATTCCAGTTGCCGGTAGGGTTGATGTTGATATGAAATCTGCCAAACAATTCTGCAAACACATCGGCTATTTCTGTACGGTCGGCGGCGGTATTGTCATTAAACTCACGGATTGCCTCTTTTTTTTCTCCGCCATTGCTTAAGCCTGATGTTTTTTCAGTATTGACCAATTCTTTGGGAATCGAAAAGCCTTTGATAATGCGCGCCTCGACAGATCGCTCTGTGGTCTCAAAAAGTTTGTCGTTGTTTTGAATGGGGTAAGGTTTAAACTCAGGTTTCTGGCTCTCATCCTCATATTCAATCACAATGATTTTTTGCGCGCTTTTTGTGCCCTGAAATTCTCCCAGGTCTTTTTCAAGTTGCGATGGCTGGCTGCTGAAAGTCTGCTCACCTTCGTCTGGTGGGTTGTTGTCTGCTTCTTCGCGTCGCGATTGCATAAACAGCATTGTTGAGGGCAGGAAACCGGTTGTAACTTCACGGTTGTTGAAGATCTTTATGCCGGCTTCTGTTTCAAAGTCTTCCCAAACGCTGTCAGCTTCTATCAGCGGATAATCATCAATCTCCGGATTAAAATAATACAGCTGGCCTTTATAATTTGCCCAGCCGCCCGCAGTATTTACCTGTTGTTGTATAACCTGCGGGTCAGGATCATATTTATCCAGGAATATGATCTTGCTGCGCATGATATTTTTCCAGGTTTTACGCCCCCAGTCGTTATATAGTGCAAACTTATCAGCAGTATCCGGGTTGTCGGTATCGCCCATGCGTATATCTTCAAACTTTACATAATTTACTGACGATATCTGGTAATTGGCATTATAATTAACATGGATACCGAAGCCGGTAAATAGGGCTTTATCAGTAGCAACAGCTTTTAACAGCTTGGTAAAGGTAAGGCCTTTTGGATTAATGATCTGTTTGCCCAGATCTTTTATTTCAAAGCCGTTACCGGCCATAAATTTAGTTCGTTTATTCCAGCAGTCTTTTGCCGTGGGCGATCCGGCTACCAGCTCCAGCATACGCTGCGGATAGGCGTTATCCAGATCATAGTTCAGTATGCCAAAAGTTTGGTTTGGTCGAACTAATATCCTGCGTTCTATTTGTGGTAAATAGGTTTTCATTTGCCCTCCTTGCTTTTAGTTTGTGTGGTAATTGGCCGGCCCGGCAGTTGCGTAAACAATGACCTTATATGCGGATACCGTTTCAAATACCAGGCAGCTTCTTTATCTGTCAAAGTATCATTGTCATGTATTGCGGCCCCTCCGGGAGCAAACTGGTGCTTGCCTGGTTTAAGTATATATTTCTTTTTAGTCATAAATTGTGGTTAACAGCCCCTTTACACCCCCCCCCCCGATGGGGGGAGATTTTTGATCGAATTTATTATTAACATCCACGTTTATCAAAAGCCCTGCCTTCCGGGAAGGGTTTGGGTGGGGCTGATATTTAGGCAATTAAAGCCTCAATAGCTGCAAGCGTACTGGCATAAGTAGCCGAGCCGCTTTCAGGAGAGATAGACACCGCCCTTGGTGGGTATGGTTCTTTTAACTTATCAGGATTAGTTAATTTCAGTTTGTAGCCTCCCTCAACGGTCTCGTCGGCGGCATTGCGTTCGGCATCAGTTAAAATCAAACCGTTAACTGCACCAAATAGCTCGATGGCCGAGTCGCTTGATTTATAGTTGTTGATGACGATAGCACGAACACGGCCGTAGCCCATGGCCATCAATTGTGTTTTAATATCGACAGAAAGACCGGCAATGTTAAAATCGATTTCCTCTGTATAGCGTGGGCCAACCTGGGTTTTTGCCAGCTTTGAGGTAGCATTGAAGCTGTTGTTAGTGCCTTCAAATTTGTAAACTTTTGCCGAGCTAACCGCCGTCAGGTCAGTAATGATCAGCGGATTGGTGGTGTCGAAAGTTAAAGCGACATCATCTTCGTTAAAGATGTAAATCACATCCTCAATACCCGAAATAACCGGCTGGGTTGTGTTAAGGCTAAAGCCTGCGTTTATTTTATTGTAAATAGACATAGTGATAACGATTAGGCCCCCTCTAAATCTCCCCCGGCAGGGGAGAATTCGGGTAGCATTATAACAAGATTTTAAAAGCCCTCCTTTCCAGGGAGGGTTGGGTTGGGCTGGGCTTACGCTGACAGGTAAAACAGTTCGTTAGCGAACTTAAAGTTTACTGCCGCTTTCATACGGGCTTTCATGCGTACCACGTCGTCGTTGGTGTAGGGCTTCATGTAAACGGTTGATAGTTCAGACGCATCGCCCAATAAATCGACACCTAAGAAAAGATTTGACGAACGGGCGCCTAAAATGGTATTGGCTTGCCAGTGGTTCATGAGTTGCAATGGTAAACCCAGGTAGTCCATTTTTTTGCTGTCGGTAAAAGCGTTTAATACATTAACTGCTTTGTTGGCCTGAGCCTGTGCATATGCATAGCCTACGTGTAAAGGTATCTGCAGGTTAAAATCATCCTGGCTTCTATCGGCCGGATCAAGTTGGGCATAAACGCCGGTCAACACATCCAGCACGTTACTGGCATTGATATAGCTCACTGTAGCTGCCGATGCCGAGCCGGTGAAGGTTGCCGGTTTGCGGGTATTGATCTCGTTATAATTGCGCACCAGTTTAAAGGTAGTAGCGCTGACAACCTGGATAAAGTACGACTGACCCTGAGCATCAATGCCGCTGCCGCCGTTTGTAGTATCTTTAATAGAACCGGTTACGCCGGTGATAGATACAACATCACCATCCTGCAATGTAGCAGTACTTGAAACCGTAACTATTCCGCTTGCATTAATAGCAGATGCTGACATCGAAGTCGCCGGTTTGTTTAAGCCCACTTTGTACACGCCGCTTGCAGCCGATATTGTAGGTAACAAGCCGTTGAATGCTGCTGTAAATGATGCTTCTTTAGTGGCCGATTTGCCTAACCAGTAAAGGCGCTCATTTGCAACTTGGATTTTGGTTAGGTAGCGCTGAACCATAAAGTCAGACAGGTCAACCACACCTTCGTAGTCCATAAACGCGCCGGGTTTTAGGCTTTGTGCTTCCCATGATTGGGCCAGTTTGTCCCATTGTTCTTGTTTCATGAACTCGTAAACCACCGGGTCCAGGTAGCTTTCGGTTTGTTGCGCGGTGGTGCCCTGGTCATTGAATAAGCCTGATGGGTCTTGCAATACCACATCGTCATCAACATCAAGAATTATCTTGCGCGATTTTACGTCATTTATGACTGTCAGCAGGCCGCGTTTTACCGAGTCGGCTTCAAGCAGCGTGCTGGCCATAAATCCTGCCAGCGCTTCGCCGGCATAAGTGTTGTTTGTGAATGTAAATTGAGCCATATAAATATGCTCCCCAACCCCCTAAAGGGAGAGCTTTTGATTAATCGGTTTACTTTATAGGGATAAGCAATAAGTGATTTATAGGAATTACAATTATTCCCTTTCAGGAATTAGCGGGCTACTGCGCGCTTAACGGCATTTTGTGCCAGTGTAGTTTGGGGAGCAAAGAAAGGAGTGGTCTCGGTTTTAGCTTTGTTGCTGCGTTTTGAACCCTCAGGTGTAAAGGTTGATTTAATTTCATTACGCACCTGCTCGTTGGTTTTGCTTAAGCGCTCATTGGCGGTTTCCAACGCCTCGCGGGCTTCAGTAAGTAACTGATTTTGTGTATGCAGCTTGGCCTTAATTTCTTTGATGCGATTTTGAATATCGCCGGCTTTTAGTTTGGCGTCAGGCAAATCGTCCGCATCTTCGTCGTCGGTTGCCGGGCTTACCGTTTCTGCGCAGCCACCTTTTACTGTGATCTTTTTACCTTCGGCAGTTGTGTAAGTGTCGGCAGGTGCGGGTATGGTCATGTCTTCATCCTGGTAAACTTCGGTGCCTTCGTCCAGTTGGCCGGCATGGTGCAGGGTACCCTTGTCTGTAATGGTTTGTTTGTTAACCACCTTCTTGAAAAAGTTCATGATCTTATCCAACACCGATGTGGTTTTTTCGATAAGGTCTCTGTTCTCGTTGTTCATGTTACTGTTTTTGTTTAAGATTTTATTGATATAACGTTGATAAAATACGGGTGCGGTACTGGTGTAATTTTGAATGATGGCGCTGTTGGTAATCTCCCGGGCATAATCTTCTATCTCGTCGATAAAACCCAGGTCAAGCGCCTGGTCGGCAGATAGCCAGGTGACGGCGTTAATTAAACTATTAACCGTAACGCCGTCCAACCCGGTCTTGTCCATGTATATCTGCGCCAGGCGAGATTGTACTACATTCAGCATCTGCACGTCCTTAAGCAGTTCGTCGGCATTGCCGCCGCTGCCTACCATTGGTTTATGGATCATGAGCAGGGCGTATTTACTCATAATAATTTTTTTGCCACCCATTGCCACTATTGAGGCAGCGCTGGCGGCCAGCGCATCGATGTAAGTAGTTACATTGCCGGTATACTTTTTCAGCAGGTCATAAATGGCTATGGCGTCAAATGCGCTGCCACCTACCGAGCTAATGTGAACGTCTACATCCTGGCCGGCCGCCGCTTCAAGCTGCGTGTGCAGGTAGGTTGATGATAAGGTGCCCGACCCAATGCAGTCGGTTTCAGTGTCGTATAAATAGATCTTGTAACTCATTTGGTTGAGATGTGAGATTAGAAATGTGTGTACCGATAGCTATCGGGATGAGATGATTTATTGCCGGATAGGTTTTCCGGCTTTGGGATATACAAATATCCGGGTTATTTTTGGTAGTGACGGTGACAGTAGTTTGTCAGTACGTCTCCAGTCCGTCGTGCCGAACTTGTTTCGGTATCCCACTTGCTAAGCTGGCAAGCGAGGTTTGAACTATACAAATATAGCGACTATTTTTTTCGATGATGGTGACAGTAGTTTGTCAGTAGTCACTTTTTGCGAGGAGGAACGACGAAGCAATCGCGAACCATTCTTTTCTCCGTGCGATTGCCACGCTATGCTCGCAACGACAAGTGAGAATTGAATACTATGCTGATTGGCATATATCAAAGGTCGAAAAATTATTTGATACCGGTGGTGACACTACTTTGTCAGTATCACAAAAACTGTTCAATGCACGCCAAATGGTTCGTTCGTCTTTATCAAATTTAACCTCGGCCTCAAGCACCGCCTGGTTTTTGCTGATGCTGCGGGTTTTTATCTGGGCTTGCACCCACAAATAGATCTCTCGGTAAACAAATACTTTGGTAGTGATAAAGCCTGCTTTGTACAGTTCAGAAAATATGCCTTCGTCAAACAAGGCGTTTGCGGTTTTGATGTTCATGGAGGGAAATGAGTGAATTAGTGATTGAGTGAATTAGCGAATGATAGAGCCTAATGACAAATGACCAATGACTATTGACCTACAAATTAACCCTATTAACCGTTTGCGCTAAAATGCTTTGCTGGTTATTGATATCCTTCACATCCACATACACAGGGGGGAAGTTGTTGATCATTTGGTAGGCTATGGTATTGGCCAGGTCTTTCTGATCATTCATTGGCTGGTTATAGTAACGGTTGGAGTTGCCACCGTCGGTAAAAATACCCCCTATGGCGTAGCCGCGACTTGGGTTGGCTAGCGAGAAATCGCGGCCACCATAGGCCACGTTAATGGCGCTTACCAGGTTACGTGCCCATGGGTCGCGCATGGCTTCTGACACTACCACAGCCTCGCCCGAGCGCAGGTAAGCGTTCATATTATCGGTACGGCTGTAGCCCGGCAGCAGGGCGCCCCGCCCGTCCGACTGGTAATGGACACCGCCCTTAGCGTATTGCGGCGCTTTTTGCGCGGCTATGGTGGCTACCTGTATAGCCGTCTCTGCAATAATGCCGGGGATAACAAACGGCGCCAGCACACCCGTTTGCGAGGTAGCCTTAGTAATAGCCAATGCACCATTAATAACCGCCTGCAGCAGCGACGCCCGCTGCTCGGCTTTAAAGGCTTTGGTTTTTTCTTCGGCTTCTTTTTTGGTGTACTTTTCTTCAATAGCTTTTTTTTGCGTGGCCGTGAGGCTGCTGTTATTCAGCTCTGATGCTTTTTGCGTTTCCAACTGTTTTATCCGTGCCTCGCTTTGCGATTTGATGCTGTTTTGCAAAATGGAGAATGCCGCGTTGGATACTTCTTGCGTGGTTTGCAGCTCGAAATCTTTCAACTCCTGATTATGCTTTTTCTGATCAGCCTCTAACTCTGTTAAAGTTTTACGGCCTTCACTAACTATTTTCCCCTGGAGTTGTATGGTATCAGCTAGCTCAATTTCATGATAATTCAGTATTGAACCGCCAATTCCTTTGTGATATTTTTCCTTAAGTTCTTGACCTTTGGCATTATACTCTGCTTCTGTAATTAGCTTTTTGTCTAACTGAGCTTTTAAAGCATCGTATTCAATATCATAGTATTGCTGTTGTTGATCAAATGATTTGGCAAAGCTAATTGATTTCAGTTCGAGTTGTTTTGTAGGATCGGGGCCATCTTTGGGTTGAGGTTCTGTTTTTTTAGGCTTATTACCAGTTGCTTTATTTAGTATTGAAGATACTCCAAATACAGTAGCGCCAAACTGTTCGGCATCTGTCATCGCAGCGTCAGTCATTTTTTTGTTTTGTATTCCTAGCAACCTTGAATCTTCGTCAATACCAGCCATCAACTTGCGGGTTTTTTCGATATTGTTTTTTATGTTATATATCTTATTGGCCGCATTTGATAATCTTGAATCGCCTGTGGTTGGCACAGTGCCGCTACCAAATACCTGGGGTCCTTTTTTAATGTCTTCATAATCTTGCTGAGCCTCTTTTAAAGCATCTGTGTAAGTTTTTAAATCACTCTTAAGTTGAACAAGTTGTGTTTGATTATTTAGTTGTCGTTGTTTATTCTTAGTCACGGCATCTTCTGTAACCTTGGCCCTCGAATTTGCTTCTATGGCTTTAGTTAGCTTTTGATAGCTTTCTTCTGCTTTTCCATTTAGAATTTGCAGGGTAGTCAATGTTCCAAAATAGCCTGGGTATAAATTTTGAAGTTCATTGATTATTTTCTTTCGCTCTTCAATTTTTACATTGCTGTCTTGCGATGTTTTGTAAAGCAAGTTTAAATGATATAGCTCTTGCTGAGCATTTTGTGCGCCTTGTCGTTTAACATTATTCAAAGCTGTTAAAACTATCTTATTGTCTTTAAGTGCTTTGTTGAGTGCCGTTAATGAGGCTTCTCCTTTGATCATGTCTGCCGCCCATCTTATTATTGTTCCTCCATAAGTAGCAAGTAATGTTATGCTTACGCTTATCAGATTGTTCCATGAAAATAAAGAAGTAGTTAATTCAGCCAGTACATTGATAGGCTTTTTACCACTTTCGCCTAGTTCTTTATTCTGCGTATTAATCCGCGTCATCGAATTTACTATGTCAGGTAGTTTCGAGGCGATAGATTTTAGACCTGCATCTAATCCGTTCGCAAAGTCTGGTAATGCGCTGTTGGCACCTGCTATCGATGTTTTTAATTTATCAATAGCTTCTGCATATTCTTTAGTTTTTTGAATGTCATCGTCTGTGACAATAGGTTTTGTTGATTTAGCCATATATATATATATATAATTATGTTTTATATGCCAATTGACATACTTCAGGCGTTTGTGCTGTATATTAATACAATAGAAAAGCTTATTAGTAAGGATACCCGTTTACACGTTAATTGTGGCATGCACGCCACCTGGATTTTGAATATTTGCTAAATATTTTAGTAAACGTAGTAAATTACTATTGATTATCCAAATACATTTTTTAATTTTAAGCCATTGAAAAACCTTCACATGAAAAAGCAGTTAATTTTAATTTTATCCATATTGGTTGTCGCTTCTTGTAAAAATAACGAAGCGGCAAAACAGGTTTATGAAAGTGGTGTACAGAAAATGAACCTCACTTCAGACACCAATCAACGGAAAATTAATTACCAGGCAGCTCTTGTCGACTTTGATAAAGCCACAACTCTTGATCCGAAATTTGCAGATGCTTTTGCGAAAAAAGCCAGCATAAAGTGGGTATTACACGATTATCTAGGCAGCTTAAGTGAACTAAAAAATGTTCTTACAGCCGCCCCCGAAAGGACATCTGTATATTTTGATATGGGCCAGTTGAAATTTTTTCATGAAGATTATCAGGGTGCAAAGCAGGCATTAAATAAATTTTTGAGTCTTAACCCGCAAACGTCTGCCGGCTATTATTTACGCGCACAAGCCGAACATGAATTAAAGGAGTATGCAAATGTTATCAAAGATTGTGATGCAGCTATTGATTTAACACCAAAGACCGCCAAGAATGCGCTCGGTAGCTATTATTATTTGCGCGCTCTTGATAAAGAGAATATTAATGACAAAGACGGAGCCTGTGTTGATTATAAAACATCATTTAGCTTAGGAAATATTTATGCCGAAAGTAACGCGAAAAACTGTAAATAATTATGAATTTTGTTAAAACCTGCCTTTTTGCGTTTCCAGCTGTTTTATCCGTGCCTCGCTTTGCAATTTGATGCTGTTTTGCAAAATGGAGAATGCCGCGTTGGATACTTCTTGCGTGGTTTGCAGCTCGAAGTTTTTGCGCTCCTGGGCAAACTTTTTATCGACCTCGGCCATTTCCTGGGCATATTGCATCCGTATAGCCGCAGTGTCTTTACCGGCCTCGGCAGCTTTTTGTATCTCGAAGGTGTATTTGTCGTCAATCAGTTTTTTTTCGGCAGCCAGTTTTTGGGCGGGTAGTATGGCTTTATTCTCAGCGTCCTGATCTTCACCTAATTTTTGTGCCTGTACCAGTTCCTGCTGGTACTGCAGCGCTTCGGCAATGCTTTGCTCGCTAAAAGTTTTAACATCCTTGCC
>Ga0153956_1001572_pt1 | contig 19481 bp, 20 predicted proteins | sample TSFL040MetaG_FD_104704 | JGI IMG/M metagenome (GOLD analysis project Ga0153956, IMG submission 104704) | Attine ant fungus gardens microbial communities from Florida, USA - TSFL040 MetaG | ecosystem: Host-associated > Fungi > Mycelium > Unclassified | place: USA: Florida, Wekiwa Springs...
AAGGCCGACGCGCTCGACGACCCGATGGTGTCGGAAGAGCACATCACCGCCTTCGGCTGGGCGAGCCCCCAGGAAATCGACGACATCATGGCGCTCGCCATCCGCGTCAACGACTTCCTCTCCGGCCTGTTCCTCGGCGTCGGCATCCAGCTCGTCGATTTCAAGATCGAATGCGGCCGCCTCTTCGAGGGCGACATGATGCGCATCATCCTCGCCGACGAAATCTCGCCGGACAGCTGCCGTCTCTGGGACATCGAAACCCACGAGAAGATGGACAAGGACCGTTTCCGCCGCGACATGGGCGGGCTTCTGGAAGCCTATTCGGAAGTCGCCCGCCGCCTCGGCATCATCAATGAGAACGAGCCCGTGCGTGGCACCGGCCCGGTACTGGTCAAGTAAAGTCAGGGAAGGACAATCGTGATCAAGGCTCGTGTAACCGTCACGCTGAAGAACGGCGTTCTCGACCCGCAGGGCAAGGCAATTGAAGGCGCGCTCGGCGCGCTCGGCTTCGACGGCGTCGGCCAGGTGCGCCAGGGCAAGGTCTTCGACCTGCAGCTTGACAGCGCCGACAAGGCCCGCGCCGAGGCGGACCTCAAGGCCATGTGCGAAAAACTGCTCGCAAACACGGTGATCGAGAACTATAGTATTTCTCTCGACTGAGGATTGTAGGAGCCGTCTGTGTCCGAGATCACCAATGAAATGCTATATGCTGAGTTGCTGAGAATCGATGAGCGGTTGACGGCGACGATTGAGGATCTTCAGGACCTCGCCTCTTTCATGAAAGAGGCCAATCGGGAACTGAACGAGGGACGGGCTAGAACCGAGGCGCTAAAGAAAGCGCTCTTCGGCAATCGTCTTGAAGTTGTCGGAGATTTTAGTGGCTGAAATTGCGCAGGATTTGCTTCATGAGCTTCTACGCCGCTTTCATCAAAGAGCCGATAAAGCAGACACCGCCATCCGGGATTTGCGTCACGAGACGAATTCCATAAGGTTGTTGCTGCATTCTCACCAAAGCGACATCAACAATCTCTACACGATGTTGCATCAGGTCGATTCCCGCCTCGATCGCATCGAAAACCGCCTTGAACTCAGAGAATTGGCAGAAGCACAGATAAGGTTTGAGCCGCACCCATGAAATCAGCAGTCGTTCAGCTCCCCGGCCTCAATCGCGACCGTGACATGATCGCGGCGCTCACCAAGATTTCCGGCAAGGCGCCGGTCACCGTCTGGCAGACGGAAACCGAGATCGCGGATGTCGACCTCATCGTCATTCCGGGCGGCTTTTCCTATGGCGACTACCTGCGCTGCGGCGCGATTGCGGCGCGCATGCCGGTGATGCGGGCGATCAAGGAAAAGGCCGACAAGGGCGTCAAGGTTCTCGGTGTCTGCAACGGCTTCCAGATCCTTCTGGAGGCGGGCATGCTGCCGGGCGCGCTGATGCGCAACGCCTCGCTGAAATTCGTCTGCCGCGAGGTCAAGCTGGAAGTCGTCAATGCCGACACGGCGTTTACGCGCGCCTACGCCAAAGGCCAGATTATCCGCAGCCCCGTCGCCCATCATGACGGCAATTACTTCGCCGAAGCCGAAACACTGGCTCAGATCGAAGGCAATGGCCAGGTCCTGTTCCGCTATGCGGACGGCACCAATCCGAACGGCTCGCTGAACGACATTGCCGGCGTGATGAACGCCGAAGGCAATGTGCTCGGCATGATGCCGCATCCGGAAAACCTGATCGAAGCGGCGCATGGCGGTTCCGACGGCCGCGGCCTCTTCGCTTCCGCCCTCGACGTCATCGCCGCCTGATGCGCCCTCGCCTTGCCCTTGCGGCCAAGATTGCCGCCGCCGCGACGCTCGCGGCACTCGCCGCCTCCTGCCAGTCGTCGCGTGCGCCGGCGAGCACCGCCGACCGTGCCGCGCTGCCGACCATGGAGCGCGTCATGCGCGGGGCGAACGCCTGCTGGTTCAAATCGGGCGACGCGGCCTTTGCCAGCTACCAGCTCGCGCCCGAACTCAACTCCTATACCGGGCGCCCGCGCATCCTCGTCGTCGAGCGCAGCAAGCCGACCGGCCGGCCGATGCTGGTCGTGCAGGCCGAAGGCAATCCCTCGAAGCTCGACGCGTTCGGGCCGATGATGGACGGCGCTTCGTCGGTGCGCATCACCCACGATGTCGTGCGCTGGGCAAGCGGCTCGAGCGGCTGCTGACCGCTCCCGGCGGATACAGGGGCGAATCCCAGAACCAGGACTTCGAAACCTCCGCGCGCGCTTCGGCCCGCGTGAGGCCGATGTCGCACAGCTCGTCCTCCGTCAGGTCGCGCAGCACCCGGCGGCTTGCCCGCCTGCGCGCCCATGTTCCGTAAGTCGAGACTAACGCATTGGCACAAATGGCCAGCGTACGGCCACCAAAAGCCGCCATCCGCCACCGCCGGACCGGCCCGGACGAAATTGTATCTATTGTCTCCATTTTCATTTTCCACCCATCAGGACAATGTGTGGAGACATGCATAGGATTGACTCAATCACTGGATCAATCTATGAAATTGTCACCATGACAAACTGGCTTCCAGATATTTCCAAGGGAACGGGACCGGTCTATCTCCGGCTCGCCGACAGCATCGAGAGCGCGATTGCGACCGGCCATCTGCCGCCGGGGACGAAGCTGCCGCCGCAGCGCAACCTTGCCTTCGACATCGGCGTCACCATCGGGACGATCAGCCGGGCCTACGCGCTGGTGCACGAACGCGGCCTCGTCGCCGGCGAGGTCGGGCGCGGCACCTATGTCCTCGACCGGCAGGAAGGCCGGCCGGTCGAGCATATCGACCCGATCACCCAGGCGCTCGCCGGCACGCGCGGGCTCGACGCGCCGGGCGACAACAAGATCCGTTTCGACACCACCGCCGCCCCCGACGTCGGCCAGGGCGATATCATCGGCCGGTTGCTCGGCGAGATCAGCCGCGATCACCGGCTGGAGATCGCCTCCTATTCGCGCAATTTTCCGGCGAACTGGTTCCTGGCGGGCCAGAGCTGGCTGTCGCGCAACGACTGGAAGCCGGCGGTGGAAACCATCGTGCCGACACTCGGCGCTCATGCCGCGGCCGTCGCGGTCATTTCGGCGGTCACCTCGCCGGGCGACAAGATCGTCTTCGAAAACCTCACCTATACGCAGGTGAGCCGCGCCACGCGCCTGCTCGGCCGGCGCTCGGTGCTGGTGGATTCGGACGAGCAAGGGGTGATCCCCGACGATTTCGAGCGGCTTTGCCAGCAGCAGCACCCTCGCCTCGCCTTCCTGATGCCGACCGCCCACAATCCGACGCTTGCGACCATGCCGGAGGAGCGGCGCCGCGCGATCGCCGATATCGCCCGGCGGCACAGCGTCTGGCTGATCGAGGACGACATCTATGGCAGCCTGACGGAAGACCCCACCCCGCTGCTCGCAAGCATTGCGCCGGAGCGCACCTTTCTGGTCGGCGGGCTTTCGAAGTCGGTGGCTGCCGGCGTGCGCGGCGGCTGGGTCTCCTGCCCGCAGCATTTCGCCCAGCGCATCAAGGCCACCCACAAGATGATGACGGGCGGCATGCCCTTCATTCTGGCCGAAACCGGCGCGCGGCTGGTGCTCGGCGGCCATGCGCTCGAGCTGCGCCGCGCCAGCGTCGAGGAAATCCGCGCACGCGAAAAACTGGCGCGGGATATCCTCTCCGGCTTCGAGTTCTCCTCGCATCCGCATGTGCCGTTCCTGTGGCTGAAGCTGCCGGAGCCATGGCTTTCCGGCACCTTCAAGAACGCCGCCTTCGCCGAAGGCGTGCTTGTCGACGACGAGGACGAGTTCAAGGCCGCCCGCACCGACAAGACCTATCATCGCGTGCGCGTCGCCTTTTCCTCCCCGCAAGGGCGGCGCGAGGCCGCCGCCGGCTTCGCCGCGCTGCGCGGCCTTCTGGAAAACGGCTCGGCCGGTTACGACAGCCACGTCTGACGGCTCCTTGCCCTTGGGCCTGCACCACCTTTGTGAATGGCGGGCATTTTCCTGTCGCACGACGGGAGCACTTGCGCTAAAGAGAGCCCAATTCCGTTACCGGCAAGGACCCTCGCGCGCCCATGACCATTTCGAACACGATCCAGATCACCCCGGAACTTATCGCCGCGCACGGCCTGAAGCCGGACGAGTACCAGCGCATCCTCGATCTGATCGGCCGCGAACCGAGCTTCACCGAACTCGGCATCTTCTCGGCGATGTGGAACGAGCATTGCTCCTACAAATCCTCGAAGAAGTGGCTGCGCACGCTGCCCACCAAGGGGCCGCGCGTCATCCAGGGGCCGGGCGAAAACGCCGGCGTCGTCGATATCGATGACGGCGACTGCGTCGTCTTCAAGATGGAAAGCCACAACCACCCCTCCTACATCGAGCCCTATCAGGGTGCGGCGACCGGCGTCGGCGGCATCCTGCGCGACGTCTTCACCATGGGCGCACGTCCGGTCGCGGCGATGAATGCGCTTCGCTTCGGCGAGCCGGACCATCCGAAGACCCGCCATCTGGTGTCCGGCGTCGTTTCCGGCGTCGGCGGCTACGGCAATTCCTTCGGCGTGCCGACGGTCGGCGGCGAAGTGGAGTTCGACGCCCGATACAACGGCAATATCCTCGTCAACGCCTTCGCGGCAGGGCTTGCGAAGTCCAACGCCATCTTCCTTTCCGAAGCCAAGGGTGTGGGCCTGCCGGTCGTCTATCTCGGCGCCAAGACCGGCCGCGACGGCGTCGGCGGCGCGACGATGGCGTCCGCCGAATTCGACGAGTCCATCGAGGAAAAGCGCCCGACCGTGCAGGTCGGCGACCCCTTCACCGAAAAGTGCCTGCTCGAAGCCTGCCTGGAACTGATGAAGACAGGCGCGGTCATCGCCATCCAGGACATGGGGGCTGCCGGCCTCACCTGCTCGGCCGTCGAGATGGGCGCCAAGGGCGACCTCGGCATCGAGCTGAACCTCGATCTGGTGCCGGTGCGCGAGGAGCGCATGACGGCTTACGAAATGATGCTGTCCGAAAGCCAGGAGCGCATGCTCATGGTGCTGGAGCCGGAAAAGGAAGAGGTCGCCAAGGCGATCTTCGTCAAGTGGGGCCTCGATTTCGCCATCGTCGGCAAGACCACCGACGACCTGCGTTTCCGCGTCCTGCATCAGGGCGAAGAAGTCGCCAACCTGCCGATCAAGGACCTTGGCGACCAGGCGCCGGAATATGACCGCCCCTGGCGCGAATCCGACAAGCGCGCGCCCCTGCCGGCCAATCTGGTCGCGGCCCCCACCGACTATGCCGAGACGCTGCTGAAGCTCGTCGGCTCCGCCAACCAGTCGAGCCGGCGCTGGGTCTACGAGCAGTACGACACGCTGATCCAGGGCAATTCGCTGCAGCTTCCCGGCGGCGACGCCGGCGTCGTCCGCGTCGAAGGGCATCCGACCAAGGCGCTCGCCTTCTCCTCGGACGTCACCCCGCGCTATGTCGAGGCCGATCCGTTCGAAGGCGGCAAGCAGGCGGTCGCCGAATGCTGGCGCAACATCACCGCGACCGGCGCCGAGCCGCTCGCCGCCACCGACAACCTGAACTTCGGCAACCCGGAAAAGCCGGAGATCATGGGCCAGTTCGTCGGCGCGATCCGCGGCATCGGCGAGGCCTGCCGCGCGCTCGACTTCCCGATCGTTTCGGGCAACGTCTCGCTCTATAACGAGACCAACGGCGTCGCCATCCTGCCGACCCCCACCATCGCCGGCGTCGGCCTGCTGCCGGACTGGAGCAAGATGACCCGCATCGGCAGTGCCGCGACCGGCGATCACGTCATCATGATCGGCGTCGACGGCAGCCATCTCGGCTCCTCGATCTACCTGCGTGATATCGTCGGCGAAAACGGCGGCCCTGCCCCGGAAGTCGATCTCTTCGCCGAACGCCGCAACGGCGATTTCGTGCGCTCGGCGATCCGCAACGACCAGGTCACCGCCTGCCACGACATTTCCTCCGGCGGGCTGGGGCTGGCGCTCGCCGAAATGGCGATGGCCTCGGCCAAGGGCCTCAACATCAAGCTCGAGGAATGCAGGGGCCAGCCGCATGCCCTGCTCTTCGGCGAGGATCAGGCGCGCTACGTGCTGACGGTGCCGGCCGATCTTGCCGATTTCGTCTGCATCAACGCGCAGGATGCCGGCGTGCCGTTCCGCCGTCTCGGCCGTGTGGAGGGCGACGCGCTCGTCATCGACGACCTGCTGAACATCCCGGTGGCAGCACTTCGCGACACGCACGAAGCCTGGTTCCCGGCCTTCATGGCGGGCGACCTGTCGCCGGAAAACTGATCGGCAGAGCGCCGGACGCCTCGCAGGATCGGCCGCCGGTTATCCCCGGCGGCTGCCGGACGGCGAACAATTCAACAATTGCTTTCGCCCCCTGAATCGTGGTTCCCTCACCGCAGGAAGCGCGGGTGCGAAAGCCCCGCGGCAGCAGACTGAAAGGGAGCCCCATCATCATGCCCATGAATCCCGGCGATATCGAAGACATGATCAAAGCCGGCATTCCCGGCGCCAAGGTGACGATTCGCGACCTTGCCGGCGACGGCGATCATTACGCAGCCGAAGTGGTAGCCGAAGCCTTCCGCGGCAAGAGCCGCGTGCAGCAGCACCAGATGGTCTACAATGCCCTCAAGGGCAATATGGGCGGCGCGCTGCACGCGCTGGCGCTGCAGACCTCCGCGCCGGAGTGATCCGGCAGCCGGCGGCGCGACGGCGTCTCAGGACGCCAGCGCCTGCTCCGCCGGCAATTCGGTAATGCCGGCCGGCGCGAAATCCGATGCCGGCCAGGGGCCGGCGGTCATCAGCGTGAAATCGTAGGATGCCCGCTTGTCCGGACCCAGCACATATTGCCGGTGCACGCGCAGGAAGTCGCGCCTGATTCTGGCGTAATGCTCGCCGCTCAGCATCGTCTTGAAGCGGACGTAGAGAATGTCGGCCTGACGCGCATCCTCATGGCCGCAGAGCGCGGCGATGCGCACCTTGTAGAAGTGGATCGGGTCGGTCAGGCATTGGACGTCGAGCCAGTCGATCCACGGACAGCGCGCGATCAGCCCCACCCTTGCCCGCAGCACCGAGGCCGGTTTCAAGAGCGCGCATTGCGGAATGGCGCCGCCGAGCGTGACGAAGGCCACACGCTTGCCCTCGAAAAGATGCGGCTCGCGCTCAAGCAACAGCCCGACCACATGCGCCGCCATGTTCGCCCCCATGCTGTGGGAGGAAATGACGTATTCGTCGGCGGGTTCGTTCAGCGCATGGCGGGCGGCGTCGGCGCTTCGCTCAAGCCACGCCTCGACGTCCTTACGGTCGAGCGCCGCCATGGCGGCGGCCATCCGCCAGTTGCCGAAGAGATGCAGCGTGTGCAGCCGCTCGGCCCTCGGCAGGAAACCTCGGACGAAGACGAATGCGGCAAGCGGCAAGCTCCAGCAGAGATGCCAGAGGCTGAGACCGGCGATCCACGGTGCAAGCGCGATCGCAAGGCTCACCGCCATGCCGGCGGCCATCAGGAGGAACGGAAAGACGAAGAAGAGGCCGAAGCGCCACGCATGGCGAAAGTAGCCGGTGAGCCCGCCGCTTGCCGCCACGCTGACGGAGGCGGCATATCCCCGCGCGAGCCGCGCGAAAAAGCCGCCCGCGTTGAAGACGGAAACGAGATCGTTGTGATCGAAGAGGTGGACCCTGCTTGCGCTCTGCCAGCCGGCGCCACCGGCGCGCACGTCGAAATGCTCTCCCGAATCGTCCTTTTGAAGCGGGCCGGTCTCGATGCTATAATCCCACGCCTTGGCGCTCTGTCTGGCCGAGCGTTCGTAGCGCGCGCGGTGCATGGCCGCGTCCAGCGGCTCGAAGCCGGGGAAGTGGAGAACCACCCTCTTTTCAATGCGATTCATTCTGATTCCGAGGAAATTGCGGCGGGGGCCGGGCATCAGTGGCAAGACGGACGAGCGACGGCATCGGCGGGCCATAGCAAGAGTGGCGGCAAAACGCGACAGGCAAATGAAAAATGCTGCCATGCGATATTGCGTGTGGAAATCGGATAACCACATGCTATGTAGTACGAACAATTATCCCTGCGGACCTTGAATCCGCATGTGAAAAGGATTGGCAGCATGAGCGGCATCAACGAATTCATCGACAACGAAGTGAAGAGCAACGACGTCGTTCTCTTCATGAAGGGCACCCCCCAGTTTCCGCAGTGCGGCTTCTCGGGCCAGGTCGTGCAGATCCTCGATTACATCGGTGTCGATTATAAGGGCATCAACGTGCTCGCCGACATGGAAATCCGCCAGGGCATCAAGGACTATTCCAACTGGCCCACCATTCCGCAGCTCTACGTCAAGGGCGAGTTCGTCGGCGGTTGCGACATCGTGCGCGAGATGTTCCAAGCGGGCGAGCTGCAGAAGCATTTTCAGGATAACGGTATCAGCGTTCGCGGCGCCGCCTGACCGGTCACCGGGCCTTCGTCCGGTTTCCATTTCCATCTCGATATAAGAGGCGCTGTCTCCGACAGCGCCTTGGCTTGTTTATGGGGATATTCACCGTGACGACTTCTTCCGGTGCGGCAAGGACCGCACAATTGCCGTTGGGCAAACGCGAATTCATCGCGCTCGCAGCGCTTCTGATGGCCGTCAATTCGCTGGCGATCGACATCATGCTTCCGGCCCTCCAGCAGATCGGCCAGAGCCTCGGCGTCGAGAGCGAGAATCACCGCCAGTACATCGTTTCGGCCTATCTGCTCGGCTTCGGCTCGGCGCAGCTCGTCTATGGCCCCCTCTCCGACCGCTTCGGCCGGCGCCTGCCGCTGCTGATCGGGCTTGTCATCTATATCGTGTCGGCGCTCGGCATCGCCGTCGTCCCGACCTTCGCGGGGCTGCTGCTTCTGCGCTTCGTGCTCGGCCTCGGGGCCGCGGCAACGCGCGTCATCACCATCTCCATCGTGCGCGACATCTATGGCGGCCGCCAGATGGCCGAGGTCATGTCGCTGATCATGATGGTCTTCATGATCGTGCCGGTCATCGCGCCCGCTTCCGGGCAGATCATCCTGTTCTTCAGCACCTGGCACATGATCTTCGTCTTCATCGCCACGCTTGCGACCGGGGTGCTGATCTGGATGTATCTGCGCATGCCGGACACGCTAAAGCCCGAGGACGTGCGGCCGTTCACGGCGCGCTCCGTGCTCTCCGGCTTCGCGATCGTCCTCACCAACCGCACGGCGCTCTGTTACACGCTGGCCAGCACCTTCATCTTCGGCTCGCTGTTCGGCTTCGTGAATTCGGCGCAGCAGATCTATGTCGGCATCTACGAGCTTGGGACCTATTTCCCGCTCGCCTTTGCCACCGTCGCGATGCTGATGGCGTTCTCGTCCTTCGTCAATTCGCGCTTCGTCGGCCGTTTCGGCATGCGCCGGCTGTCGCACGGTTCGCTGATCGGCTTTGCCATCACCACCTTCCTCTGGCTGATGGTGCAGCTCTACGCGCCGCGGCCGATGCCCTTCCCGCTCTTCCTCGGCTTCTTCGGGGTCGCCATGTTCCAGTTCGGCTGGATCGGCTCGAACTTCAACTCGCTCGCGATGGAGCCGCTCGGCCATGTCGCCGGCACCGCCTCCTCCGTGCTCGGCTTCATGAGCACCGTCGGCGGCGCGCTCATCGGCGCGGCCATCGGCCAGGCCTATGACGGAACGGCGACGCCGATGATCACCGGCTATTTCACCGTCTCGATCATCGGCCTCGTCTTCGTGCTGATCGCCGAGAAGGGGAAGCTGTTCCAGCCGCATAACGCGCCGCCCACGACCGATTCACTTGCCGGCATCGGCCACTGACAGGGTTTCAAGCATGACATCAATCTCCGCATCCATCGTGAAGCCGACCGGTTCCGCCCGCATCGGAATGGGGCTCGTGGAGTTCATCATCACCATCGCGCTGATGACGGCGAGCATCGCGCTCGGCATCGACAGCATGCTCGCCGCCCTGCCGAAGATCGGCGAGGCGCTCTCCGTCACCAACGCCAACGACACGCAGCTCGTCATCGGCGTCTATTTCCTCGGCTTCGGCGTGTCGCAACTCGTCTTCGGCAGCCTCTCGGATACGTTCGGGCGGCGGAAGATTTTGCTCGGCGGGCTGGTCTTCTATGCGATCACCATGTTCGCCGCCTCGTGGACGGCGAGCTTCGCCACGCTTCTGATGCTGCGCTTCGCGCAAGGCATCGGCGGCGCGGCCGTGCGCATCACCACCATGGCCGTGGTGCGCGACTGCTTCGGCGGCCGCGAGATGGCGCAGGTGATGTCCTACGTGATGATCGTCTTCATGATCGTTCCGATTCTCGCACCCTCCATCGGCCAGCTCATCGCCACCTATGCCGGCTGGCAATGGATCTTCATCCTGCTCGGCTCGGCCGGCACGATCCTGTTCTTCTGGGCGCTGACGCGCATGAAGGAGACGCTGCCGCTCGACGAGCGCCTGCCGCTTTCGGTGCACTCTGTCTATGAGGGCTTCAAGACGGTGCTGACCAACCGCATCACCTGCGGCTACATGATCGGCACGATGCTGTTTACCGGCGTCATCAGCGCCTATGTGATGTCGGTGCAGCAGGTGTTCGGCGAGGTCTACGGCCTTGGCGAATGGCTGCCGCTCGCCTTCGGCGCCACGGCGGCGGGGATCGCGGTCGCTAACTTCGCCAACGGCTTCTTCGTCCGCAGCTTCGGCATGCGCCGGATTTCGCACGCGGCGATGATCGGCTTCACCCTGCTTGCCGGGCTCGGCTATCTCATCGCGCTCAACGGCCGGCCGGATTTCGTCGTCGCTTACGTGCTGTTCTCGCTGATGCTGATGATGTTCGCCGTCATCGCCACGAATTTTACGGCGATCTGCCTGGAGCCGATGGGCCACCTCGCCGGCACCGCAACGGCGATCACCGGCTTCGTCTCGACGACTGGCGGCGCGCTTGCCGGCGGCGCGGTCGGGCAGATGTTCGACGGCACCGTGCTCCCCCTCTTCGGCGGCTTCGCCCTCTTCGGCGCCCTGACGATCGCCGCCACCTTGTGGGCGGAAGGCGGCAAGCTCTTCACCCACCCCGGCGACGACCCGCAGCTTGAGGCGGGCGCCGGGCATATGTGAGGAGATGACGAGCGCCCGAACTTCGGGCGGTCAATCAGCCGTTCGCCGACTTTCGCGGACGGCCGCCCTTCGATCCGTTTGTCCGCGCCGCTGCGGCCTTAGCCGGTGATTTGGCCTGCCCCGCTCTTCGCGCCAGTTCCTTCGTCATCCAATCGCGGGTTCCGAAGATGCCGGCGACGAGGGCCGGAACGTAGAGGTCCACGTCCAGCGTCGGCCAGTGCAGATCGAAGCCGAGCCCCTCAACTTCGACCTTGGCAAGGTCATCGTGGCTGGCTCCCTGCAGGTCCTGCACGAGTTGCGCAGGAAAGGCATAGGTACAGCCGTTCACCAACTCGATGACGACGCGCCCGGTCTTGCGATCATAGCGCGCGGACACCGCCCGAGGTTCGGTTTCGAGCATTTCGCGGCCGCGAGCCTCGGCCGCCTCAAATTCCGCATCAGTTAGGTCAACCATGGATGCGCTCCCATTCCTGAAGAAAGTGGTTGCGATGCGCTCTCACCTCGGCAACGAGCCGCCGAAGATCGGAGCGCTTGATGCCGACGCTAGACACGATCTCGGGATCGCCGTCAGGCCCCAGCAGGTTGATTTTCGCCTGCCCGGTTCCGGTGATATGAACATGCGCCGGTTCGTGATCTGCCGTATAGATGACGAACCGGAAACCGTGGGCACGGTGAACGACAACCATGCTTCAAAATAACCCATCCGTTGGGTTTTTCAAGACCGGCGTGAGGGTGCAGCATCGCCTCAGAAAGTAAAGACCTTCCGGCGCAGCATGTCCCAGGCTTCGCGATCGGGTGCGACCAGCAGGCCGCCGTCGACGTGGTGGGGCAGGTAGGGAGAGCCGTCGAAGCGGGCGGCGTGGGCGCCGGCTTCCTGACTGATCAGCGTGCCCGCCAGATGGTCCCAGGGCATCAGCTTGTTGTACATCAGGAATTGCGCGTAACCGCTGACCAGGATGCGATATTCGTGGGCGGCGCAGCGATAGTTGGCGAGGAAACGCACCTGCGCCAGGTTGGCGAGGATTTCGGCGCGCTTGCCGTTCGGCAGGAAGCCGGTCGAGGCCATGCCGATCATCTGCTCCAGCGGTAGGGCGCTCGCGGCGCGCAGGCGCTCCGCGCTGCCGTCCGGGCGTTTCAGCCAGGCGCCGGCCCCCTTTTCCGCCAGCACCCAGTCGTCGCCCATCGGGTCGAAGATGATGCCGGCCACCGTCTCGCCCTTCGACACGACCGCCGCCATCACGCCGAAGGCCGGAACGCCGGCGGCGAAATTATAGGTGCCGTCGATCGGATCGACGACGATCGCAAGCTCCGCGCCCTTCAGCGCGTCGAGCAGGCTGGGGTCCGCCGCCACCGACTCCTCGCCGACGAAGAGGGCGGAAGGCCAGCGCTCCGTGGCCTCCGCCTTGATCATCCGCTCGGCCTGCTCGTCCGCTTCCGTCACCAGATCGCTCGGCTCGCTCTTGGAGCGCACGTCACCGCTGCCGAGGCGGCGGAAGCGCGGCAGGATCTCGGCCTTGGCCGTGCGGCGCAGGAGGTCGGCAAGAGCGGTTACATCGACGGAAGCCATTCGCAGTCCTTTCAAGATCAAGCCATCAATATCCGAGAATGTCGCGCCGGATCATCGTCCAGCTCTCGGCGTCCGGCGCGCAGATGATACCGCCGGCGGTTTCGCCGGGCCGGTAGGGTGAGCCGTCGAACCGGGCGGAGTGGCCGCCCGCCTCGCGGTGCGCGAGCACGCCGGCCAAGTGATCCCACGGCATCAGCTTCGAATGGCCGATGAAATGCACCCGCCCCGAGGTCACCATCCAATATTCGTAAGCCGAGCAATTGAAGGAGAACATCATCCGCGTCTTCGCCATGTTGCCGGCTATGCGCGAGCGCTCGGGCTCGCGGATATCCGACCACGCCATGATGCCCGTCATATCGCCGAGCGGCATGGCCGGCGCGACGCGCAGGCGAACCGCCTCGCCGTCCTTCCGGCGCAGATAGCTGCCCGCACCCCGCGCCGCCATGATCGTATCGCCGAGAATGGGGTCGTGAACGATGCCGGCGATCGTCTCGCCATTGGCGACGACCGCGAGGATCGAGCCGAAGAGCGGCAGGCCGGAGGCGAAATTATAGGTGCCGTCGACCGGATCGATGACGAAGGCGAGGTCCGCCGTTGCCAGCGCCGGCACGACCGACCGGTCCGCCTCATAGGCCTCTTCGCCGACGATGAGCGCCTGAGGATAGCGCGCCTTCAGCGCGGCCGTTATCCGCTGCTCGGTCAGAAGGTCCGCCTGCGTCACCAGATCGAGCGCCGAGGTCTTTTCCGCGATATCGGCGGCGCCGAGCTTGCGGAAACGCGGCATGATCTCCGCCGCTGCGGCCTCCGCAACGATGGCAACGAGGGAGTCGAGCGCTTCATCGGTGATTGTCATCGCGAACCTTCAGACGGCCGGAGGGAGATGTCGGGACGCGCCCTTATGCCCGATTCGCCTGCTCGTTGGGTGACGGCGTGACGACGAGCGATGAAAAATCGAAGAGCTTCGGGTCGAGCAGGTGCGACGGGTTCACATGCGCGAGCGCGCGCAGCATCGTGTCCTTGCGGCCCGGCATCCGCCGCTCGATATCGGCCAGCATGTCCTTCATGGCGTTGCGCTGCAGCCCGTCCTGCGAGCCGCAGAGGTCGCAGGGGATGATCGGAAATTGCATGGCGGCGGCGAATTTGGCGAGGTCGTCTTCGGCGCAATAGGCAAGCGGCCGCAGCACCATCAGGTCGCCCTCGTCGTTCACCAGCTTCGGCGGCATCGAGGCCAGCCGCCCGCCGTGGAAGACGTTCATGAAGAAGGTTTCGAGGATATCCTCGCGGTGATGGCCGAGCACCAGCGCCTCGCAGCCCTCCTCGCGGGCGATGCGGTAGAGATTGCCGCGGCGCAGGCGCGAGCAGAGCGAGCAGTAGGTCGCGCCCGCCGGCACCTTTTCCTTCACGATCGAATAAGTGTCGCGATATTCGATGCGGTGCCGCACGCCGATCTTCGTGAGGTACTCCGGCAGGACATGCTTCGGGAAATTCGGCTGACCCTGATCGAGATTGCAGGCGATCAGCTCGACCGGCAGCAGCCCGCGCCATTTGAGATCGAGCAGGATCGCCAGCAGCCCGTAGGAATCCTTGCCGCCGGAAAGGCCGACGAGCCAGCGCTTCTGGCCCTTCAGCATCTCGAAATCGTCGAAGGCCTGCCGCACCTGCCGCAGCAGGCGCTTGCGCAGCTTGTTGAAGGAAACCGAGCGCGGCGCATCGGCAAAGAGCGGGTGCAGGGCCGCGCTTTCCTCCGTGCCGCTATCCAGTTCATCCGCCACTGTCGCCGCGATCGTCATCTCGTCATCCAATCTCAAATCCGTTCAAGTCATCTGACTTTGCATGATCTTATCCAAAAACCGCTGCGCACTTTTTGGGATCATGCTCCTAGCAGAAAGCGTGGGCGCGCGACACCGCTCAATCGCCGAAGACGGACCAGCCGGTGCGGGCCGCGAGCATTTCGAGCGCCGCAGAGCCGAGCTGCGAATTGCCGACCTCGTTCAATCCCGGCGACCAGACGGCGATCGATGCGACGCCCGGCGCCACCGCCAGAATACCGCCGCCGACGCCGCTCTTGCCCGGCAGGCCGACGCGATAGGCGAAATCGCCGGAGCCGTCATAGTGGCCGCAGGTGAGCATCAGCGCATTGATGCGCCGTGCCCGCTTCGGCGAGACGACGGAATGGCCGGTCAGCGGGTTGCTGCCGCGCGCCGCGAGAAAGAGGCCGGCGCGCGCAAGCTGCCGGCAGCTCATGGCGAGCGCGCACTGGTGAAAATAGACGCCGAGCGTATGCTCGACCGGATGGTCGAGATTGCGGTAGGCGCGCATGAAATTGGCAAGCGCGATGTTCTTGTAGCCGGTCTGGGTTTCCGACTGCGCCACCTTTCGGTCGATGGTGATCGTGTCGTCGTCGGCGAGATAGCGCATGAAGCGCAGGAATTCGCCGATCGCCTCGCGCGGCGCATGGCCGGCGAGCACCACATCGGTCACGGCAATCGCGCCGGCGTTGATGAAGGGATTGCGCGGGATGCCTTCCTCGCGCTCGAGCTGGACGATCGAATTGAAGGCCGAGCCCGAGGGCTCGCGCCCGACCCGCTTCCACAGCCCCTCGCCCACCTTGCCGAGCGCCAGCGTCAGCATGAACACCTTGGAGATGCTCTGGATCGAGAAGGGAATATCCGCCTCGCCCGCGCTGTAAAGTCTGCCGTCGACGGTCGCGATCGCCATGCCGAACTGGTTCGGATCGACCTTGGCAAGCTCGGGAATGTAATCCGCCACCTTGCCTTCGCCGAGCCGCGGCGCAAGGTCTCCGTGGATGCCGTCGAGAATTGCCTGCAAGTCCATCACGCCCCTCCGGATACAGAAAAGCCGCCCCGAAGAGCGGCTTTCCGAATTCGTGACATACAGGCGCCGATTAGCGCGAGTAGAATTCGACGACCAGATGCGGTTCCATGACGACCGGGTACGGAACATCGCCGAGGGCCGGAACGCGGGCGAAGGTGGCAACCATCTTGTTGTGGTCGACTTCGATATAGTCCGGAACGTCACGCTCGGCGAGCGAAACGGCTTCCAGAACCGTGACGAGCTGCTTGGACTTTTCGCGGACTTCGATGACGTCGCCGGCCTTGCAGCGGTAGGAACCGATGTTGACGCGAACGCCGTTGACCGTGACGTGGCCGTGGTTGACGAACTGGCGGGCGGCGAAGACCGTCGGAACGAACTTGGCGCGGTAGACGATGGCGTCCAGACGCGACTCGAGCAGGCCGATCAGGTTTTCGGAGGTGTCGCCCTTGCGGCGGTCGGCTTCAGCGAAGATGGCGCGGAACTGCTTCTCGCGCAGGTCGCCGTAGTAGCCCTTCAGCTTCTGCTTGGCGCGCAGCTGCACGCCGAAGTCGGAGAGCTTGCCCTTGCGGCGCTGGCCGTGCTGGCCCGGACCGTATTCGCGGCGGTTGACCGGGGACTTCGGACGGCCCCAGATGTTTTCGCCCATGCGGCGGTCGATTTTATACTTGGACGATTCGCGCTTGCTCATCGCATTTCCTTTCAAAACGTTGCGGCGGTCTGTTGCCAAACCGCTCGAAGGAAACACGCCCTCCTCTGAACTCCGTTTTCGAGCTCTGACAGGTTTCTCACGTTCGCGAACGGACGAAACCACGGGACATGTCAAATGAAACACCGGGCATCGCTGCCCGGCGTTGCGGCGGTGTTTAGGGGGAAGTCATGAAAATGTCAACAGCGGATAGCGTTGAGAAGACGTCCGTTTCCCGCTATATTTTCCTAGGAGAAAAAGGAGCGCTTCATGAAGACGACGCTTACGATCGACGACGACATCCTCGACGCCGCGGAAGCGCTTGCGAAGAGGCAAAACCGAAGCGTCGATGAAATCATTTCCGATCTCGTCCGGCGTTCGCTCGGTCTTTCACGCCCGGTCGAGACGCGCAACGGCATTCCGCTTTTACCCAAGAGACCCGGATCGCCTCCGGTGACACTCGAAATGGTCAACGCTTTGCGTGATGAGGACCTGTGAGCTATCTCCTTGACGTCAACGTCCTCATCGCCCTTCTCGATCCATCGCACACCCACCACGACACGGCCCACGAATGGTTTGCCGTTCATTCGGCCGAAGGTTGGGCGACATGCGCTTTAACAGAAAATGGCGTCATAAGAATATTGGGAAATCCCAACTATCCGAACTCCCCTGGGCCACCGTCGGTCGTAGCACCTCTGCTATCCGAGTTGCGGCATTTGCCGAACTATCAGTTCTGGCGCGAAGCGCCAAGCTTGCTGGATGAGCGCTATTTTCAGCCTCACCGCTTGAATACACCCCGGCAAATTACGGATGTTTACCTGCTTGGCTTGGCCAAACGGTATAATAGCGCTTTAGCGACGTTCGACCGCCGAATTTCAGCGGACGCAGTCGTTGACGGAAAAGGCGCACTCCACGTTATCGGCCACTGAGTTGTCGCCATCCGTTCGTATTTCCAATCTCTGCAACGCGTACGCAGGCCCAGTGGCCTGCAATTAGACACGGACACCGCCCGGCTCGCGCACCGCTAGAAGGCGTGAGCTATTCCGCCGCCGTCTGCTGCTCGCCATCCGCGTCGGGCGCGTTCGCGTCTCCCGGTGCCGTCTGGCATCCCATGTCGGGAAAGGCGACAATGCGCTTGCCGGAAAAATCCGTATGGACGACGACGCTGCCCTGCTCCTCGAAATAGCCGAGCAGGCGGCGCGCGCGGCGGGCGGAATGCGTGCCGTAGGCGCGTGCGATGCGGGCGTCGGACGGGCACGGCTCGCCGCAGACTGCCGCCTTGGCAAGCATCAGGAACACGCCCTGCAGGTCGTCGGTGACGCCGGTCGACAGGGAAAGCGCCGTCTGCCACGCCTCCGTTTCGGCCGTTGCCGCATCAACGCCGGAACGCGTGATGGCGACCCGGCGGCGAAATTCCGGCAGCGAGATCGCGCTGCCCGGCACGCGCCGCATCCTGAGCCGCACGAGGAACTCCTGATAAAGCACGGAATCCGTGCGGAATGCAGCACCCGGATCGTCGAGAATTTCGGCAAGCACCGCTGCCAGCCGCTCCTCCCGCTCCTCGGGGGAAAGCTCCGGCTGGCTCTGGCGCGGCTCGGCGGGCGCCGGCGAAGCGGCCGGCGGCGTGCGCGACAGTTCGGCAAGAATGTCTGTGGTCGGTCGCGGCGTGGGAGCCGCGCGGCGCACCATCGGCCGCTGGAACTCTTCCGGGTCCGGCGTGAAGATCAGGTCTTCGACATCCTGTGGCGCATCCGGCAGCGGCATCAGCTTCGGGCTCGTCGAGCGCGCGGAAGTCTCGACCGTGCCGATGACGATCGGCAGCGGGCGGCGCGACAGCGCCGGACCGAGGGCGACGAAACTGCCGCGCTTCAGGTCGCGGAACATTTCCGCCTGACGGCGGTCCATGCCGAGGAGATCGGCGGCGCGCGCCATGTCGATGTCGAGGAAGGTGCGGCCCATCAGGAAGTTCGAGGCTTCCGCCGCCACGTTCTTGGCAAGCTTTGCCAGGCGCTGCGTGGCGATCACGCCCGCGAGACCGCGTTTACGGCCGCGGCACATCAGGTTGGTCATGGCGCCGAGCGACATTTTGCGCGCGTCTTCCGAGACATCGCCGCCAACAGACGGCGCGAACATCTGCGCCTCGTCGACCACCACCAGCACCGGATACCAGAATTCGCGATCAGCATCGAACATGCCGTTCAGGAAGGCGGCGGCGGCGCGCATCTGCTGCTCGATGTCCAGCCCCTCCAGCGTCAGCACGCAGGAGACGCGATGCTGGCGGATGCGGTTGGCAATGCCGGTGAGTTCGGCTTCCGTGCGCTCGCCGTCCACCACCACATGGCCGAACTTGTCCGCCAGCGTGACGAAATCACCCTCGGGATCGATGACGCACTGCTGCACCCACGGCGCCGATTGCTCCAGAAGCCGGCGCAGGAGATGCGACTTGCCGGAGCCGGAATTGCCCTGCACCAGAAGGCGGGTCGCCAGCAGCTCCTCGATATCGAGCTGGGCAGCGGTCCCCCCGGACGTCGTTCCCATATCGATGCCGACCTGCAATGCGCTACCCCTTGAAATGAGACTCAATCTGCCTGAGCGCCCATTCTTCCCGATCAGGCGCGCTTTCGTCTATCAAAGATTTTCCCGGTTTTCTCCGTTGCGATGCGCGAATTCACAGGGAATGACCGGAAAGCGCGAAATCAGTCGATCAACGAATCCATTGCGTTCAGAGGCAACGCCAAACGCCCGGCCGTTCCGCTCACGCGGCGAAATCCGAATCGCTCGTAGAACAGCGCCGCGCGCTCGTCCTTCGCATCCACGATCATGCCCATGATGCCGACTTGCTCCCCGACCAGCCGCGTCCTGCGAAACGCGTCGACGATCAGGACATCGCCAAATCCCCGGCCTTGATAAGCGATATCGACGGCAAGACGGCCAAGCAGGAGAAACGGCAGTTCCTGATAGGCGCCCACGCTCAGCTTTCCGGGGAGATTGTCTCGCAGGACGGAATGCGCGCTCAGTGTGTAATAGCCGACGATCCGTGCCTCTTCGGCAAGAACGTAGGTCCGTGTCAGTCCGCGTTTGACATCCTGATTGGCAAAGCGGTGAAGATAGAGATGCAGCGCCTCGACGCCGCAATCGAAAGCCTGGCGATCATGGCGCTTAGCATCCAGCGGTTCGAAATTCATGAGCCGGCGACAATATCTCGATATTTCTGCGCAGCTCTTTTCATACGAGCGGTCGGTTCCGCGGGTCAA
>Ga0153956_1001573_pt1 | contig 19479 bp, 19 predicted proteins | sample TSFL040MetaG_FD_104704 | JGI IMG/M metagenome (GOLD analysis project Ga0153956, IMG submission 104704) | Attine ant fungus gardens microbial communities from Florida, USA - TSFL040 MetaG | ecosystem: Host-associated > Fungi > Mycelium > Unclassified | place: USA: Florida, Wekiwa Springs...
AGAGCTAAGAGCTAAGAGCTAAGAGCTAAGAGCTAAGAGCTAAGAGCTAAGAGCTAAGAGCTAAGAGCTAAGAGCTAAGAGCTAAGAGCTAAGAGCTAAGAGCTAAGAGCTAAGAGCTAAGAGAGCCAGGAACTCAATGAAGCTGATCAAAACCACCGGCCGCGCCAAAGCCGCGGCTTACGAACTTCTCGCCACACTCGAACGCCGCGGCGCAGTCAAAACCGCGGAGGTCGAACCTGTCGTTCGCAAGATCATGCGCGACGTGCAGAAGAACGGCGACAAAGCTTTGCGCAAATATGCTGAAAAGTTCGACGCACTCCAGCCCAAACAATCTCTGCGTGTTACCGAAGAAGAAATGCTGGCAGCATGGAACGACACGCCCGAAGCCATGCGCACGGCTATGCAAACTGCCGCAGAAAACATTCGCAGCTTTGCCGAGCAGCAAAAAGCCGAAGAGTGGATGACGGAGAACACACCCGGCGTTGCGGTTGGACAGATCGTGCGTCCGCTGGAATCCGTAGGCTGTTACGTTCCCGGAGGACGCTTCCCTCTTCCATCCACGTTGCTGATGACTGCGATTCCCGCATCTGTCGCAGGTGTGAAGCGCATCGTCGTATGCAGCCCCAAGCCCGCACGCGAAACACTCGCAGCCGCGCATCTCGCAGGCATCCAGGAGATGTATCGCACCGGCGGCTCGCAGGCCATTGCCGCGTTCGCCTACGGCACGCAGAGCATTGCACGCGTCGATAAGATCGTCGGCCCCGGCAACCTCTACGTCACCGCGGCAAAGATCATTGCATCCACTGAGTGCGGCATCGACATGCCCGCAGGTCCAACGGAGATCGTTGTCACCAGCGAGACAGGCAACGCCGCAGGCATCGCGGCCGACCTCGTTGCTCAAGCCGAGCACGACCCGGAAACACTCGCCGTCTTCGTTACCGCGAACGAACAACTCGCACGCGAAGTCGTTGCAGAAACAAAGCTGCAAGCCAAGGGCAACAAGCTCGCTGAAATTTCGCTGAAGGCTCGCGGCACTGTCTTCCTCTGCGGTTCCATCGAAGAGACACACACCATCACCAACCGCCTCGCACCAGAGCACCTCACCGTCGACAGCAAGGCTGATCTGCGCTGGGTGATGAACGCAGGCTCTGTCTTCATCGGTAATTATTCGCCGCAATCCATGGGCGATTACGTCAGCGGCCCCAACCACGTTCTGCCCACAGGACGCGTTGGCCGCATGCGCGGCGGACTCAGCGTCAACGACTTTCTCAAAGTCATCACCGTGCAGAACTACACAGCCAAAGGTCTGCGCACACTCGGCCCGCACGCCATCGCACTCGCAGAAGCTGAAGGTCTTGTAGCTCACGCGAACTCTGTCCGCATCCGCATGAAGGCAGGCAAACGATGAGCGGTAATTCAACAGCACAAGCCATCCAACCACGCCGCGCCATCCTTTCCATGCCGGAGTATCATCCTCCGCTGGATGGCCGCGCATCGCTGCGCCTCGACTTCAACGAGAACACCCACGCGCCATCGCTCACCGTACGCGACGCGCTTGGCCGCCTCTCGCTCGAAAGCTTCACCGTCTATCCCGAGCGCGGCCCCGTGGAAGCAAAGGTTGCCGCCACACTCGGCCTGCCGCCGCAGCAGGTATTACTTACCAACGGTGTAGACGAAGCCATTCACCTCGTCACTTATACCTTTCTTGAAGAAGGCGATGAATGCCTCTTCGCCGTACCGTCGTTCTTCATGTACGACGTGAACGCCATGGGCATGGGTGCCAAGCTCGTTCGTATCCAGATGGACAGCACGCTTGCATTTCCCTACGAGCGCCTGCTCGCCGCCATCACACCGAAGACGAAGCTCATCATCCTCTGCTCGCCCAACAACCCCACCGGCAGCACCATCACACGCGAGCAGATTCACAGCATCGCCAACGCCGCACCACACGCAGTTATCCTCGTCGACGAAGCCTACTTCCACTTCTTCGGCGAAACCGTGATGACCGATCTGCAAAGCAGCAACGCACCCCGCAACATTCTCGTTGCGCGCACCTTCAGCAAGGCATACGGCCTTGCAAGCATTCGTGCTGGCCTCATCGCCGGACCAGTTAACTTAGTTAACTATTTGCGCAAAGCATGCTCGCCCTACAACGTGAACGGCATCGCACTTACCGCAATCAACGCCAGCATCGACGACACGGACTATATCGACTGGTATGTAGAGCAAGTACATGCAGGCCGCGCGCGGCTGGAAAAAACACTCGACAACATGCGCGTACCCTACTGGAAGTCGCATGCAAACTTTGTGCTCATGCACATCGGCCCGCGCCACAAGGAACTCGTCACAGCCATGCGCGCACGCGGCATCCTGATACGCGACCGCTCCAACGACCCCGGCCTGGCGGGATGCGTGCGCATCACCATCGGCCTTGAAGACCAGATGTCCGCATGCATCGCCGCACTGCGCGACACACTCGCCAGCATGGGCTGGACGCCCGCAGAAGCCAACGCACCCGAGACGCAGCCACAGGAGACACCGGAATATGAGTAACGAAACGAACAGCAGCAGCGCATACACCGAAGCCTTTCCGGACGCTCCCGGCGTACCACAGACCAGCACCACAGGTGCACCGCGCGTAGCCGAAATCGACCGCAACACTACTGAGACGAAGATCAAACTGCGCCTCAACCTTGACGGCCAGGGCACCTATAACGTCCGCACCGGCATTCGCTTCTTCGATCACATGCTGGAACTGTTCACGCGCCACGGCGGCTTCGATCTCGACCTCGTCTGCAACGGCGACCTCGACGTGGACCAGCACCATACCGTCGAAGACGTAGGCATCGCACTCGGTGAAGCCTTCGACAAAGCGCTTGGCGACAAGAAGGGCATTCTGCGCGCAGGCTACTTCGTCATGGCCATGGATGAAACGCTTGCCGTAGCTGCCATCGACATCAGCGGCCGCGTCGGCTACGCAGTAGACGATCAGGTAACAGTGCCCATCGTCGGCGATCTGCAGACCGAACTCGTCACCGACTTCTTCGACGGCTTCGCTCGCGGCGGCCGCTGCAACGTCCACGTGAAAACCATGTACGGCCGCAGCAACCACCACAAGATCGAAGCCATCTTCAAAGCCTTCGCCCGAGCCCTGCGCGGAGCCGTAAGCCGCGACGACCGCATGAAAGACCTGCTGCCTTCAACCAAAGGATTGCTCTAATAGGAATGGCCGACCAGCGGCAAATCGGAACTGCGTGCGGCGTGACATCGCTGTTCGCGACCTCATGTCTAATTGCGGACTCGTATTTCAGAAAACTCTCTGGTCGAATTTTCTATTGCTTTTGTTCGGAGCCCTCGCCCTTCACAGGACTGAACATATCCCCTCAGCTCGGGCGGATTATGACTCGAAAGCGTTCATTGGACGCATCAGTTATCTGGGTAACAGGACAAATCGATTTCGAAGTTTTACAACGGAGTAACGCTGAGTATTTTTGGTTTCACCACGAAGACACAAGGAATCTTGACGCACCTCATTTGCAGACCGCGTTCATCGAGTTCCTTCAGAAAATGAGTGGCAAATGATCCAGGTAATCGACTACAAAGCAGGCAATCTCACCAGTGTGGTGAAAGCTCTTAACTATCTCGGTGCGACGACCAACATTACGCAATCGCCGGACGACGTGTGCAAGGCCGACAAGATCGTCCTTCCCGGCGTGGGCCACTTCCGCGCCACGCAGCTTCTGCACGACCTGCAACTCACCGAGGCCACACACGAAGCCATTGCACGCGGTGTGCCCTTCCTCGGCATCTGCGTGGGTTTGCAGTGGCTCTACGACGGCTCCACCGAAGCCGAAGGCACCGACGGACTCTGCGCCTTCGGTGGCAAGTGTGAACGCTTCCCCGCCACCTTTAATGGAGAAGAACTCAAAAGCCCGCATGTCGGCTGGAACTCACTCGAAGACATCCGCCCAGACAGCAAACTGCTGCGCGGCATCACCAACGGTGAGTTCGTCTACTACACGCACTCGTGGCGAGCCCCCATCAGCGCAGACACCGCAGCCTCCACCAGCTACGGCGGCCCCTTCACCGCAGCCGTGGAACGCGACAACGTGATGGGAGTCCAGTTCCACCCGGAAAAATCCGGCGACACCGGCCTCAAACTACTGCGCAACTTCGTGGAGCTTTAAATGCTGACCAAACGCATCATCGCCTGCCTTGACGTTCGTGCTGGACGCGTCGTCAAAGGCATTCAGTTCGTCGACATCATCGACGCCGGTGACCCCGCCGAGCTTGCGCATCGCCACGCCGCAGCAGGCGCGGACGAGATCGTTCTGCTCGACATCACCGCCACACACGAAGGCCGCGGCACACTCATCGACACCGTGAAACGCACCGCCGCAGAACTCTTTATTCCCTTCACCGTTGGTGGCGGCATCCGCAGTGCAGAAGATGCAGAGGCTGTCTTTCTTGCCGGCGCGGACAAGGTCAGCATCAACTCCTCTGCCATCGCACGTCCTGAACTCATCGGTGAAATCGGCAGCAGCTTCGGAGCGCAGGCCGTGATCGTCGCCATCGACGCACGCCGCGATGCCAACTCAGCCGACCCCGTTGGCGATGCCGAAGTCTACGTCTCAGGCGGACGCAAGCCCACAGGCCGCAAGGTTGTCGAGTGGGCCATCGAAGCCGAACAACGCGGCGCAGGCGAAATCCTGCTGACCAGCATGGACGCCGACGGCACACGCGCAGGGTTCGACGACGAGCTCACCGCACGCGTCTCGCAGGCCGTGCAGATTCCGGTAATCGCCAGCGGCGGAGCAGGCAACGCACAACACTTCGCAGATGTCTTCGGCCGCGGCAAGGCTGACGCCGCACTCGCCGCAAGCATTTTTCACTTCGGCATCACGGATAGCTGGGCACTGAAGCGCGAACTCGCAGAACACGGCGTCCCGGTACGTCTGTAATTATTTGGAAAGCAGGCTGTCACAGACTACAAAGAAGAACACTGTGTTCTCAACACCATCTCGCAATAGCCGCACCGTTCCTGAGAAAATAAAACTCTATGCTGATTCCTTCAATTGACCTAATGGGTGGCCGCATCGTGCAGCTTGTGCAGGGTGAAAAGCTCAAGCTCGCCTTCGACGACTTCGATTACTGGATCGACCGTTTCTCCAAGTACCCGCTGGTGCAACTCATTGACCTCGACGCCGCCATGCGCCAGGGCGACAACCGTTCGCTCATCCAGCAGTTCACCAGCAAACTCACCTGCCAGGTGGGCGGCGGTCTGCGCACGGCTGACGATGGCAAAGCCATGCTCGATCTTGGTGCAAAGCGTGTGATCTATGGTTCCACGCTCTTCGGCGGTGAGAACGAAGCCGACCGCAAGCGTCATCCTGTGATGAACCTCGGCTTTGCAGAGAGCCTGCGCAAATCACTGGGCGAAGAACAGCTCGTCTTCTCCGTGGATACAAAGAACGGCAAGGTTGCAGTGAAGGGCTGGAGAGAAAGCGTTGAGCTGACACCCGAAGAAGCCGTTACCTGGCTTGAAAACGACTGCGCCGCCTTCCTCTACACCCACGTCGATACCGAAGGCACCATGAGCGGATTCCCCATGGATGTGGCTGCTATTCTGCGCGCATGCACGGCAAAACAACTCATCGTTGCCGGCGGCATCAAGGAAAAGAAAGAGATCGACGATCTCGATGCCATGGGTGTCGATGCCGTCGCCGGCATGGCCGTCTACTCCGGCGCGATCGAAGCATAAATTCCGCTTCGATAGAATTCATCTCCCATGAACTAAAGCACTAGGAGTGGCCTTATATGTGGCCACTCCTAATGCTTTAGTTCATAAAGAACCTTTGGTCGATGCAACACATACATACATCGCTTTTGCATCGATAACAACAGGCTCTGCGGAAGACGTGTTCTTACAAAGACACCTGCTCCACGCCATTCTCGTAAGGCAGAAATACAGTAAAAACAGAACCATGCTTGTGCGCGTCCGTATGGCTTGTTACATGAATCGAGCTGCCATGACCTTCCGCAAACTGCCGCGCCAGCCAAAGACCGATGCCTGTTCCCACCGGCTCCTTCGTCGTAAAGAATGGTTCAAAGATGCGTTCAAGATGTTCGCTGGGAATGCCTGCGCCTGTGTCTGTAATCCGCACACAAATTCCCTGCTGCACATCCTGTATGCCATTCGGTTGCACAGATGCGTCGGCCTCAACGACTGAAATGCTCAACACTCCCCCATACGGCATGGCATCAATCGCATTCGAAATCAGGTTGGCGAAGAGCTGTGTCAGTTCTCCTTTGCGCATCGTCAGCGATTGAATCAAACCATAGTCGCGATGCAATTCAATGCCTCTGCTTGCCAGCTTTGCGCTGTACACGGTTAACAGTTCGTCCAGCAGTTGTGTTACAGAAGAGTTCACGGGCTTTGCCGTCTCGCGAAAGAAGCCCAGCGTCTGCCGTACAATCAGCGAAACCCGTTCCACTTCCTTCTCGGCGATACTCAGATACTCACGCACCTGCTCATCGGTGGCGGATTTTAACTGTGCCAGATAGATCAGGTTCATTACTGCTTCCAGAGGGTTATTAATCTCATGCGCAATGGTTGCAGCCATGCGGCCCGCCGCCGCAATCTTCTCCGATTCAACCATGCGTCGTTCCATCGCTTTTCGTTCGGAGATATCGCGAGCGATTGTGGATGCGCCTACGATGTTTCTCGCTTCGTCATAGATGGGCGAGATGGTAACGGACACCGTCAGGGGCTTGCCCGACTTTGTAAGCCGCAGCGTTTCCAGATGCTCGATGCGTTCGCCTTTTCTTAGCCGCGAAAGAATACTGCGTTCTTCCGCGAACAGATGTTCCGGCACCAGTTGCATCACGGAGACACCGACAATCTCCCCTGCTGAATATCCCAGAATTCGTTCCGCTGCCTGATTCCAGCTTGTGATGATTCCATTCAGGTCTTTGCTGAGAATCGCATCGTCAGACGACTCCACAATCGCTACAAGCAACGAATGGGCCTGCGCAGCATCACGTAACGGAATGGATTGCATTGCTTCGATCTGTTCCACGGGGTCCTGGGAAACAATCTTTCACCGCACCAGTAGACTGGCTGATTCCAACTGGACAAGTGAGCTTGGATATTAGGAGTAAATAAAGAAAGGAAAAGGTTGCCAGCACACACTCTCTTAGACGATTACCACCGGCTCACTTCAAAGACAGATCGAATGATGTAGTGCAATCACCAGAATCCAACAAAACATCACCCCGATTTATTCCGTATTCGAATCGGCCATGGCATAGTAGCCCTTGCGTGCCTGGATCTTTACATCCTTACCGCATGAGATAGCAATATTGCGGAAGGTGCCGTCGAACTTCTGATTCTTCGGCGTATAGCTCAGCAGGTATTGCGTGCGCAACTCATCGCTGATCTGCGCAAAAGCATCGTCCAGTTTCCTGCCGTCGCGGCCAACGTTGATCACGCGTCCGCCCGTCTCGCGCGCCAGTTTATCCATATCGCCTACAGGGTTTCCGATCGAATAGGTGGGGTATCCCATGCCAAAGCCGAACCGTCCCGTGTCGCTGATAAGAATCACATAGACGATTGTGTTCGCCTTCTGCGCCGCTTCAATCGCATCTTTCAGCTTGTTCTGGCTGCCCTGGTCGCCGCCATCGGTGAGCATCACAATCACCTTGCGGCCGGCTTCGTCGTGCAGCTTCTCATGCGTCGCCAGATACACGGCGTCATACAGCAAAGTACCGCGCGGAGTGGAGTTGCCTGTGACCGAACCGCTGGTCACGCCGGTGTTAATCTCCGCGCGATTCAGAGCACGGCGAAGCTCCGCGGCACTGTTCGTATAATCCGCCAGCATATCCACGTTCACATCGAACGAGATCAGGAACGCCTCGTCCTTCGGTGTCAGGACGTCCTTTAAAAACGTGCTGCCGCTCTCCTGCTCCAGGGGCAAAACATTCATCTGCGACCCACTGGTATCCAGCAGAATGCCGATGGTAAGCGGAAGCTTCTTCTCCTGGGTAAAGCTCTTAATCGTCTGCGGCTCGCCGTTTTCGGTCAGGGCACAGTCGTCCTGGTGCAGCCCGGTAAGGAAGCCTCCCTTATCGCGTGCTGAAAAATATGTATTCACCAGGTTCACCTGCACACGCAGCGTCTGACCCGCGCCGGGAAGGATAGGATCGGGTGCAGGAGCATCCGAGGCAGGCGGAGGTCCCATCGGCGACGGTGCTTCCTGAGCACAGGCAGAGGACGACAGTACAACACCCAGGACAGGCAACGCCGCAGCAAATACAGCTCGTGAAACTGACGAAAGACGCATACCTCTATTGGACGAATAAATGGCCGCGTAAGTCTACCCGCACGCGATATCCATCTGTCCCGGCAACGACTCCCCCGCCTGCTGCGTCCAACTAAAACAAGGCCGTTTTGCTTTTCTGTCAGCGATACTCGTTCGCCGGAAAAGCCGGAACAGGCGTAAAGGTCTGCCACAATCTGCCGCAAATGGCTGATACTCTTTGAAAAGCGGCAGGATGCCTTGGAGGAATGCAGTTTTGAATAAGTTTTCATGGGCGGCAGTAGTGGGTTCAAGTCTTGCGGTATCAGCCTTATCTCTGGCGGGGCAGCAGGCCATCCCCGACGGACCGCGCCCCAACGTCATCCCGCAGGCCGCCAATGTGGCTCCCGGCAAGGGCGTTACCGCCAGCAGCAGTGCCATGCCCGACGATAACGGCGGCGTTGTGCCGACCTCGACCCTGCCTTCCAACGCGCAGAAAAACGAAGTGCCCGAAGCCAACGAGCCGCCACCCGACATCAAGCCCGAGCTTGGTCCCGGCGGCCGCATCACCACCCTGAACGTAAACGTCAACTTCGTTCAGATTCCCTTCACCGTGAAGGACAAAGACGGCAAGCTGGTTCCTGCGGTTGACTGGCGCGAGGTTCGCGTCTACGAGAACGGCGTTCGTCAGCAGATGCGTATGTTCACCAGCGATCCGTCGCCGGTGGATGTTGCCTTTGTGATAGACCAGTCGCTTCCCTTCGACGTGATGAAGCGCGTGAACGACGCACTGGGCGCGATGCAGGGAGCCTTCTCGCCCTACGACACGATCGCTGTCTTCACCTACAACAACAGCCCCAGGATCGTGACCGACTACACCGCTGCGCAGAGCACCCGCGCCATCGCCGCCATCGAGCGCTCCAAGTCCACCGGACGCGAAGCCTACCTGGCCTCGCCCATGGGTCCGCTCTCGCAGACGACGAACATCAACGGCCACCAGTTCGACCCGAACACGGCGCCTGTGCGTAACTCAGCGTCCACCTTCCAGGCCCCGCCCAAGGAGTCCCACCCTCTGAACGACGCCATCTTCTACGCCGCGCAGACGCTGGCCAAGCGGCCCGACCACGAGACACGTCGCCGCATCATCTACGTGGTCAGCGACGGCAAGGACTACGGTTCCAAGGCCACCTTCAAAGACAACATTCACTACCTGCAGACCAACAAAATTGCCGTTTACTCCACCGTTGTGGGCGACTCGGCAACGCCGTATGTCGGCTGGCTCGACAAGTTCCACATCCCCTATACCATGCGCGAGAACATCCTGCCGCGCTACGCCAGCCAGACCGGAGGCGAAGCCGTCTCGCAGTGGAGCCGCAAGGGCATTGAGGAGAGCTTTGCCAAGGTGGGCGAAGATGTTCGCCTGCAGTACACCGTGGGCTACTACTCGCATGAACCCGTTACCGACGGAAAGTACCGCACCGTCGAGGTTAGGGTGCTACGGCCCGACCTGGATGTAATCGCCAAGAAAGGCTATTACCCCATGCCGGAAAACGTGATGCGTTCGGGTTCTACAACCGGAGCAAAGCGATAAGCCATATCCAGTGTTGTTCTCGGAAGGCATCCACGAATGCCTTTCTATAGAGAGAACAGCGCAAGCGGCGTTGGCTCACTTACACCCTCGCGGGAGATGCTTAAAAAAACAAAGCAGGCTGTAGAGGAATCTCTACGGCCTGCGAATTTATATCTGTTGCGGCAGTTACACCGCTGCGGGCCTGGGCGTGCGTACGCGCTTGTAGAACGGAGTCGGCACGACCTTTGCCTTAACCAGGTTGCCACGAATCTCCACGGCGACCTCGTTATCCAATTGCGCTTCCGACGGCGGCACAAACGCCAGTGCAATGTTCTTCTTCAAGGTAGGTGAAGGCGAACCGCTCGCCACAACACCCAGCGGTTCACCCGCCAATGAGCGCACCGGGTAGCCATCGCGCGCAATACCGCGATCCACCATCTCCAGCCCGACGAGTTTGCGCTTAGGCTCGCTGTTTGCAAGCGAAAGCAGCTTCTCCTTGCCCACAAAGTCCGCAGCTTTATCCAGCTTGCAATAGCGATTCAGCCCCGCCTCGAACACGTTGATCTCGTCGGAGATTTCATGTCCGTAAAGCGCCATCCCCGACTCAAGACGCAGCGTATTCCGCGCACCCAGACCAGCCGGAACAATGCCGAACTCCGCACCCGCTTCAAACACAGCCTTCCATGCGGCTTCGCTCGTTGCCTCATCGCTGGGCACGTAGATTTCGAACCCGTCTTCGCCGGTGTAGCCCGTGCGCGCAACCAGCACGTTATAAAAACCGGCCACCTTGCCCCACGCAAACCAGTAGTTCTTCATCTGCGACAGGTCAACGCTGGTCAGCTTCTGCAACGTAGCCTCGGCCTTTGGTCCCTGGATGGCAATCTGCGTGTACAGGTCGCTGTAATCGCTGATATGTACATGCGGCATTTTGCCGATCTGCTGGCGCACCCACTGAATGTCCTTCTCACGCGTGCCCGCGTTGATCACGATCAGGTAGTCGTTCTCCGACAGCTTGTGCAGCACCACGTCGTCCACGAATGTGCCTTCGGGCGTCAGCATGGCGGAGTAGTGCGCCTGCCCTATCTGCAGCTTGCTGGCATCGTTCATCAGCAGCTTCTGCAACGCATCCAGCGAGCCCGGCCCACGCAGTTGAATGCAGCCCATGTGCGATACGTCGAACACGCCCACACCGTTGCGGACAGCGTTGTGCTCCGCCACCAGGCCGCTGTACTCCACCGGCATCTCCCAGCCGCCGAAGTCCACCATTTTGGCTTTCAGAGCTTTGTGTGTGTTAAACAGTGCGGTACGGCGAAGCGGTGCGGAAGTTGTGTCAGCCATGAATCCTCTGCGATCAGATTGCGGTCTTAGGATGTATCAACTTAGGCGGACAGCACACCATGCCTGGCACATCCATCTTCGAGCATACCGCGAGCCTGCCCGAACATTCGCATGGCCACCTGCGGTGTGAGCGTCGTATGCTTGGTTCGATGCGATCTGTCTCCCCACTCCTCGTACCCGTGCTTGCCGTAGCCGCCGCATTTGCGCAGACGGCCGACCGCACAGCCACGCCCACGAACCCTGCGACCACCGCACCCGCTGCAGAGCCCGGAACGTATCCCACGCAGAACGGCGAACTGATCGTGGCTCCCGGATTGAAGATCCCCAACGGCAACGTGCCCTGGGCCCTGGATACGGTCAACAACCAGCAGGTGCTGGTGCCCATCCACCACACCTCGTTGAAAACCACCGACTCCCCGGCAGAGCTTGAGGACACCACGCAGCACACGCCTCTGCACTCCGCCACTCCAGCCTTCTTTGTCCACTCCGGCGACCTCACCGAGAACACCGGCGACAGCGGCCACGGTACACCCACCGGCTGGGCCCTGCTGCCTGTCGTCGTCGAAGGCAGCAGCCGCACCGTCGTTCGCCCGGCTTTCGCGGATGTGAACAGCGCCACCGTCTGCGCGCCGCCGGTCATCTGCACCCAGGCTGAATCTCTGCCCGACGGCTGGCTGCGCATCACGCCGAAATCGCCGTTGGAGCCCGGGGAATACGCCCTGCTGCCCGTACAAAGAGCCACTCCGGAAAGCAACAACCCCCTGGCCTACGACTTCACCGTGGACGTGCAGCAGCCTCCGGCAAAAGATACCGTCTCTCCCGGCCAGAATCTCGATACCAACAAAAAGAAGGGCCACCACTCCGTACAATAAAGTGCATGGATCGTGAACGGCTGGGACGAGTTCTGGGACGCGGTGCGCGCATGGCCGCGCGCACTGCCATGGAAGCCGTCGATGCTGCCTCCTCGCCCGCTCCTGCAAAGCGAGCACCGACAGGCCCAGCGCCTGTAAATCCTGCCGCCGCACAGCCAACCGCAGCAGCATTCGCCTCTACCCAAACAGCAACTCCGCAAGTAGAGATAGTGCCACCTGCGCGTTCATCCACCGCACAAAATCCGTCTCAGCCTCGCGCCAACGTCGCCCAGGCTACCGCGGCCGCCAAAGGTGCCGTGGCAGGCCCATTGCGGCGAGCCTCGCGCGCACTCTGGCACGAGTTGACCGGCTCATTCTTCGCCCTGTTCACCCTATCGTTCCTGCTGGCCGCATGGAAGACTCACAACAACGCCTTCAGCCCCATCGCCAGCGAACGTTACCGCCTGTACACATTCTGTCTTCTGACACTTTTATTTGCCTATTTCAGTGCGAGCAGTTTTCTGCGCGCACGGCGGCGATAAGGCATTCTTCGCAAAACACGAGAGATGCCTTCCACTCGCCGATACGTTCTCTGCTGCACTCAATGCAACAAAATGGTCTGGAACCGTGAATGAAACCCGAAATCAAGTGGAAGAGCACCTTGGTATTACTTGGCGGAGTCTGCGCCGCTGCTGCCGGATGGCTGGTCTGGGGACAGAAACGTACCGCAAAGGTCAACGATCTGGCACGCCAGCTTGAAGAAGCCTGGGACAACGACAACGTTTCTTCCTAAGCCCCGTCTGAAAAAAGAACCATGTTTTCCTCACAGGAAAGCATTTGCGGCACACAGCCAGCCCGCGTAAGGTAAAACACATTGCGCATCCACCGTACGTGGCTGCTTTGGCAAGGCAGTAAAGCTGTAAAGAATCAGGGAGGCGAAATGAACGGACGCATTAAAGAACTCATTCAGCAACTGGGTGAGGCCATTCACGAATCCGTCTCCGAGTCCGAGCAGATCTCCGGCGTAGTGCGTGAGATTCGCGAAGAGGGTTTCGACGTCATGCTGATGCTGGAGGCCACCATCGGGCTGAACGAAGTGGCCGACGAAACGCCCGACCCCGACGACCAGGCCGAACCCGGCCAGACCTTCACCCGCAACGACGTTTCCTTCCTCAAATCCCTGCGCATCTCCGTGCCGGACGAGGCGCAGGACACCTCATCCGACAACGACGCATAAACCCCAAAAGCAGAAACAGCATCGTACCGTTTACCGGCCGGGTAAAAGAACGACTTGCGCATTCTCATGCTCTCTCATTACCCTGTCGCTGCAATCTTTAACTCGCCTGGGGATGGTTTATGAAAGACACGCTTGGAGTGCTGCTGGCCGGAGGCGCCGGCGAACGCTTGTTTCCACTCACAAAAGAACGCGCGAAACCAGCCGTTCCATTCGGTGGTCAGTACCGCATTATCGACATCACACTTTCCAACTGCATCAACAGCGGCCTGCGCCGGGTCTACATCATGACCCAGTACAAGGCGCTCAGCCTGAATCGCCACATCCGCGAAGGCTGGGGCACGGTCGTAGCCAACGAACTGGGCGAATTCATCGAGATTCTGCCACCCATGCAGCGCGTCAACAAGAGCTGGTACCAGGGCACCGCCGATGCCGTCTACCAGAACATCTATTCCATCGGCTCCGAAGAGCCGAAGTACGTCATCATCCTCTCCGGCGACCACATCTACAAGATGAACTACGGCCTGATGATGGATCAGCACGTCACGAGCGGAGCGGCCTGCACCATCGCCACGCTACCAGTCGATCCGGGCGAAGTAGCCGGCTTCGGCGTGGTTGAAGTCTCCTCCGCGGGTGAAGTCATCGGCTTCCAGGAGAAGCCCAAGACCACCAACGTGCGCTCGCCCTTCAACCCGGAGAAGGTCGATGCCTCCATGGGCATTTACATCTTCAACACCGACGTTCTGCTACCGGAACTGAAGGCCGACGCGGAAGACCCCGACTCCAAGCACGACTTCGGGCACAACATTCTGCCCAAGCTGCTGGGGCGCTACAAGGTGAATGCATTTAACTTTGTGGACGAAAACCGCCAGGAAGCTCTCTACTGGCGCGATGTGGGTACGCTCGACTCCTACTACGAGGCGAACCTCGACATCGCCTCCATCTCGCCCGTTTTCAATCTCTATGACAAGAGCTGGCCCATGCGGACACGCCCCACGCAGTATCCGCCGGCAAAGTTCGTCTTCGGCGAGATGGGACGTACCGGCATGGCCGTCAACTCGGTGGTATCGCCGGGCTGTGTTATCTCAGGGTCGGCCGTCCGTCAGAGCGTTCTCTCGCAGGATGTACGCGTGAATTCATTCTCCGACATCGATTCCACGGTGATCTTCAACCACGTAAACATCGGTCGGCACTGCCGTATCCGCCGCGCCATCATCGACCGCGACGTACACATCCCCGACGGTACCGTCATCGGCTACGACGCCAATGAAGACCGCAAGAAATACCACGTCACGCCCAGCGGCATCACCGTGGTGACACGCGATACCACGCCGTATGAAAACCCGGTAAGCCCGGAGTTCATGCAGCAGGCACAGGAAAAAATCTAACGAAAAAACAACAAAAAGATGGCTGGCATATGCCAGCCATCTTTTTTATTTGCCTGCAATCATGCGTTTTGTCAGCCCAATCGCGATTCGCTTTTAGCGTAATTCTCGAATAGGTGTACACGTTTCCCACAAGAGAGCTTTCGGAAGGGCAGGTTTTAACCCTGACGAATAAGCCCGCTAAAGGCAAGGGGCTTCAGCCCCTGAGGGAATACTGGGCACACCTTATGGAGAATTACCCTAGCGTTCGCCGAAGCGATACACCACACCGGCTGAAACCGAGACGAACTCGCGCAATTCCGTACCGAAGTGTTCGAACACCAGATCCGGCTGCACACGAATCGCCCAGCGCGCCGAGCGGTTGAAGTCAATGCTGGCACCTGCCATCGCGTTGAACGAGGTGCGGTTGGTGTACAGTCCGGTGGAGTAGAAAAACGTCTCCGGAGAAACGCCGGGGTTGCTGTGGTCAAAATTACCGCTGCTGGCACCGGCCAATCCATGCAGATTCACACCTACATGCTGGTTGCCCAGCCAGTGATACTGCGCGCCGCCCATGTAGGTCATCTGCGAAACGAACGGCAGCGTCTGGATGCGGGGGGTTACTGACTGCGCTAAAGGGAATACCGGCGTGGTGCCGCCCTCCCAGTGAACGTCAGCCGCAGCGCCCCACTTCGGCGTCACCCACCATGTAGCCATCACACCGCCGCCCGCCATGTTATAGCGCTTGGGGATATTCTGACCGGCCTGGCCGTTCGCAAAGTTGATGTTGCCATAGATTTCATATTTCTGGGTGTAAGTCACCGGCGGGGGCGGACGGAATACATCCTGTGCGCGGGCTACACTGGCTGCTGCTAATCCGGAAAGAGCGACAAGGCCTGCCATCGCATACGAGCGCACACGCGCCAGGGACGGCCCGGCCGAACGAAGCCGGGTAGGGAAATTGAACATGGTCCTCCACTGCAAGGCAGCTTCCGTGCGGTTCCGCTGCACTCGTGCCTGCGGGTGGATGCTGCGCTTCTTTTAAAGATATACCGTTCATCGCCCGGACGGAGCCGAAGACATGCGGTTTGTGCGACAATAAGCACGATCATGCGCGGCCACAATCGGACCGCGCCATCGGAGGTTTCTGCCATGCTTAACGACCTGTTCCAGCCCATGCACCTGCTCATTATCGGCCTGATTGTTGTGGTATTTTTCGGGGGCAAGAAGCTGCCGGAGCTTGGCAAAGGTCTGGGCGAAGGTCTGAAGGGCTTCAAGGAAGGCCTGAAGGGCGTCTCCGACGATGTAAAGTCCACATCGGACGAGGTGAAGAACGAAGCCTCCAAAGAACCCACCGCCAAGGTATAGCTCCCTTCTTCCCTGCGGGTGTAAACCTCGCCGCCGTTGCTCGGAATAAGAAGAAATCAAAGCCAGAGGCACAGGAGATAACTTCCCTGTGCCTCTGGTTTTTTGTGTTTTTTTAAACAACAGGCTGAATCCCACCACGGCTTGAAAGCTATAGCAAAGACTGTTCAGAATGGCGCGATATTCTGGAGCACTTCTCAGTCGAGAAGGATTGCAACCCTTTCCTTTATACTGGTTTCCTTTCTCTGCGGCTTTGCATCCTACCGGGAAGAATCGGAGTAAGCGAAAGTGAAAAACGACATTCAGTTCAAGTCTCCTTACCTGGTAAAACCCGGCAGCAGAGTGAAGCTGAAGGCACTCGCCACCAGGGACAGCGGCAAGTACAAGAACGAAGAAGGCACCAAGCAGATTCTTGCGAAACACCGCGACCAACTCGCAAAACTGCAGGAAGTTCTCTATGCCGGAGCTACCAACGGTGTGCTGATTGTTTTACAGGGCATGGATACAGCAGGCAAGGACGGTACGATTCGCCATATCTTTTCAGGCGTGAACCCGCAGGGGTGCAATGTCACTTCATTCAAGGTGCCTACGCCGCTGGAAGCGAAGCACGATTTTCTATGGCGCTGCCACAACGCTGTGCCTCCGCGCGGGATGATCGGCATCTTTAATCGCTCGCATTATGAGGACGTTTTATCGCCATGCGTGCATGGATTAATCGACAAAAAAACGGCGCGCATGCGCATGGAACAGATCAACGATTTTGAGCAATTACAAAGGGAAAATGGCATTCTTGTCCTGAAGTTTTTCCTGCATATTTCGCACGAGGAACAGACGCGCCGACTACAGGAACGAATCAGCATGAAGGACAAGCACTGGAAGCTTTCCGCTTCGGATTTTGCAGAGCGCAGGTTCTGGCAGGAATATGCGGCCTGCTATGAGGATTTACTCGAACGGACCAGTGCAAAACATGCTCCGTGGTTCGTGATTCCTTCGGATCACAAGTGGTACCGCAACATTGCCATCTCGGAGATCCTGATGGACGCGATGCGCCAGCTTCACCTGAAATACCCGCCCGTTACGGTGGATGTTTCGACTTTAAAGTTGTAGCAATTCTGGTGCAGATTTCATAGTATTCATGCATTTTTCGCTTCGATTCAGGGCTGTTTTGCACTTTTCGTCGAGGTAATGACACTTTCCCGCACGGTGCTCTTGCGGGTTGTTGGCCCTGCACAATTTTTAGTGCATTTTCGAGGATGGGCTGATGCAGTGTTCAGGCGTGGGAAGCGGTGCGGGCCTTGGCGGCGAGGCCGATGGATTTGAGGGCCTGCCGGAGGGGTTCGCGCATGGAGGGGCAGACTTCGGCCATGACCTCTTCCAGATCCTTCTGGTGCTGCGCGAAGATTTTTCGGATAACGCGGCGGCCTTCCTTTGTTAAATCGACGGTGCGGACTCGTTTGTCGGAGGTTCCGCTGCAACGCGAGACGTAATCCAGCTTTTCCAGGCGGTCGACGGCGGCGGTCATGGACGGGTTGGCAAGCAGAACCTTTTCGCCGAGTTGCGACATGCTCATGGGGCCTTTGTGGAGGAGTGCTTCGAGGATCATGAAGTCGCTTAGGCCGATGCCCATGGTGGAGACCGTGCTCTCGATGTATGCCTCCATGGAACGATAGGCCTTCATCATGACCAGCCAGAGACTGGTGGCCGAGGTGAAGTCGTTCGCGGCGGTGGTTTCCATTGGATCGGTTGCTTGCATGGTGGCTCTGTCCTTTATGCTAACCCCGTTGTTCCTTTCCGTTTTTGTTCTTGGCTTAGTTGATGGACATTGCTTTATTCCTGATTTGGTGGATACATTCCCTCAGCGGCTGAAGCCGCTTGACTTGGCTGTGCTTTACGGCAGGGCTGAAGCATTTCCCGCTAAGATGTAGGCAGGTCGATACTGATTGCGCCGTTTTCTCTCAAAGAAAACGGCATTCGTGGGTATTTGTCGAAACCACAATATTGCGGAAATGCTTTGAAGCCGTGCCCTCACGATTTTTGCCTCATGGTTGGTCTGTGATCCGCGAAGGAAAGCGGTTCGTGCTGCGCACGAATACCCACCTTAGCTCCGCGAAGGTGGGGCACCCGTTTTTTGTTTGGTGGTGTGACTTGCGTGGAGGATGTGTGGCGGATTAGGTTTTTGGTGATGAAACATTCTCTTTGCCTGTTGCTCTGCGCGATGCTGCTGCCCGGTTCTTTCTCCTCTTTTGCCACTGCCCAGGGGAAGCAGGTTGATCCGGTAACGCTGGTGAATCCGCTGATTGGGACGGGCAAGGGGCCGATTGGATATGGCGGCACGATGCCGTTTGTGACGACTCCGTTTGGCATGACGGACTGGACGGCGCAGACACGACAGAACCGCTTGAGCGTGACCTCATATGAGTACAGCGACAAAACCATTCAGGGTTTTATGGGAACGCATCAACCGGCGATCTGGATGGGCGATTACGGCTATGTGACGCTGATGCCGGAGATTGGCGAATTGAAGACGACGCCGGAGGCTCGCGCGCTGGCGTTTGATCATGCGAGTGAGACGGCGAGACCAGATGTGTACGACGTGGATTTAAAGACTGCCGATGGCAAGACGATTCACGCGGAGATGACGGCGACGGAGCGATGCGCGTATCTGCGATTCATGTTTCCGGCGGGCGTGGAACCACGTGTTTTATTGGAAGCCTCGCGTCCGGGCATTCACGGAAAAGCCAGCTATGACGCGGCGAAAAACGAGATTGCGGGTGAGAATCCGCACCGTGTGGACGAAAACCTGGGGCCGTTTAAACTGCCGAACTTTCGCGGATATTTTGTAGCGCAGTTTCATCAAGTGAGCACTGGCGGCGCCGCTTATGGCGAGGGCACGGAAGATGCGCGAGGTGCTTCGGTAACGTTTGCAAAGACGACAGAGCCGACGGTGATTGAGGTGCGAGTGGGCACCTCGTTTTTGAGCGAGGAGCAGGCGCGGAAGAATCTTGCAAAAGAGATTCCGGCCTGGGATTTTGATGCGACGCGCAGGAAGCTGCATGACGTGTGGGAGAAAAAGCTCTCGGTCCTGAGCATTGACGGCGCAACGGACGACGAACGCACGATGGCGTATACGGCGCTGTATCATGCGTTGCTGTATCCGCGGGTGTTCTCGGAACAGGGGCGGTACTACAGTGCGTTTGACGATGCGGTGCATGAGGGCGAGTCGTACACGGCGTACTCGGTGTGGGATACGTTTCGGGCGGAGCATAGCCTGCTGACGCTGGTGGCTCCGGAACGCATTGACGGCATGATTACAGCGCTTCTACAGAACTACAAAGAAGGCGGATGGATGCCGAAGTGGCCGAATCCGAGCTACACCAACATCATGATCGGCACGCATGCGGACAGCATGGTGGCGGAGGCGCTGCGCAAAGGCTTTCATGGCTTCGATCGGGAGCTGGCG
>Ga0153956_1001574_pt1 | contig 19469 bp, 16 predicted proteins | sample TSFL040MetaG_FD_104704 | JGI IMG/M metagenome (GOLD analysis project Ga0153956, IMG submission 104704) | Attine ant fungus gardens microbial communities from Florida, USA - TSFL040 MetaG | ecosystem: Host-associated > Fungi > Mycelium > Unclassified | place: USA: Florida, Wekiwa Springs...
AAAATTTTCAAGCTCTCGCCATGAACGAGCCGGTACGAGGAGACCATAATAAGAACGACGTAAAGAAACGACCTCTTTTACTGCTCCGTCATCAAGCACTACGTCAAAGCTGCCAGAAACAGCTATGAGAAATTCATCCGTTGCCTTATGAGCGTGCCCTCCACGAGAGGCTCCTCCCGGAACGTCATAGAGATAATAGGCGCGATTGATTGCAAAAGGAACATGGTTACCCCCCTCAATAAAAGTTAAATTCCCTCGAGGATCCATAATTTTTGGCAAGTCAATCAGCTGCCAACCCGCCATCAAATTTCTCCACCTTTTATGGTCGTCATGTTCAGCTTCTTATCTTAGGCCAAAAAATTCACCAAGCCTCCACATCAGAGCACGACATCGATATTTTCCTGTATTATTTATCACGCTTCTGGCTCTCTTGATGCCTCGCCAAGTAATTTCTCGTTGAAATTCAAGGCTCGCCTTGAGAGTTACACACTGTCTATCCGAATCCTCCAAGCGGTTAGAAAGCTCTTGAAACTGTTTTATCCATTGATCTTCCCTTGATTTACCAAATAGCAGAGCATCTCGCACTTCATTCTTAAGTTTATCGATCTCATCGAAAAGCAATTTCTTTTCGCGTTGGCTGTGCTTAGCCATTTCTTCTGAAACGATAACCTTCTCTTCGCTTTCCCAACATGCTTGCCTATCATCTAAATAACTCTGCAACACATCGGGCCGAAACAAAGGTCGAGGAGGAAGCAACTCGCACCGAGATTCCATAGCTGCACGGAGTCGACCTATCGTATGATTAGCTATGTAGAATGCCCTGGACTTCTGCGATAAATCTTTAAGCGTAGATTTATCTTGCACGCGTAAAAATTCGCACAATTCTTCCGGATTTCGCCAAACACACGCCCCGGGATGCACTTCCGATTCAACACTCAGAAGGTTTGAGCGGTAGTTTGAGTGGACAGCAAGTGGTATGCCTGCTGCCATCGCCTCAACGGTAGCCTTACCTCCGCCCAAAGGGAAAGAACCGATGTAAATGTCAACCTCGTAATCAAGAAGCGCGCGAGAAAGACTCGGAACGAAAGGAACATGAATAAATCTATCCAGTCCGATGCCGGATCTCTGCAACGCTCTGTAAAGTTCTTGAAGGAAACACTCAGAAAGCTGACCGATGTGGAGATGGCATCCATTAGTACTCAAAAGAATAGATGGCAGGATATCCTCATATCGATAAGCATAAGGAACCCGCTCCCAAAAGTGAAAAGATTCAAATTTCTCAAACCCACCAGATGTGCAGGTTAGTGTTTTCCCGCCCTTCAAAAAATCGTCTGAAGACCGACACCCAAAATCTTTCGCCGCCAATAACCACAATTCATTTCGCGAAATCCCTCCGGATTCACGGCAATAGTAAAATCCCTTTGCATGAAGATCCACATGCCTCGCACCTTTAAGATGAATGCCAAGCGCCAGAGCATGATTACAATTATGGATATAGACCAAATCTCCTACTATATCCGGATGACAGGCAGCAATTAGTGGAGCATCAAAGTGATGAGGAAGAACGTATGTTCTCCACGGCCTCCAACGCATAAGCTGCGCCTGAAGCCAGCAGAGTCGCTCAAAATTGTCAGAGTAAGGGCAGATATGAATTGAAACATTCGATAGTTCGAATAACGCTTCAATGTCCGCATACTGAGTATTCTCGTTTAAATTAGATATAAGTATTGTATGGTCACCCACTCCCCCACATTCGATTATGTCTAGTAGAAGACGTGTCAACCCTCCGGTTTTAGAGAGCTCTGTAACCAGATAGATCGTATGAGACCTTGACCGGATAAGATTATTTTCTGGTCGAGATTCCTTTAAAGCCAATTCACCTATACAAGCACAAAGTTCATCTAAGTCTGGGCTGGATAGTACACGCCCAACACTACTTTGATGACTAATAATGTCAGAGACGAATTCAGTAATGGCCCATAAAGCCTCACTGAGAGCGCCATCTGAAATCTTCTTTTCTATTTTCTTCCGAAAATCGCGGACACTAACTTCCACGGCCTGGGCGCCTTGCAATTTTTTTCTGCCGTGCCAATTTTTTACGTTCGTTTGAGCGTGATTTCAAAAGCTCCCCATCCCTATCCAATCCCAATTTGCATAATAATTTACCAATTGCTCGCTCAACCCTCCAATGAGTTTTCGTGAATATCTGAGCGTACGATTCACTCGATTCATTTTCTTCGTCAAACCTGCCTTCTTCGTCTAAAAAAGATTGCAGCTGATCGGGAAAATAGACAGGCCTAACCGGGACAGGAGAACGATTGCCTTCAATGACATCCAACACGCAACGTTTTAAAAGTTCAGGTGAATGATTTGCCCTGTAAAAACTTATGGCCTTAAGCGACTGCTGATTCAAATAATACGAAGTGTATTTCTGGAATACTTCGTCTAGCTCACTAAGCTCCCGCCAAACCACAGCCTCTGGATAAACAAGATCGGCTGAAGAAAAAAAAGAACTCCTATAATTGGAGTGAGCAAGGATAGGAATCCCTGCACTCATTACTTCGATAGCAACCAGTCCACCACCAAGCGGAAATGATGTCAAATAAAGATCAATCTTCAGCTTGATTAACGCCTCGGGAATACTCGGAACGTAAGAAATATTAGAAAATCGACTTTTCTCTATTCCTTCATCCATGAGTCGACGGTCGATCTCATTAGACATGCTTGAAGACAGTTGGCCGATATGGACATGCCGTCCACCTGTAGCGGCAAGAATTCGCGGCACAGCCTCGGCATAAGAAATGGAATACGGAATCTTCCGCCTCAAATGCGGAGATTCAAATTTCTCAAATCCACCCGATGTCGCCGTAACGAGCGCACCAGCGCCAAGGAATTCTCGCGTGGAGGGAAGGGATGACGGAACACTGACCATCGGCCAATATTCATTATCTTTCACCCCGCAATTTTCACGGCAATAATAGTAACCCTTCGCATGAAGATCGATATGACAATAATGTGGTATATGTGATCCTAGAGAAAACGAATGATCGCAGTTGTGAATATAAATTATTTGCCCCGCGATGCCCGGCTGCAGTGCAGCAATAGCCACACTATCAAAGTGGTGGATCAGCAAGTAAATTCTTTCAGGCGCGATCCTTTGAAGTTTCTCACGTAACCAGATCACTTTCTTGGCAAGATCATTCTCATGACATATTGAAACGTGCGATTTCTCAAGGAAATCTGGCACATCATCATCCGCACCGTCATGATGAACATTCGTAATCAGAAGGTGTTGCTCCTTCGCAGGATCGGCTTGCATAAGAGAGCTTATCACACGCGAATGACCACCCCTCCTAGAGACAGCCGTTGCCAGGAACACGCATCTTCCTGCGTGTGGTGTCGTATTTTTTACTTCTCCGAAAAATTTTCCGATATCTAAACATAAATGATCCAATTTGGCAGACGAAAATACGCGCGCTATGGACCTCTCTTCCGAGATAATACCGATAACGAAATCAACGACAGACTGCAAAGCAGACGTGAGATTTCCTGCCGCAGCGACCGACAAAACACGTTGACAAAATGCCGATACGTTTGTCTCGAGTTCCAAATTTCCACCGCAATAAAAAACTACTTTGAAGTGCGCCCTTCCGCGTGTTGTTCACGCCAACTGGCTGCATCCCGGACAGGGTTCCAACGGTACCCCAGATAATTGTATAAAAAGGGGTCCGCCGAATATTTAAGGTCGCGAGAGTCGAGCAGGCGCGGAATATCGATCTGCTGCCCCATAAAAGGCAATCCGACCACATTATTTAAAGCTCTTCTAATATATCCGGGGGCAATATTTACACCGCCGCGATGATAGGTCATTCCATCCAAAATGATAACAGATCCTGCGCCTGCTTCGAGCGGCTTAGCATGAGTAGATACATACGAATCCGATGGAAACTCCTCATGCAGGTGTGATCCAGGCAGAATCCATGTTGCCCCTCCTTCAACAAAAAACTTGTCGATGCAAATTAGAAAATTCAGCAACAATGGCTGCGAGCAAACCCAATGCTGATAGGAAAGGTCCCTATGCCACCTCGTTTGAAAGTTGGTCTTTTTCGACCGATTTATGATGCCGTTCTGCTGAAGGAGCACATAATTCTCTCCAAACACTCCCCTCACAACGGATTGAATAGTTTCATTGGTTGATAGATCCAAGAATTGTCGATCATACGCTAGTGGACACCTCACAATATCGGCGTCATTCGCCTTTTCAAGAATCTCTTTTCCAGTCTCTTGAACTTGGAGAGCATACGTTGAATCAATCAAATTCGACACCTGCGCCATAACCTCCGATGTGAACACATCTGGAAGCACAGCATATCCATCCCTACGAAGCTCTTCGAGATAGATCTCTGTTCTTGTAGAAGGTTGATGTTGCTGCCTTACACCGTAAGATAGCACTCCATTTATAGTCATGTCACTTCCCGCTCAATTTCGAAGCTACACGTATCGATCTCATAGAACTCATGCGCTATACTACCCCCGCCGAACTCCATTTTGAATTGAAAAAGGCCCTCGTTTAACATACGCCCATTATCTTCTGTAGAAATACCAAAGTTAAAATAGCGATGGTGCCGTTCAACAGCCTCGTTGATTGCTCGCTCAAAAATCAAATCCAACGCATTTAATTTCTGACCTAATGCGCTAGAAGCAATGTATTGTGAATGTGTAGTATTTTGAGTGACAAATAAAACGACACCCGCAACGACCTCACCCTCGTAATGCGCTGTTAGAAAACGAACATTTTCTGGGAACAATTCCTCGAGCAGAATGATCTCATGCAGCGCATGAACTGGCATTGCTCCATATTTCTGTTTGAGATTTTCTTCTAAGACCGGCCAAAACCTGTCGGCACAAGATGGCGAGTCTTGTACTTGCAAGCCGGAAGATCGAGCTTTTTTCAAGCTCCGCTTACGCCGAGTAGAAACAGATTGTCGATTAGATAAATCTATAGCAACCGACAAGTCGCAACGATACAGGCGGGCTTTGAGGCGAAATAAAGCGTAAATGTCATCATCACAGGGACTGCGGTGATAAATGCGGGGGACCGCTTTATAATGAAGCCGATCAAAGCCACGTCGTCCCCAAAGCTCAAGGGATTTTCGCAGCGCAGAGATCATCAATTCACCGCTTAAGGAGCCATCGTGAACAAGCCCTCCATAGGTAATTCCAGGATGGCTAATTACTGTACTGGCCGATCTTGAATCTTCCGCTGCCGGAAGAACGCCCAACAACCCCGAACTATTTCTGATGCAGATAGATGTATCGATAAAACGAGATCCATGGTAATTTAGAAATCGTCGAGTGTGCAAAAAGGTTCCATACGTAGACCTTCCGACTAGCTCGTCCCACTCCTCTTCATCTTGAGGACCAAAAAAATCAACCTTCAGATCCATCAAGCTTCCTCTATCGCGACAGAAAGCCCATATTCGCCGTAATTATTTCCATTATAAAACATATACCGTTGCCCGCCTACTGAAACGATCGCTGGATAACACTGGGTATCAGAATCCCACCCACGACCTGACGGAACGAATTGCAATTCACTGTCTCGACGAATCCAATCAAGCCCATTATCCGATGTGGCGTAACCCATAATATATCCGCGGGCCAGACTCCTAATTGAGTAAAACATTTCAAAGCTACCGGATTGATCCCTTATGATCGATGGCCGACTAAAACCATGTTCTGTGGCAGGATTAATTGTAAGGCTGGGAGATCCTGCGGAAGCCCATTCAATGCCCCCACGAGACTCGGAATAATGCATATTGTAAACAGGCACGCATTTTCCATTCAGTTCGCGCCAAGAACTACCCGCGATATACCAATTCTTGAATGTTTCCATTCCCTCTTCAAAGAGAACGCAATTGCCGCAGCGAAAATATAATTCACTATCGCTCCGATCCATTATTGGAGCCTGAGAGATTTTCGAAAAACTCCTTCCTCCGTCGTCACTCCTCGCAAGACCGGTGAGAATGCGATACGGGATACCGTGACACAGCTCGAAACCATTATAGTACAGCAATATCGTTTTATTCGACAAGCTAACAACTGAAACTGGGACGACACCGTGGTCATCGAATGCACCAGGATCCCCGATGTCAAGAACAGGCCTCTCGCTAGAATAGAGGACGCGTAAGGGGTTGGAGGCAGATACATCTATGAAACCGATACGCCCTATATTCTGAGCATCACGGCAATACAAATATACTCGCACCACGTCCTGATTTATAATTAGAGGCGTTGCAAGTGTCGCATGGCTTTGCTGCCAATAATATTTTGGATTTGGAGCCCAAACCAAACCGAGACTTCTCCACCTCATCGCTCCCCCGCTGATGCTTATTTAACTTTAAAAAACCTCCGCGCTCCAATTTTCGAGATATCAGGTTCAGGTGCTCGAACTATAGAGTCACTTGAGATATTTTTCGCAATCGACGCCCCCGGACCGATCCAACAGTCCTCTTGTATTTCGATATTGTTTCCTATTGCGCTGTTTACACCCAAAAAGCAGTTATCGCCGATCGTACAAAATCCTGAGATTACCACATGGGATGAAATGAAAACGTTATCAGATATCTTTGAATGATGCCCAATATGATTTCCACTCCACAAGACAACATTATCGCCTATAACCACAAAAGGCTGTATCGTATTATCCTCGAATATAAAAACATGCTCGCCCATTTGAACATTACGCCAGATAAAACACTTCGAACTTATATAACTCGCGAGCTTATATCCCGAGGATTTGGCTGATTTTGCAAGTCTGGTCCGCAGACGATTTAATTGAGAGTAGACAATCGCCACATAAATATCGTGCTCTGATGACGGATGAGTACTCGTGAGGGTTTCAAATGGGACGACCGGAATATTATTTATTGAATTTCGCTTTAAATATTGCGCTTCAACTGCAAAGGCGACAGGGCAATAGTCGCTATCAGCATCAAAATACTCAAATGCTATTTCGGCAAACGCGCTATCTCCAACGATTACGAGTTTTCTTTTTTGCTTCATTGGTTCTCACCGTTCAAATTGTAGAAACTGAATCTCTGATTTGAGAACATCGCAGACATAATCGACCGCACCATCGGTCATATGCGGGCCGATGGGTAGGCTGAAGACTTCGTTCGCAAGCATTGATGCGATGGGGAAGCTATGGGCTTCCCACTGCCCATGGTAGGCTGCCTGCAAGTGGGGAGGAACCGGATAGTGGATCAGAGTCTCAACGCCTTTATCTAGCAACGCGGCGCGAAGCTGGTCCCGTTTTCTATGGCGAACAACGAAAAGATGCCAAGCGGGACTACAGCTATCCAGGACCTGTGGCAAAATAAGCTCTGCCTCGTCCTTCAGCAGATGCAGGTAAGTTTCTGCCTGAACAGCACGCCTGCTGTTCCACTCATCCAACTTAGAAAGCTTAACTCGCAGTACAGCGGCCTGAATTGGATCTAGGCGGCTATTAAACCCGCACACTTCGTTGACATATCGTATTTTTGATCCGTAATTGCGAAGTATGCGGATCCTCTCGGCGAGTTTAGCATCATCAGTTGTGACCGCACCGGCATCACCCATCGCTCCAAGATTTTTGCTTGGATAGTAACTCCAAGCGACGACATTCCCATGAGCGCCTATACGTTTTTTCCGATAAGTAGCGCCATGAGCTTGGGCGGCATCTTCAATAACATATATACCATGATGCTTAGCGATCCTTAATATGGGAGCCAGATCGGCTGGTTGACCGTAGAGATGTAAAGCAAGAATAGCTTTGGTCCTAGACGTAATGACTGCCTCAATACGACTTGCATCAATATTATAAGTGACCTGATCCGGCTCGACAGGTATGGGGCGCGCTCCAGCATGTGTAATGCTAAGCCAGGTAGCAATGTATGCATTGGATGGCACAATAATTTCATCACCGGGGCCAATATCTAACGCTCGAATGGAGAGGTGTAGGGCATCCAGCCCACTCGCTACACCGACTGCATGGGAGGCTCCGCAATAATTTGCAAATTCCGTCTCAAACGCCTCGACCTCTGATCCAAAAATATAGGTACCAGACTTAGCCACCCTTTCGAGCGCATCACCGATTTGATTCTCGAGCTCATCATAGGCAGAGCGAATATTAAGAAATGGAACTTTCACTTCATCCATCACCTTCGCGAAACTAAGATTTTTGACTTAATGTCAAAACGCCCCAGCGGCGAATTTCGAACTGCAGCCATCAACGCTTCCTTTCAAAAAGAAATATTGAATCTACAATATTTTAAACAAAAATCTGCTATTGTACAAATAAGCTACTCCATTTCGATGGGACAAATACAAGCTGCGGAAGCCTACCCTAACAAATCGAACCACTGTCGAAAAAACAAGCACCCTGCACGCTCATGGAAGCCATATCCATGACAGAAACATTTTCGGATGAGCAGTTAGCTTCCACCTTGAGACATGCTGAAGACGGGCATTAAACAGCCCTCGCAAGATGCTCTCACATCCTCGAAATTGTCCAAACCTGGATCACCATCAGATGATGGCGCCCCACCTAGCATCCGAGGCAAAACTCGGTGCCCCCTCCATCAAAGGAGGCGAACCATTCCCAAAAAGCAATGAGCGAGTCCGCACCACAAGTGAAGAAAATAACCCGTCTATCTCAAGGCCTAACGATTAAAACGTCTTCCCGTCTATTAGCCATTGGCAATTCAACAGACTGAGGAACAATGTACGCGTCAAATCCTTGAGAACGCGACCGCTGGATGATCGACATCATCACCGCATCATCGATCTGATCAAAGTCAATTTCGTTGAACGATATTTTTGGAAGGTCATTTGTTTTCATAAAAGATCGATGGAATCGAACTCCAGCCTCACTAGAAAAGAAACGACGCCGCTTCGAAATATTTGGAATATCTCCAATTAACATCTGCCCGCCTGGAGCGAGCAGTGACAATGACATATCTAGAAAACGATAGAATCCAGCCTCCATAAAAATATAGTGCAACACACTGTAACAGATTAATACGTCAATTTTTCCCGTGTAATTTTCAAACAGCAAAGGGCAGTCCGGATATCGCGCAGGTATTTTTTTTGCGAAATCAAAGTCCGGCAACAATTGAAGCATTTCTGCACTATCAACCCATAAAAGCTCATGGCTGTTCTGAGCACAAAGATCAGCAATGAAATTTGGTAACTCACTGCAGCCAGGACCAACATCAAGAACGCTTTTGTTAGAATGATTGAGATTGCTCAACTTAAGAAGAATATCCGCGAATATGCGATCCTCTTTGCCTTCGCGATATGAGTTAGGGAAGCCAATCCGCTCATAACATGACAGAACTGGGTCGACAGCCATGCGCTTAAAGTCTTCAAATCCAATAAATTCATTTCCTGATTGTTTCTTTTTGGACATGAACCGTCACCTCACCCGCATCCTGCTATAGTAGAAAACCACATATATCTTTTACGGTAAATACATAGGCGTCATATCTCTGACGTTAAACCACTTGCTAGCTTCATCAGACCTACACGAGCCGCTATTGAAATCTTAAACAATCCAACCCTATTTGGATCGATCTTCGATTTAGTAGACTTTCTCCACATGACCACGAATCATCCAATGTGGTGATCTATAAATTCTCCAGAAACTACCGGCCACGAGTGAAGACACCACCGCCACGTGGCATGACAACGACAAGAACATTGAGCTGGACGTCTAGTAGTTAGCGCATCTTTGGCGGAGGACGGATTCTGATGATCCGCACCTCTAGCTCGGCGGAAATACGGGTTGATATGCTTGAAATCATGACGGAGAAAAACTGAACATCCCGCCTCAAAAGACGATCAGAATTGACAATCGAGATTACTTCTCGCTAACAGCCGTCAACGCTTAAGCCCCAACAGGCACCCTTCAGTCACGACAGAGCACAAAAGCTGCTTTATTGAGATTTTGACCTCAGAGCAGCTGCGGCCTGCGATGGTTTTTCAGTAGCTAGTAGTTCAACCATAAAGGCTGAACCACACCATTTCCCCTATTACGTCCTCTAATAGGTTCAACACGCGTTCAGGCTGATTAAAGAGATCATTGTTAGAAAAATAGTGATCCGGCCCAACCTTAAAGAATCGCACGTAACCAATCTTTTCAAAAAATTCGAGTAGATGATCCTGCTCATTATAAATTTCGATCTGGACAATGCATTTGTTATTCAGAAGGATATTCCTACAGCCTCCCAATACATTGTATTCATGCCCCTCCACATCGATTTTAAGCGCGATCGATTTGTTGGCATAAGAGAAAATGCTATCCAATGCCGATGATGGAACTTGCCTCGTTTCATTGTAGATGTTTGTAGAGTGAATAGACGTATCGACCACTCCATTGTTTCCTGCCATGGCTTTCGCCACGCCGAAACTCACGAAGCCATCGTGATCCGAGGCGGCAATGAAGTGACTGGTTACCTTCTCTTCTAATCGGTTCAAACGAATGTTGTGATTGAGCTCAGCAAAAGCGGCTTCCTCAATCTCAAACGCGTGAATGCTTTCCACCACCGCTGCGCGAGTTGATAAAATACTGTAGGCGCCAATATTAGCTCCAATATCCAAGACAATTGCACATTCGGCGGTACTAGCCAGCTTTACAAACAGGAATGGCTGAAATGGCTCATATCTACATGTCAGCTCGTTACGGCCAGCAGATAGCTTAGACCACGAAAAACGCTTGAACAGCGCCCTCAGTGCACAACCATCACCGGTTTTTACGTTCAATGCGCGCTCGACCTTCGAGCCGCTCTTTCCGAATCGACCGAGACGAAATCGCGAGAGAAAGGATCTAAATTTTCGTAACGACATAAGGCAATACTCTATTTCATTAGGCAATTTGTTCCACGGATAATGATGTGGTACAACTATTTTGCATCCTCCTAAAACCAATCTCAAACACCATTCTCACCTAGCGCAGCACAAAAAACTACCGCGCTTGAATAATTTTCTCGGCCAACCACTGTAGAGGATAGACTTAGCAACGACCGGGAACGTCTACGGTCTCGAAAAAGCACACAATCCGTTTGCGATAGATTCAAAAGGCTTCGCGTCGACCTGGCTATGATGCCATGTTTCCAAAGAAAATGCTCGCCAAGCAGCCTATTAAGGCCATTTATTCCGCTAAATTCGGCCGCGCAAGTACTGCTACAACAAAGCAGCGGCATCTCTAGGACGCTGCAACGGTTGCGCCGTGCTATCATCCGTGGAACAAATCGCTTGAAGAAATAGAGCCTTACCATATGTCATTACGAAAACTCAGATCTTTTCTCTCGCGGTTCCGCGCAGGCAAAAGCTCCTGCAACTTCGATCCCGATTGGTATCTCGCCTCCTATCCTGATGCCGCAAAAGCGGGCATCGACCCAATCGATCACTATATAACGCTAGGGAAAAGAGCCGGCCATTATCCAACGCCGACTGCGGCGGAAAAAGCTAAACTCAGTATTTTAGCGAGATCATATCACCTCGACAAACCTGCTCCGATGTCCGCGCTTGATGATAAACTACAGACTCATTCCGATACAAAGCCACCCGCTAACCTCAATAGCGCCGAGTATTGGGAAAATCGCTACCGCGGCGGCGGAAATTCGGGCGCCGGGTCTTATGGTCGCTTGGCCGAGTTTAAAGCCGGCATCGTCAACTCGTTCGTGCAAGAAAATAACATCTCTTCTGTTATTGAATTCGGCTGCGGCGACGGCGCTCAACTCGCATTATCGAATTACTCGAGCTACCTTGGATTTGACGTCGTAGATGAATGCATTGAGATGTGCAGATCAAAATTTGCCGACGATTCAACGAAGGCATTCAGTAATACTTCTGCGTGGAACTACGAAACTGCGGATTTAACGCTATCTCTTGATGTCATTTATCATCTCATCGAGGACAATGTATTTCACGACTATATGCGGAGGCTATTTGCTTCAGCGAACCGATATGTCATCATCTATTCGTCCAACTCCGACGATCGATATCCAGCATCTCACATTCTGCACCGCCGGTTTACCGACTGGATCAATATTTATCACGCCGATTTCAACTTAATACGGTTCATTCCGAACGCATACCCGCTCATCGATAACGACAAACTTCAGTCATTTGCTGATTTCTTCATTTTCGAAAAGCAGCCACCTCGTCAACACACTCTACCGGGACATCTTGTCGTATCACTTACCAGCTATACTAAACGTTTTCCGACGCTGGAATTAACTTTACGGCGCATTCTTCACCAGAACGTTCGGCCTGACGAAACCGTTCTTTGGCTTACAGAAGGCGATAGGAATGAACTTCCGGAAGGCGTCCTTTTTCTGCAGAAACTCGGGCTTACAATTCGCACAACAAAAGATATTGGCTCGTACAAGAAAATCATTCCGGCATTGGAAAATTATCCCGACAGTTTTATCCTCACATTCGATGACGACATAGCCTACCCCTTGAGTGCCATCGAGTCGCTCGTTTCCTATTATCAATCTCCTAAAGAAATTCTATGCCGTCGCGCCCATAAAATTACTTACAATGAAAATAATTCTCCTCGCTTGTATAATAAGTGGAGATTTGATGTTTCTGATTCAGACCAAGATTTATTCGCCACAGGATGCCTAGGCATTCTCTATCCACCGCATTCATTAGCCACAGAAGTTTTGAACGAAACTGCATTTATGTCGCTTGCACCTTTCGCTGACGATATATGGCTATTTTGGATGGAACGAATTGCCGGAAGCACAGTTCGCAAAGTGGGGCCCCGTTATGACCAAGAGATGTGGCCCGGGTGCCATGAACAAGGTTTGTGGGCAAATTACAACGAGAATGGAGGAAACGATCTGGTCATCAAGGCTCTCACTGAACGCTACGGTTCAGTGTTTTGACACATCAGCCTCACCGGATTGAGACTTCCCAGATAACGTGTATGAGCCTATCAGAAACTCAAATAACGACACGATGCGCCTATGCAGCACATCACACCGCGCGTTTCATAACTAGAGAATTCTTCTATCAACCAAACCCGCGATGACCTGTTTGGCCAAAGCTTCGGCGCTGGTTTTGCCGGTCATCAAATGCATATCCGCCTGTTCCGGGGGTTCATAAGGTTGGTCGATACCAGTGAAATTCTTGATCTCGCCTGCTAGTGCCCGGCGGTAAAGCCCCTTTGGGTCGCGCGAGATGCACTGTTCAAGCGGGGTGTCCACAAATACTTCGAAGAACTCACCCTCGGCAATCATCTCTCGCACCATGTTCCGCTCGGCGCGGAACGGCGAGATGAACGAGCAGAGCACAACGAGCCCTGCTTCACTCATGAGCTTAGCAACCTCCCCGATGCGGCGGATGTTCTCAACACGATCGGCCTCCGTGAAACCAAGATCCCTGTTGAGCCCGTGACGAACATTGTCGCCGTCGAGCATCAAAGTATGTACGCCACGAGCGTGCAACCCTGACTCGACCAGATTGGCGATAGTCGATTTACCTGCACCTGACAGGCCTGTGAACCACAGCACCGCTGGGCGATGGTTCATGAGTTGTGAGCGCTCCGCTTTACTGACAGTAATCGCCTGATAATGAATGTTAGTGGCACGACGCAGTCCGAAATCGACCATGCCCGCCGCAACCGTCTCGTTCGAAACGCGGTCGATCAGAATAAAGGCACCCGTCGCACGATTGTCATTATAAGGATCGAAGGCGATCGGTCGCCCACTAGAGATATTGCAAACACCAACCTCGTTAAGCGACAGTGTCTTGGCTGCGAGCTTAGTAAGATTGTCGGTGTCAATGCGGTGCTTGAGCTCAGTGACGATTGCGGTGAGCGTCGCATGATTAATCTTCATCAGATAGGAACGGCCTGGCAGCAGTGGTGCTTGCGACATCCACACCAGATGTGCCGCGAACTGGTCAGCAACTTGCGGCCGTGCCCGCGAGGAGGCCAACACGTCACCACGCGCGATATCGATCTCGTCGGTGAGCGTCAACGTCACCGCATCGCCAGCCTCCGCCATGTCCACTTCGTCTGCAGGCGCAAGGATCGACTTCACCTGGCTCATCTGCCCCGACGGGAGCACCGCGATCTCGTCACCGGGGCGCACGATACCGCTGGCGATGGTGCCCGCGAAACCGCGGAAGTCGAGGTTTGGCCGGTTGACCCATTGAACCGGCATGCGAAACGGATGGTCGCCACGATCATCCTCAACATCGACCGACTCCAGATAAGCGAGCAGATCCGGGCCGTCATACCATGGCATACGCTCGCTTCTGACTGAGACGTTATCACCGAAACGCGCCGACAACGGAATCGGCTTCACTTCCTTAAAGCCGAGCGGAGCAGCGAAAGCTGCAAAAGCAGCAGTAATGGTCTCGAATACATCCTGCGAATAACCGACGAGATCGATCTTATTTATCGCCAGTACCGCATAGCGAATACCGAGCAGGCTCGCGATAATCGCATGACGCCGTGTTTGCGCCAAAAGTCCCTTCCTTGCGTCGACCAGCAGTACAGCTAGCTCGCAGTTAGAAGCACCAGTCGCCATGTTTCGCGTATATTGTTCGTGGCCCGGAGTGTCGGCAACGATGAAGGTCCGCCGTGGTGTCGCAAAATAGCGATAGGCTACATCGATGGTGATACCCTGTTCACGCTCAGACTCGAGACCGTCGAGTAGCAACGCAAAGTCGATATCGCCATCGGTGGTGCCGTGCTTGCGTGAGTCGCGGGTCAACGCTGCGAGATGATCGTCGAAGATTAGGTTCTGCTCGTAGAGCAGACGGCCGATCAACGTCGACTTACCGTCATCGACAGATCCGCAAGTCAAGAAACGCAGTGCTGACCGCGCATCTATCGAGAACACTAGCTTCCGGCTATCACGCATTTCAAACGCCGGCATCAGAAATAACCCTCGCGCTTCTTCCTCTCCATCGATCCCGACTCATCGTGATCAATCAGCCGACCTTGCCGCTCCGAACTCGACGACGATCGCATCTCGTCAATGATGGCGTCGAGCGTATCGGCACACGACAGGACCGCTCCGGTCAGCGGATAGCAACCAAGCGTGCGGAAGCGCACACTGACCATACGCGGCATCTCGTCGGACCGCAGCGGCAGCCGATCGTCGTCGACCATGATCAGCGCGCCATCGCGCTCGACCACCGGGCGCGGCTTGGCGAAATAAAGCGGGACCACCGGGATGTTCTCGACGCGGATGTAGTCCCAAACATCAAGCTCCGTCCAGTTTGACAGCGGAAAGACCCGAAGTGATTCACCGGGACGCATCCGTGCATTGAATAATCGCCATAGTTCCGGCTGCTGGTTACGCGGGTCCCAGCCGTGAGACGCGGTCCGATGCGAAAAAATCCGCTCCTTGGCACGGCTCTTTTCCTCATCGCGACGTGCGCCGCCGAAGGCGAGATCGAACTTATAGTGATCCAACGCTTGGCGCAGCCCTTCCGTCTTCATCACCTGCGTATGCACTGAGGAGCCGGACGCGATCGGCGAGATACCCTGCCTCAATCCTTCTTCGTTAACATGGACCAAAAGCTCCATGCCGACACGTTTTGCCATCATGTCGCGGAAAGTGATCATCTCGCGGAATTTCCACGTGGTATCAACGTGCAGAAGTGGAAACGGCGGCTTACCCGGCGCGAAAGCTCTCTCAGCCAGATGCAGCATCACCCCGGAATCCTTACCGATCGAATACAGCATCACCGGATTGCGCGATTCCGCGACCGCCTCCCGCAGAATTTCAATCGCCTCCGCCTCAAGCCGACGAAGCCGAATATTCCGCGATCGCCAACCCGGGCCTGAATCCATGCCTGACCGCACTGCCCGCGGCGGCATCGCAACATCCCCAGAATCTTGAACGAAATCCATCGGCAACCTATTTTCCTGGACGATCCGTACGGAGGATTCCACGCGAAACGCTCCATCTTCATACCGTTCCCGCACAACGGCACAATGATGTAAATTGTTGATTTGGACCGCCTTCTTCGCATGAACCGGCCATCGGCGACCATCATCGCCATATCCTCCTATTAAGCATAACCATGCTGGCGTAACAACCATCGCAGCAACTGAAACGAGTTCAGCGGGCTGGACTGATGAGACGGGTTTTGGCGGTAGTGGCGCGCTCGATCGAGCGATTTTGGCAAGATAACACTGTCGATCGCCAGCCCTTCGAGGGTTGACCAAATCTAAACCTTATTAAAGCGACGACGAGTGCTCAGAGTGTATTCCCAAGCCCTATGATTGTCTGCTTATCTTCTGGATCATGTTGTAGTCGTCATAAAACAAACCAGAAAGTCTTTCTCGATTGTCTTGTGTCACGAGTGACGCTCCTGAAGGAATCGACCCGTCTTTGAGATAGCGGGATCGAAGTTCAGCTGATGACACGCCATTTGCCTGCTCATCAAATCGTTTCACGGATGTAGCGTTGATCTTCTGGCCGAAGAAACGATCAGAAATATCCCGTCCAAAAATCTCATAGAAACGGGAATGCATCTCCTCCATTCTTACAGCATGAGTGTATTGGATAGGCATGAGGTGAGATGACTGAAGATGACAATGCGGATCTATATCCGATTGCCTTGTGTTCACAACATAACTCACAAAATCGTCGAATGAGGCCGAGTCAGGATTTTGTCCTGTTATCTTGAAGTAATTGGAGAATATATCAGCGTAGCCAGATCGCTCTGACCTTTGAATAAATTTATCATTGAACGTAGCGACAACTCTCTCGATTGGGTCACGGTAGATAAAAAATCGATATGCAAACCTATTTGCGATACGGCGACTCCCCGAAAAACAGAATTTCGAGAATGGGAATGCTTTCGATTCATCCAACTGATCTTCACCTATGGAGTGAAGCATTACGCGCTTCATAGCGGAGCATCCGCATTTACGGATATAGCAATACAGAAAACGTGCACCGTCAATCTCAAACCGAAGATGCATTCGACCCCGATTCCGGGACCAAAATTTTCTGCCATCATATTCCGTCGCCACTAAGCCAACTCCTGTAATTCCGAGCTCTGTCGGATAGAATCAATTGCCTAAGATCCAGACATGCTTTGAAGATATCGAAATCTGCCTTGTACCACGACATGAGATTACTGCGCGCTCTATCGGAAATTTGAGTATCAAAACCTTCCGGTGTTATGTGAGACACTACCGGATCTGATGGCAATAACACTTCCTCCGGCAGATCAAGAATTTTCTTGAGAGTCAGGAAATCATGATCCAGGCACGATTGCTCTCCGACAAAAATTATCTGATGTCTCATTTTCATGATCATCTCGGGAGAAATCAAATAATGAGCAAGGCTATTTGCCACCCGTCTGATATTTTTCATGGCAAACTCCGCGCCTTCTGACCCGAGTGCCTCAGCCAAATCATTAGGTTTGTCAAACATTGAGAACGCTATACGTTCATTCTCAGTCCAAGCATTGTTAAACCGCGGAAAACCGCGGCGCTTTCTAGAGTTAAATCCCGATATAAATTTCTCGATTGGATCTCTTACGAAGAAAAACACCTCTTCATCAGACTGTTCATAAAAATCAGCAAGCGTTTTGCTGTGATTGTGAAATATTACTTTATTCGTGCCTGACCGCTCCAATGCGTGTCGAATAGCGGTGCCACCAGTCTTATCGATATGAATGAAATTAACTTGTGACGAAAAATTCTTCCGCGCCAATGAAACCATCTTTCTAAATGGCATTAAATCCCCCTCTGCAGTTTGATATCGAGCCCGCCGGACACCTCCGTTAATCGGCGGCAACGCATCTCATCTGCGATAGCTAGCACATCGACCCTTCTTTGTCTCTCTTCTATCCTGTCTAGACGGCAACCGATGGAGAGTTGGAATCCATCTTCACCAAAGAGACCAGCAACTATCAAGTGCGGACAAAAGATACGCCTCAGACATTTCCTACCAGCACAAGTTTCCGGTGACAATCGATCGACGCTTAGCTTGGACGAGAATGAATAAACCTGGAGCACCACCTCACGACATGGAAGATAGAATTGAGCAGAACCGCAACTGCTCTGCCACAGCTTTGCACATCACTCCGAAGCACGACGCTTGCGTCACATCATCGATCACCACAAAAACCATCCGGCTACCGTTTCTCGCCACAGAACAGCAGTTATCTCAATTTTGATTCCAGGCTCTAGATCATCATTCCGAATGACGAGAAGCAATTCCGAATTCAAGATCAACGCTAGGCCCATGAACCTGCGAGGCGTCAGCGGTTATCTATCCCATAATCTCTCTGACTAAAAACTTACGCAGCAATCGAGGAAGATACGTTCAAAGACGACGCAGAGCTTCGCGGCAAGACGCTCGCCGCAACTGTAGCGCGAAATATCAGGATATTTAGACTGCAGCCAAACAAGCTGCAGGCGGCTTCGATTTCTGGGAACGGGTAACTCGGAAAAATCTCAATGAACGCATAAGCGGATCATAGGTATCGTAATTACGGAATGTCCCTTTGATCGCAAGGAGGAGCCCGCAGCCATTTCGGCGCCCTAGCAGGAACACAATCCTGCACACCCTTCGGCCAACAACAGAACAGGAAGCCCCAAGCGGCGGCACGCCTTGCCCCGCATCATTCGGCATTCATGCGGAGCAAGCAGCCATCGATACCGATTTGAGTATTTTGAGCATTTAATTGAGCAATTATCGTCTCGAAAAGATCGATGACTGGGCGTACCAAAACCTCATCAACAACCCGCTGATGAGGACACGCCATGATCAACCCCGTAATCGAAAACATCCTGAGCCGCAGCGCCGCGAAGTATTACGACACCACCGCCGCGCTGAGCGACGAGCAAATCCGCGATCTCGTGCGGATCGGCACGTCAGCACCGACCTCGTTCCACTTGCAGAACTGGCGCTTTATCGCCGTCCGCTCGCCTGAGGCGAAAGCACGGCTCCGCCCGATCGCCTGGAACCAGCCGGCGATCACCGAAGCCGCGGTGACCTTCATCATTGTCGGCCAACTCGCCGACGCCAGCACCGTGCCGCAGCGCCTCGCCCCGGTCGTCGAAGCAGGCATCATGCCCGCGCACCTGATCCCCGAGTGGGAAACCCCCGCGCGCGGCCTTTACGACGGCAACGCCCAGCTCCAGCGCGATGAAGCGATCCGCACCGCCACCTTCGGCGCGGCCGCGATCATCTACGCCGCCCGCTCGCTTGGTTGGGGTTCGACTCCAATGATCGGTTTCGATTTCGACGCGGTGTCTCGCGAGTTCGGCCTCGCCGACAACGAGGTGCCCGCGATGCTCCTGTCCGTCGGGCCGGAGCGCCGGGGAAACTGGCCGCAGAAGCCGCGCCTGCCGGTGCTCGACGTCCTGCACTTCGCATAACCGTCGCCCAAGCCCTCCCTTCCGAGGAGATGACCATGCCCCGTATTGCCGCTCT
>Ga0153956_1001575_pt1 | contig 19466 bp, 14 predicted proteins | sample TSFL040MetaG_FD_104704 | JGI IMG/M metagenome (GOLD analysis project Ga0153956, IMG submission 104704) | Attine ant fungus gardens microbial communities from Florida, USA - TSFL040 MetaG | ecosystem: Host-associated > Fungi > Mycelium > Unclassified | place: USA: Florida, Wekiwa Springs...
ACCGACGCCAAGGTCGATCCCGGCGTGAAGATCGTCGGCACCTTCCCGGCGGATTCGCATCCCGCGATCATCTATCCGGTCGTCGCCACCGCCACCGCAAAGGACGGCACCACGGACTATCTGTCCTTCCTGGAAGGCTCCGCGGCGAAGACGATCTTCGAGAAGTACGGCTTCAGCGTGCTCACCAAGCCGAAGTCGTAAGCGATATCGCCACGCACGTGTTCGATATCACGCCCGAAGAATGGACGGCGATCGAGCTTTCGCTTCGTGTCGCCGTCGTCGCCACGCTGGTCTCCACGCCACTCGGCATTGCCGTGGCGTGGTTGCTGGCGCGGCGCGATTTCTGGGGCAAGGCGCTGCTCGACGCGGTGATCCATCTGCCGCTGGTGCTGCCTCCCGTCGTCACCGGTTATCTGCTGCTGCTGAGCTTCGGGCGGAAAGGGTTGATCGGCGGCTTTCTCGACCACTATCTCGGCATCGTGTTCTCGTTCCGCTGGACCGGCGCCGCACTCGCCTGCGGCGTGATGTCGTTTCCCCTGCTGGTGCGGCCGATGCGGCTGTCGATCGAGGCGATCGACCGCAGGCTTGAACAAGCCGCGGGCACGCTCGGCGCGGCACCCTGGCAAGTGTTCCTCACCGTGACGCTGCCGCTCGCGCTGCCCGGCATTCTCGCCGGCATGATCATGGGGTTCGCCAAGGCGCTCGGCGAGTTCGGCGCGACCATCACTTTCGTCTCCAACATCCCCGGCGAAACGCAAACCATTTCATCGGCGATCTACTCGCTGATCCAGACGCCGGACGGCGACCTGCCCGCACTGCGGCTGGTCATCATTTCAGCGATCCTTGCGATTGCAGCGCTGGTCGCGTCGGAATTCTTCGCGCGCCGGGCGCTGCACCGCGTTCATGGACTGTGACATGCTGAGCGTCGACGTCACCAAACAACTCGGCGAGTTCAAGCTGGAGGCTACGTTCGAGAACGACAGCCGGGTGACCGGCCTGTTCGGCGCATCCGGCGCGGGCAAAAGCTCGATCATCAACATGATCGCGGGCCTCTCAAAGCCCGACCGTGGCACCATCGTCATCGGCGGCGAGGCCATGGACGATACGACGAAAAAACTGCACGTGCCGCCGCACCTTCGCCGCATCGGCTACGTGTTTCAGGACGCGCGGCTGTTTCCCCACCGCAGCGTCGCGCAGAATCTCGATTACGGCCGGCGCATGAACAAGCTCGCGCCGGATGCAGCACATCTCCGGCGCATCCTTGAACTGCTGGACATCGGGCATCTGCAGACGCGGCGGCCGGGGCAATTGTCCGGCGGCGAACGCCAGCGCGTCGCGCTCGGCCGCGCACTGCTCTCGAAACCGCGCCTGCTTCTGCTCGATGAACCGCTCGGCTCGCTCGATCAGGACCGCAAGGCCGAAATCCTGCCTTACCTCGAACGGCTGCGCGACGAGGAAAACATCCCGATGGTCTATGTCAGCCACGACCCGGACGAGACGCGCCGTCTCGCAGGCTATGTGGTGATGCTCAAGCGCGGCCGCATCGTCGCGCAAGGTGGGCCGGAAGTTTTGCCGGCTTAAAATCTTGACGCGTTTTCTTAACGCGAACCGATTTCCACTTCGCTTCAAAACGCTCTACCGCAGCTTCTTCAGCGCATCCTTCAGAACGCGGAGGCCTTCAAGCAGAGCCGGGCCGCCGCACAGCGTATAGCGCGACGGCAGGCTGATGCGTCTGGTCTCGTCGTAGCGCGCGCGCAACGCGGGATGGGTGAGAAACAGCGCGCCCTGATCGCTGGCGTGACTGGCGGTTTCCTGCAGCACCAGAATATCCGGCCCTGCCGTGAGCAGCGTTTCCATATCCATGAAGCCGCCGATGCCGCCGCGCGCATTCGGCGGCGGCATCAATCCGGCTGTCGCCAGCATCGATGCGACAAGGCTCTCGGTGCCTTCGGTGTAGCCCTCCCGCTGCAACACGATGGCGGTGCGCGACGGCTTCAGCGCCACCACCGCAAGATCGTCTTCGGCGCGTTGCAGTTTGTCGGCCAGCGCCGCGCCGCGCTCGGGATGGCCAAGCAGCGTTGCGATGTCACGCACCTGCGCGCGGGCCTCGTCGAGATTGCGGACCAGCGCGACCTGCACCACGCGCAGGCCCGTTGCGGCAAGAATCGCTTGCGTCGGCCGGTCGCTGAATCCCGAGAGCACCAGATCGGGCGCGAGGTTGACGACCGATTCCGAATTCCAGTCGATCTTCGGAAAGCCCGCCGCCTGCTTCGCCGTCACCGACAACGTATCGTCAGTCGCATAGGGCGACAGGGCCGCGATCTGCGACGGATCGGCCAGCGCCAGCAGCAACTGGTCGGCGCACAGGTTGAACGACACCACGCGCGTCGGCGACTTGGCCGCCCGGCAACCGGCAGCCCCGAGGGACAGGAGCACCGTGCCCAAAATCACTTTCCAGATCGAGATTTTCCAGACTGGCATTGCCCTGATCGCCATTCTCTTGGTCGCAGGACCCTGTTATGCCACGCCCATCGTGTCGCGCCAGTCATGGCGCTGAATAAGCCGGAATGACATGGCCTTCGACCAACCGGGAAACCTGCTCACGCTTCTGCTCGCGGCGCTCGTCGCGGTGCTGTTCGCATCGTCGTTGATGACGGGCCCGGCGCATTTTGGAGCGGAGGTCGTGGCAAAGGCCTTGACCTCCGATCAGGGCGTCGCCTCGATCATCGTGCGCGACGTGCGCCTGCCGCGCACGCTGCTTGCCGCGCTGATCGGCGCGACGTTCGGCATTTCCGGCGCCGCGTTGCAGGGTCTGCTGCGCAACCCGCTCGCTGAGCCGTCGCTGTTCGGCGCGCCGCAGGCCGCCGCCGCGAGCGCCGCAGGCCTGATGGCCTTCGGGCTGGTCAGCCCGGTCTCGCTCGCCGTTCCACTGGGCGGCATCATGGGGGCGCTTCTGTCGGTCGGCGCACTGGTCGCCATCGCAGGCCGCCGTGCCTCGCTGACCATGACGTTGCTCGCTGGCCTCGCGCTCGCAAGTCTCGCGGGTGCCGCCATCGCGCTCGTGCTCAACCTTGCGCCCAATCCCTATATCGCGCTGGAAATCGCATTCTGGCTGCTCGGCTCGCTGCGCGATCGCAGCATGATCCACGTCTGGATCGCCGCCCCCTTCATGATCGCGGGCTGGATCGTGCTCGCCGCAAACGCCCGCGCCTTCCGCGCGCTGACGCTCGGCGAGGACGCCGCGACCTCGCTCGGCGTCAATGTCGGGCGGGTGCGGTTCTTTGTGGTGATCGGGGTGGCGCTCGGCGTCGGCGCGGCCGTTTCGGTGGCGGGCGCGATTTCCTTCGTCGGCCTCGTCGCACCGCATCTGGTGCGACGGTTCTACGGCTCCGATCCGGCACGCACGCTGCTGCCCTCGGCGCTGACAGGTGCCGCGCTGTTGCTCGCCGCCGACATCATCGTGCGGCTCGTGCCGGGGCCGCTGGAAATCAAGATCGGCGTCATCACCGCGCTGATCGGCGTGCCGTTCTTCATCGCGATGATCTTCCGCGAACGTCAGGTTTTGGAGGAATCGGCATGAAACCCGATACCGCTCCGCGTCTTCGCGCCGACAACCTCTCCATCCGCCGTGGCGCGCGCACCATCGTCACCGATGCCAGCCTGACCTTGAACGCGGGCGAGCTGACCGTGCTCGCAGGCCCGAACGGTGCCGGGAAAACCACGCTGGCCCGCGCCATGGCGGGGCTCATTCCATCCGACGGCCATATCGGCCTCGACGGCACCAAGCTGGCTGCCATGGGCGCCCGCGAGCGCGCCCGCGCGCTGGCCTATCTGCCGCAGGGGCATGAATTCCACTGGCCGATGAGCGTCGAACATATCGTGGCGCTCGGCCGCGAGCCGCATGCCGATCCGTTTTCGCAAACCACGCCGGAGGATCGCACCGCCATCCTGCATGCGATGGAAGCAACCTCGACGGATCATCTGGCGGCCCGCATCGTCACCACGCTGTCCGGCGGCGAGCGCGCCCGCGTTGCGCTCGCGCGCGCGCTGGCAACGCAAGCCTCCGTGCTGATCGCCGACGAGCCAATCGCCGCGCTCGACGAGCGCCACCAGTTGATCGTCATGGAATTGCTGCGCGGCATCGCCCATCAAGGCGCGGCGGTGCTGGCGATCATCCACGATCTCACGCTGGCGGCCCGATTCGCCGACCGCGTGGTCCTAATGAACGAAGGCCATATCATCGCCAACGATACGCCGGTCGCCGCGCTGACGCCGGAGCGCATCGCGCAGATTTTCAGCATCTCGGTCCACCGGATCGAGACGCCGGGCGGGCCGCTGCTGATTCCCTCGCGCGCGCTTTGATTAAGTGCCCAACAGCCTCTTCCAGATCCGCAAGACCCTGCGCTGGAGCGCCGGAATGCGCCGGGGCACGCGGATCGGCTTTTCATCCTGCGACAGGCGCAGGCCGATCACGTTGACGCGGTTGCCGCCGAGGCCACGGGCCACCAGCGCGATGGAGCCGAGCGGCAACGCCGCGCCGACACGCGGCGCGCCGTCCAGATGAATGTCGAAATAATCCGCCAGCGTCAGCGACCGCACCTCCGCCGGAACATCGATGCCATAGACCTCGGCGACCGCTTCCAGCGTCACGTCGCCCGCGAGCATGAAGTCGCCGAGCAAATTCGGATCGGGCGCCGCGGCGGGCGCCATGTCGACAAAAAAGCGGTCGAGCGCGCCGGCCTTCTCCGGCGGCGCGAGCAGATAGAGATAATCGCCCTTCTGCACAGGTGCTGCTTCCGCCGCGGACAGAATCTTCTCCTCGCGGATCACCAGCGTCGGCTTCGACCATGACGGGATCAATCCCCGCTTCAGGAACAGGCTGTTCGGCCGCACGGCGTAACCGACCAATTGCTGCTCCAACTGGCCAGGCAGATCCAGTTCGATACGGCGCGGGCCGCGATCGGTGCGTGGCAGGGCGACGTGCAGTCGCCGCGCGGCCACGCCGAGCGTCCATCCCTGCAGCAGCAGGGAGATGATGACGACAATGAAGGCCACGTCGAAATAGACATGTGCCCGCGGCAGATCCAGCAGCAGCGGGATCGACGCAAGGAAGATCGCGACCGCGCCGCGCAACCCGACCCAGGCGATGAAAATCCGCTCGCGCAGATGATACCGGAAAGGCGCGAGGCACAGGAACACCGCCACCGGGCGCGCGATAAACATCAGCACCAGAGCCACGGCCAAAGCGGGCAGCGCCGCCAAGACCAGCCGGTCAGGCGAGGCCAGCAGGCCCAACATCACGAACATCACGATCTGCGCCAGCCAGGTGGCGGCGTCGAGAAACGTCAGCACGGAATTGTGCGCGCGCGTCGGGCGGTTGCCGATCACGATCCCGGCGAGATAGACCGCGAGAAAGCCGGACGCATGATCCATCTGCGCAAAGCCGAAAATCACCAGCGCCGCCGTCGTGACGAACGGCGCATGCAGGCCCTGCGGCAGGGAAATCTTGTTCAGCGCGAACACCACCAGCCGGCCGCCGACCAGACCGATCACCATGCCGAGCACGGCCTCCTGCGCGAACTGCCAGAAGATGTGGGAGACTGAGCCCTTTCCGAGCGACAGCAACTCCACCAGCACCATCGTCAGGAACACCGCGAACGGATCGTTGGTGCCGGATTCGACCTCCAGCGTCGCGCCGACGCGCGGACGCAGGCGCAGGCCCTGCGCATGGACCAGCAGGAACACCGCCGCGGCGTCGGTCGAGGCGACCACCGCGCCGAGCAGGAAGCCTTCGACCCAATTGAGGCCGAGCGCGTATTTGGCGATCGGCGTGGTCAGCAGCGCCGTCAGCAGAACGCCCGCGGTCGCCAGCACCGCCGAGGGCGCAAGCACGGCGCGAATGCTCTGAAATCGCGTTTTCAGCCCGCCGTCGAACAGGATCAGCGCCAGCGCCGTGGAGCCGACCAGATAGGCGATCCGCACATCGTCAAAATGCAGCTTGCCGATGCCGCCCTCGCCCGCGAGCAGGCCGAGGCCAAGGAAGACCAGCAGCAACGGCGCACCGAACCGCAGCGCCAGCAGGCTCGACAGAATGCCCGCCATGATCAGCACGGAGCCGAGCAGGATCGCAAGACTGACGGAATCGAGGATGACCATGGGCGGCAAGAGCTTTCGAGGCGGGTTCAATATTTGATTATAGGTGTCACGGCGGATCGCCAACCAAAATCTCGGCATCATAAATGTGCCGGATTTCCGGGGCTAAACGCACGATGCTGCGGCCCTTGCAAACCGGACGCGGCCTTGTCCAATATGGATACCTGCGTCGCAAGGACGCATGAGAGGTCGCACCTTCCGGCCTCCACCCGACGGGACCCGCTCATGGATTGGAACGACCTGCGAGATGCCCTGAATCGCACGATGCAATCCATCGGCGGGGAGATCACCTCGTCATGGTTCTACATGCAGTTCGGCATCGTCCTGGCCACCGCCGGGATCTCGCTCGCTTTGGGCAGCAGCCTGCGGGCCAAATTCGACATCACCTCGCTGACGATGGGCTGGCCCGCGCCGCTGCGGCTGTTTGCCCGGACCATGATGCAGCGTGCGGGCACGATCATTTTCGCGCTGCTGACCGAGATCGCGCGGGTGATCGTCGTCCAGACCGGGCTGCTCCACCGCGGCTACATCCTGTCCACCGCGGTCAATCTCGCGACCGCCTGGCTCATCATCCGCCTCGCCACCAGCCTGATCCGCAACGAATTCCTGGTCCGCGTGGTGTCCATCGCGGCGTGGGCCGTGGCCGCACTGAGCATCATCGGCCGACTCGACGACGTCAGCAATGCGCTCGATTCGATCTCGATCAGCATGGGCGCGTTGCGGCTGACCCCGCTGTTGCTCATCAAGGCGGCCGTTCTGCTGTCGCTCGCGATGTGGCTGGTCGGCGCGGCGGGCAACTTCATCGAAACCCGGATCGCTCGTTCGCACGATCTCACCCCGTCGATTCAGGTCCTGCTCATCAAGCTGGTGCGCGTCGCCCTGATCGTCGCCGCCATCGCCATGGTGATGTCCGCGGTCGGGATCGACCTGTCGGCCTTCGCGCTGTTCTCGGGCGCGATCGGCGTCGGCCTCGGCTTCGGCCTGCAGAAGATCATCTCCAATTTCATCAGCGGCGTGATCCTGCTCGCGGACAAGTCGGTCAAGCCGGGCGACCTCGTGACCATCGGCGACAGCACCGGCACCATCAGCGCGATGAACACCCGCTACATCTCGGTCGCGGCCGGGGACGGGCGCGAGATTCTGATTCCGAACGAGGACCTCGTCACCCAGCGCGTCGTCAACTGGACCTATCATGACAAGAGCATGCTGGTGAAAGTGACGTTCGCGACCAATTACGAGGCCGACCCAAAGCGGGTCTGCGAGCTGGCCATCGAGGTGGCCCGCGACACGCAGAATGTCGCCACCTTCAAGGCGCCAAGCTGTTTGCTGACCGAATTCGCCGAAACCGGAATGAAGTTCGCGCTGACCTTCTGGGTCGCCGACCTCAATATCGGCACGGACGGCATCCGCAACAATGTGATGCAGGGGCTCTGGACCGCCTTCAAGAAGGAAAACATCCGCGTGCCTTATCCGGTGCGCGAGCTCCGGGTTCGCAACGGCGCGCTGCCGGTGGAAAGTATCCTCGAGGTTCCATCCGGCGCGACCGGTTCAGCCGCCAGGCCCGACGCCGAGTGACCCCGCGCCCGCAGGCGCAAAGGTTGCGAATTGCCCGTAAAACATTAAATTAGCGTGATCCGGCCAGCGTGCCAGCAACCCCTTCGAAGCCAGATTTTCCATGAACTACGTTGACGCCTCCCAAGCCGCCGTGCGCAAGACCGGCCAGATCAAGCTGTACGGCCCCTCCGCCTTCGCCGGCATGCGCAAGGCCGGTGGGTTGACCGCCAAATGCCTCGACGAACTGGCGTCGATCGTGCGGCCGGGCGTCCTGACCTCGGAGATCGACGACTTCGTCCGGGATTTCGCAATCGCGCACGACGCCATTCCCGCGACGCTGATGTATCGCGGCTACCGTCACTCGACCTGCATTTCGATCAACCACGTGGTCTGCCACGGCATCCCCGGCGACCGGCAGTTGAAGGAAGGCGACATCGTCAACGTCGACGTCACCTTGATCGTCGATGGCTGGTATGGCGATTCCAGCCGCATGTATACCGCAGGCGCGATCTCGCGCCGCGCCGAACGGCTGATCGACGTGACCTACGAGGCCATGATGCGCGGCATCGCCGCCGTGAAGCCGGGTGCGACCACCGGCGACATCGGCCATGCGATCCAGAGCTTCGTCGAGCCGCAGCAGATGAGTGTGGTCCGCGATTTTTGCGGCCACGGCCTTGGCCGGCTGTTTCACGACGAGCCGAACATCATCCATATCGGCAAGCCCGGGGAAGGCGTGGTGCTGCGCCCCGGCATGATCTTCACCATCGAGCCGATGATCAATCTCGGCAAGCCGCATGTGAAAATCCTCTCCGACGGCTGGACCGCCGTGACGCGCGACCGCTCGCTGTCGGCGCAATTCGAGCATTCCGTCGGCGTCACGCAGGACGGCGTCGAGATTTTCACGCTCTCTCCCGGCAAGCTCGACAAGCCGGCTTGCAACGCGGCCTGATTTCTCGCGGCGGACGACGCCGCAAATTGCTTCTTGCAAAAGACGGTGAGCGCGGCATGGTGGCGAAGTCACTTCGCGACCGTACCCGCCATGCCTGAAAACGCTGACGATCCGTCAGATCAGTCCGGTTTTTCCGAAGCGCCGCATTATCACGGCCATCGCGAGCGATTGCGCGACCGCTTTCGCGACGCGGGCCCCGACGCGCTCAGCGACTACGAATTACTGGAAATGGTGCTGTTTCGCGCGCTGCCGCGGCGCGACGTCAAACCTTTGGCGAAAACGCTGATCGCAAAATTCGGCTCGTTCGCCGAAGTGGTCCACGCGCCGGAGGCACGGCTGCGCGAAATCAGCGGATTGGGTGACGCCGCCGTCATCGAGATGAAGCTGATCGCTGCGACCGCGAGCCGCGTCGCCAAGGGGCAGGTGAAACAGCGCACCATGCTGTCGTCATGGTCGAACGTGATCGACTATTGCCGCACCGCGATGGCATTCGCGGACAAGGAGCAATTCCGCATCCTGTTTCTCGACAAGCGCAACCAGTTGATCGCCGACGAATTGCAGCAGGTCGGCACCGTGGATCACACGCCGGTCTATCCCCGCGAAGTGGTGAAGCGCGCGCTGGAATTGTCGGCAACCGCGATCATTCTGGTCCACAACTATCCCTCTCGATACCCCACGGGCATGCACGGTCACGCATAGTCCCGGAAAACCACGGAAAATGATTGGTTTCAATAGCTTATGAAGAGTCCGTGCAGACCGGAGTGGGATGAACCAATTACCAGTTCTCCTCGAAAAACCCACTCGAGCATTTTATGTTGTAAATCAATATTTTAATCCATTACCCCTAGAAACCGCCGCTACTGAACTTCAGGTAGTTAGCGCTACCCACTACTTGGTGGACGCGCTCTAGAACCATCGGAAATCCCGAATTTCGAACCCCCGCTTGTCGCCGTCCGCGGCAATCGCCGGAATTGTTTACCGAGCCAAAATTCGCGAGGATGTTGCGTGCAGACCGAAGGTATTAAACCGACGCCGCGATCCGGTTAGGAAAAACGAATTGTCGTCCTGGCTCCTCGCGTTATCTTCGTAGCGGGGGGAGCGACATGGAACCATGGCCTAGAATACCTGAGGATGTGGTCGCGTGGTTCCGATCGGCATTTGAACAGGCAAATCGAAAGGTCTGTGAGCGTCTCGCGAACCTTCCTAACATCCGCGAAACTTCGCTCGACGATGGCCTGATCGAGGCGCTGATTCCCGATAGCGCGCCGAGACTCCTGCCATCCGGGGCGATCGTGCGATTGGACACGCACAACATCGGCGGCTTGCGGCGTCTGGGCGCACCGCATTGGGATTGGGATTTGCCCCAGCGTCGCCGCTGGGAGACAGCAGACATCGCAATCCTCGTCTTCGTCTACCTGCGCAACACCCTCATCGCGAAGAAGATCGGCCTCCTACAATCGAAGCGACTATTCCCGACGAACCAGGACGTCGATGACGAGGATGAAATCGGCTTCCTACACGGCATGAATGCCTTCATCCGGCGCGACGGACACCAGGCAACGGCGGCACTGCATCGGACCTATCGCTTCGACGCGTCCTGCGCCTACTCCGCGATCCATGCCGGCGATCGGCAGGTCGGCCTAATCGACACGCTCAATCGCGACTTCGGTAAGAGCGTCTACTATCTGCTTTATAACCCGCCCGAGCTTCCCTTCTCCGTCGATTACCCCCTCCGACAACGGATCCGGATCGAAGATATGCCCGTTGGCAACCGGGTTCTGGATGCGGACGACGTGCACCGGGTGCTGGCTGACCTGGGTGACGGACAGTCGCCAACCTTCGCACAGCTGCAGACGGGAAGCGGCGCCCGCAACTGGCCGCTCGAAACTTGGGCGGCTGATCTACTGCTCACATGCCAAGTGGGTCAGCAGTTCGACGACAGCAACGACGATCGCGTGCGGTATTTTCTCGAGCGGCGGTCCGGCCCGATCGGGGCCGCACTTGCCGTGTCGATCACCCTATCCGATGAGACCTGATGGACCTGTAAGCTATGCGAAGCGGCGACATACCCTTTAAATTCGACCTAACCGATCTCGTGGCGCGCGCCCGGCGACAGATATCCGGGCGAGTGGGCAACGTCACACTTAGCCTTCCCTTCATCAGCATCGAGGTCAGCCCGAAAGATCGCGAGCGCCAGATAGCACGCGAGATCGTGCTCCGGCTGCGTGATCGTCGCGTGCTCTCCGCCTGGGAGTGCTGCGATAACTGCATCGACAACGCGCTCACCTCGCTCCGCGAGATTCGGCAACTCATCGTCGACAAAGAAGTCGAACTCGCTGACTTGCTGTTCCTGCTGCTCGATGCGATGGCCGCCGGCATCCGTCAGTTCATGACGTTTGAAGAATTGTTGCGGCGTGACGAGTCGGCTGCACCTCATCCTCGATTCGGGGAATTCCATCGCCCCGCCGACGTCCGCCAGGCTTATTTCGACGGGCTCGAAATATTGCGCGGGCATCTCAGCCGCTGCCTAAGCCAGATCGCGCGCATCGCTGGGATGCCCGCGCCTGATGACGGGATCATCGCGCATTATCACGGGCCTTGGCAGCTTGAGGCTTATACCGAGCCGGCGCTGGTTTCTTCGATGGTCAAAACACCGCCCGATGGCGAGCCCGATGACGCTCCCGAATAACTCGATCGCGTACCTGAACTAGCTTCTCCCGGGCTTTCAGGATCATTAGCGGCCATCTGATTCGATGACTTCTGAACGCAAATCGCCGGCGCTAGCGATCGATTCCGATCGCCGAATAATACTTGCCCGCGCAATGATGCCAGCCGCTTTCCGCGCCGAGCAGCGCTTGCGGGGCAGCGCGGTGGTCTCAGGGTGATCGTGCTCTCACCTCTCCTCGCTATCTCATCCTCCCTTCAGCGCTTAACGACGACTCGATGATCTTTTGGATTTCCGCGCCTTCGTGTCAGATGTAGGCCTCATGTATTTCAACACTTCGGCGCACACAGCATGATCGCCCAAGTCCGCGATCAATGAATCGTCCACCTTGGCAAGCTCGCCACCAAACGCCCAAGCCACGGCTTTATGGCCTGCGGGCAACATCGCCGCGATCTCCTCGGCGATTTGCTGGTCGCGGTCCTTAAGGAGCCACACGATAAGAAGAAGTAGCACCCTGCGCTTGGAATTTGTCGCGATCTCCTCCGCTGCAGCGCGGATCGAAGCGATCTCTCCTCGCCAAGCGATCAGGATAGCAAGTACGCCGGCAACCGGTGCGTACCGCGTCGCCAGCAACCGCGGCGTGATCTTGTCGACGATGGCCGGATCCAGGTGCTCCGCAGCCTGGAGCATTGCATGAGCCGCAGACGATCGAACATGCGTCCGTCCAGGTTCGACTGCGATGTCGAACAGTCTGTTTTGCATCGCAAGACCGCCAGTTTTTGCAAGCAGCTGGAAGATCGCGTTGCGAACATCAGGGTCCGACGTGTCGATCGCGATCGCGAAGACCGCCTCATCGTCTGCGCCGCCAAGCGGCGCGACGTCCGCAAGCGCGTTTACCGCTGTCTGGGCGATAGGGTAGTCATCGCTATCTTGACCGTAGTGCATCGTATTTTTCGACCATTGATCGCCTGCGAGCTGGATCAACGCCGCCTGATGCGCACGGTTCGGCTTGGCTTTCAGTACATCCACGAGCGCCCTTCTCACTGGGCTTGCTCGATGGTCGGCAAGCTTCAAGAGACGCGACGGCAGCGGGGCAGATAAGGGAGTCGCGATTGAGGTCAGCGCGCGCGCGGCGACATACGCAAAACGATGATCGAGCGCCCCTTCCACTTCGCTTGTCATGTTTTCGCGAATGGCAGCCTCGACAGCGAGGACAGCAGTCGCAGAATCATCGCTTGCGTCGAGTCCCCAGCGAATGTCGCCTTCGACTGACAAGACATTGCTCGGATGAAGTTCGAGCCGAAGGATGCGGACAGCATCGCTTGGGTCGGGTATGCTAGCAAGCACGTCGCGGGCCGCGCTCGATAGGATCGGTACCTCCTCCTTAGCGAGCGCCATCTCCGCCTCGCAGATCTCCGCAAATGGCTCAGGCAATTGTGCTGTCGCTGCTTCGGCCGCAGCTACCTGCTCCGCACCATTACGCGAGCGCCCACGACGGAGGTAGGCGATACCGCTGCTGAGACCGACGAGGCGGCTGATTGCGCCTCGATCGACAAGGTCCGCTATGATCGCGGAAAGCACGTTGGGGTCGTGTTCAATGAGGCACGTCAACGCTGCTTGTTCGACGCCGCCGTCTGATGATCCTTCTACCAATCGTGCCGCGAGCGCTTGGCCGTACTGCGGATCCCATTGCTTCAGCAACGCCACCCAAAGGTCGTCTTCGTCCTTCGTGCCGTAGGCGGCCTGAAAGGCACCAGCCAGCTCGTCCCTATTAACCCGCCCCTCGGGCGCCTCTTCGGCAAGCGCTCTAAGCCAATAGGATCGCAATTTCTCCGCATGCCGATGCTGGGCTATGAACTGCCATCCCCGCTCCCGGCGAACACGTCCGACATACGCTTTCAGAAATTCACTGGCGGTGTAACCGTCGTCGTTCTCTGAGATGTGCTGCGCGTAATCATCACTGTAAACATCGTTGACGATATCAAGATGTGTCTCATCTGCCTCGCGCAGCTCCTTTTCGGAAGGGGTGAGAACGGTAACCGCAGAATCGACGATCGCTTCGAAGCCCTCGATGTCGTTGAGCGCGCCATGAGCGATTACGTCATCCGACGCGATGTAACCGTAATGGACGGCTTCTGTGGCAGCATCCAGAAACGCGGGTGTCAGGCCCGAAGAAAGCCGTGCGAGCTCATCGGCAAGAGAGACCGGGTAATGAACGCGGTCTTGCGGTAGAATCGCACGAATGAACGTCTCGACCAGAGGCTTCGTCGCTGGGTTTGCAGCGCGTGCGTTGTACCAGTCCACATCCTTCTTCTGTCGCCCCCAACTGAGCAAGCCACCGAACGATCTGTCGGGACGATGCAGCAGGAAACGCGCCACTTCTGCGGCGTTGCTGGCCATCGAGCCGGCGCTCGCGGCAAGCTCAAGATGCTCTCCGAAATCCTTTCCTCCGGAGGCAACTCTTGCCTCAAGCCAAGCATCTATTTTGAGTGCTGCGCTGTCTGTCGGATTTACAGTGAATTGAGTACGGGCACGCGACAGGATGCGGGCTGCTGCGCCCGCACCCCATTCCTCCCCTGGGCCATCTGCCGAAACCAGAAGGTCGATTAGCTGGCGCAACGTCCGGCGAACCGTCTGCCGATTTTTCTCGAGCGCCCGCGTGATCCCGGCTTCGACGCGCGGATGATAATAGGTGACAATCCCACCGTCGCTCTGGCGGAAGTTACGAGCGGCCACGAAAAAGTCGACGAACGGAGACACACCTCTCTCCATCGCGGCATCGATATCGGCAAGGCCATCCTCGATCTCGCGAAGGACTGAACGCGTTACTTTGTCGTTGGCGGCTAGGAGTGCCCACAGGACGGCGGCGGCGGGCACATCGCGCCGCCCCTCGATCTGCTCGATGACAGTGAGCTCGATCGAGTCCTGATGAGCACGATCGATGGCAGTTCCGACAAACCCAGGCGGATTCTTGAGCCCTTCGCGATCCTGTGTTCGCAAGGCGTCGAAAAACTTTTGAATTTCGAGTGGCGTCGCCAGATTATCGAGGACCTGGCGTTCGGAGCCACGTGCGAGCGGCCGCAAATCTCTTGGCAGGCTGTCGATGCGGCTGCGGTACAGCTTTTGCCGTGCGACCTTGCCATAATTCTCGACTTCGAGACCCACGACCCACGGCTTGATGGTTGGAAGGACGCCTGCTGCTTGCACCACGTCGAGCCGCGAAGTGGCGATGATCATGCGGTCAGGCCGGGCAGATGCAAGAAAGTCGCCCAGTTGATCATTCCACGGTCGGCTGTTCGGGTCGAAGTCGAATCGCCCCCAAGGATCTTCGATGTCGTAGAGAACTGGTGGCGGCGTCGTGTCATCGCGAAGCTGCGATGGCCCAAGCCGGATCGGCACACGTGTCAAACCGGGCGTTACCTTCCGGAGCTCATCGTAGAGCATCTTGGTCGCAAGCGTCTTGCCCGTTCCGGACTGGCCGATGATGATTGCGGCCGATTCCTTGGCCATCGTCCCGCGAAGATCGCCCCAATTGTTTGGGTGGACGTAATGTTCGAGTTCCGGCGCGCTTGCGAGATAACCTTCGTGTTCCCGAATGATTGTTTCGATGTCCTGGCGGCGCCATCGTCCTCCGCCTGCTCGCGCAATCCTCGAACGTGCTTCCTCACGCAGCTTCGACCGGCAAGCAGCTAAACGCGCATTGGGAACGCGGCATCCTTCAGAAAGCAGGCGATCAATGTCGCCCCGCAAACGTTCGTCGTCCTGATTTGCAATGACTGCAACCCGCCCAGAAATGTCGTGATCGATACCCTTGGCGATGACATTCGGCATCGCATTGGGCTTCGGCCATGAGCCAGCTTGCCGTCTGTTCAGCTTCCTTGCATCGCCATTGATGCCGGCGCTCGTCACCAAGAGATAGCGCGCGCCGACGTTCTTCAGTCTCTCGGTCGCCGATATCCGAGTGTCACTTCCGTGCTTCAACAGGGATTTGAGCGTTGTTGGCGTCCAAGCGTCACCGCCACGGCGCTTGGCTTGTACAATCAGCGTGTAGCCGGTCATCGGCACGTGACTGACGAGCCGTCCCGGTTCGGCATCGGAAAGCGTAGCCTCGAGGTCCTCTTGGCTCGCAGGTTCGAGGACAAGCTCATCCGTGAGGCGCGAAATCAGGACCAGATCGAGCGCCAGCCATATTGAGACGTCGATCTGATATTCATAGCCCGCAAGGGAAGCGGAACCTGCTCCACTTTCGTTTGTGCTCGCTGATTTTCTCGTCTTCACGCGAGATATCTTTCTTCGCGGTGCCACCGCAACGCATCGATGTCGGGCCGATCGTCAGCGCGCACTGGCAATGCGAGCCGTTGCCCCTCCAACTCGTAATAGTGCCGACCGTTCTGGAAGTCCTCCCGAAGGCGTTGGCTCACAACAAACCTGTGATCAGCGTCTACCGTCACGTAGCCGCGATCGAAGAGCTTGTGGATATCGGTGCGAAGGAGCAGGCCGTTGCTAACTTCATGCTGGCCGCCAGCCCCGTACGCACGGATGTGCGCAGCATCAAGGACCGGCAACGTGCGCTCGCCCGTGACTGCGCAGCGCCTACCGTAGCTGTCAGTGACGGCAACCCGGAACGTGCCTTGACCAAGGCGTGGCCTTACAAGTCTTGGATCGCCGTATCGCGCGATCTCGGCGAGTGGAGTCGACGCAGCGATAGGCGCAGCAGTCAGTCGATCTCGAACGGCGTCCCATAGAAATCGTCCGTCCGCTTCGCCGGTGTCGAACCCCTTTCCAACCACAATGCTCGGTGCCCAACGATCGGCAATTGGAAGCCAGAGATCCCGCGGCCAGAAGAACGGTTGCTCCAAGATGCGGCAACCGATCGAATAGTCGGTTCGAAAGTCGACCGGCTCGCGCCGATAGCGGGCCACCCGACCGCGCATTTCGTCGAGCGAGGCGGCACCGTTCTTGTCCCCGAACGCTTCCCATGCGAGCGAGAGCGGAACGATCGAGGCATGGCCGAACAGACCGCCGCCGACGATGAAGTTGTTCGGGCTATGGAGCTTGAACAGAAACAGCTCGCCGGGCTGAAGCGCGCGAAACTGCGATCGGCCACCTGGTTGCCAGAAATTGACCTCGTCGACGCTTCGCGCGGACAGAAACTCGAACCAGTCGAAATCGGTCACGCCAACATATATTTTGACCGATCCTAAGCTCATGCGAAGGGACCACATCGCTCAGCCACGATCGCCTTGACGCGCCCCTCCGCGGACGTGGCGCCTTCGCGGTCACGCGCAATTTTAGGCAGCGATAAGACATCCGCGGCATCGCGCGTTGTCGCCGCTACGGTCGTCATCGCGTCTTCCGCGCGCGCAACGGGGAGCTCGATCGTACGGGCCAGCGTGAGAAAATCACGCGGCGTGAGCCGTTCGTCCTTTCCATTCAGTTTAAGTGCCATGTGATCGCTAGCAAGGCCCGGAAAGACCCGCGTCGTGACCGCGTCGTAGAGCGGCGCGAACCGGACGCTCTCGAATTGCCGCGCACCGGGCGCGGCGATCTTCAGCAACGCCAAATTCTTGAGGTGCATGTCGCCGTCGGCGATCAGCCAGGCGAAGAGCGCGCGCCGGAATAGAATATCGAGATCGTCGGCGGGATCGGTGGAGAGCGGTCGAAGCCCGCGCGCCACGCGCTCGATGGTGCCGTCGTATTTTGCCGACGCAGGCAAATCGAGCACCGAGCAAAAATCCTCGAGCGCGAGGCGGCGCTCGTCAGCCTCGTCCCGCCTGATGTCGAACCGCTCGACGACGAGTGCGGGCGCCATGCCGTCAGGCATGCCGACGAGTGCGGCGTCAGGCACGACGAACCCCGCCGCTCGACCGAGCTCCAGGCAGATCCATTCGACGACTGGCAACGCCTCGAAGCCAGCCGTCCCCGCGGGCTTGAGGATGTGGGTGAACGGCGCGTCGATCGCCGGGATCAGCGCGCCGTCGTACGTCAGGCACATCGGCGCCTTAATTTGCACGCCGGACAGACGCGGGGTTTCCGCACGCTCGAAAAGCTGCGCGAGATTCTCCTCGAAGCTCTGCTCCAGCTCACCCCTCGATGGGCCGACATAGCGTCCGGTGAATTGCCCATCCTTGGCAAACTTAGCGAGCCGCGCCTGCAGGACGTCGAGCGGCAGGGCGTCAAGCTCCTTCTTGCTCGCGACAACCGCGATGTTCGACATGAAGCGCTTGCCGCGTCGAATGGCGTCGCGGTCATCGCGCTCGTGAAGCACCTGCGCGAGCCAGCCTTCCGGTAAGAGAGTCTCGACGAAAGCAGGCAGCTTGCCGGGCGCCGTCTGGCGGACGAGCTGCGGCGCCGTGTTCGCTGTGGCCTTCCAGCGCCATTCGAAGCCGTCATGCGTCAAGCGGCCGAGGGGTTCGCCATGCCAGGCCACGATCCGCTCAAGCGCAGCCTTGTTCACGGCGGCCTTGCCGCCGGCCGGGCGCGTCGTCAGGTAGCGCTCGGCACCCTCGCCCTCGCGATACCATCCATTCTCGCGAGCCAGAGCCCAGGCCGCGTCCGCCGCCGCTTGCAGCGATCCAAATTCCTCGACTAGCCGCGCGGCCATGTCCGTGCGCAGCGCGTCGGTGATGGCGCTGGCGTGCTCGCTGCGGAGACGAAATGCCTCTAGGAAGCGCTGGCGCAGTGACGACACCTCGATCCTGATCTCGCCCTGATCGTCACCCACGATCGCGGGCGCCGTTGACGGATGTGCTGGCGCCTCGTTCTGGACGATTTCAAGCGTGCGGATCCGGGTGCGCTGATTGCGGCGTCCGCTAAGGAATAGCCGGCCGTCGGGTGTCGGTCGCAGAAGCGCGGCCGACGCCGACGACAGATAGGCGGTCGGGTAGAGATAATGTGCGATGCGCACGGCGTGGGCCAAGACTGCCGCATCGACGTCGGCATTGGCCTGGGCGTAGACCCCACGGACGAGCTGAATGAGCTCGCCCGCCGCCGCCTGGGCGTGGGCGCGTCGCCTGTCTATGGTTTCACCGACCAGGAGGATTGTCACAGACTTTTCCGCATTTCAGATGCGCGAAAGTCGCCAAAATAGGAGGAAATGTCAAGGACAATCGCGCATTTAAGATGCACGAAAGTCCGCCCGTTCCGGCCTGGCGGATTCAGCCGACCAACTTCGCCCGATAGGCCTCCAACCGCGTCCGTCGATCCTGCAGGTAAGTGCGATAATGCATCAGAAGGTCGTCCGGACCGACAGCCTCTCCAAGCAGCCTTCCCGTCTCGGCCATCGCCTGATCGATGGTGAGGCAACCCGAACCGTCACCCGTCATCTGATCGGTCAAATAGCGTTCGACCTTCAATCGACCAGGTTCGGGGAGGACCGAGCGCGCTTCGAAATAGATCAACCGGAGGCCGAACCAGCGCAATCGCTCGTCTTCCATGCCCTGGACGATCGCGAAGCGGTCCTCCCATCGCGCATCGTGGAAAGCGGCAATTCGTGCCTCGTCAGCAGGGCCGGGAAAGCCGTTATAGATGCGCTCTTCGATGTGCGGAGATAACGCGTAGGGCTCGCGCGCGGCGATGTAGGCAGCCACAAGCCGCGTGCGCAGACCAATGTCCGCTTTCACGCGACGGGCTCGATCTTCGATGCCTCCAATCGCACGGCCCTCCAACATATGCTCGGGAGCGTCGAAGAACGCCGTCAGTGTGGGTGCGGCATTGATCCTGAAGCGACGGATCGGACTCGGCTTCTGCGTCAGATGAATTTGCAGTTCGGGATCGCTCATCGCGGCGAGCCGGCCCACATCTTCGTTGAGGCTCAAGCAAAGCCGGCCATTCGCCTGATCGGGATCCGAGCCGATGTAGACGACCGACGAATGATAGGCTTGGCCGCCGAAGAACTCGGTCAACACGAAACCGTCTTCGGCCTCGACGAAATCCGCGACGGTCGCCTTGTTCGAGAAGCGCACAAACCGTTGCCACAACTCCGGCGATCGTTGATAGACCAGCCGGCATAGGTCAAGCGTCGCAAGTACATCGGACATCGCGTCGTGCGCCCGAACATGGGAGACGCCATTCGCCATCGCCAGCTGTTGCAAGCGGAAAGTCCGCCGCCCTTCCTCGTCGACCGGCACGACCAGCTGCGCAGGC
>Ga0153956_1001577_pt1 | contig 19459 bp, 19 predicted proteins | sample TSFL040MetaG_FD_104704 | JGI IMG/M metagenome (GOLD analysis project Ga0153956, IMG submission 104704) | Attine ant fungus gardens microbial communities from Florida, USA - TSFL040 MetaG | ecosystem: Host-associated > Fungi > Mycelium > Unclassified | place: USA: Florida, Wekiwa Springs...
CGCACCGGCATTGGTGAAGCGAATATACTCCCACTCCGCGCGCGCGAAGACGTGCTTGAACAACATCACTTCGGTGCCGAGACCAGCCGTATAGCCGTAGAGCAACTTGCCGCCGACTGAATCGCTGGCCGGGTAATATTGAGGCTGAGCAGCTTGAGAGTTTGGAATACTATCACCGCTTTTATCCATAATGAGGACAGAGCTTGTGATATCCGCTCGCCCCAACGCTAGACCGCCGAATACATAGGGCAGAAAGCTGCCGACCGCATAACCCGCGCGAGCCCGGATGGTCCCCATATCAGTGATGGAAACGGATCGCGACGAATTCAGCCCGATCGTATGATAATCGCCATCCGAGAATGGGGCAACGTAAGTGCCCGGAGGAACCGTGACACTCGACACACCCTTGAAATTGCCGTGCATGTAGTTGGCTTCAACGCCGATCACGACGTCATCCCACTGACTGTTATACCCGGCAAAGCCTCCAAAGACTGATTGCTTGACTGAGGTCTTGCTAAATGCCTGAGACAACGACAGGACAGGATCAAGAAGAATGCTATCAGGGCCAAGCGCACGATGAATGAGCGCGTCGTTGGACCCCGCAAAGTTCATATCGGCGGAGCCATAACCTGCCTGTCCGCCAACATAGAAACCCTGCCAGTTGACGACGCCACGGCTGATACCGACCGGCCCGCGCAATGCACCGAAATCCGGCAGATCCGCCGCCTGGGCGGCCTGCGCCGCTCCCGCAACCATCATCGCCACCACCAGCCCACGCATCGCAACGCTCCTCGACACCAACGCTTAACCCTGTCCGATCATGCCGCGTTAACCTTAACCAATCGTGTGCAGGCTCCTCCCCCGCGCAAAAGAAAACGGCGCGGAAGTCCGCGCCGTTTCGAATTGTATCGTGTGGTAGCGATCAGCCCTTGGTGATCAGCGGCGGCGCATAGGCCGGTACTGGATCGATCGCCCAGCGCACGCCGAGTTTCACGTCATGCGAGGTGATGTGGTTGAAGTGCATCGCCTGATTGATCGTCGTTCCGTTGGTATTGTACAGGATGCCCGTCGCGCCATTGCCCATGTCGACGTAACGATAGGCCAGTTCCATCGTCCAGTTCGGCGAGATCTTGTAGGCAAGGCCTGCGTGCAAGGCCCACGCGAAATTCCATTTCGAAGCATCGCTCGCTATGCCGGTGAGCGTGCCATCGTCGAGATGATCGTTGAAGCCGCCCAACGTGACACGCGCCGCGCCGATGCCCGCGCCGACGAACGGCGTGATGCACCACCATGTCCCAAGATCAGCATAAGCGTTGGTCAGGAAAAGCCATTCCGACTTGTAGCCGTTATAGTTGTCGGCACCGGGGGTCCCGGGACTCGGATTGGCCAAGAAAGTATCCCGCCCGGTATAATTCGATCTGGCGCGATACTCACCCGTCACATCCATGCGGAACCACGAATTGAACTGATAGCCTGCGCCGACCCCGAAGATGCCCGCCTGGCCGAAATGCGTGTTCTGCTGCAGCGAACCCGGGACCAGATCGGTATCGTACCGGGAGTAATGCCGGTCCTTGATGCTCTGATTGCTGAGACCGATATCGCCGCGCAAATACCAGCCGCCGAAGTCCTGCACCGGCGGCGGCACGTAAGGCGGAGGCATCGGAAGATCGGCGGCAAGCGCCGCGCCAGACAACAACGAAGCCGCACCAGCGGCAGCAATCAATTTCACGTAACGCATCGGATGGTCCTCTCGTCCAGTGAGGCAGGACGACGCAAAGGCCTCACACTCAAATCCTCAACCGGACGATGGCACCAAATGTTTAAGCCGCACTTAACCCTAATTTTTAACCGCGATTTTTAATGCAGGTGAAGAGACGCGATTAACGCTTCGCTAACGCGCGCGCCCAAAACCTTAACGAGAGATTGATAAAAGATACGTCGCAGCACGCGGCCGACAGCCGCGCGACTCCATTTTGGAAGATCAGGTCAGGATGGCTGACGCTTGAGCTGCGGCAAAAACATGCCGAGCAATCCCATCGCGGGCAGGAACGCGCACACCTGATAGACGAAGTCGATGCTGGTGCGATCGGCGACATAGCCGAGCACGGCCGCACCGATTCCACCCGCTCCGAACACGAAGCCGAAGAACAGGCCGGAGATCATGCCGAAGCGATGCGGCATCAGTTCCTGCGCGTAAACGATGATCGCCGACATCGCCGAGGAGATAATGAATCCGATCAGCACGCTGAGCACGAGGGTTCCGGTCAGGGTCGCATGAGGTAGCATCAGAGAGAACGGCAACGCGCCGAGGATCGAAAACCAGATGACGTATTTGCGCCCGAACCGGTCGCCGAGCGGACCGCCGAAAAACACGCCGCAGGCGCTCGCGGTCAGAAATACGAACAGATAGATCTGCGCCGCCTGCGTCGAGACGCCAAACTTTTGCATCAGGAAAAAGGTGTAGTAGCTGTTGATACCGGCGAGATAAAACGCCTTGGAAAACAGCAGCACCACCAGCACCGCCAGCGCGAACTTCACGCGTCCCGGAGGCAGGCCGACGGCTTCACGCTCCGCATGCGCCTGCTTCCGCGTCGTCATGCGCGGCTTGTACCAGATGCCCAGCCGCCACAGGATCACCATCGCCACCGCCGCCGTGGCCGAGAAAGCGATGACGCTACTTTGCCCGAAAGGCACGACCACCAACGCCGCGGCCATCGGGCCCAGCGCCTGACCGAAATTCCCGCCGACCTGAAACACCGATTGCGCAAAACCATAACGTCCGCCCGAGGCCGCGCGGGCAATGCGCGCCGATTCCGGATGGAAAACGGCCGAACCCGCGCCGACCAGCGCGGCGGCGATCAGGATCACGTAGTAATGATGAGCGATGCCAAGCAGGATCATGCCGACAAACGTGAAGCCCATGCCGATCGCGAGCGATTGCGGCTTCGGATGACGGTCGGTGTAAAGGCCAACGAGCGGCTGCAACAGTGACGACGTCACCATCAATGCCAGGGTGATCAGGCCGATCTGGCTGAAATCGAGAGAATAGTTCTCCTTCAGAACGGGATAGATCGCAGGCGGCAGCGACTGCATCAGATCATTCAGGAGGTGCGACAGGCTCACCGCGCCGAGCACGCCGAACGCCGCCGTTTGTGCGGGCGGCGGATCATCGGTGACGATGGGGGCCGCGGTGACGTCTTCCGAAAGAATGACAGGCTTGTTCACGGCGAGGTTCCGGCAATGAATCGGATAGACCTGATACAAATTCGATCACGGCATCACCAGCCGCAATTGGCGATGGCTGATGTGCCGGATTGCACCCCTCTCTCCCCATCTACCGGGAAAGGTGAAACAAAGATTTTAAGCCGCCGCGCCGAAGCTCAACGCCGATACGATCATATCGACGGCTTCCTCGACCCGGTCGCGATCGTCGCCCTCGCCCATCACGCGGATCACCGGCTCGGTGCCGGACGAACGCACCAGCAGGCGGCCGCTGCCGTTCAGCTTCTTCTCGGCATCGGCGATCGCCGACTTCACCTGCGGATTCTCCAGCGGCTTGCCGGTGCGATAGCGTACGTTCTTCAGAATCTGCGGCAGCGCCTCGAAACGGTGGCACACTTCCGAGACCGGACGGCCGAGCTTCTGTACCACGGCAAGCACTTGCAGCGCCGCGACGAAACCGTCGCCCGTGGTGGTGAAGTCCGACATGATGATGTGGCCGGAGGGCTCGCCGCCGAGGTTGTAGCCCTGCGCCAGCATCTGCTCGAGCACGTAGCGGTCGCCGACCGGCGTGCGCACCATCGACAGTCCCTCGCCTTCGAGGAAGCGCTCAAGGCCGAGATTGGACATCACGGTGGCGACGATGCCGGGCTTCGTCAGCCGGCCGTCTTCCTTCCAGCTCTGCGCGATCACGGCGAGCAACTGGTCACCATCGACCAGATGACCCTGCTCGTCGATCACCAGCACGCGGTCGGCGTCGCCATCGAGCGCGATGCCGACATCGGCACGCATTTCACGCACCTTGCGGCTCAGCGTTTCCGGCGAGGTCGAGCCGCATTCCTTGTTGATGTTGAAGCCGTCGGGTTCGGCGCCGATGGTGATGACGTCCGCGCCCAGTTCCCACAGTGCTTCCGGCACCACCTTGTAGGCAGCACCATTTGCGCAATCGACCACCACCCGCAGGCCTTCGAGATTGAGATCGCGCGGCAGCGTGCGCTTGGCGAATTCGATGTATCGATCATGGACGCCGTCGATGCGACGGGCGCGGCCGAGATGCGCGCTCTGCGCCAGCCGCTTGTCGATGTTCTCGTCCATCAGTTCTTCGATCTGCAGTTCGACCTCGTCGGACAATTTGAATCCGGAAGGGCCGAACAGCTTGATGCCGTTGTCGTCGAACAGATTGTGCGAAGCGGAGATCATGACGCCGAGATCGGCGCGCATCGATTTGGTCAGCATCGCCACCGCAGGGGTCGGAATCGGGCCGAGCAGCAGCACGTCCATGCCGACGGAGGTGAAACCCGCGACCATCGCGGTCTCGATCATGTAGCCGGACAGCCGCGTATCCTTGCCGATCACGACCCGATGCCGGTGTTCGCCGCGCTGGAACACGAGTCCCGCCGCCTGCCCCACCTTCAGCGCCAGTTCCGGCGTGATCAGGCCGTTGGCGCGGCCACGAATGCCGTCGGTGCCGAAATACTTGCGAACCATTTTTGTCCCCGAAATCCTGAGCCCCCGTGGCGAACGCTGCCGGAACGGCGCGCCTCGCCAGGAATGCCTTCTTAAAAAGCATGCTCTTTATCGAGCATGTGTCCTTATAAAGAGCGGCCGGTTGAAACCGCTTCAAAAAATATGATGAATCATTACGGTCGCCAAGCCGTCAGAATACGGCAATACCGATCCTGATTAACGCCGATCTCTCGCCCTAAGACATTGAATTCATTGAGACCGCTTGGGCGAACGGGACGGTTCCTGCTCCTGCCGCCCCGGATGCGGCTGGGTCACGCTGACGGGATCGGAGGCAGGGAACGAATCCTCCAGTCCCTCCTCGAGTTGTTCTTCCAGATTTTTGCGATTGCCCTTAGCCCTTTTGTCGGCTTCCGCAGTATGGTTCCGATCGGCCATGATCGCCTCCATGGACAAATGAACTGGTCGAGGCGCAACTGCTGTCGTCAGCAGGACCTCCGACGCTTGCCTCGAATACTCAACGATACCCGGAAACAATGATGAAGAATATCACCTGCATCGATGACCTCCGCGACCTGCATATGCGGCGCGTGCCGAAAGCCTTTTTCGATTATTGCGACCACGGCTCCTACACCGAAGCGACCCTGCGCGCGAACCGCGAGGACCTGAGCAAGATCAAGTTCCGCCAGCGCATCCTCGTCGATGTCGCATCGCGCACGCTCAACACCACCATTCTCGGCGAGCCTGCCGCGATGCCGATGATGCTGGCGCCGATCGGCCTTACCGGCATGCAGCACGGCGACGGCGAGATTTACGCCTGCCGCGCCGCGCATGAGGCGGGCATTCCGTACACGCTCTCGACCATGTCGATCTGCTCGATCGAGGACGTTGCCTCGAACGTGCAGAAGCCGTTCTGGTTCCAGCTCTACATGATGAAGGATCGCGGCTTCATGAAGTCGCTGATCGAACGCGCCATCGCCGCCAAGTGCAGCGCGCTGGTGCTCACCGTCGACCTGCAGGTGATCGGCCAGCGCCACGCCGACATCAAGAACGGCATGACCGTGCCCCCGGAGTGGCGGCTCAGCACGCTGTTCGACTTCGCCACCAAGCCCGCCTGGGTCTCCGGCGTGCTGCGCGGCAAGCGCAAGACCTTCGGCAACCTCGCCGGTCAGATGGCGGGCACGGAAGACCTCAATTCGCTGTCGGAATGGATCAGCACCCAGTTCGATCCGTCGCTGAGCTGGAAGGACATCGAGTGGATTCGCAACATCTGGCCCGGCAAGATGATCATCAAGGGCATCCTCGATATCACGGATGCGCGCGAGGCGGTCAAAACCGGCGCGGACGCGATGGTCGTCTCCAACCACGGCGGCCGCCAGCTTGACGGCGCACCGTCCTCGATCTCCGTGCTGCCGGAAATCGTCCAGGAACTTGGCCCCAAGATCGAAATCATGTTCGATGGCGGCATCCGCACCGGACAGGACGTGCTGCGCGCGCTCGCGCTCGGCGCCAAGTCCTGCATGATCGGCCGCGCTTATGTGCATGGCCTCGGCGCGGGCGGACAGGCGGGCGTCGCCAAGGCGCTCGACATTCTCGGCAAGGAACTGAGCACGACGATGGGCCTGTGCGGCATCAGCCGTGTCGAGGACATCGACCGCCGCATCCTGGTCGACTATCGCACCAACGCCTGAGCACGCCTGAAACCGCGCCCGGATTTCGATCCGGGCGCGAAACTGCATCACATCGGCGGCGTGATGCCATCGATGCCGACGCTGATCCGCGATGCCTCCATGACGCCATCGGCGTTCCGCGCAGTTGCGGCGATGATCTGCGCGCCTTCGCGCAGGTCGGAACGCTTGGCAGGCACGAGCTTCACGACCATGGTCTCGGGACCGACGGCCACCTGCTTCTCGCCGCCGCGATATTTCACCGTCAGCATGCGGCCATCATTGCTCTCCACCATCTTGTCGAGCCCGCCATTGGTCATGCTGCTGCCCGGTGCAGTGTCCCAAGGCCGCGATCCTTCGCCCGCGCCGCGCAGCGCATCGGGAAACAGATGAACCTCGGTGGCCTTCTGGTTGCCCTGCGCATCGGCGACCGACGTGACGCCGATATAGGCGCCTGACCCGATATCGGACAGCGCGATCTTCTCGACCCCGGTGACGGGCGCATTCGCCGCCATCTTCATCGTGGTGTTGCGGCCATCGCGGCTTTTCACGATCAACAGATCGCCGTTGACGGATTCGATCATGCCGCGCACGCGGGACACTCCCGGTTGCTGCGCTTCGGCAAAACCAGCCGTCAAAGTCAGCAAAGAGGCCGCGAGACAGATGGCGAGAAGGCGTGAGGGTGGCATGGCGATTCTCCTGTGTTTCAGCCTTCAAGTTACGCGGCAAACCCATCGAATATTTCGGCGGCTCACGCAGCCGTGAGATCGGCCTCGACCAGCGCGCGCAATTCCGGCGTCACCTGCGGACGCTTCCCGAACCACAACTCGAAGCCACGCACCGCCTGATGCAGCAGCATGCCGAGGCCGTCGGCCGTTTGCAGCCCGCGTGCCTTCGCCGCCTTCAGCAACTCGGTTTCGAGCGGCACATAGACCAGATCGGCGACCGTCGCATCTTTGCGCAACATAGAGACATCGAGAGGCAAAGACGGCTGCCCTTTCATGCCGAGCGAGGTGGTGTTCACCACCAGCCTTACCTGCGGCAGGATCGCATCGACATCGTCCCATGTCACGACACGCACCCGTTCACCGTATGGCTGCGCCAGCACCTGCGCGCGCTCGCGGCCGCGGTTGACGAGGTGGATGCGCGACACACCGCGCTCCACAAGTCCGAACACCACCGCGCGCGCCGAACCGCCCGCGCCCAGCACCAAGGCCTCGCCATCCGCGCTCCAGTCCGGCGCGGAGGCGTCGAGATTGCCGATGAAGCCCTCGACATCAGTGTTGGTCGAATACAATTCGTCGTTGACGAAATACAGCGTGTTGGCCGCACCAACCGCGCATGCGCGCGCATCAGGCTGTGAAAGCACCAGCGCCTGCTCCTTGTGCGGAATGGTGACGTTGGCGCCGCGATAGCCGCGCGCCGCGAGCGAGCCGATGAACGACACGAACGCCGCAGGCTCCACTGCCTCGATGCGATAGTCGCCCGCGATGCCGAACTGCCGCAGCCAGTATTTGTGAATGATCGGCGAGCGCGAATGCGCAGCCGGCCATCCGATCAGGCATGCGGCGGGATTGGCATTCATCGATGATACTCCATGGATGCGATTGGCCGCACGGATCAGCGGTCAAATCACGCAGCGGCGGAGGCTGTCAATGCGGCCAGTGCTCCGAGCCACCACACTAGCGTTTGAGTTCATCCACCGCGCCGGAAATATCGCGGCGATAGCGCACCATCGGCGGCCGCGCGCCGTGGTTCTGCACTGTCTGCGCGACAAGAACGATGAACGCCCCGGCCGGTCCGCCGACCTGAAACCGGCTGCCGCCGAGCAGCGATACAAAAAAACCGCCGATGATGGCGGTGTAGAGACCCCGGTCCGGCGTCACGCCCGAGGCGATGGCGATCGCCATCGACAAGGGTAACGCGACAATCGCAACCGTCAGGCCCGCGACGACATCGGCACGGAAGCTCGCGAGGCCATACCCCTCGCGCAGCACCGTGACGATCTTGGGCGTGTAGAGTTCGACGAATGTGGGCGCGGCAGCCTTGCCCGTCAGGACGGGCAAGGCCTCGACGGGCCGGTATGCAGCCTGCCCGTTCAACGTCCCGGACGCAATTCGAGGCTTTGCACGCCCGCAGCCACGTTCAGCCCGGTCTGTCCCTGCACGCTCAACGGCTGAAGCGCAAAGGAATTGGCCGAACCGCCGATCAGCGCATTGGCACCGAGACCGACGCCGACCGCGGCGCTGGCATCGACACCGGCGTAATTGCCGGACAGGTCGCCGTGCCCGACCTGAACGGTCGGCGCAAACACCACCCACGAGACGGCGGTCTGATCCGTGATGCCGAGATCGAGGCCGAGCTTCTTGACGGAAGCGACATAGAGATCGTCGGGCCGTCCGTTGGCGCGGAACACGCAGCCGAGATTGTTGACCGATCCGATCACCAGCCCGACATGGGGCCCGCCCCGGCACTCAAGAACCCCGGCCTGCACCCGGCCCTGCTGGGCATCGGCGGCGGCGGTGAACGAGACAAGAGCTGCGGCAGCAAAGGACAGAACCGCGAAAGCGCGACGCATGGAAACCCCCATTCATAGGCCGCGCGCGGACTCGCAGCGGCCCCATGTTGTAATCCCAGCCGCCGGGAGAGTTCAACCGGCTCGCCTTTGCAGCAACCCCAGGCGCATAAAAAAACAGGCCCGCTTGCGCGGGCCTGTCCGAACCATTCCGTTCACCAAAATTAGTGGTGACGGCGGTGACGCTTGTGACCACGGTGGTGAACGTAACCAACCGGGCGCAGTTCGAGGTTGACGATGCCACCGGCAACGTTGAGGCCGGTCTGGCCCTGCAGGCTGAAGGGCTGCAGCGCGATCGAATTGGCCGAGCCGCCGATCAGGAAGTTGCTGCCGCCGCCGATGCCGATCGCGACGTTGCCGCCGACACCCGCGTAGCTGCCGGACAGATCGCCCGCGCCGACCTGCGTGGTCGGAGCATGCACGCGCCATCCGAAATCGGTCTGGTTGGTCGCACCGAGATCAACGCCGAAACGGCGGATGGTGGCGACGTAACCTTCAGGACGACGGCCACGGCCTTCGAACACGCAGTCGAGGGTAGTCGCGGAGGTCAGGATCTGACCGACATTCGGACCGCCGTGGCAGCGAAGAACGCCGACGTTGACGCCCTGCTGAGCGTTCGCGGTCGCGAACGACGCAAGAAGAAGGGCAGATGCTGCGCCGACAAGGTGAGAAAGTCGCATGGGAAGTCTCCGGCTACACGAATCGGTATCGATGCGTTGAGGATAGGAAGAAAAGAGAGAGGAAAGCGCATAACACGCCGCCCTCCCGCCGCAAGTCACAATGCCGCGAATGGTTACAATTATCTACCGCAAATTGGCACAGAATCGCTGGATGCGATTGCATGCTTCTTCGAGGTCGCTGTTCTTGGTGGCATAGGAAATCCGGAATGCCGGACCAAGGCCGAACGCCGATCCGTGCACCACGGCCACGCCCTCGCTCTCCAGCAGTTCGGTGACGAAATCCTCGTCGTTTTCCAGCTTCTTGCCCGACGGTGCGGTTTTGCCGATCGTCCCGGCACAGGACGGATAGACGTAGAACGCGCCTTCCGGGCGGGGGCACTGAATGCCGTTGGCCTGGTTCAGCATCGACACCACGAGGTCGCGGCGGCCCTTGAACAGTTCCGCGTTGGTCGCGATGAAATCCTGCGGGCCGCTCAATGCCTCCAGCGCCGCCCACTGCGAGATCGACGACGGGTTCGAGGTCGACTGGGACTGGATGGTCGCCATCGCCTTGATGAGCTGGATCGGGCCGCCGGCGTAACCGATGCGCCAGCCGGTCATGGAATAAGCCTTCGAGACGCCGTTCACCGTCAGCGTGCGATCGAGCAGCTTCGGCTCGACCTGCGCGGGCGTGACGAACTTGAAGTTGTCGTAGACGAGATGCTCGTACATATCGTCGGTCATCACCCAGACATGCGGATGCCGCACCAGCACGTCGGTGAGCGCCTTCATCTCGGCTTCGGTATAGGCCGCACCGGTCGGGTTCGACGGCGAGTTCAGGATGATCCACTTGGTCTTCGGCGTGATCGCCTTTTCCAGATCGGCCGCCTGCAGCTTGAAGCCGTGTTCGGCGGTACAAACCACCGGCACGGATTCACCGCCCGCCAGCGCCACCATTTCCGGATAGCTGACCCAGTACGGCGCCGGGATGATGACCTCGTCGCCCGGATTGATGGTCGCCATCAGCGCGTTGTAGAGCACCTGCTTGCCGCCGGTGCCGACCGTGATCTGGTTCGCAGCGTAGGTCAGGCCATTTTCGCGCTTGAACTTGGCGACGATCGCATCCTTCAGCTCGGGAATGCCGTCCACCGCGGTGTACTTGGTCTTGCCTGCCTCGATGGCCTTGATCGCCGCCAGCTTGACGTTGGCCGGAGTGTCGAAGTCCGGCTCGCCCGCACCGAGGCCGATGACGTTGCGGCCGGCCGCTTTCAGCTGCCGCGCTTTATCCGTGACCGCGATGGTCGCGGACGGCTTCACGCGGTCGAGGGCGGCGGACAGAAACGGCATCATGATCTCCATTTGAGCAAGCGAAGGCCGGTACGCACCGGAATTCGCGGATTTTGGGCTAAAAGCGCGGCGCACACTAAAACCACGCAGGCCGGGGCGCAAGGCGATACCGCACGCTATTCCCTCGCAAAAGAGCCTCCGGGCATCACGAAAGATTAAACGCCGTCACCTACCGTGCGGGACCTTTCCGATAAGCGAGATTCGCCCTCGACATGCACTCTCTCTGGCACCGGCTGAAATCAGGAGACTGGCTGACGCCCGAACGCATCCGGGCCTACAGCCTGATCGTGCTGACACTGAGCCTCATTGCCATCGTGGTCTGGATCGGCCTGTCGACGGGCGGGGTCGACCGCAACGGCAAACCGCTCGGCACGGACTTCTCGAGCTTCTACACGGCCGGATCGATGGCGCTGGAGGGACATGCGGCGGCAGCCTACGATTTCGTGCTCCACCATGCCCGACAGCAGCAGGTGTTCGGCGCGGCGACGCCCTATTATGCCTGGCCCTATCCGCCGCTATTCTTCCTGATCGCGGCGCCGCTGGCCCTGCTGCCCTACCCGTTCGCGCTCGCGGTCTGGCAGTTCGGCACTCTTGCGCTTTATCTCGCTGTGATCGGCGGCATCCTGCGCGGCGTCCGTAGCGAGCCTGCCGTACGGCGCAACTGGCTTCTTGTCGCCATCGCCTTTCCCGCCGTGCTCATCAATCTCGGGCACGGCCAGAACGGTTTCCTGAGCGCAGTACTGTTCGGGTCAGCCCTGCTCGCTTTGCCGACCCGGCCAATACTCGCGGGCGTGCTGTTCGCGGCGCTCGCCTACAAGCCGCAATTCGGCATCGCGATTCCGTTTGCGCTGGTCGCGGCCGGACGCTGGCGAACCATCGCCGCCACCTGTGCGACGCTTGCCATGCTCGTCGCTGTCACCGTGGTCCTGTTCGGCTTCGAGACATGGAGTGCATTTCTCGCCTCCTCGGGCGTCTCGCGCAAAATCCTGCTGGAGAGCGGCGCGGCCGGATACGAGAAACTGCAAAGCGCGTTCGCCGTGATGCGGCTGTGGGGCGGCAGCGTGACGCTCGCCTACGCCGTGCAAGCGCTCGTCTCCTGCGCCGTGATCGCCAGCCTTGTCCGGTGCTGGCGCACGGCCTGCGATGACGGCCACAAGGCCGCGTTGCTGGTGACCGGCACTCTGCTGGCCTCGCCTCATGTGTTCGACTACGATCTTGTCGTGCTCGCGGTCGCGATCGCATTTATCGCCGCGCATGGATTGCGCGACGGCTTCCGTCCCTTTGAAATCACGTTGCTCGGCGCGCTCTGGACCGTCCCGCTGCTCGCCCGCAGCGCGGCGGGATTGATGGCCCTGCCAGCGGGTTTTCTCGTGATCGCCACGTTCTACATAACGGTCGCAACCCGGGTCTGGCGCGGGGCCACAGACGCGCCACGCCCGGACGTCGCGAAGACGTGATCCTTGGCCCGCGCGGCAAAATCCTGCTGCGAAGGCCCCGGAAAAGAGAGCTTTCAACTATTCCGGTCCGCCACCCTTGCGGGGATCGTGCCCGCACCTCATTGTCTGGGCCAACGATTTCTGCGGTCCGCCGCCCATGAGACGAACGACGGATGTACAAGCTCTATTCGATGCAGCGCTCCGGCAACAGCTACAAGGTCCGGCTGGCGCTCGCCCTTCTCGATATTCCCTTTGAAGCGGTCGAGGTCGACATTCTGCGCGGCGAAAGCCGCACGCCGGATTTTCTGGCGATGAATCCGCGCGGGCAGGTGCCGCTGCTCGAAGTCGCCGAGAAGCGCTATCTCGCCGAGTCGAACGCGATCCTGTGGTATCTCGCCATCAACACGCCGCTTGCGCCGGAAACCCCCATCGAGCGCGCCGAGGCTCTGCAGTGGATGTTCTTTGAACAGCATGCGCTGGAGCCGAGCGTCGGTGCGGCCTATTTCTGGCTGGCGCTGGTGCGCGGCGGGCGCGAATTGCAGATGCACGCACTGGAAGACTGGATGGAGCGCGGCTACAGCGCGCTGAACATGATCGAAGCTCATCTCAAGACGCACGACTATTTTGCATCGGACCGCCTGACCGTCGCCGACATCGCGATGTACGGTTACACCCACGTCGCCGAGCAGTGCGATTTCAGCCTGCGCGAATTTCCCGCGATCCGCGACTGGCTCGCGCGCATCGAGAGCCATCCACGCTTCGTGCGGATGGACTGGACTCGCGCCCCGTCCCTGAGCACGGAACAGGCCTGAGGACCCGATAGAAAAACGCGAGCGGGACGCGGGACCCCGCCGCGTTTCCGCCATATTCCAGCCCGCCAGCGCCAAAATTCAAACGGTAAAATCTGCCACATCTGGAGCCCGTGGTGATTCGCACCACGTCCAGGAATGCCGTGCCATGATGCGTTCGAAGATCGTTGACCGGGGCTTCCATTATCCGTCTGCCCCATCATACCGAGCCGCCCGCGACCTGACGGCTGCCGCCGTCGCCGCGGCGTGCCTGTCAGCATGCCTTGCCGTCTCGCTTGCGATGCTTTCGATCCGGTTCGTGAGCGCCATCGCTTGAATCCCTGTCCGCCATTGCTTTCGGGACTGCCGATGAAGACACCTGTCATCTTCGTCGCCGTGTCGCTGGCGGCGGCTATTCTTGTTCTGGCGTCGCTGCTGGTCCTGACCCGGGCCGACAGCGACGCGGCAAAGCTTCACGGCAACGCGGCGCTCAATACGCCGAAGCCTTATCCATCTCAGCCTTTGTGGAAGATGAAGAACGCGCCGGCCGCGATAAAGGCGAAGCCGACCGCCTGATTCCAGCCCAGCGGCTCCTTGAGATAGAACGCGGAAAATCCCGCGAACACAATCAGCGTGATCACTTCCTGAATGGTTTTGAGCTGCGCCGGCGAATAGACCTCGCTGCCCCAGCGATTGGCAGGCACAGCCAGCCAGTATTCGAACAGCGCGATGCCCCAACTGATCATGATGACCATGGGCAGCGGACTCTCCTTGAACCGCAAATGTCCGTACCAGGCGAAAGTCATGAAACAGTTCGAGGCAAACAGCATCAGGATCGGCAGGATCGCGGGCGAAATCGACGGCATGTGTTGTCCTGGGTGAGAAATGAACGAGGGCTCGGTTCAACGCGCCCGGCCTTGAATGGATCGTGCGCGGGAGAAAATCATCTGTCGCGCGGATGTAACAAACCCCGGCTAGATTTTGAAAGTGGATAGCTTTGCCCCACAGTTCGCCCTTGCGGCCTCGGTCAGCTCCTGCAGCCCCCCTGCATCATGACCGGCGGTCGCATTTTTTTGCGATCTGCCCTGCCCCGGCAGGATATAAGCGACTCGCTCATGTTTTATTTTGGCTTGTGATGATCCGCGCTGCCTTCGCCATCCTCGCGCTGAGCCTGACCTTTCTGGTGCTGGCTCCGGTGCACCTTCTCGGCCTCGCCTTGCAGAACGATTTGCAGCGCAAGGTGCCGGTGCTGTTTCATCGCATCGTCTGCCGCATTCTCGGCGTGCGCATTCACGAAGTCGGACACCGCGCTTCCGCCGAGCAGATCCTGATCCTGTCGAACCATGCCTCGTGGCTCGACATTTCCGTGCTGAGCGCGCTGGCGCCGGTTGTGTTCGTAGCGAAATCCGAAGTCGCGGGCTGGCCGGTGTTCGGCATGCTGGCGAAATTGCAGCGCACGGTGTTCATCGAGCGCGAGCGGAGGCACAAGACCGGCGAAGCGACCGCGGAAATGGCCAGCCGCCTGCACAACGGCGACAGCGTCGTGCTGTTTCCGGAAGGCACTTCCAGCGACGGCATCCGCATCCTGCCGTTTCGCTCGGCGCTGGTCGGCGCGGTGCACCACAGCATCGGCGAATTCAGCGGCCACAAGAAAATCGTGGTGCAGCCGGTGTCGCTCGCCTACGTGAAGTTTGGCGGCGTGCCGGTCGGCCGCGCGCTGCGCGACAAGGTCGCGTGGTATGGCGAGACCGACCTCGTGCCGCATCTGCTGGGCGTGCTCGCGGCAGGCGCGGTCGATGTCACCGTGAGTTGGGGCGAGGCCATCACCTGCGATCTCGACGCCAGCCGCAAGCAGATCACGCGCAACGCGGAAGCCGCCGTCCGCACGATGACGGCAGCGGCCCTGCGCGGCGCGAGTTAAAACTCCCCGGATAACACCAGCCTGAAATCAGGCAGCGTCCACCACCGGCGTTTTCCGCGCCATGCCGTCGAACAGATCGAGCATGCGCTCGCGCCAGGCATGGATCAAATCGTCGGGCTTCAGGAGTTCGAACGGGCTTGTCACACGCGCCCACTGGAAGGGACCGAACACGATATAGTCGGCATAGTTAGGCTTCGCGCCACCGATGAAAGGCTGCGTGCGCAACGTCATCCGCAGCGGATGCAGCCAGCGACGCAACTCGTCGAGCCGCTGCTCGCGCCCGGCAACCACGTCTTCCAGAGGCTTACCCATGTTCTTCTCGCGGGTTCGGCGGAAATAGTCCTGATCCCCGGCATCGAGTTGGTCGTGAATATCGGCGATGATGAACGGCGCGATCTGACCGACCGATACATCGCTCCAGTTGTTGAGGAGACGCGCCATGCCACGCCCGCCTTCGCCGCCGAACAACGACGGCTTGTCCGGATAGGTGTCTTCCAGATATTCCGCGATCGCCCATGAATCGTTGACGCGAGCCTCGCCGTCGACCAGCACCGGCACCTTCTCCGAGCCATGCGCGCTGATCGCGTCTTTCTCCATGAAGCGCCACGGCACCGTCTCGAAAGCGAGGCCCTTGTGAGCCAGCGCCATGCGGGTGCGCCAGCAATACGGGCTGAAAAGGCGCGCAGGATCGCTGCCCGCGAGTTCGTAAAGCTGCCGCGCCATCAGATCTTGCCCGCAACCTGACCGAATAGAATCTTTTTGGATTCCTCGGTGACCGTGGGCGTCTTGTCCGGATTCACCTGCTTCGCCAGCTTGTAGGCGCGCGCGGTAGCAGGACGCGCATAGATCGCCTCGAACCAGCGCTTCAGGTGCGGAAAATCTTCCAGCTTCTGCAATTGCCGTTCATGCGGAACGATCCATGGATAGCAGGCCATGTCGGCGATGGAATATTCGCCCGCGATGAATTCGCGATCGGCGAGGCGCTTGTTCAGCACGCCATAGAGCCGGTTGGTTTCGTTGACGTAGCGATCCATCGCATAGGAAATGCGTTCAGGCGCGTACTGCACGAAATGATGGTTCTGTCCCGCCATTGGGCCAAGACCGCCCATCTGCCACATCAGCCATTGCAGCACGTCGAAACGCTTGCGCATGTCGGTTGGCAAAAACTGTCCCGCCTTCTCGGCGAGGTAGATCAGGATCGCGCCGGATTCGAAAACCGTCACCGGCTTGCCGCCATCGCCCGGCGCCTGATCGATGATCGCGGGCATGCGGTTGTTCGGCGAGAACGCCAGGAATTCCGGCTTGAACTGATCGCCCTTGGAGATGTTCACCGGCACGATCTTGTAGGGAAGCCCGCTTTCCTCCAGAAACATCGTGATCTTGTGGCCGTTCGGCGTGGTCCAGTAATAGAGGTCGATCATTATCCTGCGTCCTGACGTGAAAAGATAGATTCATGCGATTGCATGAACCTTGCGCGATTGCCCCATCAAGTCAACCAGAACGCCCCGTCCTCACCGATTGTTCATTGCCGGATCGGGACCGGCATCCCTGATTGAACCGACTCGGTCCCGATGCAACAAATCATGTGCCGATCAATGGCTGTGAGGACGTGATGTATTCCAAGACCGATCTGCAAGCTGCGTCCGACGCCGGAATCATTTCCGCCGGACAGTTGGAAACCTTATTGGTGTTCCTGCAATCACGCGGATCGGTTGCCTCTTCGGCTCCGAAGTTCGATGTCGTGCATGTGCTGTGGTACGCGGGCGCGCTGATCGTTATTTCCGCCATGGGCCTGTTCACCACGCTGGCGTTTTCGCAGATGGGCGGAACGGCCCTCACCATCACGGCACTGATCTACGCCGCGCTGTTCACATGGGCCGGTCACTATCTCTGGACGGTGAAAAATCTGCGCACGCCGGGCGGGCTTCTCATCGCGGTTGCGGTGTCGATGGCACCGCTCGCCGTGTACGGCATTCAGGACATGCTCGGTCTGTGGAGCAAGTTCGGCAAGCCGGGCACCACGCGCGACTTCTACATCTGGGTGCGCGGAAGCTGGGTCTTCATGGAAATCGCGACGATTGCCGCCGCAGCACTGGCGCTGCGGTTCTACCGCTTCCCCTTCATCGTTTTTCTGGCCGCGTTCGCGCTGTGGTTTCTCTCGATGGATATCGTGCCGTGGATCACCGGCTCCAAGCTGCGCGATTTCGAGACCGCGCGGATCGTCTCGATCTGGTTCGGCCTCGCCATGCTCGCGATCGCCGTGGTGGTGAATGCGCGCCAGCGGACCGGCGATTTCGCCTTCTGGCTGTATCTGTTCGGCGTGCTGACGTTCTGGGGTGGTATTTCCTTCACCCCCGGCGGCACGGCGCTGCAGAAAGCCCTCTATTGCGCGATGAATATCGGCTTTCTGTTCCTCGCGGTCTTTTTGGGCCGCCGCGTGTTCGCGGTGTTCGGCACCATCGGCATCGCCATCTATCTCGGCGATCTGGCGGAGAAGGTTTTCAAGGATTCGCTGCTGTTCCCGTTCGCGCTGTCGCTGATCGGCATCGCGATCATCGCCTTCGGCCTCTATTACCATCGCCATCAGGACGCCATCGCGGCCTGGATCGATGCGCGGATGCCGGACGCCTTGAAGCGATTGCGGCCCGCCAACGCCGCCTGAACCCTTTTCCTGTTCGCCTCACAGCCCCATATTCCGCGCATGGTGAAAAATCCCGACTCCCCGAAAAAGCCCGCGAAAGCTCCGAAATCCAAAGCCCACCGCGCCGATGTGAAACCCATCGGCCCCGCGCTGGCGGAGCTTTTGAATCCGGCGATCAATCGCGGCGAAAGTGGCCTCGGCTCGGGCACCGGCCTGCAGCCGCCGCCGGACAATTCGTGGGACCGCCGTTCGGGCGGCGAGGCGGCGATCCATCGCGCGCGTAAATCGACAACGAAGACATTCGATGCGGACAAGGGAGCATTGCCCCAAGGCTTCGACGAGGCTCCGCAGGCGATCTACGGCACCCACGCAACCATTCCGACGCTCGATCCGGAGCTTGCCAAGCAGCTTGGCTACGACATCGATGACGATGATTCCTTCAAGCCCGCGCGCAACAAGATGGAGTCGCTCGGCGTCAAGGCCACCGCCGAGGCGCTCGAGTCCCTCATCAAAGAGGGGCGTCCGGAATTTCGCGGCGACAAGGTCTGGACGCCGCACCGCCCGCCACGCCCGGAGAAATCCGAAGGCGGCGTCCACTTTGAACTGAAATCCGAATACCAGCCGAAAGGCGACCAGCCGCAGGCGATTGCGGAACTGGTCGAAGGCATCAACCGCAACGACCGCACGCAGGTGCTGCTCGGCGTCACCGGCTCGGGCAAGACCTACACCATGGCGCAGGTGATCGCGGCGACGCAGCGCCCCGCGCTGATCCTCGCGCCGAACAAGACGCTCGCCGCCCAGCTCTACGGCGAGTTCAAGAACTTCTTCCCCGACAACGCGGTCGAATATTTCGTCTCGTATTACGACTACTACCAGCCGGAAGCCTACGTTCCACGCACCGACACCTATATCGAGAAGGATTCCTCGATCAACGAACAGATCGACCGCATGCGGCATTCGGCGACGCGTGCGCTCTTGGAACGAGACGACGTCATCATCGTCGCGTCGGTGTCATGCATCTACGGTATCGGCTCGGTCGAGACCTACACCGCGATGACCTTCGCGATGAAAAAAGGTGAGCGCCTCGATCAACGCCAGATCATCGCGGACCTCGTGGCGCTGCAATACAAGCGCACGCAGGCCGACTTCACGCGCGGCACCTTCCGCGTGCGCGGCGACACCATCGACATCTTTCCGGCGCACTATGAAGACCGTGCGTGGCGCGTGAACCTGTTCGGCGACACCATCGAGAGCATCGAGGAATTCGATCCGCTCACCGGCCACAAGAGCGACGAGCTTGAGTTCGTCAAGATCTACGCGAACTCGCACTACGTCACGCCGCGCCCGACGCTCATTCAGGCCATTAAAGGCATCAAGTCCGAACTGAAATGGCGGCTCGACCAGTTGCACGCGCAAGGGCGCCTCCTGGAAGCGCAGCGGCTCGAACAGCGCACCACCTTCGACCTCGAGATGATGGAAGCGACGGGAAGCTGCGCCGGCATCGAGAACTATTCGCGCTATCTCACCGGCCGCAAGCCGGGCGAGCCGCCGCCGACATTGTTCGAATACGTGCCCGACAACGCCATCGTCTTCGCGGACGAAAGCCACGTCACCGTTCCGCAGATCGGCGGCATGTTCAAAGGCGACTTCCGCCGCAAGGCGACGCTCGCCGAATACGGCTTCCGCCTGCCCTCCTGCATGGACAACCGGCCGCTGCGCTTCGAGGAATGGGACATGATGCG
>Ga0153956_1001578_pt1 | contig 19452 bp, 18 predicted proteins | sample TSFL040MetaG_FD_104704 | JGI IMG/M metagenome (GOLD analysis project Ga0153956, IMG submission 104704) | Attine ant fungus gardens microbial communities from Florida, USA - TSFL040 MetaG | ecosystem: Host-associated > Fungi > Mycelium > Unclassified | place: USA: Florida, Wekiwa Springs...
CCGCTGGTCGGCACCCTTGAGCAGGGCGGTGTGATCGATCCCGACGTGCTGTGGTCCTGCACCAACTGCGGTGCCTGCGTCGAGCAGTGCCCGGTGGACATCGAGCACATCGACCACATCGTCGACATGCGCCGCTACCAGGTCATGGTCGAGTCGGAATTCCCCGGCGAGCTCGGCGTGCTGTTCAAGAACCTGGAACTCAAGGGCAACCCCTGGGGCCAGAACGCCAAGGAACGCACCACCTGGATCGACGAGGTCGACTTCGACGTGCCGGTCTACGGCCAGGACGTTGAGAGCTTCGAGGGCTTCGAATACCTGTTCTGGGTCGGCTGTGCCGGCGCCTACGAGGACCGCGCCAAGAAGACCACCAAGGCCGTCGCCGAACTGCTGTCGGTGGCCGGGGTGAAGTTCCTGGTGCTGGGCACCGGCGAGACCTGTACCGGTGATTCGGCCCGCCGCGCCGGTAACGAGTTCCTGTTCCAGCAGCTGGCCGGACAGAACATCGAGACCATCAACGAGCTGTTCGACGGCGTCGCAGCGCCGCAGCGCAAGATCGTCGTCACCTGCCCGCACTGCTTCAACACGCTCAACCGCGAGTACCCGCAGCTGGGCAGCGACTACACCGTCGTGCACCACACCCAGCTGCTCAACCGCCTGGTCCGGGACAAGAAGCTGATCCCGGTGTCCGGCACCGGCGGCGGCCAAGAGGTCACCTACCACGACCCGTGCTTCCTGGGCCGGCACAACAAGGAGTACGAGGCCCCACGTGAGCTGGTCGAGGCCTCCGGCGTGGTGCTCAAGGAAATGCCGCGGCACGCCGACCGTGGTCTGTGCTGTGGTGCCGGTGGTGCCCGGATGTGGATGGAAGAGCACATCGGCAAGCGCGTCAACACCGAGCGCACCGAGGAGGCCATCGACACCGGTGCTTCCGCGATCGCGACCGGCTGCCCGTTCTGCCGCGTGATGATGAGCGACGGTGTCGATGACGTGGCCGCGAGCCGGGACATCGAAAAGGTCGACGTGCTCGACGTCGCTCAGCTGCTGCTGGGCTCGCTGGACACCAGCACGGTGACGCTGCCCGCCAAGGGCACCGCCGCCGCCGCGTCGGCCGCCCTGGCCGAGAAGCGGGCGGCGGAGTCCCCCAAGGCTGCGCCTGCCGCTCCGGCACCTACTGCCGAGGCCGCACCCGCCGCCGAAGCACCGGCCGCACCGGCTGCTCCCGCAGCCCCTGCGGCTCCGGTCAAGGGCCTGGGGATGGCCGGTGGTGCCAAGCGTCCGGGTGCCAAGAAGGCCGCTCCCGCCGCCCCGGCACCCGCTGCCGAGGCCGCCGCACCGGCAGCTCCGGCAGCTCCGGTCAAGGGATTGGGCATGGCCACCGGCGCCAAGCGTCCGGGTGCCAAAAAGGCCGCTCCAGCAGCACCCGCAGCCCCGGCACCCGCCGCCGAGACCGCTCCCGCCGCCGAAGCACCAGCCGCACCGGCCGCGCCCGCGGTTCCGGTGAAGGGTCTCGGTATGGCTGCCGGCGCCAAGCGTCCGGGCGCCAAGAAGGCGGCCCCCGCAGCCCCGACTCCGACGCCTGCCGCTCCGGCTCCGACGCCTGCCACTCCGGCTCCTGAGGCCGCCCCGGCCGAGCCCTCGACACCGGTCGTCGGCCTGGGCATGAAGGCCGGCGTGAAGCGCCCCGGCAAGCGCTAAAAGCAACACGCTCAGTGGCCAGTTATGACACGCTTTTCGCCAGATCGCGTGTCATAACTGGCCACTGGCGTTTGGAAAATCATTCGACTGCTTCTACTACCGACTGGGAGCATTGGGAACGTGAGCACGCATCCGGTATCCAGCGAACGTACGTGGCCCGGCCAGCATCGGCCGGCTCGTGTCCTCGCGCAATCGACCAAGCTGCAGGACGTCTTGTACGAGATTCGCGGGCCGGTACACGAGCAGGCCTCGCGACTGGAGGCCGAAGGCCACCGGATCCTCAAACTCAACATCGGTAACCCGGCGCCGTTCGGTTTCGAGGCGCCCGACGTCATCATGCGCGACATGATCGCCGCGCTCCCCCACGCCCAGGGTTACTCGGATTCCAAGGGCATCGTGTCGGCCCGGCGCGCGGTGGTGACCCGTTACGAGTTGGTCGAGGGCTTCCCGCGGTTCGACGTCGACGACGTGTTCCTGGGCAACGGCGTCTCCGAACTGATCACCATGACGCTGCAGGCACTACTGGACAACGGCGATCAGGTGCTGATCCCGGCCCCGGACTACCCGCTGTGGACGGCGTCGACGGCGCTGGCCGGCGGAACTCCCGTGCACTACCTGTGCGATGAGACGCAGGACTGGAACCCCGATATCGCCGATATCGAATCGAAGATCACCGACCGCACCAAGGCAATCGTGGTGATCAACCCGAACAACCCGACCGGCGCGGTGTACAGCCGGGAGACGTTGGTCCAGATCGCCGAATTGGCCCGCAAGCATCAGCTGCTGCTATTGGCCGACGAGATCTACGACAAGATCCTCTACGACGACGCCGTGCACATCCCGATGGCATCGGTGGCGCCGGACCTGTTGTGTTTGACCTTCAACGGTCTGTCGAAGGCCTATCGGGTGGCGGGCTATCGCTCCGGTTGGCTGGTGATCACCGGGCCCCGCGAACATGCGACCAGTTTCATCGAGGGCATCAGCCTGCTGTCGAATATGCGCCTGTGCCCGAATGTGCCTGCGCAGCATGCCATTCAGGTGGCACTCGGCGGTCATCAGAGCATCGAGGACCTGGTACTGCCGGGCGGGCGGTTGCTCGAGCAGCGCGATACCGCGTGGTCCAAACTCAACACGATTCCCGGGGTGTCATGCGTGAAGCCGTCCGGAGCGCTGTACGCGTTCCCGCGGCTGGATCCCGAAGTGCACGAGATCCGCGATGACGAGCAATTGGTGCTGGATCTACTGCTGCAGGAGAAGATCCTGCTGACGCAAGGCACCGGATTCAACTGGCCCACACCGGATCACCTACGCATCGTGACGCTGCCGTGGGCCCGCGACCTGGCCAACGCCATCGAGCGGCTGGGTAACTTCCTGGCGAACTACCGCCAATAATCTCTCGGGGATTTGTGCACGATTTTCCGCGATGATCGCGGGAAATCGTGCACAAATCACTGTGGCAGACCCGCGATGAAGGTGCTCAGCAGCGCGGCGAGGGTGCTCTCGAGCTCGGCGCCGGGCCGCGGCTGCTTGACGGAATCGATTGCCGCCCAACCCCATACCGCGCCGACGAAGGCGTGGACCGCGGCGGTCAGCAGCACCAGGTGCTGACGGTCCAGCGCCAGCCGGGGCCTGAGCGTCTCGCGTAGCCGGTTCTCGACGTCGCGCGCCTGAGTGCGCACCGCCTCGGCCGCTTCGGGCGTCAGCCGGTTCATCAGCACCGGGGCGGCGCTGATCAGGTCACAGAGCACCGGACGCTGCGCGAGTGTGAGCGCCAAAGCCTTTGCCGGCGTGCGTCGTTCATCGGCCAGCTGGCACCTCACATCCCGGAGCCAGCCGAGGTGCTCGTAGTACATCACCCGCAGCAGCAGCGCCTCGCGCGAACCGGCGTAGCGCAGTACGCCGGACTTGGCCAAACCCGCACCGGCGGCGATCTCACCGAGCGTCAGCTCGGTGGCCCGGGAGTCGTCCAGTAGCGCCCGGGTGACCTCGGTCAGACGACGCAGGCGGTCTTCTCGCTGCTGCGGGCTACGGGCCCGCGCAAACGACGGGGCCACTGCAGAATCCGGCACATCCATTGCTTAATGGAACACTGTTCCATTAAGTTGGTCAACATGACCCACCACTACGAAGTCCACGTCACCCGCCATACGCAAGCCACGCCGAGCACGCTGTTCAACGTGGTGGCGGACGGGTCCCGCTGGTCAGAGTGGGCACGACCGCTGATCAACTACTCGACCTGGGAGACCCGCGGGCCGGCCAACGACGGTGGCGTCGGGGCCATCCGCGCCGTCGGGACGCGGCGTTCTCCCACCCGAGAGCAGACGACCATCCACGAGCCCGGACAACGGCACGGGTACACCATCGTCTCGAAGACCCCGGTGCGGAACTACCAGGCGCAGGTGACCTTCACCTCCGGGCCGGACGGCACCCGCGTCGACTGGCACGGGACCTTCGAAAGCCCTTGGCGCATCATCGGTCTGGGTTACCGGGCCGTGGTGAAGTACGTGCTGACGACGTTGTCCGCCAAGTTGGTGATCGAAGGGGAACGGCACGACGCACTCAGCCGCGCCTGACCCGACACTCAGCCCGACCCCCTACGCTGGCTCGGGTGGCGCACTCGCATACCCACTCGCACAGTTCCGGCCCGGCGCCGCTCAGTCCGCTGGCCGCGAAGATCGTCGTGGGGCTCCTGGCGGTGATCGGGCTGGCGACGGTGATCGCTGCCGTGGTCCTGTGGCCGCACGGCAAGGCCGTCAACATCCCGCTGCCCTATCAGAACGCCAACGGCGGTGCCGTGAGCACCGAGGCCGGGCACGTCGTGTCGAGCGGGATGAACAACTGCGGCAGCCCGTCGGTCGGCGCGGTGCTGACCTCGGCCCCCGTCACCGCACCGCCGGGCGCGGGGAGCTGCGTGCAGTCGCTGGTCGGCATCGACTCCGGGCCCAATTCCGGCGCCAACACGCTGCTGGAGTTCAGCACCGGCCCCGGTCAGCCGCACCTCGCCGCCGGTGACCACATCCGGGTTACGCGGCAGGTCGACGACTCCGGCACCACCACCTATGCCTTCTTCGACTTCGAGCGCACGTGGCCCCTCGTCGCACTGGCCGCCGTCTTCGCCGTCGTGGTGGTCGCGGTGGCCCGCTGGCGCGGGTTGCGGGCCCTGGTCGGGATCGCCGTCGCATTCGTCGTCCTGACGGTGTTCCTGCTACCGGCGCTGCGCGACGGCGGGCCGGCCATCCCAGTCGCGCTCGTCGCGTCGTCGGTGATCCTGTACGCGGTGATCTACCTGGCGCACGGGGTCAGCCTGCGCACCAGCGCAGCCCTGCTCGGCACCTTGAGTGCTCTGCTGCTGTCCGCGGTGTTGTCCTGGGGCGCAATCGAATTGGCACACCTCACCGGACTGTCCGAAGAGCAGAACAATGACATCGCGGCATACATGGGATCCGTATCCATCACCGGGCTGTTACTCGCCGGCTTCATCATCGGCTCGCTGGGTGTGCTCAACGACGTCACCGTCACGCAAGCGTCGACGGCCTTCGAACTGGCCGAACACGGCGCGTCCCGGCGGGCCATCTTCACCGGCGCCATGCGGGTGGGACGCGATCACATCGCCAGCACCGTCTACACCCTGGTGCTCGCCTACGCGGGTAGCGCGCTGCCGCTGCTGCTGTTGTTCAGCGTCGCCAACCGGTCACTGGGTGACGTGCTGACCAGCGAGAGCGTGGCGATCGAGATCGCCCGGTCGGCGGTCGGCGGCATCGCGCTGGCACTGTCGGTGCCGCTGACCACCGCGATCGCCGCGGTGCTGGCGACGCCCCAGTCGCCCCAGCCCGTCACGCGTCCAGATCAGCCTCGGTGAGACCCGTTGCCGCCAAAGCAGATTCGAGGCTCTCATGCCGGAATGCCGCGGTGACGTGATCGTGCACCACCCGGAACGCCGCGGCGCCCGTAACGTCGCCCGAGGTTTGTTCGACGACAACCACACCGCCGCGCACATACATCCGCCCGACTGTCACCGGTGAGTCGAAATCGTCGGCCCACCGCCGCAACGCCTCCAGGCCCTGAGCGGCCCCGTGCGCATCGCCGATCTCGATGTCATCGCTGGACAACTGCTCGAGGGTGCCCAGGTTCTCGTCGTTGAGGGCGTCATGCCAGGCCAGGACGGTGGCGATCTCCGATGTTGTCATGACCTGAAATTACTAGAACGCGGTGCGGTCCAGCCAGGTCTGCCACACCGCGGCATCGCCGAACACCTCCAGACCCGCGGCCTGCGCCGATTGCCGTCGGTTGGTGGCCAACAACAGCCCGGTCGCCGGACCACGCACCGCAGCATCACCCTTGCCGTGGCTGTGCGACCAACCCAGACCATCCTCGTCGTTGGTCACCGTCCACTCGCCGGTCGGCCCCAGTCCGTCATCGGTGGCGTGCAGGTGCAACGACGTACCGGGCAGCACCGCCGGGGCGCCGCGGGCGGCCATCAAGATGGACCGCTCGATGGTCTCGCTGATGCCGTCGGCGGCCAGTTCGGTGTCCAACTCGAACGGCAGACCCAGTGCCAGCGCGGCGTCGGCACGATGCACCGTCTGCTCGTGCACCCGGCGCCGGATCCACCACCCCGCAGGCTTGGAGCCGACGAACGTCCACACCCGGGCATCAGAGCCCACCTGATCGACGGCGTCGATGATGGCCTGCGCGCCGGCGTTGAGCCAGTCGATTGCCGCGTCCGGATCCTCGGGCGGCTTGCCGTTCGCCACCTCTCGGGGATCGAGGGGTTCTTGCCGCCGTTCGGCGATGATCTGGGCACACCATCGGTTGCCGCGACCCACGTGCCGGAACAGCTGCGTCAGCGTCCAGCCCGGGCAGGTCGGCACTTCCAGCGCCGGGTCCGCAGTGCGGATGAGTTCGCCGAATGCCGCAGTTTCACTGATCAGTGCCGCGCGGAAGTCCACTTCACGACGGTACCGCTGCGCGCGCCTGCCCGAGTGCGATCGGCAGTGTTGCCCAGCCCCGCAGCACCCGGGTGTCGCGGCGCGTGCCCTCCCCCGCCAGTGCGGCGTCGGGATACCGCTCGAAGAACGTCCGTAGTCCGACCTCGCCCTCGGACCGGGCCAGCGCCGCGCCGAGGCAGTAATGACGCCCGCCGGAGAACGACAGGTGCTTACCGGCGTTGTCGCGGGTGATGTCGAAGCGATGCGGGTCGGCGAACACCGCCGGGTCCCGGTTGGCGCCGGCCAGGTAGAGGATGACCGGCTCGCCGGCCCGCACCAGATACCCGGCGATATCGACATCGATCTTGGCGATCCGCGCCGACATCTGCACCGGAGATTCCAGCCGCAGGATCTCCTCGACGGCAACCGGCCACAGCTCGGGATCGGCGAGCACCGACCGGAGTTGATCGGGATGCTCCAACAAGATTCGGATGCCGCTGCCCAGCAGGTTGACCGTCGTCTCGAAACCGGCGGCCAGTACCAGGCCCGCGGTGGCCCGCAATTCTTCGTCGTTGAGCCGGGCGCCGCCCTCGCTGGTGGCGATCAGCTGGCTCATCAAGTCGTCGCCGGGGTTGGACCGAAGTTCGCGGATATGGTCGGCCAGCCACGCGTTGAATCCGTCCAGGCCGGCTTCCACGGCCAGGTACTGCGGCCAGCTCAGGCCGATGTCCAGGCTGGGGGCGGCCAGCTCACCGAATTCCAGGATCCGCGGGCGATCAGAATCGGGCACACCGAGGATGTCGCCGATCACCGTGACCGGCAGCTGCGAACAGTACCGCTGCACGATGTCCACCGAACCCGTTGGCGCCGAAGATAATCCGTCGATCAGCTCGGCCGCGGCATCCTGCACCCGCTCCCGCAGCGCCGCCACCGCGCGAGTGGTGAACACCGCCGACACGGTCTTGCGGTAGCGGGTGTGCTCGGGCGGCTCCACCGACAGCAACGACGGCGGCAGCAACGGATGCAGCCGGCCCTTGACCGTGGTCTTGCCCTCCAGCCAGCCCAGTGGTCCGGGCAGGGTGCCGCCGATCTGGGTGACGGTGAAGTCGTCCGAGCGCAGGATCTGGTGAGCCAACCCATGATCGGCGGTCAGCCACGCCGCGCGGCCGCGGTACATCCGGCCGCGGCTGCGCAGTTCATCGGCGAAGCTGCCCGGGTCGGCGCGGACCGACAGATCTGCGATCAACCGACCTTGCAGATCACCATGTTTGGCGCCGAAACCGGCCAGCCGCCGGATGACGGCGTGCAGGGCGAACCAATTCAAGCGTTGCCGCAGCGACATGAAGCCGAGCTTAGGCAGCACGGTGACGTCCGGGCTACCTACCGCAGTAGGAAATCAGTGCCGGCTGCAGATGAAGAACACGCAGGTGGTGTGGTGCCGTGGCGCCGGCGGGTAGGCATCGGGCGGTGGGTACTGGCCGGGGTACTGGCCCGGATATTGCCCGGGGTACTGGTTCGGATAACCGGCAGCCGGGCCGCCGGGATAGCCGCCCGGGTACTGGCTGGGGTACTGGTTCGGATATTGGCTGCGGGGGTACTGGTTACCGGGCCCGCGCAACCACGGCTGCTGCTGCGGCGGTGCGGGTATCGCAGCCGGCGGCGGGGGCACGATCGGCGGGGCTTCGGGCGCGGGCAGCGACACCGGGATGGGTACCGGCACGGGCGCGGGAGCCTCGGGTTCGGGTGCCTTGGCCTCCGGCGCCTGGTGCACCACCGGCGGTGCCTCTTCAACGTGCTTGGGTACCTGTTTGGGAGCCGGGGCCTGCATGGTCTCGGCGATCACCGGCGCTTCGGGCGCGGGTGGTGGCGGTGCGGCCGGTGGCGGCGCCGCGGCGGGCGGCGGTGCGGCCAGCGGGGCCACGGCCGGTGCGCTGGGTGCGGCGGCCTGCGGCTCCGGCCGCTGATCGCCCGTCGGCTTGATGCTGACGGCCAGCGAGACGGCCAGCGCCACCACACCGACCACGAAGATCGACGTCAGCGCGCTGCCGACCAGCAGGAACGGCTTTCGCCCGGTGGGCGTCACGACCGGCGCGTCACCCAACTCGTCGAAACCGAACTCGTCGTCGGTCAGGCGGGCAGGCGCCAGTTCGGTGGACGCCGCGGCCAGTGCGTAGGCGCCGCCGGCGGTGGTGCCGTCGGGATCCATCGAGTAGGCCAGGCCCGCGGTGGCCGCGTCGTACACCGGCGCGCTGGCCGAGGCCAGGGCCGCGCCGCGGGCCAGGGCCAGCTCGGCGTCATCGGGCGCACTGATCGGGATGTCCATCAGTGCGGTCAGGTGGCTCTTGACCGCCGCCACGTCGACGCCCGAACCGATCACGAACATGCCCTGCGGCGGAGCGTCCTGGGCGGTGACGGCCGAGGCCATCTCCGACAGCACGTCCATGGCGTCGTCGCTGTGCAGGCTGCGGCTGAGAACCTTGGTGATCGAACCGTCGGCGCCGTCGACCACCGACAGGGTGGCGGTGTCCTTGTCCAGGAACAGCAGGCCGGTGCTGGCGTATCCGACGGCGCGGCCGGCGGCTTGGGCCAGTGCGCCCGCGGCGTGCAGCTCGGAGACCATCATGACGTCTTTGATGCCGGCCGCGGTCAACCCGTCGCGCAGTTGCGCCGCCGAGTAATGATCGCTCCATGCGACACCGACCGTCTTGAGGTGGTGTCCACCTTCTTCGGCGCCTTCACGGGTACCCAGTACCGCGCTGACCACTTGATCGACCGGAGCTTGCGCGCCCTCGGCCATCGATGTTTCGAACGTGTCATGGTCGACGATCGCACCGTCGGCCTTGGCCCCCTCAACCAGCGCCATTCGCACCGTCGTAGGAGTCAAAGACACACCTAGAACGATGTCCACTGACCCTCCAAGAGTGTTCGCCACGCGATTTTGGTCGTCTTCGACAACACGCGCACAAGTCCACAACCAGAAGCTTCATCGCCCGCAGGGGCGGCATCGTTACCTCTGGCCGCGGCGGCACGGATTCCCGTCGACGCCGGTGGTTAGACCCTACCCGGGTTACCTGTGTGTGGCATATGCCCTGGGAGCGTCAGTCCTCGGCGCGGGACCGCGCGATCAAATCGGTCAGCGAGGTCGAGGGCCGACGGTGGGCCAGGTGCCCGTGCACGCCCTCGGCATAAGCGGTTTCGGCGTGCTGGGCGAAGTCGATGCCCCCGCTTTCCTCGTCGGGGCTGACCCGGAATCCCATCACCTTGTCGATGATCTTGCCCAGCACGAAGCTGGCGGCGAACGCGTACAACGCGACCGCACCCATGCCCAATGCCTGTTTGCCCAGCTGAACCAGGCCGCCCCCGTAGAACAGGCCGCGGGCTCCGCCGGTCATGACATCGGTGGCCAGTAGCCCGATCAGCAACACACCGACCACGCCACCGACAAAGTGCACACCGACCACGTCGAGCGAGTCGTCGTAGTTGAACTTGAACTTCAGGCCGACGGCGAACGAGCAGAGCACGCCCGCGGCCAGGCCCACCAGCAGTGCGCCGAGGGTGTTGACGTAACCGCAGGATGGGGTGATGGCGACCAGGCCGGCCACCACGCCCGAGGCGGCGCCGAAGGTGGTGGGCTTGCCGTCGCGGATCTGCTCGACCGACAGCCAGCCCAGCATGCCCAGGCACCCGGCGACCAAGGTGTTCAGGAAGATGGCCGCGGCCGTGCCGTCGGCGGAGAAGGCCGAGCCGGCGTTGAAGCCGAACCAGCCGAACCACAGCAGACCGACGCCGAGGAGCACGAACGGCAGGTTGTGCGGGCGCATGGCGTCCTGTTTGAAGCCGATGCGCGGACCCAGCACGATCGCCAACGCCAATGCCGAAGCGCCCGAAGCGATTTCGACGACGAGGCCACCAGCGTAGTCGAGTGCGCCGAATTTGGCCAGCCAGCCCGCCGGGTTCCACACCCAGTGCGCGATCACCGCGTAGACCACGATGGACCAGATCGGGACGAAGACCATCCAGGCCGAGAATTTGGCCCGGTCGGCGATGGCGCCGCTGATCAGGGCCGCGGTGATGATGGCGAAGGTCAGCTCGAAGGCGACGAACAACAGCTCGGGCACGCTGCCGTGGTTGGTGCGCGGTCCCAGGCCCAGCAGGCCGAAGTGCTGCAGGCTGCCGACGAACCCGCCGCCACCACTGAACGAGAGCGTGTATCCGAACAGCAGCCACGCGACGGTGACCAGCGGAATCGAGATGAAGCTCATCATGATCATGTTGAGCACGCCGGTGGTACGGACCATACCGCCGTAGAAGATGGCCAGCCCGGGCGTCATCAGCAGCACCAGGGCGGTGCTGGCGAGCAGCCAGGCGGTGGCGGCGGGATCGATGCCTTGCACGTGCGACTCCTAACTACGGTCTCGACGAGAATGTCGGGACCGGGTTTCGATGGCGCGGCGCAGGTGTTTCGGCAATGTTTCGTGTTTCTGCGGGGTTGCCGAGAACTCACGCCTGGCGTGTCTGGCCGTCGGCGTGTCGGCGGTGTGGCGGCGTAGTCGCTCCGGCAATGTCAACTTTTGTTGACGGTGCGGGGCCGCGTCGTCGCCTGTTCCGCGTTGACGTTGCGCCTACGCGGTGACAGTGCGAGTGAGTTGCATCCTCAACGCAAAGTGAACGCGGTCAGGGCTTGGTGAAGTTCAAGTATGAGCGCGACGGGGTGGGGCCGCGCTGGCCCTGGTACTTCGAGCCGACCTTGTCGCTGCCGTAGGGGTGCTCGGCCGGGCTGGTCAGGCGCAGCAGGCACAGCTGCCCGATCTTCATGCCCGGCCACAGGGTGATGGGCAGGTTGGCGACGTTCGACAGCTCCAGGGTGATGTGGCCCGAAAAACCCGGGTCGATGAAACCCGCCGTGGAGTGGGTCAGCAGTCCCAGGCGACCCAGCGAGCTTTTGCCTTCGAGGCGACCCGCCAAATCGTTTGGCAGCGTGCAGGTTTCAAGCGTTGAGCCCAGCACGAACTCGCCGGGGTGCAGCACGAACGGCTCGCCTTCGGTCGGCTCGACCAGGGTGGTCAGTTCGTCTTGTTGCTCGGCGGGGTCGATGTGCGTGTAGCGGGTGTTGTTGAAGACCCGGAACAGGCTGTCCAACCGGACATCGACGCTGGACGGCTGGACCATGGTGTCGTCGAACGGGTCGATGCCGAGGCGCCCAGCAGCGATTTCGGCCCGGATATCACGGTCGGAGAGGAGCACGCGACGAGCCTATCGGGCGCTGTTGGTATCCTTCGTCAGCACCATGCCGATGTAGTTCAATGGCAGAACATCAGCTTCCCAAGCTGAATACGCGGGTTCGATTCCCGTCATCGGCTCCACCGTTCTCGCAGGTGAGCGCGTTTTCGCTGCTCAGAGCGTCACTCGCAGGTCGACACTTGTCCGTCATTTGTCCGTGGGCGTGCGAAACGTCTCCCCGATATCCGTTTGCTGGACCCACGCACGATCCCCGCGTTTCTGCGCATGGTCTCCACCTGCAAGCGGTACGTTCCTGCTGAAATACCGAGAGCGTTAATTGAGGGGGCCGGGCGTGACGGCAGAAGCAATCGTGATGAATCGGTCAGCCGTGGCGCTGGCAGCCGACAGTGCAGTGACGATCGGCGGCGCTGAACGTGCCAAGACCTTCGAAAGCGCCAATAAGCTATTCGAACTTATAAAGGGTTCGAATATTGGCGTAATGATCTATTCCAATGCTGAAATAAACGGCACCCCCTGGGAGACCGTACTAAAGACTTTTAGACGCGATCACGCAACATTTCAAGCGTCACATGTGGAAGATTATTTCGACACCTTTCGCAAATACCTGGCGGAACACGATAAGCTGCTTAAACCAGACGACGAGACAGCTCCAATCATGCGGATCAGCATGTGGCTATTCGGCTACGTTTTCGATTGGCTGGAAAAATACCCAGGTCGACTTACTACCGCCAATGATGTTGTCATCAAAAAGGCGGTTCGCCAAGCGGTCAGCGAGTTCTGCGAATCATGGGAAAACGAGCTAGAGAAGCAGAATGACATTGCAGATTTGGTAGATCGTGCGGCACTTAAGTACCGCAGACAGTTTGGCGATACAGTCAAGCAATACGCCGAATATAGTTTTGCGGACCTACCCATAACGGCGCCGCTGATAAATCGCCTTGTGAGGCTGGTCTTCACATTCCTCACCAAAGAGATTCGCACGCCTCTAGATAGTGGTCTCGTCTTCGCGGGATTCGGCACCGAAGACTACTTCCCTAAAATGGTCTGCGGCCGGGTGTCGGCACGGCTACAGTCTGATCTAATCGTCCACGAGAGAGAGTCTGCCGAGGTTACGGTTGCCGAACCTGCACATCTACAGACATTCGCCCAGGACGATCCGGCGCGCGGCTGGATCGAAGGAATCAGCAAAGAAGTACGGGCAGAAATCCAGACCCACTGGACGAATTGGGTAGGCACGTTGCCACGGCATTTGAGGCGCGAGTTGAAAACCAACACCAATATAAGTCTAGACCCATCTCAAGCTCGCGAGCTTGAGAAGATCACTTTCAAACTCGCGCGCGAGCAGCTCCATGAATTCTTTCAATACATGCACGACTATGAGCAGCATAATTTCAAAGAACCTATGCTTTCTAGCATTTCCCTACTACCAAAGGACGAGTTGGGCCTACTCGCCGAGAGCCTCGTAAATATCACATCGCTCAAACAGCGGATGAGCATATTCGACGCAAATACTGTTGGCGGCGCTATTGACGTCGCCTTAATTTCCATCGGCGACGGATTTGTCTGGTTAAATCGGAAACATTACTTTAAACCTGAGTTAAATCCGACGTGGCACTTGACGCATGGTGCTAGGATTGCAGTAGATCAAAATGGCGTAACTGAGGAGGCGCAATGAAAAACCGAAAGGTCCGATATAATCTCGCGCGGTCTCGTCAGGTAGCGGTAATCCGCGACAAGGCGCCACGCGAAATGCGAAAAACTGACGGCTCTGCCTCGATTTCCAAACCAGAGAACGATCGCGCTTTAGCGGCAGCAATAACGGGACAATTTGACGACTGCTGGGATGAGGACTAAATCCGCCGACGCATCGGCACCACGTTCGGGCCGGTAGGTGCGGCCAGGGCAGCGAGCTTGGCCATAGCGGCGCTGGCGGTGTCATCGGTACGGAACAGATGTGTGTAGATGTCCAGCGTCGTCGTGACCTTTGAGTGCCCCAGGTTGTGGCTGACCTCGGCCACGTCGATACCGGCAGCGGCGCACAGGCCTCGCGTAAGTGTGCCGCAACCCGTGGAACTTGAATCTCGGTGGCAATAGTTCGCCGCCATGCCCCGCCAGGGCCCGGTGTGTGGACGTTTCGAGCGCCAGCCGATTCGCTCGCAAAACCGCAGGCCGAAACACAGCTTTGTAGAACGTCTGGTGACTCAATGGCCGCGACCAGTCGAGCGCCAGCCGCTCGGTTGCTTCTGCCACTGAAAGCGCAGCCAGAGCGGTTGCCTGCCGGTCGGCCTTTTGAGCAGCGGTAAGCGGCTTGCGCTCGGCAGGCTCATCGCCGGCCAAATCGGTACTGGCGTTCGTAGGCAGCTCGGCGCGCTTGCCGGTGGGTTTGAACGGCGTCAGTGTCACGGCACAGAACAATGGCGCTTGCGGGTCATCAGCACGCGGGTGCTCTGTGAGGTAATCGCGCAGCAATTGCGCGGTGTTCGGCATCAGCGGCACCCGGCGATCTGAGTTTTTGGTTTTCGTCGTGTCGTAGGTCAGTTGGCGGGCCGATTGGGTGGCCGTTGCTGTTTCCGACGCCGTGGTCTCGCCGCCTGCAATGGCGATGACGGTTCGGCGCACCCGTACGAACACAGTGCCCACCTGTAGACCGGCCAGCTCGGCAGCGCGCAGACCTGACGACGCGGCCAGGTGCACCATGACGGCACACGGCCATGGGGTCGCATCCACCAGCGCGGCAACCTGGCCTGCCGACAGAAACATGTCGGGGTCGTCCACCACGCCAGGGGTCGAATTGGCCAGCGTGCGCTCTGTCGGCAACTTCACGTGAACGGCGGGGTTGTCATCGCCATCCTTGCGAGCGCGGGTTTTGGTGGTCAAAAGGTTCGCGTACTCGGCACGGGTGCGCGGTTTCAAATCGTGGCGACCGGCCAGCCACTCATCGGCCACAGCGGCAAACGTGGCCTTGCCAGCGTCGCGAAGACTAGCCGGTGATTTTCCCTGTGCCAGTTGCGCTTTCACCGCGTCTAGGCGATCTTCGGCCAGCTCGCCGCCGCCACCCGAGTACAACAGCCTGCCCGTGCTCGGCAGCTACGCCGGTGTCTTCGTCATCCAGTCGTACTTCGTACCGAAAAACTATGTCGCGCTGGCTGCTTCGGGCGGACCAAACAGCTCCGACAACCCTGTCGCTGTTCGATCCCACGCCAATCCTGCCTACCAAGGCTTGCGTCTTATCCCTGGTAACAGCCAATTCCCCTTGGTGGACTCATTTTTCGCACGGTCGATTGGCGTCGGAGTTCGCCACCGGGGTGCGGCGGTCGTCTGCCAGATCGTCAATAGCACCACCTACACCGAACCCACGTTCGTCTTCTCGAAGTGATCACCATGCGACGAGAACGCGACCCGCTCGCACTCCATTGTGAACAGACCGGGGACCAATCCACCGAATTCAGTTTCGGGCCGGGGCTCGTGCCGCGCGGCAAGGAGCGCGCACTACCCAAGGACGGCGGCATGTACCGGGGCACCACCCCGCGACCTGGCCGGCCAAGCGCCCGCGACTACGACGCACCCGGTAACCCCGGCTACCGCATCGGCTAGGGCCGCGTAGACCGATGCGAACCCGCCGACCGACCCCGAACCCCGAGCCAAACGCCGCAGTCGTGCAGCGACTGTGCAGGGGTGCGGGACGGCGGCCTCTAGACCTCAGCCGGGCGGGTTATGCCCGTGGTTGGTTGCCAGCGGTTCCCTGCGAACCCGCCCGGCTGAGCCGCTGATCACATAGAGCGCGCGATACGGTTCGGAACGCGTGTCGTACCGTGGGTGTATATACACAGGCAGGTTGAATGTATCCACAGACTATCCACAACGTTATCCACAAGGAGGAGGCGACGAATGTCTGACATGTACTCGGCGACGACGATCGCCAAGTGGTTCGTGGATTGGGCAAACACCGACGACGCTGAGCTGTCGAACCTCAAGCTGCAGAAACTGCTGTACTACGCACAGGGGCACCATCTCGCAGTTCACGGCCGGCCACTCTTCGCCGACAACATCCAGGCTTGGTCGCACGGCCCAGTGGTACCCGACGTTTACCACTATTTCAAGGGTTTCGGATCGGGGCCTATCAGTCTGGCAGACGCGGACCCATTCGAATGGGATCATGTCGACTCAGCGACAAGTCAGTTTCTCGCCAAGGTGTGGAATACCTACGGGGGCATCGCCGCGTGGAAATTGCGCAACATGACGCACGCCGAGCCACCTTGGATGGACCACTTCGCGCAGGGTGAACGTTTCACCGTCATACCAGTGGACGAAATCCGCAGTTACTTCGAGACCCGCTCCAAATAGCGTTGCCGAACAACAACCGGAACGACCGGATCAAGGGGAAGCGGCCTGCTGCATCGGCCGATAAGTTTGCCCAACCTACGCCGGTCCGTGACTCCAACCAAGCCACCCCATTGTTCTGCCTAAACCACCTCCACCCCGACTATGACGTTAAGGCGTTGGAGGACAAGGAAAAGCAAGCGCAGTTGGCGCTTACCATGCACAAATGTGCTCAGATGCGATGGATTGACATACATCAGGCGAGACGCCATGGAGCTGGCACGGAATCCATTCCTGCCGACCAGATACTGGCTCCGATTCCGCCCAAGTTTGCCGACCAAGACAAGTTCACCGCATTTCGATACCGCGGCCTGCTGCCGATGGTCGGCGTCCGCATCAATGAGGTTTTTCACGTGCTGTGGATCGAACGGCAATTCGGTGAGGTCTACGACCACGGCAGCAGCTAGATGCCGCTTGGCCGTTCGCTAATCGTCCTCCGACTGCCATTTCAGCTCGATGCGAGCGATCTCATCCGTTAGCGTTGCCGCCACATTCCCGTCAACGTAGACCGCAGTCCAGCCTTTGATCCTGCCAACGCCGTTGCTGTTCTCGTCCAAGGGCCTTGCCCCCGCGTAGTGGACACGGGATTTATGGTTACGCGGCATCTTGCAGCGTAACGGGTGTGAGGGTCCTTTCATAGTTGGCGGGGCTCAGATAGCGGCAATAGGAGTGCCGTCGTTTGGTGTTGTAGCGGGTCAGCCAGCGGAACACTTCACGGCGGCACGTCTGCTCGTCAGGCCAGGACGTGTTGTCTTGCAGGACTTCACGTTTGAGGGCTGCGTTGAACGACTCAGCCAACGCGTTATCGGCACTGGTTCCCACCGCGCCCATCGACTGGGTCACCCCCAGATCTGCGCAGAGTTTCGCGAAAACCTTTGAGGTGTAGACACTTCCGTGATCCGAATGAAATATCGCACCACCCAGACCGCCCCGCAGCATGTCGGCCGCCTTCAATGCGTCCTGCACCAGTTCGGTGCGCATGTGATCGGCGATCGCCCACCCGGCCACCCGCCGCGAACAACAGTCGATCACCGTCGCCAGGTACAGATTCTCCCCGGTGGCCAACGGCAAGTAGGTGATATCGCCGACATACTTGGAATTGGTTGTGGCAGCGGTGAAATCGCGCTTGAACAGGTCCGGGACCTTCTGATCAGCAGGCTCCGGGACGGTCGTTTCCACCCGCCGGCGCTTGCGGTACCCGGCGATCCCGACCGCACGCATCACCCGCGCCACCCGCTTACCGTTCACCCGCTCATCGTCAGGGACACCGTCGTTGAGTTCGGCGGTGATCCGTGGCGCACCGCAGGTGCGGTCCTCATCGTGCACGACCCGGATACGGGCCTCCAGCGCCTCGTCAGCGGCCCGTTTGGCCGCCCGCCCAGCAGCGCCAGCCAGCCAAGCGTAGAACGAGGAACGCGCGATCTCAACGAGCGCGCACAGCCACTTCACCGGATAGGTGTCGAGATGGTCGGCAACGAACTGCAAGCGGCTCACCAGTTCGTCTCCCCGGCGAAATATTTGGCTGCCTTACGCAGAATTTCGCGCTCGGTGGCCAGCCGGGTCTTGTCCGCTCTGAGCTGCTGGTTCTCCGCCCGCAACCGGGCCAGCTCCTGCTCCGGGGTCTCCGTGGCGCCACCGGCCCCGCCACCGGCACCGACGGGGGCCGATCGCGCGCGCCGGATCGGCACACCGGCGGCCTTGCACCACGCCGTCAGCGTCGCCTCACGAACACCGAGCTCACCGGCGATCTGGACGATCGTCGCGCCCTCGGTCTCCCGGTACAACGCGACCGCATCACCCTTAAACTCGTCTGGATAACTCTTCCTTGCCATCATGTTGAATCATCTCGCTTCCCCCAGGAACAACCCTGGATTGAGCGTGTCCAACACACGGGGGCAAGGCCCCAAGTACGGCCACAGACTCTGGAGCCACACAGCCGTGAGCGCGTTCGGTCGTTGCTCGCCGCTGCCCGGATCCATCGCTTGCCTGAGCAAGTCAGCCCTCATTTGCGCTTGCCATGCCATATCAGCTCGGTGGGCTGCGCTCAGTCCGGTCCGCCACTCCGCGATCCTCGCGGCGCGTTCTGCGCGGGTAGCCGCTTTACGGTCCCACTTGGCCTGTGCCTCACGCTCGTCCTTCTCGTGCTGCCGCTGGTTCTCCGCGTCTCGGGCCTTAGCCTCGCGGTCGGCCTTCTCCGATTTCTGCTTCTGCCATCCGAGGACGAAGTCTTTCGCGCCGGTACCAACTGCACCCGCAACCGCGCCAATCGCCGTGAACCACCCCGCGTCCATGAGCTGATCGTTCCAGCGTCCCGACCGCAGCGGGGTCCGGCGCGCCGCGTCCCTTATTCGTCCCTCGGAGGATGCTGAACTCATGCCGATCCGACGCCGATCCGAAGGCGACCCGTAGCCGCCCCAAAGCTCGGCATTCCTGCTGGTAGCTAGCAAGTTTGCATCAACTCGGCAGGCCTTCTACCTCGGCGTATTCGCTCAGCCGTTCGGACGTGGAAAAAGCTTCCCAAGCTGAATACGCGGGTTCGATTCCCGTCATCGGCTCCATTAATGCAGGTCGGCGGCCATTTCTACGCCGGCCGATTTACCTACTGTCAATTGACTAAATCTCGCCTAAGCCAGACCAACGTGTCTATGCGTGGCCACACTCGGCAATCGGCCCAACCGTGGCGTTGCTCCGAGTTAGGGGACATCGATGAAACCCAAGAATGTGTGGCCCAGCCACACCTCAGAACAGCGCCCCTGGGCCCAAGCCCAACGTGGTGGCACTTGCGAGGACGGAACGCTTCGCTCAGCTCAGTCGCGGACAGCGCGCCGACCCCTACAGCCGCCCCGCCGCGAACGTAGCCGCCTGCTCCACCAACCCGTCGGCGACGTACGCGTTGTGCTGTGGGCTCGGCGGCCCGGGTGGGGCGCCGTTGCAGATGCTGTCGCCGGGTGCGCACTGGTCGATTGTCTTGGGCACGTACAACGGGCCGATGGTGATCAGCGGCGCGCCCGAGCCGCCGAGAAACGCATCGGACGGCCTGCCGAACAACGCCACGGCGGCGACGTGGTTGGCGATCTCCGGCGCCATGGGCGGCGGGACAAACGCCGCGGGGACACCGTCGGGAATGCGGTCGGCCGTGCTGAAGGCCGCCACCGCCGCACCCTGAGAGAAGCCGCCGAGCACGATGCGCGTCGCCGGACAGTTGGCC
>Ga0153956_1001579_pt1 | contig 19448 bp, 18 predicted proteins | sample TSFL040MetaG_FD_104704 | JGI IMG/M metagenome (GOLD analysis project Ga0153956, IMG submission 104704) | Attine ant fungus gardens microbial communities from Florida, USA - TSFL040 MetaG | ecosystem: Host-associated > Fungi > Mycelium > Unclassified | place: USA: Florida, Wekiwa Springs...
CCCATTCCGATGCCGGCGTTGTTGACGAGAACATCGACGGCACCGGAGCGGCCGGCGAGTTCGGCAATCGACCGATCCGCGTCTTCCGCGGCAAAATCGACAACGTCGACCTTGATATTCTCCGCGGCCGCTCCCGCTTCGCGCCGCAGCGCATCGAGGCCCGCGCGGTCGCGATCCACCGCGATCAGCGACATGCCCAGCCCGGCGAGACGATGCGCGATCGCCCTGCCGATGCCGTTCGCAGCACCCGTTACGAGAGCGACGCGTCCTGAAGTTTCGTTATTCGCCACTTGCACCTGCCGGTCAGCCGATGAAACGCCCGCCGTTCACATCCAGAACGACGCCCGTCACGAAGTTGGCCCGAAGCGCGAGGTATGCCGCCGCGTCCGCGATCTCCAGGGGAGCGCCAAGCCGGCCCAGCGGGGTGCGCGCAATGCGCTCCTGACGATATGCGTCGTTGTTCTGGCCCGAGCGGGTCGTGAGCCCGGCCATGATGTCGGTTTCGATGGAACCGGGCGCGATGGCGTTGACGCGAATGTTGTCGGCGGCGACCTCACGGGCCAACCCGCGGGTGAACCCGATCATTCCGGCCTTGGACGCGGCATAATGAACTCCACCGAAACCGGAGCCTCCGTCGCGGCCCGCCATCGAGCTGATATTCACGATGGCGCCCCGCCCCGACGCTTTCATGAAGGGCAAGGCGGATCGCGCGCAAAGAAAGCAGGATTTGAGATTCACGGACATGATCCGGTCCCACTCCGCTTCGGACATCTCCGCCATGCGCTTCGCCTGCGTGATTCCCGCGTTGTTCACGAGAATCGTGATCGAACCGAATTTCGCGATCACCGCGTCCATCATCGATGCGACGCTTTCGGCATTGGAAACGTCGGCCTGAAGCGCGATCGCGCGGCCGCCCGATCCGACGATGCCGGCAACGAGAGCCTTGCTGTCATCGGTTTCGCGGATGTCGACAGCCGCGACAGCCACTCCCTCTTCGGCAAGTCTCCGGGCGATCGCGGCGCCGATTCCCTTCGCCGAGGCGGTGCCCGTCACGACCGCTACCTGATCTTTTTCGCTCATAGGAACCCAGCACCTCGAATGTCGGAAGAACGGGAAGCCTCACGGCTTCCCAAATCCATCAGTTTTTTGCGGCCGCAAGGTCCAGAAGATTCTTCACCTCGGCGTCCTCTTTTGCGGCAATCGCCGCCAACTGCGCACCGTCCTCGGACACAATGGTCAAAGCGTTCTGTTCCGCATATTTGCGGAAGCCTTCGGTGGCCATCGCCGATTGGATCGCGGCATTCAGCTTGGCGACGATCGCCGGGGGCGTGCCTTTCGGCGCCATGATTCCCCACCACGCATTGAACACGTAGTCGACGCCGAGCTCCTTCAACGTGGGAACGTCGGGAATGATGGGATTGCGCTTATCGGCGAAGACGGCCAGAGCCTTCAGCTTGCCGGTGGTGATGAACGACGCGGATTCGGCCAGCGTGCCGGCGCCCGCCTCCACATGACCTCCCATGATCGCAGGCATGGCTTCGTTGCCGCCCTTGAACGGAACGAACGTATATTTGCTGCCGCTGGCGATGGAGAAACCGAGGCCGCCGATATGCCACATCGTCCCCACGCCGGCTGTCGCCAGATTGATGCGCGCCGGCTTGTCCTTGGCCGCCTTCACAATGTCGAGAACCGTTTTGAAATTTCCGTCCGGGCTCGTGAGCATCACCAGCGGGCTATCCGCCACATGCGTCACAAGTTCGAAATCCCGGAAATCCACCCCCTGCGCGGGGTTCAGGTATTTGGTGACAAGGATCGAACTCGTAACGATGCTGATCGTGTGGCCGTCGGCGGGCGATTGCGCCAGCTTGCGCCAGCCGATAACCCCGCCGGCACCCGGCACGTTCAGGATTATCACTTTCTTTCCGAGCGCCTTTTCAAGACCCGGCTGAAGCGCCCGGGCAACCGCGTCCGATCCTCCGCCGGCCGCCCAGGGGACGATCAGCGTAATATCGCGGCTTGGAAAATCCTCCGCTCCCGCAGGCACGGCGGAGAATACCGCCAGCGAAAAGGCCACGATCCGGCAGAACGACTGCCCCAGGATATTTCTCATATTGCTCTCTCCCTTTTCGTTCGATCGCTGTTTTGATCTTGTTTTTTTTGAATGCATGGCCGGGCGTCCGCGCCCGGCGCTCTAGATCTGATCGAGAATTTGCTCGATCTGCTTCGTGCGCAGCAGCGTGTACTCGTTCTTCTTAATCAGCTGCGGCACCTCATCCATGGTGCGGATGTCGTAGTGAGGCGTTTCGGGCATGAGCCAATAACGCGTGCTCGGAATGAGATCGACCGTCGGGTTGAACATCCAGGCGATGTCGAAAATCTTTTCCGGCTCGTGCGCGAGAAAGACGAGCTTGCCCTGCCATTGACCGCGCATGCTGAACGCGACGGGAACCACCTTGTCGACGTTCCAGCCGTGCGCACGCATCCTGGCCATCGCCACGTCGGCGATGTAGCTCGGATGGATCGAAGTCTCGACGTTCGCATGGGCATGAACGACGCGATCGTCTTCGACGATGTCGTAAAACTTCTTCCAGACCTTGCTGTCGAAATACGCCTCGACGCCCTTCTTGTCCGCATCCGACGGCTGCCTGAACGGATATTTGGCGTAGAAGCCGTTCATGAAGGCGAGGCTCCAGCTTTCGACGTCATCGGCGACCTTGCTGGGCTGAATTGCGGATTCCTTCGTGTAGCCGAACAGCAAATCGAAATGCGGCTGCCCCTTCGGCTCGATGCCGTGGACCGACCCCTTGTCGGCATGCTGGCCCGACGTGAAGATCTCGGTTCTGCGCTCGAGCGGCTTGCCGCGCTTGGCGAAAAAGCCGCTCACGATCTCGTCGATCGAGAGAGGGTGCAGATGCGTGTCGACATAAATATGCGCGTGGCTGACGGGGCCATCCCGCTCCTCCAGCACGTCAAGAAGTCGCCGCCACTGGTCGCCCTTAAAATAGGCCACGGTTTCCTGAATAACCTTGTCCATCGACGTCTTCCTTTCGCTCGCCGCCCTATCGTCGCGGCACCCCAAACAAGCCTGCGCAAGCTGCTACCGACCAGCGAAGCACCATTTTCAATCCATTAGGTCCAATCTATTATTTTCCCTTATTCATAACCGGGAGGAATAGATGAATCTTCGCGACCTCGCCTATTTCGAGACGATTGCAGAGACATCACATCTCGGCCGGGCGGCGGAACTGCTCGGCCGGACGCAGCCGGCGCTCACAAAGTGCATCCAGCGGCTCGAAGGCAGCGTCGGGGCGAGCCTGTTCGCCAAAGACGGACGCGGCCTGAAGCTCACGCCGGTCGGAAAGGTGCTGCTCGAGCGCGCGCGGGCGATGCGGGAAACGGCGAAGACCTACTCGCGCGAAGTATCCGATTTCGCGCAGGGCAAGGCCGGCCGGGTACGCGTGGGCACCGGCGCGACGACGGCCGAGTATTTGCTGCCGGCGGTCGGCGCCAAGCTGCTCAAGCAAAATCCCGGAATCGCCGTCGAAGTGGCCGTCGGCCTGAACGACATGCTGCGCGCGATGCTGCGCAACGGCCAGCTGGACGTTGCGATAGGACCGATCAGCAGCAGCGACAAAAGCGAATTCTCCGTCCTGGAGATCGGGAGCGACGATGTCGTCGTCGCGGCTCGCAGGGGCCACCCGCTCGCGCGGGGTAGCGCGAAAATGGCGGACTTCACGAAGTACGACTGGGTTTTGCCGGCGGGGACGGTGGCTCTGCGCCAATGGATCGATGCGGCTTTCGACAAGGCCAGCTTGCCGCGCCCGCGCGTCCAGGTCGAGACCAACGTTCTTTCGCTGCTCTTCGGGCTCGTCGCCCGAACCGATCTCGTCATCTTCACGTCGAGGCACAATCTGGCGCTGCATCGCGGCGACGACACGCTGGTGGAGGTGCAGAACCGCCGGACCACCATGGCCCGCAAGCTGGGATTGGTCTTCTATCCCGCCATGACCGACAAGCCCGCCGTAAGAACGTTCATCAATGTCGCTCGCTCGGTCGCTCCGGGAATTCTCAAATAGCCCCGCCGGCGGCGCGGCTGCCGTGCTGGCCCGGGCTATCCCTGCAGCGGCGGCGCCGTGGATTGCCGCAGGATGACTTCCGCCTGCACATCGATGCTTTGACGCGTCTGCATCCCGCGAAGCTTGGCGAGCAGAACCGCCGCGGCCTGCTCGCCGATCGCCTGAGGCCGGACGCGCACGGTCGTCAGCGGCGGCGTGACGCAGGTTGCCATCTCGTTGTCGTCATATCCGGCAATCGATATCTGCCGCGGCACGGAGATGCCGGAAGCATTGCATTCGGCAAGCGCGCCGAAAGCCTGGATATCGTTGCCGCAGAGCACCGCCGTCGGAATCTCCTGCCGGCGGAGCAGCGTTCGCATCGCGATCCGTCCTTCGCTGATCGCGTAAGGACATTCGATGACCGGCACGGCGTTCATGTCGATGCCGCGCGCCCTGAGCGCCTGCGTAAATCCCTTTATCCTTCCCGCGGCACGATCGTTTCCCTGCGCGACACCGGCGATAATGCCGAATCGCCGGTGTCCGAGATCCAGCAGATATTCGGTCAGTCTTGCGGCCGCACCGATATTGTCGAAACCGACGCAATCGTAACCGGCGTCGGATTCCAGCGCCCATGTGAGAACCAGCGGAACCTTGCGGTTCTCGACCCTGGCGTAGACCTCCGGATTATGCGTGCCGCCGACGAGCATCAGCGCGTCGACGCCGCGCTGAAGCAGGGCGCCCACCTCGTCGACCTCACGATCCGGATCGTATTCGCTCGTCGCGAGGAGCAGCACGTAGCCTTCGTGATTCAACCGCGTCTGGAGGGCGGCGATGCAGTCGGCGAACAACCCGTTATTCAGCGTGGGCACGACCGCGCCGATGGTTCCGGTTCGCCGGGAAACGAGCGCCTGCGCCGGGCCGTGCGGCACATAGCTCAGTTCGGTGATCGCCTTCAGCACGCGCTTACGCCGGTCGTCGCGCACGGCCGCGGGACTGTTCAGCACGCGCGATACGGTGGCCGTGGAAACGCGAGCCCGGTCGGCCACCTGTCTCAGCGTGACCGGACGAGGATTCGGATCTTGCCTGTGCTTTCTCATCGATTCGATTGCGTGGCCCGAAAGCCATAGTACCGGAACATCGGGCCGGCCAGAATATATTCCCGGATATTTAACAGGAATTTCCCGGCCGGCGTTTTCGATCAATCGGCGGAATTCTCCGCGAAGGCCTTCAGAACCGGGTCTTTCTCCACCATCTCGAGATACATGCCGGTGACGTAATTTTCCGCCTTCGGCGCCTTCCCGATCGTATCGACCGACACCATGAAGTCCGCCACCTGGTTGGACCAGTCCTCGGCCTTCGACATCCTGCCATCGGCCTTGCGGAAGATTTCGAGCTGCTCCGAGAGCGTATAGGCCGGACGGTCGTGCAATTCGCGCGCCAGGTAGCCCTCCGGAATATTCACGCCCACGGACTTGAAGAACTCGCCGAGCATTTTCTCCGTCTCTTTCGGATGCGCCCTCTCCCAGGCCACCGCGCGGAGATACACGGCAAGGAATTTCGCAACGACCTGCGGATGCGCCTTGGCATATTCCGGCAGCACGAAAAGATTGCTCGTGATCGGAAGCTTCATTTCCTCGCCCGTGCAAATGATCTTCGCGCCAAGCGACGACTCGAGAATGTAGGTATTGGGCGCCCAAACCTCGGAGACGTCGTAGCGCCCCGAGCTGACCGCTGCATTGATCTCCGGCGGAGACAGATTGACGAACCGATAATCGGTATTCTTCAGGCCGAATTTCTTTTCAAGGCAGGTCGCCGCGCCCCATTGCCCGGTGGAATTGCTCGTGACCGGGATCGTTTTTCCCTTCAACAGACCCGGATCCTTCAGATATTCGCCGGCTTTTTCCTTCGTCGCCATGATGGTGATGATCGCCGCCTCATGATCGGCGATCGCGATCGTCAGCAACCCGTAGCGGGCCGCCCCGAGCACGGCGGGAATGTCGCCCGCTCCGCCCATGTCCCACGAACCGGACGCGCCGGCCGCGATTTCGGGCGCGCCCGAGGCGAAGGTGTTCATCGCCGGATTGAGTCCGACTTCCTTCCACCAGCCCTTCTTGGTCGCGATGTACCATTCCAGCGCCCAGCGTTGCGGCTGCTGCGCGATCCGCACCGGGATCAACTCATCGGCGTTGCCGCGAACCGGAGCCCACACGCCGGCGGCCATCGCCGCCAAGCATCCGGCACCGAGCAATTTGAACAGGCCTTTCATTTTTTCCTCCTCTCGTTTTTTATTTATCCGCCCCAGTTACGCCTGACGCGATTCTGGATGCCGAGCATCGCGTAATCGATGATGGCTCCCGTCACGCCGATCACGACCATCCCGGCCAGGACAACCGCCGCGTCGAGATTGCTTTCGCCCTGCACGATCATGTAGCCGAGGCCGGTCGAGCCCACGATCAGTTCCGCGCCCACCAGCGACTGCCAGCCGAAGCCCGCGCTCACGCGCATGCCGGCGATGATTTGCGGCAACGCGCCCGGCAGCAGGATTTCACGCATCATGCGCCACCGCCCGACGCCGAGCATTTGCGCGGCCTCGACGATGGAGCGGTCGATCATCTGCGCGCCGCGATAGGAATTCAGCAGGCACGGGAACAGCGCGCCCGCGAAGATCACGAACGCCGGCGACAGGATTCCGGTGCCGAACCAGAGAATGGAGAACGGAACCCATGCGATCGGCGGAATGAAGCGGAAGCCTTCGAGAAGCGGCAGCAAGGCCAGGTTGAAAAAGCGGAAACGCCCGATGGCAAGGCCGAGCGGCACGCCGATCAGGACCGCGAGCGTATAGCTCGTCGCGAATTTTTTCAGGCTCGCAAGCAGATGCTCCTGCAGGAGATGTCCGGCATATGGCTGATGCAGAAGCTCGACGATCTGCCCGCACACTGTCCAGGGACCGGGCAGGAAATTCGCGGGCAGCAGGCGCGCAACGACGACCAGCGACCAGACCGCCAGCAAGGTCAGGATGCCAAGAACCGAGAGGACCGCGCGCGAGAGCGCCGGCGCCGATCGCGATACGGTCACCGGCGCCATGGGATCACCCAATGCTCGAGGAGGCTCAGCAGCAGGCTGAACGAGACGCCGAGCAGCGCGATGCAGATCATGGCAACCGCAATCATTCCGGGATCCAGATCTCTCGTCGCAATGATCATGATGTGACCCAAACCGACGAACGAGCCGACGAGTTCGGCGGCCACCAGCACCATCCAGCAGGCCTGAAACGAGACGCGCAGACCCGTGAAGATCGACGGCATCGCCCCGGGGATAACGACATCGGTCAGAATCCAGCGCGGCGTCGCGCCGTGCGCACGGGCCGCGGCAATCAGGGTCGGATTGATCGTTTTCGCTCCGGTGCTCGTGTTGATGAGCACGGGCGCGAACGCGGCGAGCCACACCACGAACAGCTTGGCCGCGATTCCCAGCCCGAACCAGATGATGGTGAGCGGAATCCAGGCGATCGGCGCGATCGGCCGGATCACCTGAAACATCGCGTTGATGTACGCATTCGCGGCTTCGCTGCGCCCCATCAGCAGCCCGAGCGGAACCCCCGTCACGACGGCGAGCAAGAAACCGAGCAGGACGAGACGCGTGCTCTCGACCACGTGCTGAAGCAGCGTTCCTCCCGCGTAGCCGCGCCTCGCGATGCGCAAAAACGAATCGCAGACATCGAGCGGCGACGGAAACTGGATCGGGCGAACGAGATGAAAGACTTCCGTGACGAGATACCAGGCGGCAAAAACGCACAAAAAGCTGCCGGCTCCCGCCAGCCATCGCACCGGAATGCGAAACCCGGATTTCATCGCGTCAGGGCCGGAAAGCGGAAACCGCCGCGATCTTGCGGGCGCAATTCCAGCATGGCTGACGAAACGCATCGCGTGCGCTCACTTCGTTTCTCCCCTGGCCGGCGTTTTTCTTATATTTTTGAAAGCGCTTTCGAGGCTATGCGGCCAGGGCATTCCCCGTCAAGCCAGCCCCCTTCCTGCTATCAATCGAAATACGGCCTGAACTATGAATAATCGCCCGAGAAAGGCCGTCTCGCCGCTCGTCTTGACAAGCGCTCCACCGCACGCGACGATATTTTTGTAAACGCTTCCATAAAACAACAAGAAGCGGATAAATTCACGGGGAGGATGATGGGATCGATTTCGTTCGAGTCCGTCTCGCGCGTCTACGGATACGGGACCACGCCGGTCACGGCGGTCGACAATGTAAGTCTCTCCATCCGCGACAAGGAATTTGTCGCGATCGTCGGGCCTTCCGGCTGCGGCAAGACGACTCTGCTGCGCATGGCGGCAGGGCTGGACTTTCCCTCCTCCGGACAGGTTCTCGCGGGCCAGCGCCCCGTTCGCAGCCCCGGCCCGGATCGCGCCGTCGTGTTTCAACAATTCGCGCTGCTGCCGTGGAAGACCGTGCGCGAGAATATCGGCTTCGGACTCAAATGCCGGAACGTCCCCCGCGCCGAGCGAGCCGTCCAGATCGACCGTCACCTGAAAATGATGGGCCTCGAGAATCACGCGGATGCGTATCCGCATCAACTTTCCGGCGGCCTGCAGCAACGCGTGGCGATCGCGCGTTCCTACATCCTGAACCCTGAAGTCCTGCTGATGGACGAGCCGTTCGGCGCGCTGGACGCACAAACCCGGATTTTGATGCAGGAAGAATTGATCCGTCTGTCGCGCGCCAATCCCCGCACCGTTCTCTTCATCACGCACAGCGTGGAAGAGGCGGTGTATCTCGCGGACCGCGTCGTCGTGATGTCCACGCGTCCCGGAAGAATCCGCGAGATCATCGACATTCGCAGCACGCGCATGGCGGAGAACTGGGAAGGCCGCGCGATCGACGAAGTCATGGACCTCGAATCCTTCGTCCATCTTCGCACCCGCATCTGGAAACTTCTCCGTCACGAGATGGAGGCCGCGCCGGAAAAAGCGGCCGAAATGCTTTCTGCGAAACAACGAAAACTGGCTTCCTAAGGACAGGCGAAAAGCAGCATGCCCACCGATGTTGTCTTGCCGCGTATCGATGTCGACTCGGCAACGGGAAAGATCGCCTCCTGGCTCGTCAAGGACGGCGCCGCGGTCGCCAAGGGCGAACCGTTGTTCGAGATGGAGTCGGACAAGGCAGCGGTGGAAGTCGAAGCGCCTGCCGCCGGGATCGTTCGCGACATCAGCGCGGAAGCCGGCAATTCCGTGCCGATCGGCAGCGTCGTCGCGCGTATCTTTTCCGAAAACGAAAAATATGAAACGCCCTCGAAGAAGACCGCGGGCCCGATCGCGAAAGCGGAAAGCGTTCCCGCGCCCGCGCCGAAACCAGCGGCGCAAATCAAGCCGCCGGCGGCGGACGCTCCCGCAGCGGCACGGCAGTCCATCGCGCAACACAGCGGCAAAAAAGGATCGCGGCCGCGCGCGACGCCCCTCGCCCGCCGCCTCGCGCAACAGCACGATATCGCGCTGGAAAGCCTGACCGGATCAGGGCCGAACGGCCGCATTCAAGGGCGCGATGTGTTGCAGGCCGCGAACGCGCCCGCCGCGCCCCGGCGCGCCATCCCGGCTTCGACGGAATTGAATTCGGCATGGCTGAAGACCGGCGAAGGCACGCCCATCGTCATGATTCACGGCTTCGGGTCCGAGCTCGGAAGCTGGCGGCCGCTGGTCGCGGGAGACGCGATCTCGCGCCCTGTCCTCGCGCTCGATCTTCCCGGCCACGGCGAAAGCCCGCCGGATCGCGCGGGATCCATCGAGCAAATCGCCGATGCGGCCGAAAGCACGCTGCTCAAGCTCGGCATCGACAATGCCGACCTGATCGCCCATTCGCTCGGAGCCGCCGTCGCGGCCACGCTCGCGAACTCCACCGCAATCACCGCCCGCTCCCTGATGCTGATCTCGCCGGCGGGCCTCGGGCCGGATATCAACGGCGCGTTCCTCGAAGGATTTTGCCGGGCGAGTTCCGAGGCAAGCCTCGCGCCCTGGCTTCGCCTCACCGTGAACGACGAAAGCCAGCTCAATCCCGCATTCGTGAAAGGGCTGCTGCGGCGCAGGCTCGATCCGGGAATCCGAAAGGCGCAGGCGCAAATCGTATCGGAGCTCTTTCCCGATTCCACGCAGGGTTTTTCGATCCGGCAAAAGCTCGCCGGCCTTTCGATTCCCGTGAAAGTCATCTTCGGGCTGCAAGACCGCATCATTCCCGCACGGCATGCGCGCGGTTTGCCGGGCACGGTCGCCGTGCATCTTTTCGAAGGCGTCGGGCACATGCCGCATGTCGAAGCGCGCAGCTCGATTCTGCGGCTGCTTCTGGAGATCACGCAGCGCCGGGAATGAGCGCGACCGGACGGCCCGAACGTCAAACAACAGGCTCTCAAAGATCGAAACGGACATGGAAGAACTCAAGGGACGTACAATCGTAATCACGGGCGCCGGCGGCGGAATCGGCGCCGCCGTCGCGCGGATGGCGGACAAGCAGGGCGCGAAACTGCTGCTGATCGACCCCAACGAAGCGGCCCTGAAGAAACTTGCGGGCGAGCTTTCCGGGAAGCCGCACGTCAGCGCCGCCTCCTTCGTCGACAGCCCCGGCGAATGCGCGAAGGTTCTGGCGCGCGTCGACGGGCCTCTCTACGGGCTCGTTCACATGGCGGGAATTTTCGTCCCCGACGAGCTGAAACCCGCTTCGCGCGAAATCTACGACCGCACGATCGCGGCGAACATGACCAATGCCTTCGATCTGGTCTGCGCCATGAACGAGCGGCTGACGGCCGACGCGCCGGCCCGCCTGGTCTTCGCGACCTCGCAGGCCTACCGGCGCGGCAGCCTCGGCCATGTCTCCTATTCCATGGCGAAAGGCGGAATCGCGGGGCTGGTTCGCTCGCTCGCGCGCAATCTTCGCGCGCGCGCGCTCGTAAACGGCGTCGCGCCCGGCGTGATCGAAACCGGAATGCCCGCGCACATTCTGGCGGACCGGAAGAACGACATCCTGAAGGAAATTCCGCTCGGCCGCCTCGGCACCGCCGACGAAGTGGCGGGCGTCGTGATGTTCCTGCTGGGGCCGCTCTCGACCTACGTCACGGGGCAAATCATCAACATCGACGGCGGCACGAACAATTCGTGAGCGGATCGTTATCACTGCGGAGCACGGCAGATCGTCATGGGTAAGATCGAAAAACTGACATCGGATACGCCCTGGATACGCCTGAACGTATCGGACGACGACTGGCGCAGGCAGGATCCCGCGCGTCTCGTGGGCATGCTCGAGCAAATCCTCGCCATCCGGCATTTCGAGCAGAAACTGCTCACGCTGCACCAGGAAGGCGTGGTGCACGGGCCGGTGCATGCGAGCATCGGCCAGGAAGGCGCGGCGGTCGGCGTGATGTCGGCGCTGTCGTCCGGCGACAAGATCAACGGCACCCATCGCATGCATCACCAGTTTCTTGCGAAGGCGCTGAACTATGTCACGCCGCAGGATCGCGATCCGCGAAACGCGGAATTCAGCGGCGGAATGAACGACGTCGTCTACCGCACGATGGCGGAAATCCTCGGCCTCAGCCCCGGCTATATGGGCGGGCGCGGCGGCTCGATGCACCTGAAATGGGACGATTGCGGCGTGCTCGGCTCCAACGCGATCGTCGGCGGAAACCCGCCCCATGCCGTAGGCTACGCCTTCGCGGAAAAACTGCGCGCGAGCGGCAATGTCGCCGTCGCCTTCTTCGGGGACGGCGCCATGCAGAACGGCGCGTCCTACGAGGCGATGAATCTCGCTGCGCTCTACAATCTGCCCATCATCTTTTTCTGCGAGAACAACCTGTACGCGGTTTCCACGCATGTCAGCGAACAGACGCGCGAGACGCGGCTCTCCATGCGCGGCGTCGGGCTCGGCGTGCCCGGCGTCGAGGTCGACGGCATGGATCCGATCGCGGTGCGCGCCGCCGCCGAATGGGCGAAGGATTTCATCCGCGAGAAGTCCGGACCGGTCCTGATCGAAGCGCTCACCTACCGCTTCCTGCATCAATCCGGACCGCTGCGCGGCTCCAACCTTCTCTACCGCAGCAAGGATGAGGAAGCCGACTGGCTGAAGCGCGACCCGGCCGCGACCATGCCGAAGAAACTCGTCTCGCTCGGCATACTCACGAACGAGGAAGCGGAAGCGATCGATTCCCGCGCGCTCAAGGCGGTCGATGCCGCCGCGGCGCGGCTCACCGAGATCGCCCCCGACACGAACCGCCGCAGGATCGTTCCCGGCCTTTGGCCCGCGACGGAAACCGTCGAATACGGAATTCGCGGCGATCTTTCCGAACTTGCGGACCTGCCGAAGCTGGAGGCGGAGGACGTCGCGCCGGACGCGATGAAAGAGATGAAATTCGCCGATGCCATCTCGTTCATCGCGCTCAACAACATGCGGCAGGACGAGCGTATCTTCGTTCTCGGCGAGGACGTGCAGCATCTTCGCGGCGGCACGGCCGGCGCGACCCGCGGCATTCTGGAGGAATTTCCGAACCGCCTCGTCGGAACGCCGATTGCGGAAAACGGATTCACCGGGCTCGCGATCGGAGCGGCCCTGAACGGGCTGCGGCCGATCGTCGAAATCATGTACCCGGATTTCTGCCTGGTCGCGGCCGACCAGCTCTTCAATCAGGCCGGCAAGGTACGCCACATGTTCGGCGGCAACTTCTCGCTGCCGCTGGTCGTCCGGAGCCGCGTCTCGGCGGGCACGGGCTACGGCTCGCAGCATTCGATGGATGCGGCCGGTCTTTTCGCCCTGTATCCGGGCTGGCGCATCGTGACGCCGTCCACGCCCTTCGATTATGTCGGCCTGATGAACGCGGCCATTCGCTGCGACGATCCGGTTCTCGTCGTCGAATATCAGGAACTGTTCCAGACGAGCGGCCCGGTGCCGAACGAATGGAATTACATCGTGCCGTTCGGAAAGGCGAAAATCGTCAGGCCCGGCACCGATTGCACGGTCCTCACCTACGGCCCGACGATCAAAAAATCGATCGACGCGGCCGAGGAAACCGGAATCAACGCCGAAGTCATCGATCTTCGCACGCTCGATCCTTTCGGCCTCGACTGGGACACGATCGGCGACAGCGTCGAGCGCACGGGGCGCGTCCTGATCGCGGAACAGACGACGCGCGGCACGTCGATGGGCGCGCATTACGTGAAGGGCATTCAGGAACGCTTCCTCGACTGGCTCGATCACGAGATCGTTCACGTATCGGGCACGCACTCGTCTCCCGTCGTCTCGAAAGTCCTCGAGCAGGCGGCGCTTGCCGGACAGGCCGAAATCGCAACCGGCTTGAAGGCCGTCATGGAGGGCGCGTGATGGTTTCTCCCGCCGATCAAGCGCTTCTCTCCGGCTGCATCCTGAAGGCGCATCACACCGCCGTCAGCGTCCACGACTTCGATGCGGCGCTCGATTTCTTCACGAACATCGTCGGCATGAAGATCGAGGGAGAGATGGATCGGCGGCGCGAAGCCAATCTCGGCAAGGTCACCGGCGTGAACGACCCCACGATCCGCTGGGCGATGCTCGAGCTGGGCGGTTTCCGCATCGAGCTCTTCAAATATTACGAACCGCAGGGGAAGCGCCACGATATCCGGCAGAACGACGTCGGCCTGACGCATCTTTGCTTTCAGGTCGCCGACGCCGACGAAGCCTACGACCGCATCGCCAAAGCGGGATTCCGAACGCTTTCCAAGCCGCTCGAATTGCGCTCCGGCGTCTCGAAGCCGTTCTACTGCGAGGGCCCCGAAGGGATCATCGTCGAATTCCTGGAGTTGAGAACATGACGATCGCGGCGGTCAAAGACAAAGCGACGGTCGTCATCACCGGCGGCGCAAGCGGGATCGGCGCCGCGACGGCGCGCAAGGCAATCGCGGCGGGCGCATCCGTCGCCATTCTGGATCTTGCCGAGAATCCCGGACGCGCTCTCGCGGACGAACTCGGCAAGCAATGCGTCTTTATCCGCTGCGATGTCGGCAGCGAGGCGTCGCTCGAAGCCGCGCTCGCGGAAATCGATGCCAAGCTGCCGCAAATACAGGGCCTGCTTTGCTGTGCCGGCACGGCTCCCCTTCCCTTGCCGGTCGAGAAGACTTCGCTTGCGGAGTGGTCGCGGGTCCTCGACATCCATCTCACCGGAACGTTCATGACGACGAAGATCATCGGCACGCAGATCGCCAAAGGCGGGCAAGGCGGCGCCGTCGTGACCACCGCCTCGGTGGTCGCATTCAATGCCGGTCCGGTGCTGGCCTACGGGGCCGCGAAATCGGCCACGATCAATCTGACGAAGGCGCTCGCCGTCGAGTGGGCGTCCCGCCATGTGCGCGTGAATTCAATCGCGCCGGGCTGGACGGAAACGCCTTTCCTTCGCCCGAAAGAGCGCGGCGGCGAGCGCGATCTTTCACCGATCCTGAAGGCGTCGCCGCAGGGAAGAGTCTTGCAGCCCGAAGAGATCGCGAACGTCGCATGGTTTTTGTTGTCGCCGGCATCGAGCGCAATCACGGGCACTGTGATCGTTTGCGACGGAGGAACGCTCGCGGGTGCGGGCTGGCAGCCATACGGCGGCTTCCCGCCCGCATGAACGAGCCGATGGAGATTACGATTGAAGCCTGCAACGCGGAGAAGAAGACGCACCGCATAAATCCAACCTGAAAAAGCGACGCTTCGGATTCGACGGTTGACCGTAGCGGAGCCTCATGGAAGCCTTGATGCGAACATCTGCAAAAAATAACACCGGAAGCACGGGATGAAGCGACGCCACATCATCGGTGTTCTTACGATCCTGGTGCTGGCCGCGTTCTGGTATCTCGCGACCGGACCGCTGGCGCTGATCTCGCCCGGCAGGTTTCCCTCGCCGCTGGATGTATGGGACGCGCTGCGCCAGGTTTCGATCAAGGGTTACGCCAACGGGCTTCTTTACCAGCACGTTCTTCAAAGCCTGCAGCTGGTCGCGCTCGGTTTTGCCGTCGCCATCGCCACCGGCGTGCCGCTCGGCCTGTTGATGGGCTGGAACCGGCGCGCCGAAGCGCTCATCAATCCCGTCTTCTCCATCATTCGCCCGATCCCGCCGCTGGCCTGGATTCCCCTCGCCATTCTCTGGCTTGGCCTCGGCGACGCCGCGAAAGTGCTCGTGATCTGGTTCGCGGCTTTCGTTCCCTCGGTCATCAACAGCTTCACCGGCGTCCGGCGGATCGAGCCCTATGTCATCGAGGCCGCGCGCATGCTGGGCACGAAGCGCTACCGTTTCCTGCAGGAAGTTCTCATCCCCGCCGCCGCGCCCTCCATCTTCACCGGCATGCGCCTCTCCCTGCAGGCCAGCTGGACGACGCTTGTCGCGGCCGAGCTTGTCGGCGCGCTTTACGGCCTCGGCCGCATCCTCAACGTCGCCCAGCAGGACATTTATCCGGGCATGATTTTTGTCGGCATGGCTTGCGTCGCCTTTCTCGGATGGCTGACCACGTGGCTCCTGGCGGAAATCGAGACGCGCTCCCTCCCCTGGATTCAGCTGGGGAGGGTCTGATCTTGAGCACCTCATCGTCTCCGCTGCGCACCTCCGAAACGATTGCGTATGGCGCCGCCGGCATCGTGCTTTTCTTCGGCATCTGGAGCGGCCTTTCGTGGTTCGGGATCGTCCCGCGCCAGTTTCTGCCCACGCCCTACGAGGTCGTGGCGAAGGCCGTGCAACTGCTTTCGACGCCGTTCGCGGGCGGGACGCTGCAGGAGCATCTGCTGTCCAGCGTTCTGCGCTTCGCCTACGGATTTCTGCTCGGCGCCGTCATCGGCATCCCGCTCGGCTTGATGATGGGATGGTACCGGCTGCTCGACGAGATCGTCTCCCCGATTTTCGACGCGCTGCGCTTCATCGCGCCGATCGCGTGGGTGCCGTTCGCCGCCTTGTGGTTCGGCACGGGGATCGGCGGCCCCATCCTGATCATCTTCGCGGGCGCCTTTCCGCCGTGTCTCATCAACGCCTATCGCGGCGCGCGTTTCGTGAACCGGTCCCTGATCGAAGCCGCGCAAATGCTCGGCACGGGCAACACGCGGATCATCCTCGAAGTGCTGCTGCCCGCGTCGCTCGCCTCCATCGTCGCGGGCCTGCGCGTTTCCGCCGGCATCGGCTGGCAATCCCTGATCGGCGCCGAGCTTATCGTTGCCTCGACCGGCGTCGGCTTCATGATGGTGCAGGCGCAATTGAACATCTCAACGCCCATCGTGATGAGCGCGATGCTCGCGATCGGCCTCGTCGGACTGTTCATCGACATCGCGTTGAGATGGCTCGAGGCGACAGTACGAAGGAGAGGATTGGCTTAGGAAAAACAAATGGCAGTTATTCATTTCGATGGCGTGCAAAAGACATTCGGCCACAAGGGCAACGGCTTCGTTGCGCTCGACCGGATCGATCTGAAGATCGCGGACAAGGAATTCATCGCGATCGTCGGACCGTCGGGCTGCGGAAAGACGACCTGCCTTCGCATGGTGGCCGGCTTCGAATTTCCGACGGCGGGCACGGTCAATGTCGACGGGCGGCAGGTGACGGGCCCCGGACCCGACCGCGCGGTCGTCTTCCAGCAGTTCGCCCTGTTCCCGTGGAAAAGCGTTGCGGACAACATCGCGCTCGGCCTGAGGAACAAGGGCATCGGCAAAACGGAGCGCGGGAAGCGCGTCGCCGACGCGGTCAAATTAATGGGCCTCGAAGGCTACGAAGCGGCATACCCGCATCAGCTTTCCGGCGGCATGCAGCAGCGGGTCGCAATCGCTCGCGCCTATGTGCTCGAGCCGGACGTGCTCTTGATGGACGAGCCGTTCGGAGCGCTGGACGCGCAGACCCGGACGACGATGCAGGAAGAGCTGGTCCGCATCACGAGGCGCAATCCCCGCACCGTTCTCTTCATCACCCACGCCGTCGAGGAAGCCGTGTATCTGGCGGACCGCGTGGTGATCATGACCCGCCGTCCCGGGCGCATCAAAGAGGTGATCGACATCCATTCCGTGCGGGAAGCGGAAAAATGGAGCGAGCACGAACGCATCGAGGATGTGATGGACCTCGAATCCTTCATTCACTGGCGGACGCATATCTGGCGTTCCCTGCGTGAAGAAAAGAGCGATCAAGACCAATAAAAGAAAAACGAACCAAAGGAGGAGACAATGAGGAAATATCTATTCGCCGCCGTCGCGGCATCCGTACTTGCTTCCGCTATCGCGCCGCAGAGGGCGCACGCGGAAACCGATATCAATGTCAGCTACCAGCCGTCGGTGTACTGGGCGCTTCCCTATTACATCGCGACCGAAAAAGGCTGGTGGAAGGAAGTCGGCCTCAAGCCCGGTTTCTCGATCTTCCCCGCCGGCGCTCCGCAGGTCGCGGCGGCGCAGGCCAAGTCCTGGGATGTGGGCGGCACCGGCTCGGTGCCCGCGGTGCTGGGCGCGGCGCGTTCCGGCCTCATCACGATCGGCATCACCAACGACGAGTCGAAGGCGAACGTCCTGATGACGAGCGGCAGCAAATTCGACGGCTTTCAGAAAGACCCGAAAACCCTGAAGGACCAGAAGATCCTGCTGACGACGAACTCGACCGGCGACTATTCGGTGCGCAGCTGCCTCAAGAAATTCGGCGTCGCATTCGGCGACGTTCAGTTCGTCAATCTCGGACAGGCGCAGATCATCTCCGCGATCACGTCGAATAACGGCGACGTGGTCGGCGTCTGGGCCCCGAACAACTACACGCTCGAAGAGAAGGCCGGCGCGAAGACCCTGTGCTCCGGCGCCGACGCGGGGGCCGTCGTTCCCGGCACGCTCGTCGCCCGCGCCGATTACGCCAAGGAGCATCCGAAGGAAGTGGCCGCCTATCTGGCCGTCTATCTCCGTGCGTGGGGATGGGCCAAATCGCACCTCGACGAAGCGCGCGCCATGATGAAGAAATTCTATGCGCAGGGCGGCGTCGATATTTCGGACAACGCGACGAAGAAGGAATTCTCGGAGCGGCCGATCTTCCTGCTCGACGCCCAGCTCAAGATCATGGATCGAAGCAAGGGAGAATCCGAGGTCGATCAATGGCTCGGCAACATCTCGAAGTTCATGGTCGACGTCGGCACGCTGCCGCGAGCGCCCGACAGCAAATCGTTCGTCACCGACGAATACATGAAGATGGTGGCCGCGGACCCGAAGCTCAAAGCCTTCGCGACCGAATTCGACAAGTAACACCCACAACGCCCGGGAGGCCGGCCGCCGCCGGTCTCCCAAAGGACAAGCCGATGCCGATCGAATACCTGAAAAGAGCCGCGAAGACCCCCGAAACCGAGACGGAAACGGCGCGAAAGGTCGTGAGCGAAATGCTCGCGGCGATCTCCGCGGATGGCGAAAAGGCCGTCCGGGACTACGCGCAAAAGCTCGACAACTGGTCCGGCTCGATCCTGCTCTCGCCGGAAGAAATCGATCGCGGCATCGCCGAAGTGCCGGCGAATGTCCGGCGCGACATCGACTTTGCCTGCGATCAGGTCCGGCGTTTCGCGCTTGCGCAACGGGAAAGCACTTCGGATTTTTCGCTCGAACTGCTCCCCGGCCTTACGGTCGGGCAGCGCCTCGTTCCGGTGAATGTCGCGGGCTGTTACGTGCCCACCGGCCGTTATGCCCATATCGCCTCCGCCTACATGTCGGTGGCGACGGCCAAGGCGGCCGGCGTGAAGACGGTGATCGCCTGCTCGACTCCCTACAAGGGCAAGGGCATCCATCCCTACGTTCTCTACGCGATGAAGACCGCGGGCGCGGATCTCATCATGACGCTCGGCGGCGTGCAGGCGATCGCGGCCATGGCTTTCGGCCTGTTCACCGGCAAGCCCGCGGATATCATCGTCGGGCCGGGCAACAAGTTCGTCGCCGAAGCGAAACGGATGCTGTTCGGCAAAATCGGCATCGACGTTTTCGCCGGGCCGTCCGAGGTCGCCGTGATCGCCGACGAGAGCGCGGATCCGGAGATCGTCGCCGTCGATCTCGTCGGGCAAGCGGAGCACGGCCATGAGACGCCCGCGTGGCTCATCACGAATTCGAGGACCGTCGCCGACCGCGCGATGAAGCGCGTGCCCGAACTGATCGGCCTTCTGCCGCCGACGGCGCGCGATGCCGCCGGCGCCGCGTGGCGCGACTATGGCGAAGTCGTCCTTTGCCCGTCGCGCGAGGAGATGGTGCGGATCTCGGATCAATACGCTTCCGAGCATCTCGAAGTGCATGCGAAAGACCTGGATTGGTGGCTCGATCACCTCACGAATTACGGCTCGCTGTTCCTGGGCGAGGAAACGACCGTCGCATTCGGCGACAAGACATCGGGCCCCAACCATATTCTGCCGACCAAATTCGCCGCCC
>Ga0153956_1001580_pt1 | contig 19443 bp, 22 predicted proteins | sample TSFL040MetaG_FD_104704 | JGI IMG/M metagenome (GOLD analysis project Ga0153956, IMG submission 104704) | Attine ant fungus gardens microbial communities from Florida, USA - TSFL040 MetaG | ecosystem: Host-associated > Fungi > Mycelium > Unclassified | place: USA: Florida, Wekiwa Springs...
GGTGAAGCGGACTTCTGAACCTGAACCGCACGAGAATCATAAACTTGCCAGTGTCCCTTTAATTCCGAAGTTCGCATCAAAGGTCGCCGCAAGGACATGCGAACTTCGGAATCGGGACACTAGTGCCAGATCGTCGCGCTCAGGCCGGCATGCGTGACGCCGTTGACGCCATTGAACACGGCGCTGGCGCCGCCGCTCTCGATCGCCTGCAAATAGTGGAAGCCAAGCCCCGCATATCCCGAATACGTCGCCACGCCTGAAATCTGGTTGTTGGCGGTGCTCAGGAAAAACGTCGTGAAAGCGCTGGCATTCGATGCGACCGCGCCGGTCGCGTCGAGCGCGATACCGATGCCGACCTGAACCGCGCTCGCCGTCGAGAGCGCGAGGGCCGCGTAGCTTGCCCTGACGCCGTCTTCCAGCAATCCGCAAACGAAGCTGATGCGGTTGCCCGCGCTGTTGTTGGCGGCCCGCCATGCCGAACTGGTGTACGACCAGCTCGTGGTCGAGTCCTGAACGAAGATTTCCGCGGGCTTCCGGTTGTAGGCGTTCCAGATTCCGACGAATCCGGCGGTGCCGCCCGACGACGATCCACCGACGATGAAATCGAGCTGCGACGAGCCGTTGCTTCGGGTGGTGCCGACATACGTGCCGCGCGAAGCGGCGGGGCCGTTGGTGATGCTCACACTGTTGAGCAGCACGCCGTTGACCATCGTCAATGCGGTGCCGGCGCTGCGCGCCGTATCGCTGGTCCAGTCGGGGCCATGAGAAAGCCGCAGCGTGCCGCCGTCGTTCCACACGAACCAGTCGTTGACCTTGTTCGCGCCGATCGCCGCGGGGTTTTTCGTCGTGTCGGTCGTCGCGACCGACAATTCGGAAAACGCCATCGACACCATGTCGGTGCCGTCATAGAGCGGAATCTGGTTTCCGCCATAAGGCGTATAGTAAAGCGCGGTCTTGCCGCTCTGGGTGGACGCCATCACCGGCACGCCGCTTTGCAGCGTCAGCCGTCCCTGCGGCGGCGAAACGGAGCCGCGGCCGGAAGTCCCCGCCCCGCCTGCTGCGCCCGCGATCGCCTGCCAGCGCGCGGCCGTTCCGTCGTAACGCAGGATCGCGGCCTGCTGCGGCGAGACCGTCAGGTTGCCCGCGAGCGAAAAGCGGTTCGACGCCGACGACGACGCGCTTTCGTTGAGCAGCGTGACCGGCTGGCTCCCGACATTGATGACGATGACGCAGCGTCCTTCGGATCCGCCCGCCAATCCCGAAATGTCGCGCGCCGCGTCCGCGCTGAGTTGCACGACGGACGCGGCCGCTAGCCCGGCGGGATTGTAGTCATCCTGGTCGGCGGTGATCTGCGCGGGCGAAACGACGCCGGTCAGCGCCAGCCCGCGCGGCAGTGCGAGATTGCCGGAATCCCGATCGATATTGAACGCCTCGGTCCAGATCGATCCATCCGGCGACACCTTGAGCTTGAACCCGTCGTCGCCGACCAGACCGAACTCCGCGCGCCCCGAGAAATTGTCCGAGAAAAATACCGACGCGGTGCCGGCGGAGGTTTCCTTCGACACCTGAAGCCGCACGTCACCGGTACCGCCGTCGGCGGCATCGATGGCGGCAAACAGCGCGGCGTTGGACTTCACGCTGAAAAGGTTGGGACTGCTGGCGGTGGTGTTGACGCCGACACGCAGCGCGTTGTCGAGGGCCGACGGCAGGCCGCGAAAATCCCGCCACGCCGTACCGTCGAACGCGAACATGGCCTCGTCGGCCGCCGACCAGATGCACCAGCCGGTTTTGGGTGCGAGAAACGCCCACGCGCCGTCCTGCCAGGTCGCGACGGCATTGTCCTGGCCCGCCCACGCGCCGGTCGCGCCGCTCGCGACCACGTGCCGCTCACCCTCCACGGGCGTGGCGGGCGGCGCGGTGCGATCCAGGTCGAGCACGCCGATCTGGATGACGGCATCGAGGACGCGCAGCGCCTCGTTGTGGGTGACGTGCTTCTGCGCCTGGCTGCCGTCGATATACGGCAGTCCGAGATTCGGTGTGTCGGTCATGGCGTCTCAGAGGGTAAGAGTGAGTTCGGTGGGGCGGCCGGCGCCGACGGTCGCGGATACTTGCGCGACGCGAAGGTGCAGGCTGGTCTGGGCGCTGCCGAAATCCGCCAGTTCGTCGGCGTCGGCGTAGAGCATCTCCGGCGCTGTGCATGCGATGCTGCGCACGATCGTGCCGCCGGAAAAGATGTCGAGCGCGTAAGCCTCGGTGTCTTCGCCGAGCGGCACCTCGACGCCCCAGCCGTCGCCGTCGATGCGGGTCCGGCGAATCCAGGCGATGCGAATTCCGCCGCTCTCGCGCCACGCCTTGACGTGAACCGGCGACAGCGGCAGCAGCGCGGCCGGCTGCGGCGTCACCGTCAGCGCGACCGCGGTGGGATCGTCATGATTCCGTCCCGCGGCCGCAAGCCGCATCTGGATCGGACGGCCGAGCGCATTCAATCCGCGCGCGATCGGCGTCAGATGCATGTCGAGCAGGACGAACGGCGCGCCGGCAGGCAGAGTAGCGGCAATGGCATATTCGCTTCCGGCCTGCCCGCGCAGCAGCCGCGACAGTTCATAGGTTTGGGCATCCACCAGCTCCGCATTGGCGAATTGCAGGATCTCCCAGTCGCCGTCCGGATTTCGCACCGCCGCGGCATTGGCGCCCGCCAGCACACCGGCGTCCGACACCGACGCGAGCACGCCGCCATAAAGACGCACGCGAAAGACGTTGCCGCGATCCCATCGCCCGGCCGGACCTGCCGGCAGCGGGTCGAGCGTTTCGCCGATCGTCGAGGGTGCCGGAACGATCGCGGCCGGCTGAAAACTCGCGCCATCCGGAGAGCTCCAGACTGTCACCGACGTCGGCCACGGACCGGCGAAGACGGCGAGCCGCGTCAGGATCGGCGGCGACGAGGAGTCGATCGTCGGCAGGTCGAGGATGTCAGCCTCGACCGGCCCGAGCGCCGCCGGAATTGCCGACGCCATCTGCCGCGGCATGAGCAGCGGCACAGAAAACACCTCGGGATCGATGCTGCGCGCCGTGATCTGCCGCGCCTCCGCATCGACCGTGGCGTCGATCTCGAACAGCCGCCGGCGATCGTTGATCGTCGCCGCGATCACGTCGCCCGGCGTCAGCGACAGACATTGCGGGCCGAGCGAAAACGTGGCGCTCTCGCGCCCCGCCCACAGATCCTGCAACCAGATGTCGGCCCGCCGCGCCATCGCGGCATCATCGCTGACAACCGCGAGATCGGAGTGAACGCTGCGGTTCGAGCCGCCCGCGAGGCGGCGCGACATCACCGCGGCGCGCCGGTAATCCACCGTGCCGTCGGTAAAACCGAAGCTGACCTCGCGCGGCAGCTCGGTTTCCTGCGCGCGCGTCAGTTGCGCCGCCGCGCCGTCGTCGGGCAGCACAAGATCATCTTCCACGAATTCCGCGACCGGCGCGCCGCCGCGCGACATGAAGCGCAGCGTTCCATCGGCGGCGGTCGCATCGAAGGCATAGGCTCCGGCGAGCGGTTCGATCATGGCGCGCGGCGCCATCGGCCGGTCGACCACATAGCCGTCGCAGCTTTCACGCAGCGCCGACGTATCGGCGTCGCTCACGCCGCAATCGGCGAGCAGCGTCTCCACGAGCGCGTCCATCGGCGCGGTGCCGAGCCGTCCGGTGAGCCAGTGCCCGGTCTGCCAGTTCGGCCCGTCGCTCCAGACCTCGGTCGCGGCGGGAAACGCAGGATACGGCCGGGCATCCCAGGTCCACAAATGGACTGCGGATGCGTCGATCATGCGCCCGCCATAGACCGTGGACACCGGATTGTCCGCGTCCGCCGCGCCGAACGACGGATCGAACTTGCCGATGAGCGCCTGGAGATAGCGCCGCTGGATCAGGTCGTCACGGTTGCCGCTGGAAAAATACGGCGCGCGGTTTTCCGACGATTTCGGATCCGGAAACACGCTCGGCTGGTTGGCGCCCTTGTCCACGGCGGGACAGCCGGCCTCGGTGAACCAGATCGGCTTGCCCTGCGGCACCCAGGCGGTCGGGTGCGCCAGTTCGACGCCACCGGCGCGCTCGTAATGCGGCGACGACCACCACGCCTTGATATCCTTGACACGGAAGGTCCACGGCTTGCCAAGACCGTCGGTGATGTCAGCGCGGCTTTGCGCGGCGCGCGCGGCGTCATCGGCATAGTACCAGTCGAACCCCTCGCCGCCGTAAACGTTGCCCGCGAGATACCCGATATCGTAGGTGGAGCCCGCGACGTTCGAGTCGAGATGCCCGGCCTCGTCGCGCCAGTCCGCCAGCGGCGCGTAGTAGTCGATGCTGACGACATCGATCGCGCTGGAGGCCCACAAGGAATCCAGCGGAAAGCGGACCTCCGACGCATCCGGTGTCACCACATCGGAGCCGTACTCGGTCCAGTCGGCGCCATAGGTCACGACGGTCGACGGCCCGACGACGGCTTTCACCTCGGCCGCGAGCGACACCAGCGCATCGACGGCAGGATAGACGCCGCTTCCCGAACGCACCCGCGTCAGCGACCGCAGCTCCGAGCCGATCACGAAGGCATCGACGCCGCCAATGGATGCGGTGAGATTCGCGTAATGCAAAATCATGGCGCGATAGTTCCAGCTTCCGCCGGAGAAGAAATTGGCGACCTGCGTCGCTGCCGCGGCCGTGCCCTGCGGCGAATCCGGCCGATCCGGCGCGGGATCGCAGGTGATGCGGCCGCGCCAGGGATAGACCGGTTGCGACGACGCTCCGCTCCACGGATCGGTCAGCCCGTTGCCGTCAGGAATATCCATCATGACGAAAGGATAGAACGTCACCTTGAGGCCACGCGCCTTCAGTTCCGCGATCAGATGCACGACGCTGCCGTCGGACGGCGTGCCGCCAAAGGCAGGACGGCCGTCGACCTGCGACACCACATAGGCGCTGCCCCGCGTCACCCCGGCCACCGACCAGTCCCCGCCGCGCGTGGTCTTGCTCGCGCTGTCCACGCCGGGACGGACGATACAGTGTCCGGCCCGAAGGTCGGATCCGAACCAGGCCACGACCACGGCGACACGCTCGAGACCCGGACATACACCTTGCAGATCGTCGAGCGCGGCAATCACATCGGATTCGGCGTTCGGCACATGACGGTTTTCCGGCGCCGACTGCCCCGGCCCCAGCGACCGCACCACGGTGGAAGGCTCGTAGCCGAACTCGGTGGTCCCCGGGATCAACGTCACCGCGCGCGTCATCCGTTCGAGCTCGCCGATGGGACGGATGATCTCGAACGACAACTGCGGAATGCGGTTGCCGAAATTCGCCAACGGCAATCGCTCGAACACGACATAGGCGACCCCGCGATAGGCCGGCGCGTTGCCCGCGCCTTCCTTCGCGACGATCAGACCGTCCGGAACCTGATCCTCGGTGCCGCGATGAACGCGCAACGTCAGACCGGAGACATCGAGCGGGCTGCCGTCGGCCCAGATCCGCCCCACCCGCCCGATCACGCCCTCGCAGAGGCCGACGGCGAAGTCGGCGAAATAAGTGTAGGTGGTGGTCGTCGTGGTCGGCCCGCTGAACAAACCGCCTTTGCCTCCGGATGACGAGGTTTCGCTGCTGACGACCTCTTCGAGCGGCATCGCCCAGATCACCTGCCCGGACAGCCGCGCGCGACCGTAAACGCGCGGGATCGGCGCACCCTCGGTCGAGGCCATCACATCGAGATCGGCGAGCCGCGGCCCGACCACGCTCTGGTTGCCAGGCCCGAACAGCTTGCGGTCGATGACGTTGCCGACCAGCGCGCCGGCGATGCGGCCCGCGATCGCGCCGGCCGGACCGAACAGCGCGCCGGCGGCACCGCCCGCGACGGAAAGAACCAGCGCTGCCATCAGGCCAACACTCCGGGAAAACGAAAGACGTAGGCCAGCCGCCGTCGCCACCATGGCGCGACGGCGATCTCGCAGACGGCGGCGCCGTCATGCGCGTGAATCATGGTGCGGCCGTCCGATGCGATCGCAACGTGCTTGGCGACAAATCCCTCGCGCCAGCGAAACAGCAGCACGTCGCCGGGCGCGGCATCGTCGCGTGCCACCGGAACGAGATGCCGGTGCGCCGCGGCCGCCAAGGTCTCCCGGCCACCGGCTTCGGCCCAGTCCGGCGCGTAGGGCGGCGGCACCTCCGGCTCGTCGCCGATGCAATTGCGCCAGACGCCGCGCACCAGGCCGAGACAATCGCAACCGATTCCCTTGAGCGACGCCTGATGGCGATAGGGCGTGCCGATCCAGGCGCGGGCTTCCGCGACGATAGCTGCGCGGGCGACAGGAGCTGGCATCTTCACGATCCTTCCATCGGAACCGTCATTGCGGACCTATCCGCCCGCGCCGGGCACCGGATAGCTCACGACGAAATCGTTGCCGGGAATCTGCGGAAAGCCGCGAAAGTTGTCGGTGTTCGCAAAGCGGGCGCGGCAGGTCGAAAAGCTCTTGTCGCAGCCGGCGGTGACGACAAAACTGTCGCCGACCGCAAGCGGCTCGGGCATGGCCTGCCACAGCGACAGCCGCACCTCGCTTCCGACGATACGGTGCTGTTTCACCTCGATGGCAAGTCCGGCATTCGCGCCGCCGGTCCACGTCACGCGCCCGGCACCGAACCAGTCGTCGGCGAAGCCATCGAGACCGGAGACCGCGACGATCGACGTTCCCTCGATGGCCGTCACCGCGCCGCTGCCGCGGAAAGCCGAGCCGGTCAGGTCGATCCGGCATTTGCCGTCCCCGAGATCGGCCGCGCACCGCGCCGTGTAGAGCCGCCCGCTGTCCTGCGCCAGCGCATCGGCCAATCCGCGCAATTCCGCGACGAAGGCTTGCCCTTCGCGCCGCACCTCGCCGAGCGTGCTGCGCGCGATCAGGACTTTGAGCGAGACATCGCTCCAGTCCACCAGCCAGGTGACGACCTCGGCGGCATCGTAGCGTCCCGCCGCGAGATCGGCCTCCGTCAGCGTGTCGTCGGAAAACGCACCGGAGATTTCCGAACCGTCCACCGACAAATCGAACCGGCTGGTGGCTTCGGACGCCGCGAAACCGGTGCCGGCGCGGCAGGTGATGCTCTCGATCACCAGCTCGCGGTCGTGATCGGTGAAGCCAAGCATGACGCCATCGCGCCGGGTCACGATCCAGCAACGCGCCAGCGTGGTCGCGCCGGAATCGAGTTTTTCCTGTAACTCGGCGGGAATGCTTCTCACGGGCGAATCTCCACCAGCGGAATTTTCGGAATCGCGCCGGCGGCGAAGGTCGCCAGATCGACCTCGAGATAGTCGGTATCGAACCGTACCGGCACATCGAAAGTGAATCCGGCGGTGATCGCGGCTCCCGGCGGCGGAATATATCCGTCGAGAAAGGTCACGATGCCCGCGGTCGCATCGCAAGTGAAAGCCGTCCCTGCCGCGACTTCAGCGTCGGCGACAGCGACGCGCACGCTGCCGCTCACCGGTTTGGCGATCGCGCGCGCATAGGGCGCGAAGGCCCCGCCATAGGTCTTCACCAATTGAAACGCCGATGTCGTGCCGTCGCCGATGCCGATAACCTGATCGCGCGGCGAGACTGCGGTGCCTGTGAGCGCCGAGCGGCAATCCAGCCGGTCGCGCCAGCGAAAACCGTAAAGCCGGCCGCGCCGTTCCTCGAAGAAGGCGATCACGGCCTGCAAGGCATCGAACGTCTTGATGCCGTAGCCGGCGTCGTAGCGCCGCCGCGACTGCGCCCACCGCGCGTTGCGCGCCTCGCGTCCCGAGCCGAAGCCCACGATGTCGGTGCGCCGTTCCGGCCCACCGACGCTCTTCAACGCGACATCGAGCGGAAACAGGATTTCGTGGAAGCTGGTCATGGCGGATTTCGATCCTGCGTCCGTCACCCCCTGGAGGGGGTGGGTCGATGAGAGTGAAACGACCATCGGGGTGGGTGCCGTGGGCCCACCCTACCCCGCTCCAGGGGAGGATGAAGACATCACAAACTCCGCTGCCCGCGCGCGACGGCGCGGGCGATCTGGCCGGTGACGTAGCTCTCCGACCGGCGAAAGCTGTCGAGATCGGGCGTCGCGATCTGCACCGTGATGCTGTTGCCGCCGCCGCTGCCGGAAACGCCGAGCCGGCCGTCCGGTCCGCGCACCAGCGGCATGATCGCCTCCGGGCCCGCCTCGCCTGCGAGCCCGACGCCGCCGTTCATCATCGGAAAGTAGCTCGGCGTGCCGATCACGCCGCCCGACGCGAACGGCTTGACCGCGCCGAGCGCATTGGCCTGCACGCCCGCCGCAGCAGCACCTGCGCTTCCGGCCAGACCCGAGAACAGGCTCGAAATGCCGCCGGTCAGGCTCGCGGCAAGCGGCTTGAAGGCCGCGGTGACGGCGAGGCCGGAAACCCGCAGCGCCAGCGTCTTCAGCACGTCGTCGAACTGCTTGCCGCCCGCAATGGAGGTGGAAAACGCCTGCGTCATCGCGCGTGCAAAGCCCCCCGCGCTGACGGTCAGCGCATTGGTCTTCGCTGTCAGGCTGTCGAGCGTGCTCGATGTATCCTGCAGCGACGTATCGTCAGTCATCGTCCTCTCCCGCGCGCCTGTCCGGAAACCCGTTCATCAATCGGTTGAGCGCATCGCGATCGATCGGCGCGGCGGACGGCCCGCGCACCGCATGGACGGCCTGCGCCAGCTCGCGCGGGGTCATCCGCCAAAACGCGTCCGAGGACAGCCGCAACACGCCGAAGCCGAATCCCATCGCTTCCGCCCAGGGAAACGGCTTCATCGCGCGACGCCGTCATCGAACGTCGCGGCGATGAGTTCGGCCGCGATTTTCACGACCCCCGCAACGCCGCCGTCCGCCGTCATCGCGGCGACCTCGCCGTCGGTCACCGCCTCCCCTGCGCCACGCAGGCCCGCGCCGATGATGCGGGTCAGGTCGCGCGCCGACAGCCGCCCCGAACCGAAGCGTTCCGCGAGCGCGACCAGGTCGTCGGCGCCGAACGCGGATTCGAGTTCGGCCAGCGCGCCGAGCGTCAATACCAGTGTACGGCGGCGGCCGCCGAGTTCGGCGTCGATCTCGCCGCGATGTTTGTTGGGCATGGATCTCTTTCTCCACCCTCACATCGCGGTAAAGCTCAGCGCACCGGCGGATTCGAGCGCGAGGTCGAACGTCACCTCGCCGTTATGCTCGCCGGAGAATTCGAGGCTCGTGATCTGGAACAGGCCCTCGATGGTGCCGAAGTCGGGCACCACCACCTGGCAATCGCTGATCGCGCCGTCGAAGAACGCCTGCCGCACCAGCGCGTCGGACGCGGCGTCCTTGAACAGGCCGCGGCCCGACAGCGAGGCGCGCTTGACGCCCGCGCCCGCCAGCAGCTCGCGCCAGCGGTCGGTGGATTCCGCGTTGGTGATGTCGACGATCTCGGCGTTGAATGCGATCCTGCGGCTGCGCAATCCCGCGACGGTGACGAAGCCCGCGCCGTCGCTCATCTTCAGCAGCAGATCCTTGCCCTTTTGTGCGCCCATGACGGCTCCTTGGATTTACGGTGTGGGTTCGGTCACGGCGCGGAAGCGCACCTGCGCGTGATAGGTGCGGCCGTCGGACTCGCGGCGGATATCCGCGACCGCGAAGCGGAAATTGACCAAGCGGTATCCTGCGAGCGTCAGCGGCGCGTCGTCGAGCGCCTGCAACACCGCGCCGGCGATGGCGTGCGCCTCGCTTTGCCCGCCCCGCCGCGAGCGCGCATGCAGCGTGATCTGATGCTCCTGGGTCGGCCCGTCGTCGACCGACGCGTCGGTCAGGCGCGCCTCGCCGATGCTGACATAGGGCAACAAATCGCCGCGCGGCGGCTCATCGTAGACCCGCGCGCCGCCAAGCGCGGCGTGAAGGCCGGTGTCGGCGGCAAGCGCGTCGTGCACGGCGGCGCGAAGCGCTGAATTGGCGCTGGTCATGATGATCTTCTTTCAAAAAGGAAGCGTCATCCTGAGGTGCGACATGCGAAGCATGGCGCCTCGAAGGATGAACTCCAATGAGCCCGCATCCTTCGAGGCTCGCAAACGCTCGCTCCTCAGGATGACGGCCTCCCCGTCGATGACACGATGCAGGAAGCCGGTGTCACAGCCCGCGCACGCGATAGCTCGCGATCATGGCGCCGACGCTGGCGGGCATCATCGCAACGGTCTGGCCGATCGCGATCAGCCCGCGGTTCTCGTACCAGTGCGCCACCAGCGTTCGGATCGCATGACGCAGCACATCAGGCACATCGGTCGCGGCGTCGCCGAAGCCGAGCTCGACATCGAGTTCGATGCCCGCGCTGGCGCGCCCCGGCGCAGGCAATGCCCAACATGGTGACGCGACCGCGCCGGCCGCCTTGTCGAGCACAAACATTCCGACGTCGAGAGTGCTGGCATCACCTGCGGAATCGTAAACCCGCGCCGCGACCAGCGACCGCAGCGGACCACGGCCGAACGTGATGCGGTCGTCCGCCGGCCAGCGGTCCAGCACGAAACGCCAGGTCTGCGCGATCAGGCCGCAGCGCGTTTGCGCTTCGATGTGATTGCGCGCCGCCGCGATCAGCGAGGCGATCACGGTGTCGTCGTCATCGTTCTCGGCGCGCAGAAAGCTCTTGGCTTCCGCGACCGACCATGGCTCGATCGCGGGTCCGCTCAGAAGGCTCGACGGCATCGGATATCCTCGCTGTGACGATGCAGGTGTTGACAGGCGGCGCGCGCGATGGCTCACATCGCGGCATGATTCAGCAACGCATTCGTGCGCTCGCCGCCGTAGCGGCCCTGACGGTCGCGCACCCCGCAGAGGCCATGGTCGGCGGCGGCGGCGCGCCCTCGCCTGCGGTCGCCAGCGCTATCGTCACCATCGTCGGCTCGCACGGCACGTCCTGCACGGGCACGCTGATCGCGCGCGATATCGTGCTGACCGCAGCGCACTGCGTCGCGCCCGGCACCGCCTACAAGATGGTTGACTACAAAAGCCAGCCGCCGCGCCTGCTCGATGTCAGGCGCGCCGTCACGCATCCGCAATTCAACATGCAAAGCCTGCTGGCGCACCGCGCCACCGCCGACGTGGCGCTGCTGCAGCTTGCCGCGCCGGTCTCGGCATCGTCAGCCGCGCTGGGCGGCGCGTTGATGCCGGTGGCACCAGGTCAGCGTCTCACCGTCGTCGGCATGGGCGTTGCGGTTCGCGGCGACGGCCGCAGCGGCGGCGTGGCGCGCGCGGCAAGCCTTGCCGTGACAGGCCGTCCCGGCACGTTGCAGATCCGCCTGGCCGATCCACTCACCCATAACGCGCGGGCGGGCCTCGGCGCCTGCACCGGCGATTCCGGCGCACCCGCGTTTCTCGATTCAAACCGCGGCAGCGTCATCATCGGCGTGGTGAGCTGGTCGACAGGTCCGAACAATGCATCGGGCTGCGGCGGCCTCACCGGCGTGACGCCGCTCGCGCTCTATCGCGACTGGATTTTGAGGACGGCGCGGAGCTGGGGCGCGGGGATTTAGAGAACTCACCTCCCCCCGCTAGAACGGGGAGAGGGAGAGAAAGACGCACAGCATCGAAGCCGCGCGTCACTCGAAGATCAGCTCGCCGCGAACTTCATCAGCTTGATGGCGTCGAAATCCTGGACGCCGCCGCCGACGCGCTTGGTGGTGTAGAACAGCACATAGGGTTTTGCGGAGTACGGATCGCGCAGCACGCGCACACCGGCGCGGTCCACCACCAGATAGCCGCGGCGGAAATCGCCGAACGCGATCGACAGCGAATTCGCCGCGACATCCGGCATGTCCTCGGCCTCGATCAGCGGGAACGTCATCAGCGAGGCGCGGCCACCCGCCTGCGCCGGCGGCTGCCAGAGATACGCGCCGCCGGAGTCCTTGAACTTGCGGATCGTCGCCTGCGTCTTGCGGTTCATCACGAAGGCGCCGTTCTGGCGATAGCCGGCCTTCAGCGCGTAGATCAGGTCGACCAGCGCATCGGACGGATTGGTCGAGGCGAAGGCGCCGGCCGCGCCGGAGGCGATATAGCCCAGCTTGCCCCACACCCACGAGCCGTTGGCCACGGTGTCGGATTGCAGAAACCCCATCGGCTTGTTGGTGCCGTCGCCGTTGACGAAGGCCGCGCCCTCCTGCACCGCGAAGGTCAGTTCGACCTCCTGCGCGATCCACTCGTCGATGTTGACGGCCGCATCGTCGAGCAAGGTCGGGGTCGCCGCCGGCATAGCGTAGAGCTCCATCGCAGGAAAGCTCAGCGCGTCCAGCGTCGGCGACGTGGTCTGCGCGCGTGAATCCGTCTCGCCGACCCATCCGGTGGCGGGCCCCGCGGTCATGAACGGCTTCTTGTAGACGTTGCCCGAGATGGTGCGCACCGAGGCGATGGCGCGGATCGGCGAGATCGCGGCCAGCCGCTCGCCGATGGTCTGCTCCAGTTCGACCGGCACCAGGTAGCCACCGTCCGCATCGGAGCCAACGGACAGCGCCTTGGTCTCCAGCGCACGCAGGCTGCCCGCTTCGCCGCCCCGCATATAGGCCTCGAACGCGCTCTTGTGCTCGCGGCCCGCCGCGTCGCTGACGATGCGGCTGCGGCCCTCCAGCGCCGGACGGGCGTGCTTCAGCGCGAGTTCGTCCATGCGCTTGTGCTGGGCGTCGAGCGCGGCATTGATGCGATCGACCTTTTCCTCCAGCAGCACGTCGCCGCGCTTCTTCTCCAGCCGCGCCAGCCGCTCGTCGTTGGCCGACTTGAATTCCTCGAAGGTCGCGCGGAAGTCGTCATAGTCGCCGCGCGCGGCGATGCCGGATTTGTGCTCCGGCGCGCTGTCGTTGATATCGAAGTCCATTCGGGTTCTCCTGCTGATGATGGGCGTCAAACATGGCGAGACGGACGCCTTCGCCTCTTCAACGGGCGCGCGTCATGCGCTACAGATCGGCTTCACCCCACCGGAAGGCGGGTCAGCCGATGCGCTTTGGCATTTTCATCTGGGTCGTTCTGGTCGCCGCCGCAGCCGGCGGCGCGTGGTTCGCGATGCAGCCCGCGCGGCGCGGGCCCGCCTGGTTCTGGATCGCCGTTTGCGCGATATTGCTGGTGGCGTTCGCGGCATCCTTCGCGATGCTCGGCGGCAGCGCCGACAAGACCTTCCTGTCCCTGGCGCTTTATTTCCTGAACCTGGGCATGGCGGCCGGCGGCGCGGCGATCTGCGCCGGCGTCATCGTGGGCCTTGGCGCGGCGCTGGCGTTCAAGCGGTGATTTTGCGCTCGACTAAAAATAGCGGCCGTAGGTCGCGCTGCGGTTCTCGATCTCGGATTCAAGCTCAGGATGGTCCTTGATCGCGCGGTTGAGCAAGGCCACGCTCACCGCCTCGATGTCCATGTCACAAGCCCCGTCTAAGGCAGGCGTTCATTCTGACATGGATATCATGATCCTCCGTCGATCAGGGTCCGTTTCTCGTCCCGGCACGTACCACGCCACGCAACGCGTTCCGCCGCCCTTCCCTGCCCCGCAACGACGACGATAAAACCGCCGGGCGCGGGCGGAGCCGCGGCGCCGGTTCATCCGCGGCCTCCGTCATGCTCCGCCATTCGCGCTCGGCCTGTGTCCGCCGCGATGACAGGCGCCCTGGGGCGAGCGCCTCTTTCACCGCGCGGACACGCGCTCCCGCCAGCAGCGGGAACGTGACGATGGAAATTTCCCACAAATCCACTTGGTAGAGTTTGCGCACGCGACTGCGCGGCTCGATTTGGCCGCGCACGGTGCGATAGCCGATCGACAGCCCGTCCACCGCGCCGGCCTCGACCAGCGCCAGCAGCTCGCGCGCCCGCGCCACATCCGGAATCAGTTTCCCGCGCGCCCACAGCCCGCGAAAATCCTCACGCAATTCGAGCCAGATGCCGACGGGCTCCGCCGGATCGTGCTGGAACAGCATCGGGATTTTTCGCAGGCCGCGCTGCTTCAGGGTCTGCGCAAAGGCGCCCGGCATCACCATGTCGCGCGCCTGATCGATCTCGCCGAACAGGCTGGCATAGCCTTCGACCGTGCCGTCGCCGCCGAAGGCAAGACGCGAGGCCGACGATAACGGGGCGTGCATGACCGGCCTCGCAAATGGCGGGAGTGAAAGAGTGACTCAGGATGCGATGGAGCGCGTTCCCTCCGCCCTTGTGGGGGAGGCAAAGGAATTCAGCCCTTGCGGCTGCGCTTGCTCGGCTTGCGCCGTGCCGTCGGTTTTTGGCGCGGCGCGCGCGCCGCCGGCGACTTGCGCTGGATCTGATCGAGATGCGCGAGGAATTCACGGAACACGGTGAGATGATCCCGCGCGGACTTGGTTTCGGTATTGAACGAGCGCAGCACGCTGTGAAGGGTGTCCATCAGTCCTGGTCCTCGGTGAGACGCCGCTTGCGGCGGCGGTTGAAGCGTTGCAATTCGCGGACGAAATCGTCGAAACGGCGCGCCGCGGCGGCGCGTTCGCGCAGGGAGAACCACAGCGCACCGCTCGCGGCAGCCGCCCACAGGAACAGCGCGACGTGCGCGAGATCGCCGCGCTCGCTAAAAATGCGGATGAGATCGGACATGGCTTACTCCAGCCGGTCGCCGCCCTCGAACGGCGCGTAGCCGACCGCCTCGCGTTTTTCATTGAGCGTGAGAAAAGCCGCGTTGCTGACACGCTCCCACAGCGCGGCGCGGTCGGCGGCCAGCGCATCGATGCGGTCGGTGTCGATCGACAGGCGAATGCCGTCGCCGAACTGCGGCGACAGCCACTGCGCGAACGAATTGCCGATGCGCGACGCCAGCGGCAACACCGTCTGGCGGAAGAAGCAGCGGTTGGCTTCCTGAAAATTCGCATATGTGTTGTCGCCGGGAATGCCGAGCACCATCGGCGGCACGCCGAAGGCGAGCGCGATCTCGCGCGCGGCGGTGTGCTTGGCCTCGAGAAAATCCATGTCCTTCGGCGTCAGCGACATCGCCTTCCAGTCGAGGCCGCCTTCCAGCAGCAGCGGCCGCCCGGCGTTGACCGCGCCCTGATAGGTTTCCGTCAGCTCGCGCTTCAGCCGGTCGAACTGCGAATCCGACAGCACCGCGCCTTCGGGCCCGGAATAGACCAGCGCGCCGGAGGGCCGCGCGGCGTTGTCGAGCAGCGCCTTGTTCCAGGTCGAGCCGGCGTTGTGGGTGTCGATCGCGGTCGCCGCCGGCTCGACCGGCGCGAGGCCGTAGTGATCGTCGAGCGGATGAAAGAACGTCAGATGCAGGATCGGCGGCACGGCGGAGGATGCCTGATCGAAGCGGATGCTGCGCCCGGCAATGCTGTATTCGTACGCATCGGCCCAGCCGTCGGGGCCCGGCACCACCTTCATGCGATCGGGCCGCAGCGCATAAAGCTCGCGTACCGCGCCATCGAGCATCACCGCCTCGATATAGGCGTTGCCCGCGAGCAGCAGGTGCGACACCAGCATCTCGAGGAACGCCGCGCCGTCCTGCCGCGCGTTCGGCCGCGACAGCAGCAGCGAGAGCGGATGCGCCTCGCGCTCCTGCGCGCCCTCGAACACGAGGTAGCTGCACGACGCCACGTTCTCCGCGATCAGCCGCACCGCGCGATGCACGATGGCGTTTTTGAGATAGCCCGCGCGCGCGAGCGCTCCGTAGTCGCGCGGCGTCCAGCGCGCCCGCCCGCCGCTTTCAAATGCCAGCAACTTTGCGGTGCGGCTGGCTTTGGTTTCCGGCGGGGCGAGAAACGATCGGAGGCGATGAAACATCTTGTCCTGTCTTTCAGTCTATACGAACCACACCCCGCCCGGCCAACCTCCGGTCAGCCACCCTCCCCGTCGAGGGAAGGGATACGACTTGCAGCGCTCGCCGCGTTTCTCTCTTGTCCCTCTCCCTTGCGGGGAGGGCCGGCGCGATCCCGGCAATGCGAAGCATCGTCCGGCGCGCCGGGTGGGGGTCACTACAGCTCCCTCACCCGCGGTTGCCCGCGCGGCGCCAGGGCCAGATGCGTCACCGCCCACACCAGCGCATCGAGCCGGTCGGGCGAGCGGCTGGACGACAGGCCCGACAGCGCGAAGTCGCACATCTCATCCTCCAGCGCCGCGAAACTGCCGGCATGCCGGACGCGGCCCTGGTCGTAAAGCGTCGCCACCGGCTCGGCGCGCAGCCATTTGCCGCGCGTCGCACGCACCGCGATCACCGGCGCCGCCGCATCGACCTCCGCGAGCACGGCTTTCACCATGTCACCACCCTGGTTGACTTCCGCCACCAGCGCATCGGCCTCGCACCGACGCCACAGCGCAATCGCCTTCGCCGCCCACAATGCGGGCGTCACGCCCGCCACCGTGTCGTCGGCGATGACATACACAACGCCATCGGCGGCGATTCCCGCCGCGACGATACCGCAGGCGTCGGCGCGCTTGCTCGACGTCGCGGGCGGATCGACCGCGACCACGATACGCTGCAACGGCGGCGCCTCGCGCACGCGGCACTTTTCCAGCAACGCACGCGACCACAGCGCATCCGGACGATCCTCGATGATTTCGCCGTCGAGTTCCTGCCGTCCGAGCCGCGTTCCGGCATAACGCGCCATCACGCCCTGCAGAAACGTCGGCGCCAGGTTGAAGGCGTTGGCCTGCGTCCGCGCATGGGTGACCACGCTCGCCGGATCGGCGATCAAGCGCTTCAGCAGCGCGGTCGGCTTTGGCGTCGTGGTAATGAGCTGGCGCGGCCGCGAGCCCAGCCGCAAGCCGAACTGCAGCATGTCGAACGCGGCCTCCGCATAGCGCCACTTCGCCATTTCATCGGACCATGCGCAGCCGAACTGCGGCCCGCGCAGGCTTTCGGGATCGTCCGCGGAAAACGCCTGCGCCACCGCGCCGTTGCTCCACTCCAGCCGCTTGCGCGACGGCGACCACAACGGGCGTTCGTGCGCCGCGTGAACGGCGAGCAGTCCCGACACGCCCTCGATCATCACCTCGCGCGCGTCATGCTCGGTCTCGCCGACCAGCGCGATCCGTTCCACCGGTGCGCCGGCGAACGGCGCAAGGCCGAGCGCCTGCGCGCGAATCCATTCCGCGCCCGCGCGGGTCTTGCCCGCGCCGCGCCCGCCGATCATCAGCCAGACCAGCCAGGGCGCGCCGTTCGGCGCCAGTTCCGGCGGGCGCTGATGATCGTGCGCGAAAACATCCCACTGGTGGCTGAGAAATCCGAGTTCCGCTTCACTCATGCTCTCCAGCAGCATCCGGCGCTGGCGCGGCGACCAGTTGTTCCAGTCGGCGCGAAAGCGCGCGCCGGAACTCGTCGAGATCGCGGGGCACGGCGTCGTCATCGGCGGGCTTCACCTTGTGCTGTCCGGCGCGCAGCCGCGTCACCTCGCCGAGGGTGCGCGCAAGACTCGCCAGCGTCCGCGCGCGGCGCTCCGCCTCGGTGCGCTGATTCGATCTGAGATGATGGCCGCCGACGATGACCTCGATCAGCGACAGCTCGCGTTCGATGGCGCGCGTCACCCGCTCGATCAGCAGCGGACCTGTTGCGGGCGGCGGATCGTCGAGGCGCTCGACCGCCGTGCGCTTGACGCGCGGACCTGGATCGCGCTTGCGGCGGATGGCGGCGCGTTGCTTCTCCACGGCGGCCCGCGCCGCGTCGTCGCGGTCGTCGACGGCAACCGCAGGCTCCCCGACGCGTCGCAGGGTTTTACCCATCGTCGCCTTGCGCGCCGCCACGGCGGCGCGTGTCGTGGCAGACGGTGAAGCAGGCCGTGACGTTTTCGCGGACGGCCGTTTCGCGGCCTTGCGCGCGGGTTTTGCCGCAGCCGTTTTTTTCGGCGGTGCGGATGCCGGTCTTGCGGATGTCGGCCCGGGTTCCGGCGGTGCCGGCTTTTCAGCCGACAATCTGCCGGATGTCGTTCGCGGCTTCGCACGAAGCACACGCCCGCCTGCCACCGGCTGTCGTGCCGGTCTGGCAGTTCGCGGCGCGGCCATGTGCTGTCTGAAATATCCTGAAAGCCGAACCGATGTCGCCGGCAAGCAAACGTGAGAATACCTATAGCGTTTTCGAGCGAAGTGGATACCGGTTCGCGTCAAGAAAACGCGTCACATCAAAATCATGGAGCCCCGCTTCCGATTCCGTCGGAAGCGGAAAGGCGCTCGTGTGGTGGTTCAGAAGTCCGCCACACTAGCACCGACGGACCGGGCTCGGCCTGCCGCGCTTCCGTTGGCGTTTCAACGATGTGACCTTCCTGCCTGGTTGCCATGCGCCGCACTCCCTGGCGATTCGCCGCGGTTGCATCCTCGAGACGCAGAAGCAACGTTCGATCTGTTGCGATGTTCCTTGCGACGGGCCTGCGATCGGAGGTCGCGGCGCCGCGCGTTTCAGCCGGTGTGCAACTCGCGCGTTCCATCGCCGTCTTCCGGACGGCGGCAACGAAACGCGGCCGCGAAGACCTCGTGTAGCGCGCAAAATCACGCAAAATCAAATGGCACCCCGCGCAACTTCACATGCCCCCGGATAAGGGTCTTGGACGCCGCATTTAACCCCTTTCAAGGAAGCTGGAACCGGGTTCACACGGGTGGGCCGTCCGGCTATAAGCCAGTGGCATCGAGGGGTCGAAAATGCCGGAAAAATTTCAGGACTATTGGGACAAAAACATCGACCTTTGGGGCGAGAAGTATCTCGACATCTCGCACGGGCACGAGAAGTTTAACCGGCCCGCGTGGTTCACGGCTGCATACAATGCGACGATAGGACAACTGGAGCGCAAGCTCATGAAGGAGAGGTACCGACGTACGATTGAACTCATGGACCTACACGTGAAGCCGGGATCGGTGTTCTCCGATCTAGGGTGCGGAACAGGAATCTTTGTCGTCGAAGCCGCCAAACGCGGCGCATCAGTTAACGCTATCGATTTTTCGGAATCGGCACTGGCTTCGACGAGGCGCAACGTGGAAGCCAATGTTCCGGGCGCGAACGTAAAATACGTTCAGGCCGACTTACAGAATGTCGACAACCTCCCTGAGTCCGATGTTTCGTTGGCGATGGGCGTGACACCATATCTGACCAGCATTGACCAATTTACAAAAGAAGCGCTGTCGAAAACGCACATTCTATGCGTGCAGTACACGGACCCATACAATTGGGCCAGCATCGTTCGGAAGATGATCCCGGCACTCGATGTCCGCTCGCTTCAATGCTACGACCCGGAATACGTGGACGGCTTGTATACGCAGCACCGGGGCCTTTTATACGACCGCCGAAAATTTGCGTCAGGCTTTATCGACCAAGTGTTCAACATCGAAAAGATTCCGGCGCAGGAGATCGGCTAGTGTCCCGATTCCGAAGTTCGCAAGCACTTGCAGCAACCTTCGATGCGAACTTCGGAATCAAAGGGACACTAGCAAGTTTATGATTCTCGTGTGGTTTAGGTTCAGAAGTTCGCTTGAA
>Ga0153956_1001581_pt1 | contig 19441 bp, 5 predicted proteins | sample TSFL040MetaG_FD_104704 | JGI IMG/M metagenome (GOLD analysis project Ga0153956, IMG submission 104704) | Attine ant fungus gardens microbial communities from Florida, USA - TSFL040 MetaG | ecosystem: Host-associated > Fungi > Mycelium > Unclassified | place: USA: Florida, Wekiwa Springs...
AGCCAATCTGTGCATATCCGTTGACGGCCGAGAGCGTGACGTTCGCGCCAGCAAGGGTCGTTGTGCCGGATGCGCTTCCGATAGCAACGTCACCCGCAGCACTGCCGCCGCCGATAAAGATGTCGCCGCCATTGTTGCCGTAGCCATTCGCGGTCGCGCCGGTAGCAGTTCCGTCCCATCCTGCGAGCGCAAGGAGTGACCCGTTCTGCAGTTGGATCGACTTGGTGAACGTCAGATCGCCTTTGGTGCGCAGCGTGACGCTGCCGCCGACATTGACGCTTCCGACCGTCAGGTCCGAGGTGTCAACGATAGAGGCGCTGAACGAACCCGTCGTGCTTAGCGAAATGGCGCCATAGGAGTTTGCGGTGTTGCTCAGCGTGATGGCACCACTCTTCGCCGATGCCGTGACCGACGCTGCCTTGATTGCCGCGGTCTGGCCAATGGCACCGCCGGCACTGAGGACCAGATTGCCGGAACCGAGATTGATGCCGCTGTTGCCGACACCGACACTCAAGCCGTTATCGGGCGCCGAAATATAGGCGCTGCCATTGTTGGTGACGACTGCGATGGTATTCACGTCGGTGAGCAGCGGATTGCTGGCGCTGCCAATAGCCGCGCCCGCACCGGTCAAGGTGATAACGGCGGACGAGCCTGAAAGCACAGAAGCGCCGGACGCAGCCATGGACGACGCCGTGAGGTTCACATTGCCGCTCACAGCCGCATCGCCAAGGTCGAAATTGCCCAGGATGGCATTGGTCAACGTGAAGGAACCAGTGTCGGCGATCGTGATGTTGCCGCTCACCGCCTGATTGCCGATACCAAGATTGCCAATCAGTGCGAACCTGTCGGAGCTCTGGCCAACCACCGCAATATTGCCGCGCGCGCTGACAACGATGCTTCCATTCGATGCGCCCTCAAATCCCAATCCGGCCGTTCCGTGGACGGCGGTGATGTTGAGGTTCCTTGTAAGAACGGTCGTCTTTCCATGTGCGCTGCCCACCATAGAATCGGAGGTGGCACCGTTGCCGCCAAGGAAGAAGCCGGTATTGCCGTTTCCGTAAGACCCCGTCGTCGTCGTCACGTTCGCCGGAGCGACGTTCGGATTCCATCCGGTGACGAGAAGGATGTTACCGTTGCCCGCATTCTGGATGCCGCCGCTGATGGTGAGGTTTCCAGCAGTCAGCAAGGTGAGATTGTTGGCGCTGGTATAATCCAGCTCCTCGTCGATATTGATGGATGCACCGGTATTCTTCACGCCGATCGTGACGTTTCCGCCGGAAAGATCCGCGATGAGGAAATTCCGCAAGTCGCCATTGTTTTCGCCGTCAGCGTTGAACGTGCCGGTCAAAAGGCTGACGGCGCCGGTTTCGGTACCGCCTTTGGCGCCCACATTTCCGATCCACACATCGCCCTGACCGAGGGTGGAGGTGAACGTCGTTGCTCCGGTGACATTGATGTTGATACCACCGGAAGCAGCACCGCTGCCGACGACGCCGGAATTGAACACCGCGGTGTTGCCGATTTGGGCATAGCTGTCGGTCCCGGCGCCACTGGTGCTGCCGGTGAGCGAGAGGCTGCCCGCGCTTATGCTGATGTTTCCGCTGGTCTTGCTGCCGCCGCTGGTCGCTTTGTCCGCGCCATTGCCGATCTGGGCGTACATGCCACTGTTGCCGGCCTTCAGCGTCAACGCACCGCCGGCGCTTACCCGAATGTTGCCCGAGATGTTGCCGCTGGCATTCTGCCCGCCATTGCCGATTTGCGCATAGCCCCATGAGCTGCCGTTAGCGCCGGTCAATGTTATGTTCTGCGCTGCCGTGACGGTGATGTTGCCGCTGCTACCGGTGCTGCCCCACTGCCCGTTTCCGATTTGGGCATAATCAACGCCACCGGTCAGCGAGACCGAGCCGCCGGCCGTGATAGCGATATTACCGCTGTCGCCTTGTGAGCCAGTATCGCCGCCATTACCGATGGACGCATAGCCATAAGTGTTGGAGCCACCGGTCAACGACACATTGCGGCCCACGGTAACGGTGATATTGCCGCTGTCGGGGCCCGACACGAATGCGCCGCCATTGCCGATCTGCGCATAGCCGACGTTCGAGCCGTTGCCACATCCGCAACAAGGAACACCGCCGGCACCTGCCGTAAGCAGAAGATCGTGCGTGCCTTGGACAACGATATTTCCAGTGCCGACTCCGTTATAGCCGATCTGGGCGTTGCCCTGGCCGCCCGACACGTCGATATCGTAGCCCAGAACAGTCGTCGTTCCGCCCGCGCTGCCGACCGAGACATTGTTGGAGGAGCCGTCGATCGTGACGCTGCCGCTATTTTTTCCGAACACGCCGGAATTTTTCAGCGACGCGAGATTGGTCGTGTGTCCGTCCCAACCAGCAACCAGATTGATCGCGCCAGATCCGTTGTTTGAAATGCTGGCCTTCAGATCGAAATTGCCGGTACCGAGAACGCTGAGCGTGTGCGAGCTATTATAATCGAATTTGTTTGCCCATTGGACATCGCCCCCCGTCCAGCCGAGCAACACATTGCCGTTCTGGAGATCGGCGTCCAGGAATTCTCCGTCGATATCGCCGCTTCCGGTGATGATGCTAACGTCGCCGCTTGCGGTGCCGCCGTCTGTCCAATTTCCAATCCAGCCATCGTAATCGATGGACGTAGTACCGTTTACGTGGATAGCGATATTTCCGCTGACATCGCCAACGAACATGCCACCGCCATTACCGATCTGCGAAGAGCCCTCTCCGCCGGTGAGCGTAAGATCGCCCGCTGTGGTAATCGTGATGTTGCCGCTGCCGACACCGACATCGGCCGTCGGATAGCCGCCATCGCCGATCTGGGCATAACCGTTCTCACCGTCGAGCAAGATCGACCCGCCCGAGCTAACAACGATATCGCCGATGCCACCGTTTGCGTCTTCGCCACCGTTGCCGATCTGCGCGTAGTCGCTGTCGCTGGTTAGCGAGATCGCACCATTCGCGTTGACGACGATGTTGCCGGAATTTGCGCCGGTCGCACCGTGACCGCCATTGCCGATCTGGGCATAGCCGTCATCGCCCGTCAGCGAGATCGTTCCCAGTGCGCTTACGACGATGTCGCCGGAATTGAGGCCTTGGGCCTCCTCACCGCCGCTGCCGATTTGGGCGTATCCGTAATTGCTGTCCGAAGCCCCGGACAAAACGATGTTGCCGGTCGCGCTGACATTGATGGCGCCGCTGCTGTCACCCGCATAATACCCGCCATTGCCGATCTGGGCGTAGTCTGCACTGCCGTAGAGCGAGATGGATCCCGTGACATTTACGGCGATGTCGCCCGAATTGACACCGGAGGCGCCGTCGCCGCCATTGCCGATCTGGGCGTAGGCGAGTTCGCCATCTCCGCCGTTCAGCGTCAGATCATCGCCTGCCACCAAAGTGATATTGCCGGAATTGAGCGCGCTGCCGGACTCCGCGCCACCATTTCCGATTTGCGCATAAGCGAGATCGCCATCACCGCCGGAAAGCGTTACGGCACCTGTCGCAGTTACAGAGATATCGCCGGAAGGATCGCAATCGCATTCGTCGGTCGGGTTGCTATTGCCGATCTGCGCGTAACCAACATCATCTCCAGCCGAAAGAGATATGTCGCCTCCGGCTCGAACGACGATGTTACCGCTGATGTCGCCGGAAAAATCGTATCCGCCATTTCCGATCAGCGCGTAGCCATGGTCGGCACCAGATCCGGAATAGCCTTCCAGCGTTATGTCGCCGTTCACGTTGACGGAAATATCGCCGCTGACAGTTCCATTAAGTTCGGCCCCGCCATTTCCGACCTGTGCATAGTATGAGCCTTCACCGCCGGTCAGCATTAAATTGCCGCCCGCGATGATGCTTATGTTGCCCGTATTACCGGTCCCTTCCTGATCGTGATCCCCGCCATTTCCGATCTGAGCGAAGCCACCGCCATCGAAGGAGCTTCCACGGAGGGTAACATCCGTCTTGGACAGGACGGTGATATCGCCACCGCCGTCGCCATAGTAACCGATCTGCGACGGCCCATAGGTTCCGTCCAGCGTGATCGTATAACCCGCAACCGTCGTTTTGCCGCCGGCGCTGCCGACGGAAGCGTTTTCGATCGTCACGCCACCCGAATTCGCGCCGTAAGTTGTCGCGCTGGTGACATTCGAGTTTGTGAGCGCCGTGAGATCGGTTGTGTGGCCATCCCAACCGGCGATGAGGTTCACATCGCCGGAACCATCATTGATGATGTTATTGTCGATGGTCAGATCGCTGGCACCGGCCAGCGTGAATGTATGGGAACTGGTGTAACTCTCCCCCAAAGAGAAGGTCACGCCGTTAGTAGGGTCGGTGAATCCGACAAAGACGTTTCCGCCGTCGCTCCCGCCGCTACCGAGATCGCTTGTGAGAAACTCCTGCCCTGAAAGATCGCCGCTGGAGGTAGTGATGATAGTGAGGTTGCCCGTCTCGACATTGCCGAAGCCGGCCACGTTTCCGATCCACGCTGTGGCGCAGACGTTCGTATCGATCTTCGTGTCCCCGACAACATTCAACGCAATGTCGCCGCTGACATTTCCGGCGCGGCCTTGCAGAGCATCGCCATTGCCCAGCAGGGCGACGGCATCTTGCATCGTGCCGGCATCGAGCTGGAATCCATTACCGGCATTGATGGCAATGGTTCCGTTGATATTGCCGCCGGTGTATCCCTGATCGAATGTTCCGCCGTTTCCGATCTGCGCGATAGACCCATCCGCCTGCGAAAGGATTTGGAAATAGTCGCCAGAGGTCACGGCAATGTCACCGCTGACAGTGCCGGAAGAAGAAGAGTTTCCAATCCACACCAGTGCATTGTTCGCGTCTGCATCGAGCGAGATCGACCCTGTCGACGGCGCCGATGCTGAAACCTTTATGTTGCCGCTGGTGGACGCCAACCCGCCGGAATTTCCGATACCGACAAATGCGCCTTCTTCTTCCGCCGAGAGACTGATGCCGTTACCCGTCGAGGTGACGGTGATATTCCCGCCTGCTGCGGATTGATAGTTTCCGAAGTTTCCGATGAAAGCCTGACCAGCCGCGCCGCCTTGCGCCGGCTGTCCTGAAACCAATAGAGAAATCGCTCCGGCCGCGGTGACGTTGATCGAAGTGTTCGCCGCAAAGCCGCTGGCTATGCGAGCCTGCCCGCTGTCATTGGCGGTAATAGCAAGCATTCCGGCAGATGCCACTTTGATGCTGCCACTGGAGCTTCCCGTTACGAGATTGTCTCCATCGATAGCGCCAACGCGGTTTCCAATACTCGCAAGGCCGACATCATTCGCAGTAATTTGCAGGTCGCTGCTCGTCGTCTCGACATCTAGATTTCCTGAAACGCCGGTAAGGCCTCGATTTCCGATAGCCGCCTGAGCCGAAGTGTTGCCGGTGATGGCGATGCTTCCGGCATCCACGGTGATGTCGCCGCCAACGTTGCCCATGGTGCTGAGATCGAAGTCGCCATTGCCGACGATGGCCGCGCTATTCGTCACCGTCTCATTAAGAGCCAGAGCTCCACTGGCCGAAATATTGATATTGCCGGTGATGCCGTTGGTGCCGGCATTGCCAATGATGACAGTCGTGTCGGAATTTTCGGCTTCGAGGGTCAGGGAGCCTGTGTTGACATTGATGTTGCCTCCCACAGCACCGGCAATACCGGTGCCACCATTGCCGATTCGCGTAATGGTGTGGCTTGCTCCGCTCGTCACGGAAAGGGCATTCACGGCCAGCACATCGATTTCGCCGCCGCCTGCGCCGCGGTATCCGATCTGCGCATTCGCGCCGTTGGATTGCACACCGACATCGTAACCGGCGATCAGCGTCTTGCCGCCGGCACTTCCCACGGAAACAGCAGACCCGGTAGCGCTTACAGAAACATTGCCTGCTCCACCGTTGCCATACGCACTGTTGGGAATAACGCCGGAAAAGTCGGTTGTGTGACCGTCCCAGCCGGCGACCAAGTTGATCGCACCGGTACCGCTGTTCTGGACATCGGCATTGACACTGATGTCCCCCCCGGACAGCAAGCTCAATGCGTTGGGGCTCGTATAAGCGATCGTGGCGCAAACGTTGATCTGCTGGTTCGCTTCAAGCGTGACATTGGTCGATAGGAGCTGATTGGTGATCGTTGTGGCACCAATAGTCTCGGAGCTGTTGCCGTCGTTCAGCGTGCCATTTCCGGGAAGCTGCGTGCCGCCGGTGCCGCTCGTGATATAAAGAGTGTCCGGATCGAGCAGCCAATCGCCCGTCAGCCCCAGCGGCGCGGATGTATCGACCTTCGCCGAAGCTGCAACACCGAGGGTGTGACCCGACGTTTCCACCTGCCCGCCATTGCCGCCCTGTGCGCCGCCTTTGGCGCTGATCGAGCCGGCGAAGCTTGTGCCGCCGTCCGACCACACGGCCACGGTGCCACCGTTGCCTTTGCCGGTTGCATCGGCCGCGATCGTGGCGCCGCCGATGATCGTGCGCTGCGCATGCGCGAGCGTGCCCCGCCCGTGCAGGCCGCCGCCGATTTGGACCGTGCCGCCACCGGCATTGCCGGAAGCATCGATCTTCGCGCCGTCGGCGACATTCACCGTTCCGCCGGTGACATTGACCGTGCCACCGGTCTGGCCTTGCGCGGCGCCTGATGCGTCGAGTGTTCCGCTGTCGTTGACCGTGCCGTCCGGGCCTGCGTCGAGATCGATTTCGCCATTGTGCGAAGAAACAGTTGTCGCTTCGACCATGCCGGTGTTGTTGATGACGTTGTTCTCGATGTTGCGCGCAGCGCGCGCCGTCATCATCACATGACCGCCCGCGGCCATGATCGTTCCGGAATTGGACACAAGCGCAGACGCGGCATTGCCGTTCGCATCGCGCGGCGTGCTGTCAACCGGCGCTGTGATTTCGTAGCGCAGAAGATTGTCGCCGGTCATGTCCACGGTGAACGCCTTGGCGCCACCGAGAACGACAGTGCCGAGATCGGCGTGGATCAAGCCTTCGTTGGAGACAGTCGGAGCGGACAGAACGACGGAGCCACCCCGCCCTGCCGTGATCGTGCCCTTGTTGACGACACCCGCGTTGGGGTTTGCCGCCGGATCGAAATTGTAATTGCCCTTTTTGAAATCGTCGTCGCTGAGGTCGGACGTGGTCGCGAGCAGCGAGCCGACATTCACCTGGCTGCCTTTGCCGAACAGCACGCCGTTCGCATTGATCAGCCACACATTGCCGTTCGCAAGCAGCTGGCCATCTATGGTCGATGCGCTGGGACCTGTGACGCGATTGACCGCAAGCGACTTGCTGTTCGGTTGATTGAATTTGACGGACGAGCCGGCCGCGATGGAGAAGCTGTTCCAGTTGATGAGCGCCTTTTTGCTCGACTGGTTGATGACGGTCTGTGTCGGGCTCGCATTGACGATCGTCGCAGCGCCGACCGCAACCTTGCCGCCGGACGGGCCGCCGCCAGCCATCGCCGCCGTGGAGGCAATGATCGTGGAGCCGACAAGACCACTGGTCGCCAGAAGCAATCCGTGGAGAATTTTGGAACCGGTTCTATTCATTGTCCTACATCCCCGATCAGAATGTGATCGCGATATCTGTGAGGAATTTGGTGGCGCGCTTGCCATTGTCGCTTCCAGGCACCGCGTCGAGCGTGCGTGCGCCTTCGAAGTCGACATAAATGTTGTAGGGCAGCCAGAACCGCACACCGATGCCGGTGGAAGCGATATCGAAATCGCCCAGCGGGATGCCGGCAGCTGGCGGCCGCGCGCGATTCCAGACCTTTGCCGCGTCAAAGAAGGCATAAGGTTCGATACCGCGGATGTCCCAGTCGGAATAGCGCGTGTCGTAGCGCAGTTCGAAATCGCCGCCGATGCCGCTGTCGCCCGTGATGGCGCCAGGATCGTAACCGCGGCCGATCTGCGTGCCGCCGAACAACATCTGCTCGCCGGTGATCAGCGGGTTCGCTGCGTATTGACCGGTGCCGGTGATAGCGAAGCTGAAATTCTCCGGCAGCAGGCTCGTATTCGTATAGCGCAGCAAACCGGTCGCCTTAGTGAAGACGCTGCGGCCGAAGAGCGAAAGATTCGGAGAGTGATTCGAAGACGCGCCGAAGATAGGCAGGCCTTGTGCGACGTCGATCGTCGAGGAGAACGCGCCCGAAAGAAGGTTGCTGCTTGTATATGTCAGACCGACGTCGAGGACACGCCAGTTGTCGTGGCTCACCGGTGCACCGAGAATCTTAACCTTGGCTTCCTGCACGGTGAAGCCGCCGTCCAGCGACAGGCTTTGCGCACGGGTGCGGATAAGCGGATAGGTCAGGCGCGGACCGATAGCCCAGCTATCGGTACGGATTTCCGCGCCGCCAATAGAGCCGCTCGGCGCGCCATGGCTGATGCCGCCGATCAGGCTGCCGATAAGCCCATCGTCATTCAGGATCGTGCGGTAGCGCGCCTGTCCCGAAAGCTGTTGCTGCAACGCGTGCGGCGCCATGGTCAGCGAGGCGTCCAATTCGTCGCCGCCGAAGATGTCGTTGTATTGCGCCGCGCCGGTCACCGTCCAAATACCGGAGAAATGCGATCCGCGATTGTTGGCGGAAAGGCTTCCGGTGACCTGCGGTTGCGTCACGGTTACCACGAGATCGGATGCGCCCGGAACGCTCGCGGCCGGGCGCAGAACGCCAGTCGCGGCCACACCCGGAACATCATTCGCCATCAGCAGTGCGCGCTCGACCGTCGTGAGGCGGAGCGGGCGTTGATGCAACACGGGGTCCAGATAAGATTTCACGATGCGCTGGGTTGCCGGGCTGGCGCCTTCAACGGCGGTGCTTTCGACGTAGCCCTCGACGACATGGATCGTGAAAATGCCGTCGCTCACATGCTGCGGCGGAACATAGGCTCGGATCAGAACGTATCCCGCCTCGCGATATTCCTTTTCGATCCCGTCAGCAACGTCGAAAATGTTCGCGAGAGAAATCTCTTTTCCGATCATCCCCTGATAGAGCGGGCGGAATTGCGATGCCGGAAGCGTCTTGGCGCCTTCGATACGGATATCGACGAGCTTGAACTTGATCTCATCGACGGCGCGTGGCACCGGCGAACGGTGCGGCGCCTCAACGCTGAAATCGAAATTGGGAGGCGTACTCTGCGGCTGTGGCAACGGCCGATCATGGCCAGGCTGCACCGCGCCGGGTAGATTCACAGGTGGCGCTGCCAATGCGGGCGTGCCCAACGCGCACAACAATATGAAGCACGCGAATGATATCGCGCGCTGCGGAGAGTGCTCCCGCAAGGTCGTCTTTCCCGTCAACACCAAAGCCCCCGACACGCCCTCAGGAGAAACCCTCCTGACTGCTCGGCTAAAAACTACCAGTCGGGGTGCGGCGCAAGCAACAAAACGGTTAGGAAATCCCTAACTTCGCGTTGGAACTGTTGGGTTTTTTCCAGTACGGCAGCGCACAATCGCTGGGAGCCGCTGGGTAAGCCTTTGGAAATACAAGGTATATTATAGTCTGCGTGGCTGCTCGTCACCCATGAGGCCATTGTACCAGCGCAGCCAACCGGCCCGGCAATATTCCCGGAACCGCTCCAGATAGAGGTAGACCACCGGGGTAGTATACAGCGTAAGCAACTGGCTCACCAGCAACCCACCGACGATGGAGATGCCTAGAGGTTGCCGCAGCTCCGCCCCGTCGCCGGTGATGAGAGCCAAAGGCAATGCGCCGAGCATGGCCGCCAAGGTGGTCATCATGATGGGGCGGAAACGCAGCAAGCAGGCCTGATAGATGGCATCGTGCGCGTTCAATCCGCCGTTGCGCTGAGCGTCCAGCGCAAAATCGATCATCATGATGGCGTTCTTCTTCACAATGCCGATGAGGAGGATCACCCCGATCAGCGCGATCAGACTGAACTCCGTCTTGAACAGCAGCAGCGCGAAAACCGCTCCCACACCGGCCGACGGCAGTGTCGAGAGAATCGTGATCGGATGGATGTAGCTCTCATAAAGGACGCCCAGCACAATGTAGACGGCGACAATGGCAGCCAGAATGAGAAGCGGCTCGCTTGCCAGAGATTTCTGGAAGACCTGGGCCGTGCCCGCGAACTCACCATGCACCGATATCGGTACGTGCAGGCTGTCCATCGTGCGGTTGATCGCATCGGTCGCCACGCCGAGCGATTCCCCTTCCGGCAGATTGAAAGAGAAGGTCGTGGCCACGAACGGTCCCTGATGCGCTATCGACAGTGGCGTCGTCCCGGGGCCGAACGAGCTGAACGCCGCCAAGGGTACCATCGTCTCTTGCGACGTGCTGACGGATGATCCCGCGGACGCTCCTCCCCGCGCACTGTTCGTGAGCGAATTGAGTTGCTGATTACGCACGGAGTCAGACGCGACCTGCGCTGCGGTTTCGGTGCTCGCCGCTGAAATAACAGTCGTTCCTGCGACCGCACCCGTCGCCTGCGTGCCGCTCGCCGGCGCGGCGGCGGTGCTGACATAGATGTCTTTCAATGTCTCGGGGCTTTGCCAGAACTCTGGCGCGACTTCCATGACCACATGATATTGGTTGAGCGCGTTGTATATCGTCGAGACCTGACGCTGACCGAAGGCGTCGTAAAGCGTGTTGTCGATCTGCGAGAGCGAAACACCCAGACGTGCCGCCGTTTGCCGATCGATCTTGAGATCGACCTCGAGTCCTTTGTCTTCCTTGTCGGAATTCACGTCCTCCAACTCGGGCACATTCTGCAAGGCGTCGGTGATCTTCGGCACCCATTGGCTAAGTTCATCCAACGTGTCGGCCTGGATCGTGTATTGGTACTGCGAATTGCTCTGACGTCCTCCGGCGCGGATATCCTGCGGCACGCTCAGGAACAGCCGCGCGCCGGAAATGCCGGACAGCTTGGTGCGCAATCTCGCTATGACTTCGTCGCTGGTGGCACTTCTGTCTGAAAGTGGTTTCAACGCCACAAACATGAACCCCGAATTGGTCGCGCCCCGTCCACTGCCGCCGCCGGTGAAACCCACCACGCTTTCCACCGCGGGGTCCGCACCGACGACCGACATGAATTGCCGGAACTTTTTCTCCATGGCCTGGAACGAGATGCTCTGGTCGCCACGGATGCCGCCCATCATCCGCCCTGTGTCCTGCTGCGGGAAAAAGCCTTTCGGTACGATGATGAACAGATAGACGTTCAAACACACGGTCACGATCAGGATGAACAGGATCATGCCGGGATTGTCGATTGCCCAACGCAGCGAGCGCTCATAGATGCCGTGCGCGTAGTCGAAAACACGCTCCGATGTTCGCATCAACCGGCTTTGTTCCGCCTTGTCTTCCTTGCGCACCAGGAACGCGCACATCATCGGCGTGGTCGTCAGCGAAATCACCAGCGACACGATGACCGCGATGGAAAGCGTTAGCGCGAATTCGTGGAACAGGCGTCCGACGAGCCCGCTCATCAAAAGGATCGGAAGAAACACCGCGATAAGCGAAACGCTCATCGACAAAACGGTAAAGCTTACTTCGCGCGCGCCCTTAATAGCCGCTTGTAGACGCGGCATTCCGGCTTCCACATGGCGCGTGACATTTTCCAGAACCACGATGGCATCGTCCACGACGAAACCTGTCGCAACGGTCAGCGCCATAAGCGAAAGATTATCGAGACTGAATCCCAGCAAATACATCATGCCGAAGGTGCCGATCAGCGACAGCGGCACCGCGACGCTGGGCACCAAGGCCGTGCGGACATTACGCAGAAAGAGAAACACCACGAGCACAACCAAAACAACGGACAGGAACATCGTGAATTCCACGTCTCGCAAGGACGCGCGGATCGTGGTGGTGCGGTCATTCGTCGGAACGATCTTGATGCTCGGCGAGATCGACGCCTGCAGCTCCGGCAAGAGCGCATAAATACTATCCACGACCTTGATGACATTCGCGCCGGGCTGACGATAGAGAATGACAAGCACGGCAGGTTTGCCGTCCGCGAGGCCAAGATTGCGGACATTCTCCACACCGTCGGAGACTGTTCCGACATCGGAGAGCCGAACGGCGGCGCCATTTCGATAAGCGACGATCAGGGATTGATAGTCCTTGGCCGCCGTGGCCGTGTCGTTGACATAGATCTGATAGCGCCGCGGCCCATCATCGACGGATCCCTTCGGACTATTGGCATTCGCCGCCGACAATGCCGCGCGCACATCTTCCAGACCGATACCGTATTTGAACAACGCACGCGGATTGAGCTCGACGCGCACGGCCGGAAGCGAACTGCCGCCGATGTCGACTTCGCCGACGCCCGTAACCTGCGAAAGCTTCTGCTGCAGGACGGTGGATGCGGAGTCGTAAATCTGGCCCGTGGTGAGCGTGTCGGATGTCAGCGCCAGAATGAGGACCGGCGCGTCGGCCGGATTGACCTTTCTATAGGAGGGATTGCTGCGTAGCGCAGCGGGAAGATCGGCGCGCGCCGCATTGATGGCAGCTTGCACATCGCGCGCCGCGCCATCGATGTCGCGATCAAGTCCAAATTGCAAAGTGATGCGCGTGGAACCGACCGAGCTGCTGGAGGTCATCTCGGTCACATCTGCGATGGACCCCAGATGGCGTTCCAGCGGCGTTGCCACGCTGGTCGACATGGTTTCGGGGCTCGCGCCAGCCATGGAGGCGCTCACCGAAATCGTCGGGTAATCCACATTGGGAAGCGGAGCGACCGGCAGAAGAAAAAATGAAACAATGCCCGCAAGCGCCAGCCCGATGGTCAACAACATCGTTGCGATCGGCCGGGCGATGAAAATGTGCGAGACGTTCATGACGTCTTCTCGCCAGACCAGCGCCGGCTGATACGATCGAAATAAAGATAGATCACCGGTGTGGTGAAGAGCGTCAGAAGCTGGCTCACCAACAGGCCGCCGACAATGGCGATACCGAGCGGCTGGCGCAGTTCGGAGCCGGTTCCGGTTCCCAGCATCAAAGGCAGCGCAGCGAACACGGCCGCTACGGTCGTCATCAAGATCGGGCGGAAGCGAAGCAGCGCGGCCTGATGAATAGCTTCACGCGGCGCCTTGCCTTCCTCGCGCTCGGCCGCGAGGGCGAAGTCGATCATCATGATGGCGTTCTTCTTCACGATGCCGATCAGCAAGACGATGCCGATGATCGCAACGATATCCAGATTGTCTCCCGCGATGATCAGCGCCAGCAGCGCACCGACGCCGGCGGACGGCAAGGTCGAAAGGATCGTGATCGGGTGGATATAGCTCTCATAAAGGACACCGAGCACGATATAGACGGTCACGATCGCGGCGAGGATCAACAGCAACTCGTTGGAAAGCGCCGATTGGAAGGCGAGCGCCGAACCTTCGAAATTCGTGTTGATGCCAGCCGGCAAGCCAATGTCTTTTTCAGCCTGTTGAATGGAATCCACCGCAGCGCCAAGAGAAGAATTGGCCGCGACATCGAAGGAGATGGAAGCAGAGGGGAATTGTCCCAGATGATCCTGCTCCAGCGGAACGGGCTGCTCCTTGATCGACGCGATGGAACTGAGCGGCACCTGCCCGCCACCCGCCGACGGCAGATAGATATCGTTCAGCGAACGCACGGAATTCTGGATATCGGGACTGGCCTCCAAGATCACGCGATACTGGTTGGATTGCGTGAAGATGGTGGAGACGATGCGCTGGCCGAATGCATCGTAGAGAGCATTGTCGATCGTCGCTGCCGTAATGCCGAAGCGGGCGGCGGTGTCGCGATCGATGGCGATGAAGGCGGAGAGGCCCTTGTCGAGATAGTTGGTGGAGACGTTCTCGATAATGCCGCTTTGCTGATTGAGGCGATCGATCAGCTTGGGCACCCATTGATCCAGTTCGCTCGCCGTCGCCGATCCCAGCACGAATGAGTACTGCCCCCGGCTGATCGCGGAATCGATGGTGAGGTCCTGCACCGGCTGCATGAAAAGCGATATGCCGGCCACGCCGCGGGCTTCCTTGTTGAGGCGACGAATGGTGTCCGTAATATCGCCGGAGCGCTCATCTTTGGGTTTCAGATTGATAAGGAAGCGACCGCTGTTCAGCGTGTTGTTGGTGCCGTCCACACCGATAAAGGATGACAAGCTCACCACATCGCTGTCGCTCAAAATTGCCTTGGCGAGTGCGTTTTGCTGTTTCGCCATCGCCTCGAAGGAAACCGTCGGGCCGGCCTGTGTGATGCCTTGCACCAGCGCCGTATCTTGCAGCGGGAAGAAGCCCTTCGGAATGACGACGTAGAGAAGCACCGTCACAGCCAGCGTGATGACCGCGATGAGCAGCGTCAGCGCCTGATTGTTGAGCACCCAACCCAGTAGCCGGTCGTATTCCGCAATCACGCGATCGAAATATTCCTGGCTCTTGCGTGAAAGTTCGCTTTGCTTGCTCTCGTCGCGATGGCGCAGCAGCTTCGCGCACAACATGGGCACCAGCGTCAGCGAGACGACGGCGGAGATCAGGATGGTGATCGCCAGTGTGACGGCGAATTCGCGAAAAAGGCGGCCAACCACCTCCTGCATGAACAGGAGTGGGATCAGCACCGCGATCAACGAGACGGTCAGCGATACGATCGTGAAGCCGATCTCACCGGCGCCCTTCAACGCAGCGTCGAGCGGCTTCTCACCGGATTCCAGATAGCGCGAGATGTTCTCGATCATCACGATGGCGTCGTCGACGACGAAGCCCGAAGCGATGGTGAGCGCCATCAGTGAAAGGTTGTTGAGCGAGAAGCCCAGCAGATACATCGCTGCAAAGGTGCCGACGATGGAGAGCGGCACCGACAGGCTGGGAATGATGGTTGCCGGAATGCTGCGCAGGAACAGGAAGATCACCAGCACAACCAGCGCAACGGCCAAGGTCAGTTCGAATTCGACGTCGGAGACCGATGCGCGGATAGTGGTCGTGCGATCCGTCAGCACCTGCATGTCAACCGATGCGGGAAGGCCTTCCTGAATCTGCGGCAGCATCTTCTTGATGCTGTCCACCACCGCGATCACGTTGGCGCCCGGCTGGCGCTGCACGTTCAGCAGAATCGCCGGTGTGGTGTTCATCCAGCTCGAGAGCTTGGTGTTCTCGGCGCTATCCACCACGGTCGCGACATCAGACAAATGCACCGGCGCGCCATTCTTATAGGCGATCACGATGTCCTTGTATTCGTCCGCGCTCTCAAGCTGATCGTTGGAGTTGATGGTGTAGGAACGCGATGTGCCGTCGAAGCTGCCCTTCGGTGCATTGGAGTTGGCATTGGAGACCGTCGAGCGCAGATCGTCGATGTTCAAGCCATAGGCGGCAAGCGCCTGGATGTTCGCCTGAATGCGTACCGCAGGGCGCTGACCGCCGTTGATGGTGACAAGTCCCACACCGGAAAGCTGCGAGATCTTTTGCGCCACGCGCGTGTCGGCGAGATCTTCCACCTGCGTCAGCTTCATCGTCTTGGATGTCAGCGCGATGGTGAGAACCGGCGCGTCGGCAGGATTCACCTTGGCGTAGATCGGCGGCGCCGGAAGTGTCGATGGCAGCAGATTGCCCGAGGCATTGATCGCCGCCTGCACTTCCTGCTCGGCGATATCGAGGCTCAGGCTCAGATCAAACTGCAGCGTGACGACGGAAGCGCCGGCCGAACTCGCGGACGACATTTCTTTTAGGCCCGGCATCTGACCGAATTGGCGTTCCAGCGGCGCGGTGACCGATGTGGTCATTACCTCGGGGCTGGCGCCGGGAAGGAACGTCTGCACTTGAATGGTTGGATAATCGACTTCCGGCAATGCCGAGAGCGGCAAAAAGCCGAAGCCCACCGCGCCCACGATCAGGATCGCGATCATCAACAGGGATGTCGCGACGGGGCGTAAGATGAAAGGTGCGGAGATGTTCATGACGCGGGCTCGGCGCGGCAGCCTTACGGCCCGCCGCCACCTCCGCGGCGATGATGCCGCCCATTACCCCGCAACTTGGCGAGCGCGTTTTTGCAATCGTCGCTGAAACTTTCGCGATTGGTGAAGAAGCAACGGCGCGCATCGGCGGATCCGGGCTGCATGTTGGGGCAATACTTGGCCAGATCGGCGCTACAATATTGCTTCATCGCCGCGGCCATCGCCGCCTTGCGCTTGGCGCGCGCATCGTCGGACGCGGCAGAGCCGGCCGCTGCCGAAGGCGCTTTGATGGTTTTACCGGTGTTCTTGGGCAGAGCGACATCGGCGCCGTCTTTCAGCCGGTCCGCGCCGTCGGTCACGACGGTATCGCCGGGCTTAAGGCCTTTGGCGATCGCCTGTTTATCTCCCTGCACTGCGCCCAAGGTTACTGTGCGCATGCTCACCGTGCTGTCGGGATTGACGACAAAGACGAACGCACCTGACGATCCGCGTTCAATCGCGGCGCTGGGAACGATGATCTGATTGTGCAGCGTATTGACCAGCAATTGCACATTCACGAATTGCTGAGGAAACAACGTGCCTTCGGTATTGTCGAACAGCGCGCGCAATTTCACCGTGCCCGTCGTCGTGTCGATCTGATTGTCGACGGTGGACAGTTTTCCGGTTGCGAGTTTCTTGGTTTGTGAACGATCGTAAGCATCGACACGCAAGATTTGCCCGCTGTTCACCTGCCCCATGATCGCGCCGATATTGTCTTCCGGGATCGCGAACAGCACGGAGATCGGCTGCAATTCCGTGACGACGACAACGCCGTTGGTCTGCCCGGACTCCACGATATTGCCGACATCGACCTGCCGCAAGCCGACGCGGCCCGAAACCGGCGAGGTGATCTTGGTGTAATTCAGATTGATCTTCGCGGAATCGACAGCGGCCTGATCGGTCTTGACCGTGCCTTCGGCCTGCTTCGCCGTGGCGATGGCCGCCGTGTAGGTTTGCTTTGAGATCGCATTCAGCTTCACGAGATTGGCGTAGCGCTGCACGTCGATGCGTGCCTCCTGCAGCGCAGCCTGATCCTTCTGCAACGTGCCGACCGCCTGATCGACGGCAGCCTGGAATGTGCGCGGATCGATTTCCGCCAGCACATCGCCGGCCTTCACCATCTGGCCTTCTTCGACATCGAATTTGAGCAACTGTCCGCTGACTTGCGGGCGCACCGTGACAGTGGCGAGCGGCGTGACGGTGCCGAGCGCGTTGAGGGTGACGTCGATATCGCCCGATGTCGCTTGCGCGACGCCAACCGGCATCGGACCGCCGCCGAAGCGGCTGCGGCGTTGTCCTGCATTCGGATCCGGCTGGATTGCCCAGATCACGAGCAGCAACAACAGCAGCCCGAGCGCAATCCAGAATATGCGCCGGCCGCCGGGAATGTGGTCGTCCGCCCAACGTCCGGCAGACGCTATGCCATTGCCAACCTTGCTCCGCGCCGCGCCAAGAGCGCTTTCCCCGCGTGTGTTTTGATCGTTCACCCGAAATCCCGTCTATATCAATGTCTTAATCGAAGGACGCGCCGGCATCGCCCTCGGGCGCTGCCTGCCAACAGCGAATCCTTCAACGCGCGATCAAGGTTCCCGCTCCACACAACCTGGCCGCGCGCAGGTTGCCACCCCATTCCAATACCAGAGGCCGGGTAGGGAAATTTGTCGAAATTGTCGCGAATTCCTATGCGCGGTTTTCATCCGGCCCGGCCAGCCGGGCGCGCAGCCATTGTTCCGGCCATTGCCAATCCAGCGCCAGATAGAACCAGCCCAGAACAGCCGCCAGATCGACGACGTAGAGATAGCGGTAATCGCAGGCGATCGAGATGGCGAAGAAGCTGGCGGTATAGACAAGCGCTGATAACTGCATCACGCCGACGGCGATGTCCGTGGGGCTGTGCCGGCGCAGGAGAATCCACGCCGCGATCAGCGATAGCAGCGCGAACAATCCGTGCTGGAAAACCGGCGTCCCCTGGAAGCTGTCTCCATAGTTCTGCAGCCAGACATCGCGATCATCCCAGCGCGGATCCATGTTCACCTGATCGAGCTCATCTTGCGGCCCCTGAACGCCGACCGTGAACGGCAGGCATTTATCGACCTGCGGTGTGAACAGCACCCAGGCGAACATGTCGGCGCGGGACGACAGATAGAGCGCCGGATGATGAAGAATGAGGCTGAACCATTGCGCCCGCAGAAGCGACGGCGGCACCGCCGTCAGCGCGGCCTGAAGCGGTTGCGATCCGGCAAGCGTGTCATTTCTTTGCGGCGTGTAGAGCCGAACGCCATCGCCGCGCATCGCCTGCGACAGCGCGGGATCTCCTTTATCCAACTTGTCCAACGCGAGATCCGGTTTTGCGGCCAACGCGGCGATGATGTCGTAGGCCTGCAACAAGCGGAATTGGCGCGCGCCGCCGAATTCTTTGGTGAGCCGCGTTCCCAATGCGACATTCGCCGCGGTCAGGATCACGATCCCGGCAAGCAAGGCGTACCCGCTCTGTATGAGAGTTCGGCGCAGATCGAGATTTTCCTGCTGTGCGGCGACCCAGCCAAAAGCGACAATGCCACCGAGCAGCAAAAGGATTCCGTTCTGGCGCGCTAGAGCCGCCAGTACCAGAAGGACCAGTGCCAGACCGAGCCACGCATAGCGGATATAGAGACGCGACCAGACACTGGCGGCGCAAGCCATAGCGGTGAAGCCGCCGATGGTTGCCGCCGAGAACAGGACGTCCTTCCAGACGATGCCCGGATAGATCAGATATTGCGGTGTGAGCGCCGCCGCGAAGGCAAGCACCGCCGCCGGCCAGGCAGGCCGCCGGGCCAGACGCATCAAGGCCCAGAAGCAGCCATAGATAAGGAGTGTGTCGAGGACGACAAAAAGGGCCGTTCCGGGCAAGATTGCGTCCAGAACACCCAGCAGCCAGGACGTGACGGGCGGGTGCCATCCGGCATAGGCCCCGGTCCGCCCCTCGACCAGCTCGATAATGGAGTCGAACGACAGATGCCCCGGCAGATTGGCCGCCAAAGAAAAGACAAACCCGGCGAAGATAACGCCAGCCGTGACTTTCGCACCGGTTGTCTGTTGGTCTGCCAGCGACATCTGTGCTTTGGGCTTTCAAATCGGAACTGAAGTAAAATAGAAGGCGGTCATCCGGCTTAAGCCGGTCAGGACATCATGGCAAAGAAGCCTATCTTTTTCGACGCTTCCGGCAAACGTGCGGCGCGCATCTCGCTGATCGGCTGGATTGCGGTCATCGTCAGCGTGGTCCTGGGCGGCGCGTTCGTGGCGAGCCTTATCGCCGTGCCGCGCGAAGCCATTCTCAATCTGCCCGGCCACATCACGGCGATCCATGCGCCCGAGCTGGAGAAAAAGGCCGTCGCACCCGGCCTTTTGAAATCCGCCGAGCAATTGGCCGAAGCGGCGCGCATCCGCAAGGCGCAACGCCAGCGCGCGCGGCGGCTTGCCAAGCAGCAAGAGCATCGCAAGGCAGCAGCTTCCACGCTTCTGCCGCAG